>Ga0134128_10004203_pt1 | contig 17660 bp, 17 predicted proteins | sample KB31754_FD_96462 | JGI IMG/M metagenome (GOLD analysis project Ga0134128, IMG submission 96462) | Terrestrial soil microbial communities with excess Nitrogen fertilizer from Kellogg Biological Station, Michigan, USA - KB3-175-4 | ecosystem: Environmental > Terrestrial > Soil > Unclassified ... | reverse complement strand
TCTGGCTTGAATGGTATGCGACGCGCGTGGCACTCGACGTGGGCGGCGTCACGGCCGGCGGTCTCGTCCTGCTCGACGAGACGATCGGATTGTTCCTGGCGGCAATCGCCGTGTCGCTGGGCGGGCTTTGATCCGCCGGGTTCAGTCGAACAGATCTGTGTCGTAGCGCACTTCCATCAGACACAGCCCGGCCGCCGGCGCGGTCGGTCCAGCGGCAGAGCGGTTTCTTGCGGCAAGCGCCACCGCCATTCGATCGGGGTGCCAGGTCGCGTCCCCGACCAGCCGCAGTGTGCCGGCCATGTTGCGGACCTGGTGGTGAAGAAAGCTGCGCGCCTGCGCCACGATCTCGATCACGTCCCCGTCGCGCGTCACGTCCAACCGGTCCAGCGTGCGCAAGGGCGACTTTGCCTGGCACGCCGCCGCCCGGAAGGAGGTGAAGTCGTGCCGGCCGAGCAGGTGGCGGGCGGCGCTGTGCATGGCGCTTGTGTCGAGTGGTGCCGCGACGTGCCACACCCGGTTGGCCAGCAGGGCAGGGCGCGCCCGCCGGTTCAGGATCCGGTAGCGGTACAGCCTGCTGACCGCGCTGAACCGCGCGTTCCATCCGTCCGGCGCGGGGACCGCCTGACGGATGATCACCGGATGCGGCTTCATGTGGAAGTTCAGCGCGTCCCGAACCTTGACGGCAGTGAAGGCGGAGGGAAGATCGATCTGCGCGACCTGGCCGGCGGCGTGCACGCCCGAATCCGTGCGCCCGGCGACGACGCTTGCGACAGGGACATTGCGATTCAGCCGCGCCGCGGCGGCCTCCAGCACCTGCTGCACGGACAGTCCACTGTCCTGGCGCTGCCAGCCGACGAACGGCGTTCCGTCATACTCCATCAGCAACGCCCAGCGGGTCGTGTCGGGTACTGTCATCGGCCCAGCATCGTTCCGGCCCGCACTTTGCGGCCGCGCAGAAATGCATCCGTGTCCATGGCGGCGCGCCCGGGCAACTGCACCCGGGTCAGGCGCAGTGCCCCGTCGCCGCAGGCAATCGTCAGTGCATCATCAAGGACGGTGCCGGGTGCACCAGCGCCGGTTGCGAACGCGGCGGCGAGCACTTTGAGGGCCACGCCATCCAGCAGGGTGAACGTGCCGGGCCACGGATCGTAGGCGCGCACCTGCCGTTCGATCGTCGCCGCGTCGCGCTGCCAGTCGATCCGCCCGTCGTCGCGGGTGAGCTTCGGGGCGTAGGTGGCGCCGTCCTCGGGCTGCGGGACGGGCGAAGCCGGTTCGGCCAGCGCACGCAGGATCAGGCGCGCGCCGAGGCCGGCCAGCGTGTCGTGCAGAAGGGCGGTGGTTGTGGCATGCGTGATCGGCACGGATTGCCGCAACAGCATCGGTCCGGTGTCGAGACCGGCGTCCATCTGCATGATGGTGATTCCGGTCTCGGCATCGCCCGCCATGATCGCCGCCTGGATCGGCGCCGCACCGCGCCATCGCGGCAACAGGCTGGCATGGATGTTCAGGCAGCCGCGCCGCGGTGCCTGCAGCATGGCCTGCGGCAGGATCAGGCCGTATGCCGCCACGACGGCAGCATCCAGATCGAGCTGCGCGAAAGCCGCCTGGGCATCGGCGTTGCCGCGCAACCGCGCCGGCGTCAGGACCGGCATGCCCAGCTCCAGCGCGGCGCGATGAACCGGACACTGGCGAACAGTGTGGCCACGGCCCGCGGGCCGCGGTTGCTGGCAATAGACGGCCGCGATCTCATGTCCGGCATCGTGCAGCGCACGCAGCGCGGGAACCGCAAAATCTGGGCTGCCCATGAACGCAAGGCGCATCGCGACGGCTAACGGTTCTGCTCGTCCCGCTTCTGGCGCAGCTCTTTCGCCAGGCGGCGCATGATCATGTTGCGTTTGAGGTTGGAAAGGTGATCGACGAACAGCACGCCATCCAGGTGGTCGATCTCATGCTGCAGGCAGGCCGCCAGCAGCCCATCGGCCTCGACCTGGCGGCGGGCGCCGGCCTCATCCAGGTAGCGGATCGCCACCTTCGCGGGTCTGGTCACGTCCGCATACTGGCCCGGCAGCGATAGGCAGCCTTCCTCCCTGGTCGCCAGATCCGGGCTGGCGGCGACGATCTCCGGATTGATCATGGTATAGGGCTGGGGTTTGTCGTCCGGCATCAGGTCGATCACGACAAGGCGCAGACGGTGGCCGACCTGCGGCGCGGCCAGTCCGATGCCGGGCGCGCGGTACATCGTGGCGAACATGCGCGGGATCAGGTCGCGCACGGTACTGTCGTCCGCTAGCCCGATCGCCCGTGCCCGCGCCTTCAATATGGGATGGGGCGCGATCAGGATGGGCAGTGACTCGACTGCCTCTGCTGCCGCTGTTTCGGTCGTCATACGGCGCATGTAGCTTTCCGGCCGGGTTGGATCAACGGGTCCGCGTGGTGCCGGCGCCGACGCGACCGAATGCTGCCGCCCCGGTCCGGGTGCACACCCGGGCGCGGCCCGCATGCTGCATGACTCGAGGACGCGTCCGGCCGCCGTTCCGCTTCGACACCCTCTTGCAACCTTGAAGCGCGCTGCCAAGATACAGTCGGACCGGGATGCCGATACGGGTTCCGGGAGACGCTTCGCTCTAAGGAGGGGGCTATGACCACCCGAATGTTTACGTCGCCGCTGTTTCTGGGGTTCGACCATCTCGAACAGATGCTGGAACGGGCTTCCAAGACATCGTCCGACGGCTATCCGCCTTACAATATCGAGCAGACCAGCCCGATCGGGCTGCGCATCTCGCTCGCCGTTGCGGGCTTCACCATGGATGACCTGCAGATCACCCAGGAGGACAACCAACTGGTGATCCGGGGCCGGCAGAACGACGACAGCCAGGGGCGTGTTTTTTTGCACCGTGGCATCGCCGCGCGCCAGTTCCAGCGGGCGTTCGTGCTCGCGGAAGGGATCGAGGTGAAAGGCGCCTGGCTCGACAACGGCCTGCTGCATATCGACCTTGTCAGGCCGCAGCCTGAACCGCGGGTCAAGACCATCAAGATCAATGAGAACGGTCACGCCCAGGCGATAAAGACCAACGGATCCTCCACCAAGACCGTTGTGGACGGACCGATGGTGGAAGCCGAACCAGGGGGTTCCTGACCCGCATACCCCGGGATGCAGGATGCGCCCGCCAGGGGCCGCCGAGCATTCGGAGGGCGCCGGTGCCGCATGGGCCGACGCCTGTGAGGAGAACAGCATTATGAACCCGAATCAGACCAATCAGACCGAAGAAGCGGTGACGCCGGTGGCTGAGAGCGTCATCATCGACATCCGCCATCTTTCCGATCAGCAGCTTGCGATGCTGGGCGTGAGCCAGATCGCCTACATCAAGCCGGTTGTCGTCGACGGATCGCAGGGGTTCGCGATCCATGCGGCGGACGGAACGCCGATGGCGGTGGCAGGCGACCGGGAAGTCGCGATCGCGGCGATCCTGCAGCACGAGATGCAACCGGTGTCGGTCCATTGAGGCCTCGGTTGTCGCAGCAGCCGGAACGGCGCGGGCAGACGCCCACGCCGTGCCGGCGAGGGGGTGATCATGCCTTCCGGCCTTTGGCCTCAAGCGATCACGCTCTCGGTCTTTGCGCGGGAGCGTGATTCACGCCTTCCGGCCTTTGGCCTCAAGCGATCACGCTCCGAGACCGCTTATGACTGGCCGGGATCGATCCAGCCGATATTGCCGTCCGGGCGCCGGTAAATGACATTGAGTTGGTTCGTGGCGGTGTTGCGGAACATCAGCACCTGCTGGTCCGCCAGATCCATGCGCATGACCGCCTCACCGACAGAGAGAAAGTTTATCTCTGTCTGGCTCTCCGCAATCACCGCCGCATGCACGCCGTCGGTCAGATTGTGGCCGTCGAGGTCGCCGTCCTCGCCGTCCATCTCCTGACGCAGGATGTATTGCCGTGCCGCTTCCGGCCTGGTTCGGTTCGCGAGGTCGCGCGCGTGCTCATTGACCCGGCGGCGGTAGCGCCGCAATCGCTTGGCGATGTGCTCCGCCGCGTCATCGAAGGCCGTATGGGCGTCAGCGGCTTCGCCTTCGCCTCTAAGGCGCAGGCCCCGTCCGGCGTGAAGATTGATATCGCACAGGAAGAAGCTCCGGGCTCGGCTGAACGTGACCTGCACTTCCAGCGCATGATCGAAATATTTGCTGGCTACCATGTCCAGGTGCGACGAGACGCGCGTGCGCAATGCGTCGGAAAGGTCGACCTGTTTGCCGGAGACGGTGATCTGCATGTGCCTCTCCCAAAATAAGGGAGCGGGATGAGGGCGGCGGGCGCCTTACCGCTATCGGCTCAAGCCGATCCGATCACGGCACGGCGCGCTCTTGTCTCCGAGCATGGCTGGGTCCCTGGCAATTACGCCCGCGACGGCCACGCTCTAGGCAAGCACCGCCTTGTCCCGCCGGCGCTGCACCGAACTGGGGATGCGAAGCGCCTCCCGGTATTTGGCCACGGTCCGCCGCGCAATGTCCACGCCTTCTCTACGCAGGACCACAACGATTGCGTCATCCGACAGAATGCTCTCCGCCGGTTCGGCATCGATCAGGCTGCGGATGCGGTGGCGCACCGCTTCGGCACTGTGCGTGTCGTTCCCGTTGGTGCCGTGCAGGGCGGTGGTGAAGAAGTATTTCAGTTCGTACGTTCCTCGCGGCGTGGCGATGTACTTGTTCGACGTAACCCGGCTTACCGTGCTTTCGTGCAGTTCCACAGCCTCGGCGATGTCGCGCAGGATCAGCGGCCGTAGATGCACAACGCCATGACGCAGGAAGCCATCCTGCTGGCGAATGATTTCCGCCGCGACCTTCAGGATGGTCTGCGCCCTCTGCTGAAGGGAACGCACCAGCCAGTTGGCGGTGGCAAGCCGTTCGGCGAGAAACACCCGCTCTTCCTTGCGGGCCCGTGGGGCCACGCGGGCATAGAAGCGGTCATTCACCAGCACCTTCGGCATCGTCTCGGGGTTCAGCTCGATGATCCAGGTGTCGTCCGGCGCCGGCCGCATCAAGAGGTCCGGCACCACCACATGCACCGGAACCGAATCGTATGTCGCACCCGGTTTCGGATCGAGCGCGCGGACCTCGGCAATCATCTCCGCAAGGTCTTCGGCGTCCACACCGCAGAGCGCCATCAGCCGGCGGGTATCCCGCCTGGCCAGCAGGTCGAGATTGTCGAGCAGTGCCCGCATCGCCGGGTCGAGCCGGTTCTTTTCCGCGAGCTGGACCGCAAGACATTCCTTGAGGTCGCGCGCGAACAACCCGGTCGGATCGAAGCGCATCATCCGGGCGCGGACGGTTTCCACCCGTTCCAGCGGCAGGCCCATTGCGGCGGCGATGGCGGATGGTTCGGCGGTGAGGCGCCCGGCCGGGCAAAGCAGGGCAATGAGGTGCGCGCCGATCATCCGATCGACCGGGTCGGAGAAGCCCAGCCGTAGCTGCTCCCCCAGATGCTCCCGCAACGTGGCGCGCCCGTCCGCGAGGTCGTCGATCCCACGTTCGTCCGACTCGAAATTCCGGTTGCCGCCGCGCCCGTCGAACGCTCCTTGCGCGGTGAACCCATCCCCGGGACCGCCGGGATCGAAGGTTTCCCCGTGATCCGCGTCCAGCGGGGCAGCGGCCTCACTGGGCAGGATTTCTGTTACCGCCGCGTCGGCAGCGTCGCGTGCGGTCTCCGAACGAACGGGTATCTGGTCCGGGGCCGCGCGCTCTCCGGTGGGAAAGTCCGGTGTTTCATCCCGCTCCAGCAGCGGGTTCCGTTCCAGCTCCTCCTCGACGAAAGAGGCGACCTCGACATTGTTGAATTGCAACAGCTTGATGGCCTGACGCAGTTGCGGCGTCATGACCAGGGTCTGGCTTTGGCGGAAATCGAGACGCGGGGCTATCGCCATGCGGCGATTATCGGCCCGTTGGTTCGATGGTCAACCATTTCGTTCAGATTTGCATGCAAAAATCGTGCTAGCTAGGCGGCCGGCTGCCGTGAACGCCTTCACGTGGCACGTGCGCAGGTAAATTTCGCCGAGGCTTGGCGGCGCCAACAAGGGAAGCCGGGGGACGAGGCCAGCCAGGCAAGCCCGGATGACAGGGCGCGACCGACAAACCAACCCGGTATCAGCCAATCGGGGACAATCCCAGCGGTCCGGTTACCCCAGGAGGGGCCAGGGCTTCAGGCGGCCGGTGGTTGTGTGCCGGATTGGTGGGGCGGCGGCGTGCCCAATCTACAGGCTGAATCTTTCGCCCAGGTAAACGCGGCGAACATCCTCATGCGCCACAACTTCCTGCGGGCGGCCCTCCATCAGCACCTGGCCGTCGTGCATGATGTAGGCGCGATCGATAATCTCCAAGGTTTCCCGCACGTTATGGTCGGTGATCAGCACGCCGATGCCGCGGTCCTTCAGATGGCCGACCAGATCGCGGATCTCGCTGACCGCGATGGGGTCGATGCCGGCAAGCGGCTCGTCCAGCAGGATGTAGGAGGGTTGGGTGGCGAGCGCACGGGCGATCTCCACCCGGCGCCGTTCACCGCCCGACAAGGCCAGGGCAGGGGTCCGGCGGAGGTGGCCGATGCCGAACTCGGCCAGCAATTCGTCCAGCATCATCCGGCGGGTGTCGCGGTCCGGCTCCACCACTTCCAGGGCGGCCATGACGTTCTGCTCGACATTGAGGCCGCGGAAGACGCTGGCTTCCTGAGGCAGGTAGCCGATGCCGAGGCGCGCCCGCCGGTACATCGGCAGGGTGGTGATGTCGGCGCCATCCAGCATGATCGTGCCGGTATCGGGCTTCACCAGGCCGACAATCATATAGAACGTCGTGGTCTTTCCCGCGCCGTTGGGGCCGAGCAGGCCGACGGCCTCGCCGCGGCGGAGGGTGACGGAGACATTGCGGACCACCGGGCGCCGTTTGTAGGTCTTGCCCACGGCGCGTGCCGCCAGGCCGGCGCCGCCCGGGACCAGTTTGAGCTCCGCCCCAGGCTTCGCCGCGGCGGATCGGCCGGCGGACCCGGGCGGCCCGCCCGCAGGTCCGGCGGGATCAATCAATTCCTTCATCGGCGGGGGCCCTTCGCCTGATCAGCCAGCGGGTCGGCAGACAATTGCTGGCTCGTCTGGTCGTTGGGCACGACAAGACCCTGGACACGGCCGCTGGTTCCGGCCACCAGGCGCGCAACGCCAGACTTCATATCCACGATCGCTTCTGCCCCATTCAACTGGTTCTCACCCCGGGTGATCCGCACCCCGCCGCCAATACGGGCCATGCCAGTCGCGGGCACATAGACCCCGCGATCGCCGGTGACGGTGTCGGTGGCGGTGCGGATCGACACATTGCCGAACGCCTCGACCCTCTCAAGCTTCCCCGACGAGGCGATGGGATCGTCGGCCTCGGTGTGCGCCGCGGCCGGACTGGCGGCGCCGGCGGGTGGCGGATTGTCGGTGGTGTAGGCCACCAACGTATCGGCCGCGAGGCGGCGGCCGTCATGGGTTAGTACCACCGCGTCGCCGCGGGCGACGGCCATGTGCTTCTGCGACCAGTATTCCAGCGCATTGCGCGCCGTCAGGATGTCGTTCGGCGTGGTCAGCTTCAGGGCATGGCCGGTCATCACCAGGACAGCGGTGTCGATGTCGTAGGTCGCCCGGTCGCCCCATGCCTGGTCTGTCTTGGTGTAGATGTGGACATTCCCTTCCGCGCGGAGGCGGTAGATTTCGTCACCGGAGGTGTCGGTATCCGCCGCAAGGCCGACCTGCGGAGAGGCAGCGGCGGTCTCCCCCTTCTTCTTCCGGTACCAGGCGATCAGCCGGTCCGCCGTGACGGTAACGCCGGCCCGCACCGCCCTGGCATCGCCGCTCGCGATGATTTCCTGTTCGGCCTGGCGCCATTCGATGCCGTTGCTGGCGGTGATCTGGATCGGCCCGCCATGCGACAGATCCAATTGCTGCGCGTGACCCTTGGCGGGAAGTCCGGCGGTCAACACGCAGGCCAGCGCAAGAACGCCTGCCATTGGGGCGCCTGCCATCGGGCCGCGGCGCAAGGCCCCGGGGCCGGCCAGGAGACGCCGCAGGCTCATTGGGAGGCGCTGTTCAGCGTGACATGCGCCGGGCCGGTGAACTGGATCGTCGCGCCCTTGTCCAGCACGGTGAAGCCCTGCGCATCCAGGATGCCGAACGGGCCTTCGACATGCACCGGTTCCGACCCGGCGGCGGCCCCGCCGCGCATGTCGATCGCCGCGCTGGCGGTGGTCAGCGTCGTGCCGTCATCGCGATAGAGCGTCACGTCGTCCGTCAGGTCGAGCTGGTTGGCGTGCTGGATGAAGGTGCCGCGCTTTGCTTTGAGCATGACCCAGGTGCCGTTCTGCAGCGTCATGTCCCCGTTGGGCATGGTCAGATCGATCCGCTCGGGCGCGACCTGATGCGCGGTGGCCGCGGTCAGTGTGTATGGCCGGCCTTTCTCGTCCACGCCGTGGTAGCGCGCGTCGATCAGCCGGCCGCCATCAACCGTTCCGCTGAGGTTGCGAATGGCAAAGCGCGCCTGGTCGGCGGTGTGATCCAGCTCCGGCCACAGGGCGATGGTCCCCAGCAGGGCCAATGCCGCGGCAGGAAGGAGCCATTTCGTGCAGGTGATGAGCCACCGCCGGCGCGCTATGCGTCCGGCGGTCGGCGGCATGCGGATGCGTGCGGCTGTCGCGGCGAGCAGGTAGGCCCCGGTGCGGCCTGGGGTTTCCCGCCGGTCGGCCAGGCCGGCCGAGGCGTGCCGCGAGCTCATGCAAGCCCCGCGCGCAGCAGGTCATGAATGTGCAGGATGCCGACCGGGACGTTGGACGCGGTCACGACGAACAGCGCGGTGATCGGCCGCTCCGGCGCATTCATCGTGTGGAGTGCCTCGACCGCGAGCGCTTCCGGACCGATCGTCCGGGGCATGCTGGTCATGATCTCGCCCACCTGACAGGACAGCAGATTAGGACCCATCGCCCGCCGCAGATCGCCATCGGTAAGGATGCCGACGATGCGGCCCTGGTCGTCGACCACGCCGAGGCATCCGAAGCGCTTCTCGGTCATCAGCAGCAGCGCGCGATCCATCGGCAGGTGGGCCTGGGCCAGCGGCATCGCTCCGCCGGTATGCATCAGCTCGCGGACCCGGCGCAGGCGCGCGCCAAGACGCCCGCCGGGGTGGAACCGGCCGAAATCGGTCGCCGTGAAGCCGCGCCTGGTCAGCAGCGCGACCGCCAGCGCATCGCCAAGTGCCATCTGCATGGTGGTGGATGTGGTGGGCGCCAGGCCCATTGGACAGGCCTCGGCTGTCCTGGGCAGCAGCAGCGCCACGTCCGCGGCTTCGGCCAGTGAGGATCCTGCGTAGGCGGTTATCGCCACGAGAGGCAGCGCGAAGCGCCGCGTATGTGCGACAAGGTCGGCAAGCTCGACCGTTTCCCCGGAATTGGACAGCGCCAGGACCGCGTCCCCCTGGACGATCATGCCCAGGTCGCCATGCGACGCTTCCGCCGGATGGACAAACAGGGCGGGCGTCCCGGTCGATGCCAGGGTCGCCGCCACCTTGTGGGCGACGTGTCCCGACTTGCCCATTCCCGACACGACGATCCGCCCGGTGACCGCTGCCAGCAGCGCGACCGCCCTTCCGAAAGTGTCGTCGAGGCCGGCGGCCAGCGACCGCAGGCCATTGGCCTCGGTCGTGAGCACGCGGCGCGCGACGTCGAGGTCCGCACGCGCGGGCACGGGTTCGTCGGGCTGGGAGGCTGCGTGACTCAAGACGAGGCGGTATCCCTGATAAGGCCCGAGCCGGGCAGTCACGGTTTCTATGAGCCTGCGCGATGCCCAGGGTCAACCGGGGGAAGCTTATCAAAACGTTACGCCGACCGTGATGAACCCGCAACTAACGCAGGATTCTCAATTATTTCGGCTTCTCTCCGACGCGCGGGGCCGCCGAATACGTTTCTGCTCAGGCGCTGCGATGCGCGAAGATGTCCGGTTCATCGAATCCGAGCACGTCCAGCCTGCCGCGGGTCGGCAGGAAGGCGAAGCAGGCTTCGGCCAGTTCCAGGCGGTCCTCCCGCCGCAGCAGGGCCTCCAGCTTCGACCATAGCGCGTGCAGGTGCAGCACGTCGGATGCGGCGTAGGCAAGCTGCTCCGCGCTGAGTTCCGGCGCCCCCCAGTCCGAAGTCTGCTGCTGCTTGGAAAGATCGATGCCCAGGAGTTCCTTGCACAGGTCCTTCAGCCCGTGCCGGTCCGTAAAGGTGCGGACCAGCTTGGCGGCAATCTTCGTGCAGCGCACCGGGGAGACGGTGATGCCAAGGCTTTCCTGCAGCACCGCCACGTCGAACCGGGCAAAGTGCATGAGTTTGACGACGTTCGGGTCTTCCAGGAGGCGTTTCAGGTTCGGGCAGTCGGAGCCGTGGCCGCCCAGGCGGGGCGGGATCAGTTGCACCAGATGGGCGTGGCCGTCGCCGGAGGAAAGCTGAACCAGGCAAAGCCGGTCCCGATGCGGGTTCAGCCCCATGGTTTCGGTGTCCACAGCCACCACCGCGCCCAAAGACAGCGTCTCGGGCAGGTCGTGGCGGTGCAGGTGAATCGTGCCGTTCGGCATGAACTGGGTTGTGGTCATGTTGCGCGGCTTATAGCAAGCTTGCTGCCGGATCGCGATGACCCGGCGGACCCGTCTGCCGCGGCAGAGTCGCGCCTGACGGAGGGCAGTCCATGCCGCCGATGCGCTTTGGCATATGGGCGCTGGTGCACGGCAGCCGAGCCGCCTTGCAGGACCCAGACGAGCCCTACGATGCGTCGTGGGAGCGCAATCGCGCGCTGGTGCTGGAGGCCGAACGGCTGGGATTTCACAGCACGCTGGTGGCGCAGCACACGATCAACCCGCACCATGCGCCGCAGGATCAGCTTGAGGCCTGGACCTCGTCCGCGGCACTGGCTGCCGTGACCGAGCGGATCGAGATCATCACTGCGATCAAGCCATACCTGTACCACCCGGTTGTGCTGGCGAAGATGGCCTTGCAGATCGAGGCCATCAGCCGCGGCCGGTTTGCCATCAACCTGGTGAATGCCTGGAACCGGCCGGAGCTAGAAAAGGCCGGCATCGGATTCGCCGAACACGACGAGCGCTATGCCTATGGCCGCGAATGGATTTCGGTGGCGGAGCCGCTGATGCGCGGGGAGGCCGTAACCTTTGCCGGCCGGTACTTCAAGGTTGAGGACTACATGCTCCGCCCGGCGGATACGTACCGGACGCGCCCGCGCATCTATGTCGGCGGCGAATCTGTACCGGCGCGCGCACTGGTCGCGGACCATGGCGATGTCTGGTTCATTAACGGCCAGCCGCCGGCGGATGTGCGGGCGCTAATCGCCGATGTCGCCACCCGTCCTCGCGCGGGCGACCCCCTCCGATTCGGCCTTTCGGCCTTCGTGATCGCCCGCGAGACCGACGCGGAGGCAGAGGCGGTCTTGGCGCACCTCTTTGAGCTGGCCCAAAAGGACGCGGCGATCCGCGTCGTGCAACGGGCGAACACGGACCCCAATTCGGTGATGGCGCAGACGATGGCGCGAACGCCGCGGGTCGGCAGCAATGGGGGCACGGCGGCGGGGCTGGTCGGCAGCTACGACACGGTCGCCACGCGCATCCGCCAGTTCAACGAACTGGGCATTGAGACCTTCATGCTGCAATTTCAGCCGTTCGAGGCTGAGATGCGCCGCTTCGCGGCCGAGGTCATGCCGCGCTGCCTCCGGTCATCCAGGTAGGGCCCGCGGCGAGCGCGTGATTGCAATCACGCGCTCACGTCACCCTAAGCCTCGATCTCCTGCTCACGGTCCGCGCCGCCGTCATCGTCAGGGTCGGGCTTCGGCAGGGCCGGAAGCGCGGCTTCGACGATGTCGAAGTCGAGTCTGTCCTCCTTCAGCGTGACCTTGACCGAGCCACCTTTGACCAGCTTGCCGAACAGCAGTTCCTCGGCGAGCGCCTTCTTGATGTGCTCCTGGATGACCCGGGCCAAGGGACGAGCGCCGTAGAGCTTGTCGTAGCCGCGTTCGGCCAGCCACTCCTTGGCGGCGGAGGACAGCTCGATCGTCACGTTCCGGTCCGCGAGCTGGGCTTCTAACTGCATGACGAACTTTTCGACCACGCGGCCGACGATCTCCGGCGTCAGGCCGGCAAAGGTCACAGTCGCATCCAGCCGGTTGCGGAACTCCGGCGTGAACAGCCGCTTGATCGCGTCTTCATCCTCGCCCGCTCGGCCTTCGCGGCCGAAGCCGATCGCTTCCTTCGCCAGGTCGGAGGCGCCCGCATTGGTCGTCATGATCAGGATCACGTTGCGGAAATCGACCGTCTTGCCGTTGTGATCGGTCAGTTTCCCATGGTCCATTACCTGCAACAGGATGTTGAACAGATCGGGATGGGCCTTCTCGATCTCATCCAGCAGCAGCACGGCGTGCGGATGCTGGTCGATCGCATCGGTCAGCAGGCCGCCCTGATCGAAACCGACATAGCCGGGCGGCGCGCCGATCAGGCGGGATACGCTGTGCCGCTCCATGTATTCCGACATGTCGAAGCGGATCAGCTCGATCCCCATCGTGGCGGCCAACTGGCGCGCCACCTCGGTCTTACCGACGCCGGTCGGGCCAGAGAATAGGTAGTTGCCGATCGGCTTCTCCGGCTCCCGCAGCCCGGCGCGTGCCAGCTTGATCGCGGCGGCCAGCGCGTCGATCGCCTTGTCCTGGCCGAACACCATCGATTTCAGATCGCGTTCCAGGTTGCGCAGGGTTTCCTTGTCGTCGGCGGAAACCGATTTCGGCGGGATACGCGCGATCTTCGCAACCATTTCCTCCACGTCGCGCAACGTTATCGTCTTCCGCCGCTTGTGTTCCGGCAGCAGCATGCGGGAGGCGCCGACCTCGTCGATGACGTCGATCGCTTTGTCGGGCAGCTTGCGGTCGTTGATGTATTTCGCCGAAAGCTCGACCGCGGCGCGGATCGCCTCATCCGTGTAGCGGACCTTGTGGTGCTTCTCGTAGTTCAGCTTGAGGCCGCGCAGGATCTTGACGCTGTCTTCCAGCGACGGCTCGTTCACGTCGATCTTCTGGAAACGCCGGACCAGCGCGCGGTCCTTCTCGAAATAATTGCGGAATTCCTTGTAGGTGGTGCTGCCGATGCAGCGCAGGTTGCCCGAGGCCAGCGCCGGTTTCAGCAGGTTGGACGCATCCATGGCGCCACCGCTGGTCGCCCCGGCCCCGATCACGGTGTGGATTTCGTCGATGAACAGGATGGCGCCGGTCTGGCTTTCCAGTTCGTTCACGACAGCTTTCAACCGTTCCTCGAAATCGCCGCGGTAGCGGGTGCCGGCCAGCAGCGCCCCCATGTCCAGTGCAAAGATGGTGGATTTGGCGAGCACTTCCGGCACGTCGCCCTCGACGATGCGCTTGGCCAGACCCTCGGCGATCGCCGTCTTGCCGACGCCGGGATCACCGACATAGAGCGGATTGTTCTTGGTCCGGCGGCAAAGGATCTGGATGGTCCGCTCGATTTCCAGGTCGCGGCCGATCAGCGGGTCGATTTTGCCCGCCATCGCCTTCTTGTTCAGATTGACGCAATAGTTCGACAGCGCATCCTGGTTGCGCCGGCTGGGCTTTTCCTCGCGTTCCTGTTCCTGGTGGTTGTCGGGCTGCTGGCTGTTGCTCGTCCCCTGGACCGGGCGCTGCGCGGACCGCCCGGGCGCCTTGGCGATGCCGTGGCTGATGAAGTTCACCGCGTCAAGCCGGGTCATGTCCTGGAGTTGCAGGAAATAGACCGCGTGACTCTCCCGCTCACTGAACAGGGCCACCAGCACGTTGGCGCCGGTCACCTCATCACGGCCCGAGGACTGCACATGAATCGCCGCGCGCTGGACGACGCGCTGGAATCCGGCCGTGGGCTTCGGGTCGCCGGGGCGGTCGGTGGCCAGCCCGGCCAGATCCTTGTCCAGGAATTCGGACAGGTCGCTGCGCAGCTTGTCCAGGTCTACCCCGCAGGCACGCAGTACCGTCGCGGCATCGGTGTCGTCCGCCAGCCCCAGAAGCAGATGTTCCAGCGTGGCGTATTCGTGGCGGCGTTCGCTGGCGAGCGACAAGGCGCGATGAAGCGTCTGCTCGAGGTTTCGTGAAAGCATAGCGTCGACGCTCCTGCGCGCTGCGGTCCCTGGCGGGACCTGACTCTACTTCAGGCGGATTCGATTCCGGTCGGAACAATTCCAGCGTTTGGCCAAAGGGTACGATCCCCGGGGATACGATTCCCTGGGGTCTGATCCCCCGGAGCCATGATCTGGGTTGTTCCGCCCATTACCGCCATCATTCCTTCTCGATCGTGCATTGCAGCGGGTGCTGGTTCTGACGAGCCAGATCCATCACCTGCGTTACCTTCGTTTCAGCAACCTCGTACGTATAGACCCCGCAAACCCCGACACCGCGGCGATGGACGTGCAGCATGATCCTGGTCGCCTCTTCGCGCGATTTCTGAAAAAACCGTTCCAGGACATGTACGACGAATTCCATCGGCGTGTAGTCGTCGTTCAGCATCAAAACCTTGTACATCGCGGGTTTGCGCGTTTTGGGGCGCGCCTTGACCACCACGCCGGTGTTGGGTCCGTCCGAGCCGCCGCCGCGCTTGTCCGTGTCACTCATCGTTCGTCGTCACTTGCTCAGTCGCCCGCATCCGCTCGCCGCTGGTTTCCTTGTCCGGGCAATGCCGGAGGGTGTCATGTCTGGACCCGTGAGGCTATCGGGTCCGGTCCTTAAAGGACAGACCATATCGGAAGCCCGCGGCCGGATGAAAGGGCATTGCATGGGCCATAGCCTGACGATTGCGCCTCTCCCGCCGCCCTGCAAGGGGTGGACCCGAGAAGACCCCGCGCGCCCGAGGTTATCCACATCGCCACCGTAACAGCGACCGCACATGACCGGCCGCCGCGAGGCGAGGGCCGTGGCGGGTCCACGATCCGCAAAGGATAAAGGGGGAGGGGGAGCATCAAGTTCCGGCCGGATATGACCCCGTAGCACCGGATTTCAACCGCCCCCGGTCGTATATCCGGTCGTACCTTCCGAAGCCGCCAGACGCTCAGCCGGATTTCGCCAGCAACTGTTCGGCCAGCGTGGCCCACCAGGAGGCGCCGATCGGCAGCACCTCATCATTGAAGTCGTAGCGGGGGTGATGCAGCAGCGGGTCATCCTTGGTGCGGCCGCTTCCGAGCATCAGGTAGCTGCCCTGCTTGGCTTCCAGCATATAGGCGAAGTCTTCCCCACCCATGGTCGGGGACGGCATCTCCCTGACCTGCGCCTCCCCGGCAATGGTCTGCGCGGCGCGCACGGCCAGGTCCGTCGCGTCCGGATCGTTGATCGTGGCCGGGGTGTGGCGGTTGAAGCGGATTTCGGCGGTTGCCCCGAAACTGGCGGCAATCCCGGTGGCCAGCCGGTGGATGCCGCTCTCGATCTGCTCGCCGACCTTCGGCTTGAACCAGCGGGCCGTGCCTTTCATGACGATCCGCTCGGGCAGGATGTTGTACGCCTCCCCGCCGGCGATGCTGCCGACAGACACCACGCCGCCCTCGATCGGCTCGATGGTGCGCGAAACAATGGTCTGCAGGGCGTTGATGATGTTCGCCGACACCACCACCGGATCGATGCCCTGATGCGGAAAGGCGCCATGGCTGCCCTTGCCCGTGACGGTGATATCGAAGAACCCCACCGCCGCCATCACTGGGCCGGAGCGCCAGAGGAAGGTGCCCAGCGGACCCTGCGGCCAGTTGTGCAGGCCGTAGACCTGCTCCATCGGGCAGCGGTCGAACAGCCCGTCCTTCACCATCTTGTCGGCCCCGGCCTCGAACTCCTCGGCCGGCTGGAAGATCACGTAGACCGTGCCGTCGAAATTGCGGGTTTCCGCCAGGTATTTCGCCGCACCCAGCAGCATCGCGGTGTGCCCGTCATGGCCGCAGGCATGCATCACGCCCGGCGTCTGGCTGGCGTGCGGCAGGCCGGTTTCCTCCTGGATCGGCAGTGCGTCCATGTCGGCGCGCAGGCCGATGGCGCGCTTCCCCGCGCCGCCGCGGATCACGCCGACCACGCCATGGCGCGCCATGCCGGTGATGACCTCATCGACCCCGAAGGAGCGCAGCTTGTCCTGCACCAGGGCGGAGGTGCGGGCTTCCTGCATCGACAGCTCCGGATGCGCGTGCAGGTCCTGCCGCCATGCGGTCATGTCCGGATGGAACTCGGCGATGCGATTGACGATCGGCATGACGGCCTCGGTTGTTTTCAGGATTTGTGCGGATTTCCGAAGGTCCGTGCAAGGCCCTCGGCGAGCGTCATAGGGGTAACGCCGAGCAGGTTCCGCATCGGCCCAATGTCGAAAGCCTTGTCCTCCAGCAGCCGGCGGACCTCGGCCGGGTGGATTGTCGGCACCCCGGGCAGGAAGCGGGTCAGACCCGCGGCGGCGATCAGGGGTGCCGCGGGGAAGCCGATGACGCGGGGGCGGCGCAGGCCGGCCGCCACGGCCACCGCCCGGATGAAGGCGGCGTAGGGCAAGGCATCCCGGCCGGCCACCACAACGGTTTGCGGCCCCTGCCACGCCCGATCCAACGCGGCGCGAATGGCACGCGTCACATCATCCTGATGGATCGGCTGCACCAGCGCTCGGCCGCCATCCGGCAGCGGCAGCACGGGCAAGCGGCGCAGTAGGGCTGCAAGGCGCCGCACGTTGTTCTCGCCCGTGGCCCCGTAGATCATCGTGGGGTGCAGCATGACCCCGGACCGGCCGGACGCCAGGAAGGCAGCCTCCCCGGCCAGCACCCCCCTGCCGTGCTCGTCTGGCCAGCGGGTGAATTTCCGGGTGCTGCCCAGGAGGACGAGGCGAGCGTCGGGCGGTGCGGCGGCACAGAGGGCGGCGGCATGGCGGGCATGGGCGCAGCAAACGATGGTGCCGGCATCCAACAACGCGGCTTGGAGCCTTGCGTGGTCCGTCAGGTCCGCGACGCGTGCCGGCTCCGTCCCGCCCATGGTCCAGCGGACAGGGTTGCGGATGACCGGCACAACCACGGCGCGATCGGCCAGCAGCGACCGAACCAGCGCCAGCCCGGATCGGCCGCTCGCGCCGATGACATGGACCGGCCGGATCATCGCCTGCGCTTGCGCGCCGGCGCCGGATCCGTCCGGCGGGCCATATTCGGATGAGGAGCAAGGACCATAGGCGGCGGTGGAGTGCACATCCGGCGCGTGCCGGCAAGCGGCTCGTGCCACTGAACGGCTTCATCTACGATGGATCGCAGTGATCGCCCGTCCGCCGGCGTTCGCCATACCAGGAGGCAGTCAATTATGAGCCGATTGTTCGGACCGCTGCGGCAGATGGGGATCGTCGTGCGTGACATCGAATCGGCGATGCGGCACTGGGTCGAGGTCTGCGGCGTCGGCCCCTGGTTCTACACCGACCGGCTGGCCCTGACGGAATTCAGCTATGACGGCCGGCGCTACGACGATATCCACATCTCGATTGCGCTCGCCAATTCCGGCGACATGCAGATCGAGCTCATTCAGCAGCGTTGCGACCGGCCCAGCATGTACCAGGAGTTTCTGGCCGCCGGCCATGAAGGGCTGCAACACTGGTCAAGCTGGC
>Ga0134128_10004200_pt1 | contig 17668 bp, 3 predicted proteins | sample KB31754_FD_96462 | JGI IMG/M metagenome (GOLD analysis project Ga0134128, IMG submission 96462) | Terrestrial soil microbial communities with excess Nitrogen fertilizer from Kellogg Biological Station, Michigan, USA - KB3-175-4 | ecosystem: Environmental > Terrestrial > Soil > Unclassified ... | reverse complement strand
GGCGGCAATGGAGGCAAGGGCGGCGTCCTGACGCTGACCTCGGCCGGCTTCATCAACATCTATGAGTTCTACCTCTACGGCGGACAGGGCGGCGCAGCCATCGGCAATGGCGGCAACGGCGGAATTGCCAATGCCTCCACAGGCGTGGGAGGCGCCGGCGGCTCCGGTGGCGCGGCCGGCAACGGTGGTGCCGGTGGCACGGTGACCATCAAGGCGGCCACGCTTGGCTCGACCTTCAATGACGATTCTTTCGACATTTATGCTGATGGCGGCAACGGCGGCGACATGGGCATAACCTGCTGCAACTACTCGCTCGGCGGCAATGGCGGGGCCGGCGGTAATGGCGGTTCTGCTTCAGGTGGCGTGGGCGGAGCCGGTGGACGTGGAGCCTTTGGTGGCACGGGCGGACCCGGCGGCACGATTACGATCACGGCATCCAAGGGCGTAATTGCCAACAATTTTGATGGCAGCGGTTATTTGGAAACCAATGGCGGCAACGGAAGTACCACGCCGAACGCGGGCTGGCTCAATTCGTGCTGCGGTAAGTATCCGGTGCTGAGCTACCAGGCTCTAGCTATCAGTGGAGGCAAGGGCGGTGACGGCTTTGCCGCCGGCGCCGGTGGATCCGGTGGCGGGCTGGGCGCTGGCGGTGCCGGCGGTACGATGTCCGTATCGGGCAGTGTGATCACTTACTTGTATGGCGAAGCGAATGGCGGCTCAGGTGGTTATGCCGCACTGCAAGGCGGTGCCGGCGGCGCGAGCACGAATGGAACCGGCGGCGCCGGCGGCAATGTGATTGACGCAATGGCTCCGTCGGGCATCGGTGGCAAAGGCGGAACGATGACCTGGAAAGCGGCGGGCGACATTATGCTCGATGGCACCGTGGAAGCCGTTGGTGGAGCTGGCGGCGGCACGATCCAAGCCAACGTTTGGACTTTAGCCTGCTGCGGATATGAGTACAACCCTTACAACCTAACGGTTGGTGCGGGTGCGGCCGGTGCCGGACTGCTGCAAGGCGGCGCCGGCGGCAATGCTGCGGTCACCGGAGACGGTGGCAAAGGCGGCACCATAACGCTTTCAACAACTACCGGCACGATCGACACCAACTCTGAGGACATTTATGTCAATGGCGGTAACGGCGGCACTGCCTATAGCTTCGGAGGACGAGGCGGTGACTCAGTAAACGGCACAGGCGGATCCGGCGGAATGAGTTCGTCCATCGGCAATGGCGGTGCAGGCGGCACGTTCTCAGCCACGAGCAAAACTGGCGCGATGAACCTTTATTACATCGGCGCTTATGGGGGTTGGGCTGGCAATGATGACACTAATTACAGTGACGGATTTGCCGGCGGTGGTGGCAACGGCAATACTTCTGCTACCGGTTCTGGCGCCACCGCAGGCGGCGCAGGCGGATCGCTCGGCGCATACGGAAGTGGTGCGACCGGTGGTACCGTTACGCTCACGACCAAAGGTGTCATAGCCGTCGGCAATACGATTGATGTCGGCGGAGGCAGCGCCAATACGGACTACGCGACCGTCGGCAGCGGCGGCACCGACGCAGCAGCTGGTGGAACCGGCGGCGCCGGCGGATCTGTGTGGACACCGGCATCTCCCGGACAGACCACCGGCAACGGTGGCCATGCCGGAACGATTACGATAAATGCCGGCTCGGTGAGTTTAGGCGAAAGCGGCGAGCTCTCTGCCGAAGGCGGCATCGGTTGTGGCGCGTATCACGGACCAGCCAGCGGCGTAGCGGCCGAAACCGGTGGTGCCGGCGGCAACGGCGGACCTGGCGGTAGCGGCGGCGATGGCGGCACCATAACGGTAACGGTTGCCGGCAATCTCAATCTCTCCACCGATGACGGAATCTACGCGAATGGCTCTGCCGGTGCAGCCGGACAGTCCGGCGCCAGCGGCGGACAGGGCTCCGTCCTCGGTGGCAATGGCGGTGCCGGCGGCAATGGCGGTGCCGGTGGCAGTGGAGGAACGATCACTTTGACTGCTGCCAGTATCACGGGCAACGGCGTATATGCCGCCATTGAAGCCCAAGGTGCTGGTGGTGGCGATGCAGGCAACGGCGGCAGCGGCAATAACGGTACGAATACCGGCACCGGCATTGGCGGCGACGGGCAAAACGCAGGCACTGCCGGAGTGGGCGGCAATTCCGGAAGCATAACGCTGAAGGCGAGTGGTTTCATCTCCTACGATGGAAGCATCTATGCTGACGGCGGCACCGGCGGCGCCGGCGGTAGCGGCGGCAACGGCGGAAACGGCGATGCCAACATCGCTACTGTATTAACCTCAGCAGCCGGCAGGGCAGGCCACGGTTCAGCCGGTGGCAGCGGCGGCGATTCCCTCGCTAATGCGATCACTATCAGAGCCGGTGGCAACATCGGACTCTACTTTGCCGAAGCCGACGGTGGTTTTGGTGGAACCGGATACGGCAACGGCGGTAATGCCGGCACCACATGGACGTCAACTCCTGGCGCCGGTTTTGTCGGAGCGCGAGGCGGTGATGCCGGCAACTCCGGTGACGGCGGCAAGGGTGGTCTGATTTCGATCACCAGTACTTCCGGAAGTATCACTGGAGCCGGGCAAGATAATCTTGAGTTGCAGGCGTACGGCAGTTCTGGCGGTGTCTTTGCCGGTAGCGGCGGTGCCGGCGGCTCCGATGTCAGCGGTACCAACTCTATCGCGACGACAGGTGGCGCTGGCGGCAATGGTGCCAGCGGCGGCACGGGCGGCATAGGTGGCAACATCTCGCTGAGCGCTCTGAAGGGAAGCATCTCTGCTTTGTCCGGAGTTAGTGTTGACGGCGGCGGCGGTGGCGATGTGAACACGTCGGTCGTGAATGCGGGCAGCGGCGGCAAGGGTGGCGACGGCACCCTGTCCGGCGGCGCTGGTGGTCAAGCTGGCTCGTCCGGCTCCGGCGGTAATGGCGGTGCCATCACAATTTCAGGTGTCTCGCTAAATCTCAATGGTCTGACCGCTACTGGCGCCGCTGCCGGGTCCGTTTATTCGGGAAGCTTTGGTGGACTCGGCGGTACCGGCACCGGTAATAATGGCGGTTCGGGGCCGGACGGAGTCGGCGGAGCCGGCGGAAACGGTGGTAACGGTGGCGCCGGCGGTAACGGCGGTACGATCGTTGTCACCGCGACGACCGGCATGATAACTGTCAGTGGTACTCCAGTGTGGGATGCCTCCGGTGGCAGTGGCAAGGCCGGCAACAACGGTGGCAATGCAGGTGATTCCGACACTGGAGCTACCACAGGCACCATTGTTGGAGCGACGGGCGGTAACGCTGGTACCAGTGGCGCCGGTGGCGCAGGCGGTAGCATTACCGTCAGCTCCACTTCCGGCGGTATTTATGCCGGCGCACTCTATGCAAATGGCGGTAACGGCGGTGGTGCCGTTGCTACAGCCGGAACCGGCGGCAACGTTCCGAATGCCACGAATGGAACCGGTGGCACAGGTGGTGTCGGAGCCTCTGCCGGCGATGGCGGCAATACCGTAACGGCTCAGTTGTCGACCCACCCGGCGGCAATCAGCATCACGTCAACTTCCGGGGCAATATCCGTCGCCGGCGACATCTATGCCAATGGCGGCTTCGGTGGATTCATGAGTGCGGCCGGTGGCACGGGCGGCAACGGATCAACCTTGGGCGGTACTGGCGGTAGTGGTGGCACCGCCGGCAACAGCGGCAATGCAGGACTCGGTGTCAGCCAGCCGACGATTGCCACAATCAAAATCTCCACCGCCGGGCCAATCGTGACGAGCGGAACTGTGGAGTCGAGCTCCAACAATGCCAGCGATGGTGGAATCGGCGGAAATGGCGGAGCCCCTAACGGCAACGCCGGTAGTGGCACAGATGGTGGCAAAGGCGGCAATGCAGGCAACATTCTGTTCACCAGCAAAACCTCCATCATTTACAATGCCGGCAGCCTCTATGCACAGGGCGGCAACGGCGGGACGGGTGGTAGTGGTGGCACGCCGAGCGGTACAGGATCGAAAGGACTCGCCGGCAACGGCGGAGCCGCCGGCGACGGTGGACAGATCACGTTCACCGCTCCGCTGGTAATTCCTTCGATCGCCTCCGTCGCCCCGAGCCAGTACGCTGCTGGGATTCCGGGTGGTGCAGGCGGCAACGGCACCAACACTCCGATCGGCGGTGCGACCGGCACCAACGGCAACATCAGCAATCCGGTGGCATTCCAATCCCACACCAATGACTCAGATGATGTCATTGTGGATACTGACGACGATGTCGCTGACGAGACTGTCGCAATGCAGTAAGCGCGGTCAGTCGCCATCCAATGAACCAAAAAACGGCGACAGAAATGTCGCCGTTTTTTGGTGTGAGACAAGCGGGTGCGGACCAAAGGGGTAGGTATTAAAACCAGTTTCACCAACCTCTTATATGGCAAATGGTCAACATCCTAAGTTCAATTAAATCTGCATAATGTCATGCGGACAATGATCTGAGGCACCGGTCTGGTGGCATTTCGCCGCGCCTGTCGAGTGATGTCAGTTCACTGCATGTCACTTCATTTCAGAGAACACATGTGCAATCATGGTCCGGCTTGTACCCAGCAAGAGCTTGCTGACAATTGTGTTCAGCACCATATGTGGTGGCACGGGCGAAACCAGAAACCTTTTGGTTCTCACTAACTAGTCAGCGCCCCTGGAGGCCCGATTGAATAAGACGCTTAATACGTCAACGCTCAACTCAGAAGAGCGGACAACCAGACCAATCGCCTTCATAAGGAAGTTACTTTCCAGGGCACCAGTCAATCTATCTCCTCCGGACGGTACCGAGTGTATCGCCCGGTCTTCGAGTATTCACCGGTCGGACGGATCAAGCGAACGACGACACAGGTTAAACAAGACCAGCACTATTAAGTCCAACAGCATCACAAAAGCGAACGGAGCAAAAATGCGTAAATCGACACTGAAAACCCTGAAGCAAAGCTTTGCAGCGGTCGTCGGCATGTGTGTGACGATGTCGCAGTGCCTCCCGGTATTCGCGAACACGGGCACAGTGCCGAGCAACTTGAACCTCGGTTCGACGCACCACACGGTGACAGCTCCGGTGCTGGCAAATCCTGTGAACATTCAGGTCGGTCATGGCACTCTAGTTGTTAACAGCGGTGCGTCGCTGACGCCGGCCGAATCCGTCGCCTTGTCGCAAGTATTGAACGCAGGTGCTCAATCGATCCGCCTCGGAGCTTTGGGCAATGCAGTCGGCGGCTCTATGGTGTTGAATTCGTCGACAGCGCTCAGCAACATTGCTGTTCCGCGCAATGTTTCCGTGCTTAGCGATTTCAGCGGTGGATCGGTTTTGAATGTGGGCGGCACGCTCTTCAATTCGGGAAACTTCTACGCCTTGTCGACCAACGCAATCAATAGCAATGCGAACATTGCGGCGAGCACTATCTACAACACGCGATTTGGCTTGCTCAGCTCGCTGATTCCTGCGGGCGGTCTGCCCGGATTCAGCGGCGCGATCAACAATCTCAGTTTGACGTTGACCACGGCAAACTTGATCAACCACGGCACCATCTCCAGCGCCGGCGATTTGAACATCACCAGCCCGACTGGGAACTTGGTGGTCAATGGTCTTGGCGGAACGTTTTCGGCGGCGAACAATATCAATGTTTCGACGACGGGATCGGTTGCGGGAAATTACCTTGTTGTAGGCGGCGGCAATTGGCTAAGCCAAAACTTGAACTTGAACGCAGGTTGCGCAAGTTTGACAGTCGCGGCGCAAACGATTTCCGGACTCGTCAATGCGACGAGCGCAGCCGGTGCCAACATCGGCGTCGTGAAAGGCAACTTAAACCTCGGGACGATTGACGTTTCCGGGGACCCCACGTTCTATTCACTCACCGGCAATATCAATATCAACAGCGCCAATGTGCCTGTTATTCCTTCGACCGATTCACTGTCACTGTTGGCAGGCGGCAACATCACATTCGATACCAGCGGCGGCGCGATCACGCTCCAAACTACCGATCTTGCTGGCGCCGGACATTCGATCACGATGGTTGCCGGCGCAAAACTTCTAGCGACTGATACTGCTCATCAGTTCCCGAGCGCCATTACGACCGGTACAGTTAAGGTGTTGGGAGCTGGAACCGGCGGTAGCATCATCTGTAGTCCATGCGGAACAAATCCGCTGACTCTGAACACTACGTCGACAAATGGGACCAGCGCCGGAGGTGCCATTCTTTTGGCTGCCTACAAAGGCAAGAGCGGCGGCGGCGTGATCTCTCTTCCGAACTCTTCGTTGTTCACCGGCGCGAGCGGCCAACCGGGCGGCAATGTCATGGTGATAGCGCCTGGAGCCATTACCCTGGGGTCGATCAATATGACCGCGGCTACCGGCACCGGCACTCCTATTCTTACTGTCTCGACTTCTTCACCTAAAGGTTCCATTACTGCCAATGTGAATGGTAGCGTCACCGGTGCGCTGACACCAGGCACGCTTAACGCCACTGGCACCATCGCCATCAATGGCAGCGTCTTGAACGGTGGTGGCACGGTCAACATGACCGCCGGGGGTTTGCTGGATGTGAGCAATGGCACAATCAACGTCGCTGGACTGAACAGTGCCGCAGGCACCAACGCCAATGGAGGCACCATCAACCTCAAGGGCGGATCCATACTGTTGAACACCTTGCTTGCAAATGGTGTCACGCCATTTACGGCCGGACCGGGCGGCGCAGGTGGCAACATTAACTTGACCGCTACAGGAGCAATTTTGTATCCATTTAGTGGCTGCTGCGGTGCGGATCTGGATGCTCGTGGCGGCGTCGGTTCTACCGGTGTCAACGCTGGTGACTCAGGCTTCACCGGAGGTAGCGGCGGTAAGATAATCATTGTTGCCGGCTCTTATGATGATAAGGGTGGGTTCAACTACGTCCAAGGCGGTCACGGTGGTAACGCCAATGCGACGGCGGACGCCACAAGTGGCAACGGCGGTAGCGGCGGCACTGGTGGTGCAGGCGGCTCATTCTCCATCACAGCGAAAACAGGCAATATTTCAGTTGGTACTGTGGATGCGTATGGCGGCACAGGCGGATCCGCAACGGGCGGTGCGACCGGTGCTGTTGGAGCGGCTGGTGGCAGCGGTGGGTGCGGCGGCAGTGGCGGCAAGGGAGGCACAATATCTCTATCCGCTCTTAGCTCTGGTGCCCAGATCTTCCTCAACGGCAACTTGCTTGCTTCAGGTGGTCATGGGTCCAACGGAGCTTGCGGCGGGCAGGGTGGTGTGAACGGCACCGGAGCTGCCGGCAACGGCGGACAGGGTGGCGCAGGTGGCAACGGCGGCAACGCCGGCTCGGTTTCGGTAACAGCGTCCAGCAACATTCAATTTGGCGGGCCCGATAATGGCATTTCTATCATTGCCAATGGCGGCGGCGGAAGTGGTACGGGTTGTAGCTCTGACGGAGGCGGTGGTAGCGGTGGCGGAGGCGGTAGCGGCGGCACAGGCAGCACCGTCAGCGGTGGCAATGGCGGCGCTGGCGGCCAAGGCGGTAGCGGCGGCAATGCCGGCACGATTTCGATAACGTCTCTCAAAGGCAATCAAACGGCGCCTGGTGGTTGCAACAATTCTTTCATATTTGCTGAAACCGGTAGCGGCGGCGGCGGCGGCTGTGGTGGTACTGGCGGTACTGGCGCCGTCAACGGTGGAAACGGTGGCAATGGCGGGCAAGGCGGTATCGCTGGCGCGACTGGTGGCAAGCCGGGTAGCGTGACAATCAACGCGTCTGCCGGCAGTATCAATGCTACAGGCGGCTGCAGTTCAATTTGGTGGTCCGCATCGGGCGGCAACGGCGGCAGCGGCGGTTGTGGTGGAACGGGAGGCGTGTCCACAACAACAGGGACAGGACATTCTGGAAGCGGCGGGTGCGGCGGGGCCGGCGCTGCTGGTTCCAACAACGGCAATATCACCGTCAAAGCAGGAGCTATAAACGGTACGGTCTTCGCGTATGACAACGATAGCCCAAATGGCGGATCCGGCGGTTGCGGCGGATCCGCCGGTCGGGTGACGACCACTGGATGCTCTCCGTCCACTTTAGGTAACGGAGCTGCGGGAAATGGCGGCAATGGTGGCAACGGCGCGCAGGGTGGCGATAACGGAACTATCATCGTTAGTGCCGTGAACGGCATTAACTCCGCGAACACTTACACGCAGATTTATCAACATGCAGGAAACGGCGGCTACGGCGGTTGTGGTGGCCGCACGTACGATAGCGTGAGTACCGGTGCGACCGATCAGGCTAGCAATGGCGGCAATGGCGGCAATGGTGGTGATGGTGGTACCGGCGGTGGTGGCGGCACGATGACTGTCACATCTACCAAGGGAAATATCTCGATAGGGTGCGGCGGCTATATTGAGCAATATGGCGGAAGTGGCCGCTCGGGAGGCTGCGGTGCCCATGGCGGCAATGGATTTGCCAACGGAACCGCAGCTGGTGATATTGCATTCGGTGGCACAGGCGGTGGCGGCGGCAAAGGCGGAAATGGCGGTGCGAGTGGCACGGTCAAGGTTACTTCCGGGGCTGATATCAACCTCGCGTGCGGTGCTAACATCGATCAAGGAAGCGGCAGCGGTGGCAGCGGCGGTTGCGGCGCCACCGGTGGCAATGGTGCAAGCGGTGGATTGGGCGGTAATGCCGGCGCCGGCGGATCGTCCACTGGAGCTAGCCATGCCGGTGGCTGCGGCGGTTTGGGCGGCACGATGACTGTCACGGCCAAGGGATCCATTAATGTTCTAGGCTGCGGAGGATACATCGAAAACTATGCTGGCGGCGGCGGACATGGCGGCCGTGGCGGTTGTGCCGGTGCTGTCTTGGGAGGTGCCGGACTGGGCGCCAAAGGTGGAAACGGTGACGCAGGTGGCTGCGGTGGCAGCGTCGGCAATCTAACGATAAGTGCCGGTGGCTCGATCAACTTCAATAATGAATCCTACATTGATTTGACTGCCGGCTCCGGCGGGGGTGGCGGACATGGCGGCAATGGCTCGTCAACCAAAGGCGTTGGCAACGGTGGTTGCGGCGGCAATGCTAACGGCAATGGCGGCAACGGTGGCAACGCCGGCACGCTGTCAATGACGGCGGGAACCGACATTACGTTTAGCGGTTGTGCATCCATAAACCATCATGGCGGTAATGGCGGAATCGGTGGTTCCGGTGGCTGTGGCGGTAACGCCGGCAGCACAGGAGCCGGTGGCAATGGCGGCAATGGGGGCACAGGGAGCAGCGGTGGCAACGGTGGAAATTCCGGTGCGGCTACGATCACTGCTAAAGCCGGATCAATTTCGTTTGACGCCGACTCGAGCATCATCCAGTATGGTGGCTCAGGCGGCTTCGGCAGGCACGACGGTAGCGGTGGTTGCGGATTTGGTGCCACCGGCAACGGCGGCAATGCCGGAAATCCGACAGTTGCACCTACAGGTGGCAAGGGCGGCGATCTCGGTAAGTTCACGATGACTGCCGGACAGAACATCAGCTTCACCTCGAGCGGCTGTGACAGTTCATACATCGATCTCAACGCCGGCTGCGGTGGACGTGGCGGGCACGGCGGTACGGGCGGCTCAGCCACTGCGTGTGGTGCGGGTGGACTCGGTGGCACGTCAAGTGCGGGCGGCAACGGTGGCAATGCCGGATTTAGCAACGCCGTTACGTTGCAAGCGAAGGCCGGCACCATCTCGTTCAACGGCTGTTCGTCCATGACGGTTAACGGTGACAGCTGCAGTGCCAGCGGCAATGGTGGCAGTGGCGAATTCGGAGGCTCCGGTGGATCTTCGAATGCTGCGGCTGTTGCTCCAAGCGGCTCTATAGGCGGTGCCGGCGGACATGGTAGTGATGCGCCGACGGTAGCGCTGTCGGCGACCAGCATTTTCTTTGGTGCGGACACATCAATTACGGTTCATGGTGGCAATGGAGGGTCCGGTGCCGGCGGCGGTAGCGGCGGCTCAGCGACCTCAACTGGTGGCACCGGCGGCTGCGGCGCAGCAGCGGGCAAAGGTGGGGACGCCGGTAGTGGCGGCACGCTGAAGTTGACAGCATCCAAAGGCGATATCACATTTGGTGATGGCGCGACAATCGACCAATACGGTGCTTGCGGCGGCAATGTCAACGGCAATGGCGGTGCCGGCGGTAGCGGATTTATCGCCGGGGGCGCTGGTGGCGCAGGCGGTGCGGGTGGTGCTGGCGGTAAGTCAGGCATTCTGGCTCTCAATGCGGCAACCAATATCAGCTTCGGCGGACAAAATTGCTGCAACACATTGACTAACATCAACTTGACCGGCGGCGGCGGCGGCAACGCATCCAGCGGCGGAAGCGGTGGTTCGGGTACCGGCGCCAACACGGCTGTCGGTAATGGTGGCGCCGCCGGTGCTTCCGCGAACGGCGGCGACGGCGGAGATGTTCAAAGCCTCACGCTTACAGCCAAATCCGGCAGCATCCTGTTCGTAAATACTTCGTCAGGTCCAATCTGTTGCAGCTGGACTTCGCAGTTCAACATTCAAGGTGGCTCAGGCGGTAGCGGCGGCTCAGGTGGCGGTGGCGGTAGTAGCACTGAGACCGGCTCAGGCGCTAAGAACCAGAACGGAGCTGTCGGAGGAAATGGCGGTTCTGGCGGAGCTGGTGGAACTTTAACGATGACTGCCGGAAACCTCATTAATTTCAATACCGGCGCTATCTTCGGCTGCTGCAATAACCCCTTGAATTTCTCTATTTCGAAGGGCGGCGGTACAGGCGGTAGCAACGGTGCTGGCGGATCCGGCGGTTGCGGAGCAGTGGGCACGGCAGGAAGCGGTGCGAGCGCCGGGACGGCGGGCGCCGGCGGAAGCGGCGGCACCACGACCATATCCTCGAAGAACAATATGATGCTGGGCGGTATCTTCCAATTCGGCGGTGACGGCGGCGATGCCAACAGCAACGGTGGATCTGGCGGTTGCAGTTCCGCAGCGTCTGGCATGGGCGGTTGCGGCGGTAGCGGCGGCACCGCTGGTCAAGGTGGAACCGCCGGCGTGCTGAACATCAAGAGTGGCGGCAGCATCATTGCCACCACATCTAATGGCTGCGGCGTCGACGTTGAGCTTACCGGCGGTCGCAGTGGCCGCTATCCGGGTTCTGGTGGATGTGGTGGCAGTGCCACCGCTGGTACCGGCGCAGCGGCCCAAGGTGTCGGCGGCGCAGGCGGACAGGGCAGCAGCGGAAATGTCAGCGGCGACGGTGGAAAGCTCACCGTTACTGCGAAGAACAACATAGGTTCTAGTCTTAACGACGTTTACTTCCAGGCTGAAGGCGGTCGTCCTCACTTTACGTTCAATAGCCAGGGCGGCGTAGGCGGTGACGGCGGCGCAGCTGGTGGCTCTGGTGGTGCCGGCGGCAATGGCGGTAGCGGCGGAAAGGGCGGCGTAGTCACGCTGACGGCTAAATCTATCTTCAATCTGGAAGGTGATGCGGACGGAGGCAATGCCAACTTTGGTCACCTCACCGGTGGCAAGGGCGGAGATCAAACCAATGCTTCTCTCGTTATCGGCACAAGTACGACTATCGGCAATGGTGGCGCAGGTGGTGCTGCAGGCCTCGCCGGATCCGGGGGGGCCGGCGGCAGCTTCACGGTGAAGGCAAACGGTGGGATTACGTTAGATTCCGACATCGAGGCCGATGGCGGCTCCGGCGGCATTCTCGGCAGTACGCATGGTGGCGACGGCGGTAGCTCAATTGCGGCGGGCGGCACAGGCGGAGCGGGCGGCAATGCCGGCACTAGCGGCGCTGGCGGAGCTGGCGGCGCCATCAAGATTTCACTGACTACCGGTACGTTCAACGCCCAGGGCGAGACTCTTGAAGCGGACGCCGGAAGCGGCGGCAATTCCAATGGCATTGGCGGCACCGGGGGTAGTGGCGGATCGACAACAACGGCCGGCAACGGCGGCGCAGGCGGCGATGGCAGCGTGCTCGGCGCCGGCGGCAAGGGCGGTAATGTGACCGTCACGTCGACGACCGGAATGTTGCTTCTGAATGACGTGGAGGCCGAAGGCGGTTCTGCTGGTTCCTACGGCAGTAATGGTGGTGGCACTGGTGGTACGGCCGAAGGCGCAGGCACTATTGGCGGCAATGGCGGCAATATGCCCAACGGCAGCAATGGCGGCGATGGCGGCGTCATCCTGGTATCTGCCGGTAAAACCGCAGGCGGCATCACTTTCAACAGTTTCATCAGCGCAAGCGGTGGCGATGGATCTGACTTCTGCTGTGGAACTATCCGCGGTGGTACAGGCGGTGCCGGTGTTGCAAATCTCACTGCCACCGACGGCTTAGCTGGTGCTAGCGGCGGCAACGGTGGTTCGCTCGGGTACGCAGGCACCGGCGGCAATGCCGGCAGCTTCACTGTGAAGACGCAGGGCGACGTCTTTGTGAATTCTTATACTCGAATCAATTCGGGTTCCGGCGGTAGCTTCGACACTGCCACGGGCGGAACAGGAGGCGCCGGTGCTCAGGGTGACCAAGGGACAACAACTGGAACCGTGGGCAGTACCGGAGGCGCCGGAGGTAATGGCGGCAACGGTGGCTCAGCCGGAATCGGAGGCAATGCGGGAGGCTTCCTCTCTACAAGCGGCGTGTTTATCACTGCCGGTAGCCTCACGGTGAACGGTGAAATCAAGGCCGATGGAAAAGACGGCGGCTATGCCGGCGGTGGTGGCACGGGCGGTGCGGCCGGTGCCGGCGGCACAGGCGGCTCTGGCTCGACGACTCTCGGCACAGGCGGCAACGGCGGTAAGGGCGGCGACGGCGGCGGCATCAACCTCGCGGTTAATGGCAGCGGTACCGGCGGCAACGGCGGCAACGGCGGCAACATCGTCTTGAAGATTGCTTCGTTGTCGGGTGATGGACAAATTTTTGCCCACGGCGGCACAGCCGGCGAAGGTAGTGGCGGCGGAAGCGGCGTGGATGGCGGCGGTGCCGGACTGATCGGCGGCGGCGGCGGCACTGGTGGCGCGGCCGGCGTCGGCGGCACTGGCGGTAAAGGCGGCGATGGCGGCAACGGCGGAGCCGGAGGCAATGGCGGAAAAATCACTATCAATGCTTCAAGCGCGATCAACTTCACGGGTGACGTTGAAGCCTATGGAAATCAGGGTGGCGAAACTGGCGGCGGCGGTTGTGCCGGGAAGTCGTTGAATACCAGCAATGGTGGCAATGGTGGCAATGCCGGCGCCGGCGGACAAGGCGGTCATGGCGGTCAAATTACCGCCTCTTCCACCGGGTCCATAGCTTTCGGTCAAATATCCGCTGGTGGCGGCTGTGGCGGTGATGCCGATCAAAACGGCGGTTGCGGCGGAGCCAACACCGGCAGCGGACAGGGCGGCAAAGGCGGCTGCGGCGGCGTTGCCGGTGCCGGTGGACAGGGTGGAACAGTTACCGTCACCAGCACCAAGTCCAGTATCACCACAAATAACGGTATTGATGCCTCTGGTGGCGATGCTGGTGACGTCGCAGCATCCGGCGGTGACGGTGGTGCCGGCGTAACCCAAGGCGGCGACGGCGGCAATGGAGCTGTCGGTTTAGGCAATGCAACGTTCCTCAATGGCACCGGCGGCACAGGCGGCACCATTTCGCTTACCGCGAAGACCACAATCTCTGCTACTTCCGGTTCTATTACCGCTAACGGCGGACAAGGAGGCTACACAGCCGGAGGCGATTTCGCGGACGGAGGCCAGGGCGGTAGTTATAGTGCCAACACCGGCACAGGCGGAAATGGCGGCGACAGTGGTAGCGGTGGCACTGGCGGACAGGGTGGAACCATCACATTGAAGGCCATCACGCTAAGTAATCTGCCGTCAATTGCCGCGGTCGGTGGGGCTGGCGGTGGTGTCGGTACTTCCGGCGGTAATGGCGAGTTGCGAGGTGGAAACGGAGGCTCGACCAATGGCGCAACGGGTGGCATCGGCGGCGCTGGCGGCAACCAACTCAATGCCGGCAACGGCGGCACGGGTGGTACTATCACGCTCAAAGCTACAACCGGCGGTATCACCGGAAGCCACAATATAACGGCCGACGGCGGCGTCGGTGGCAATACTGGCACCGCGAGTGGCGATGGCACCGCCGGCGGCAAAGGCGGCGACGCCGGCAATGCGGCGGGCAGCACGGGCGGTGATGGTGGCAACGCCGGAGCCAGTGGCAATGGTGGTGCGCCTGGTTCAATAACCATTTCCGCGACTACAGGAGCTGTCAACCTCACGGGTACTGTTTCAGCTAGCGGAGGGAATGGTGGACAAGTGGCTGAGATTGCTGTTGGTAGCGATGCTCTTGGTGGCACAGGCGGAACTGGTGGCGCAGGCGCCACCGGCGGCAAGGGCGGTAACGGACCCATCCAAGGTGTCGGAGGCGGCAATTCGCTGGGTACAACCCCGCAAGTCAACATCAGTGTGATCACGACGACCGGCAACATCAGTCTGGCTACAGTTTTGGCGAATGGCGGCAACGTCACGGCCGGGCATGGCGGTTCCGGAGGAACCGGTGGTTCCAGCAACGCTGCCACAGGTGGCGTCAATGGTAATGGCGGTGATGGTGAACCTACGGGCGTAGCCAATCACGGCGGCAACGGTGGAGTAATCACGATCACCAGCAAGACCGGATTGATCTCTACCGACGTCGTCAATGCAAACGGCGGTTCCGGACCTAACGGCAGCAATGGCGGTGGTCCCGGCACAACTGCTGGCGATGGCGGCACAGCCGGCGTCGGTGGTAATGGCGGAATTGGCGGACATGGTGGCATCATCACGATGACTACCGGTACGACGCTTGTGACCAATCCAATAACCACGACAGCAACCGGAGGTCAGGGCGGAAGTGGTGGCACTGGTTCTACGCCAGGAAATGACGCGATCGGCGGAGATGGTGGAACCATTACGCTCAACGCGCCGAACGTTGTTCCAGGCGCGGGTACACCTCCAGGTGGATATGTCACCGGTCCTAATGGTACGAATACCGGGGGCGGACTCGGCGGTGGTACTGCTGGTTCCGGAGGCAACGGAACGGTCAACATCGGAGTCGGTCTGAAGACAGCGGCTGAAACCGAAGACATGGTCGTCGATACCGACGAAGATGTCGCGGACACGACGTTGGCGAGTAACTGATTCGGGACAAGGGCGACGCCTGGCGTCGCCCCTACACGAGGAGACTCATGGAAACGGCGGCAGTGATGCCGCCGTTTTCGTCTGCGATACAAGCGGGCTTGGGGCCCGCCGGTACATGATCCAGACACCGGTGTGTTTACAAGAGCTTGGAAAATGTTGTACAATTTATTGTACGGTATGAGGTACGAGTATGGCTGCCAGGATACGAAAGCGAATCGGCAAGGCACAAGCTCGTGAGGAATTCTCTACTTTGATTGAAGCGGTCGCCGATGGAGCTGGCGCGGTCGAAATTACGGATTATGGCAAGGTCAAAGCCGTGCTTTTGAGTGAAAAGGAATACGAGTGGCTTTGTGCATGCGCGAAACGAATTGCTCAACCAAGGCGAAACGCTCATGGTGTCATGTCTTTGATTCACGATAAAGCACTGGAGGATGCGAGCCGGGATGTCGCTGCTGACTTCGAACGGTCGATCAAAAAGACGGCACGCGAATTGTGACCGATCAATTCTTTGTCACCGACACGCATCCGCTTATCTGGTACTTGAGCAATCAAGACGCCAAGCTGCCCCGCAAGGTTTTGGCCGCCTTCAAGTCCGCCGATGAAGGTTCAGGAACGCACATTTGGGTGCCCGCAGCTGCGGCTTGGGAGATATCTCAACTGATGCATAAGACAACCCGTCTAAAACTAGAAGGGTCCTTCGAGGAATTGATCCGGGAGAGCTTCTACTGTAAGAGCTTGACATTGACTGAATTGCGGCCAGAGGAATTGATTTTGGCGCACTCACTAACGTTCAACAAAGATCCGTTCGATGCACTCATCGTCGCCACAGCATGCCGTATGGATCTGCCGCTTATCACGCGCGACAATGACATAACAGATTCCGGCGCGTGCTCGGTGTTCTGGCGGTGAACGGAAAAGCGGGCTTCCGCCCGCCGGTACATGATCGAAGAAAAGCGGGCTTCCGCCCGCCGCTACATTAGTTCTGTTGGTTTCTTGAACTCGGGGATGTTTTCGGCGAGCCAGGCGCGCGCGGCGGTTTGGCCGTCCAATCCTTGTTGCAGCCATGGGTTGAATTCGCCTTCCTGTTGCGCTTGAATTGCCGCCAATCGAATTTCGTTTCTCCGCGGTCCGGCGGGGATGTTGGCTTCTTTCATTAGTCTTACGAAAAATTCGCCCGATACTATGGGTGGTGCTCCAAGCTTCTGTTCCGGTGGTGCACTTTCAAGTTCCGCTTTTTTCGCATGCAGCCAGTCGCGATTTGAAGTCGCGATGCGGTCGGATTCCGGCCGTGTCGTGCCCATCGAGTCAGCATGCTGAAGCATTACGAGATCGTCGAAGTACGGGCTGTTGATTATTTCGTGTAGTTTGGATGTTCGCATATCTTTAACGGTATGCATGCGCATGTGTTCCTTAACCAGGGTCACAATGCGTCTCTGATCTTCTTTATTCAGGTTCAGACGTTCAACAATCTTCTGCGCGACCTTCGCGCCTTCGGCATCATGTTTGTGATTGGAGATGCCACCATCCGGCCAAATCTTCTGCGTCGCCGGCTTTGCGATGTCGTGCAAGTATGCTGCAAACTTCACTTGCCACGGCGCATTAGGCGGCAAATTCTCGAGCACCATGTTCGTATGTGTCGAGGCTAAACCTTCGGGATGCCACTTCGGATCCTGCATCGCTTTGGGGCCGAACATGTCATCGTATTCGGGAATGATTTCGTGACGCAATCCCGATTTCTCAAGAACATCCAGACCATTGAGTGTATGCGCTCCGCTGAAGACGCCGATCAGCTCATCTCTGACGCGGTCCATCCCAATTGCGCGTCTCTGGTTTCCGTTTTTATCGAGAACCGGCTCGCCATTTTTGTCTGTGAGCATGCGATGAATTAGCGGCGCCATTCTTTGCATCGCCGCCAACGTTTCCGGCTCAACGTCCACCCCGTCCTTCGCGGCACGTGTGGCGGCACGCATCATTCGCAGGTGGTCTTCAGTAAAGCGATGCTCGGGGTCGCCCACCGCGCTGACTTGCTTCTTCGCGAGATCTTCCTTGCCGCCGAAGAAATCGTAAACCGTCCTGGTTGTTGGGTCTTCGTACATCGCGTTGAACTTGAAGTCGCGACGCGATGCATCTTCATATAACGAAGGAACAAATGCAACGCTGTCCGGACGACGGCCGTCACCATAATCTCCGTCGTTGCGCAAGGTGGCGATATCGTATATGACACCATCGATATTCAGTTTGTTGACGCCGAATTGAGTGCCTTTCTCCTCGGTAATCTTGTATCCAAGGTCGGTGAAGAGTTTTTCGATGACATCCGGTGTTGCCGAGGTGACAATGTCGTAGTCCTTCGGTGTTTTGCCGAGGATGCCATCGCGCACGGCACCACCGGCGAAGGCAGCCAGGTGCCCTGCTCTCTGCAGATGGCGAACAAGTTCTGTCGCAGTGTCGCGAATGACGAGACTTTCTTTTTCTTTTGCCGTCAGCTCGCTTTCCGGTTTTTGATTTACCGGATTGGGCTCG
>Ga0134128_10004197_pt1 | contig 17676 bp, 9 predicted proteins | sample KB31754_FD_96462 | JGI IMG/M metagenome (GOLD analysis project Ga0134128, IMG submission 96462) | Terrestrial soil microbial communities with excess Nitrogen fertilizer from Kellogg Biological Station, Michigan, USA - KB3-175-4 | ecosystem: Environmental > Terrestrial > Soil > Unclassified ... | reverse complement strand
CTCTGCCGGAGCGTAGTGGCGGGCGAGGAAAGATTCGAGCTCGCGGTCGTGCTCGGTCCAGAAGGTGGCGCGGAGATTGCCTTCGTCGTCGGCGACGATTTGCAGGTCGCCGATGGGAGTTGGGAGACAATCCAAGCAGAAATGAAGTGTGTCGTTGGCCAAAGACATTCTTCCATTACTCAGGTGCACCGCTGCTATCATCGTCCGATATGTCCCGAATCCGCAAGGCGATTGGTCAGGCTTTTCCGTCGTTTACAACCGTAGGATCATCTGTCGATCCGAACAGCATATCCGATTCGAAGCTGATGCAAGACCTCGCAGCCTATATCGTCGATCAGTTCGAAGCCAAACGCATGTCGGATGTTCGAAGCGCATTCGATCTCGCAGACAATCTCATCACCGAAGGCACCGAAGCGGAGCGGCATGCAGCGACTATTGGGTTTCTGGAGACCGTGCAGAACGTCGCCTCACATAGAGGATGTGGCTCGGCCGCATTTGAAGAATTTCTCGGTCCGTCATCGAAAGCTGCCTGGCTGGAACTGGATACCCTGTGGCGAGGCAAGCGAACGCTGGCAGAAGTAGTAGCGGCGGAAACTGGAGCGTCATTGAAACCCAAGTGGTGGCAGTTCTGGAGACGGCGCAAGACCCGGTCACCGCAACAATTATTGCGCGAAGTACAGAATCCTGAATTGCGGAAAATCATCGAGCAGATCACCCGCGAGTAGCCGCAAGCCCCGGTATTCCCAGAGGCGATAAGGTGGGCAGGTCTTTTATGTCCGCCTGGGAAATTCCTGGAACGATGTCGCGTTCACCACTGAGCAGGATGTCGAAGATGCGCTGGAAGAGTCCGCGGTCGCCGGCGAGCTTTTGTTTGCGCCTGGCGAGGAATTTGAAGCGGAAAGGCGAGCTCGGTTCCATTCGGGCGAGGAAGGCGGGGGTGAAGCAGTTGCGCGCCTGTGCGATGGCCATCAGGACGAGCGAGCGCCCACTCATGCGCAGAAGGTTCTTGTTTAGGGACGGGGCATGGGGAAGCGCGTCCATGCGGGCGGCGACCGCATCACTGAGGTTGAGGAGCTGCTCGACGAGCGAATCCAGAGGAAGGCCGGCGCGGACGGCGCGGGTGAACAACGTGTCGGAGCCGCGGGCGAGGTCCTCGTGAATGTCCTGGAGGTCATCGCCGAGCTGAAGCAGAACGCCCCATAGGAAGGCGAAATCGAACTCGGCGGAGTTGACGGAGCCGCGGACGAGGAAGGCGTCGGCGAGCACGCTGGTTCCGCCCTTGGCGCAACTGATGTTGAGCAGTTCGCCCGGCGAGAGTCGGCCGCACTCCTCGATCTGGCGCACGCTTTGTTCCTGCGCGGCATGGATGGCGAGCAATGAATCGAAGACGCCGCGGTAGTACGCGCGCGGGAACTCCTGCTCGATCATGCGGACCAATTCCCATATCGAAGACTCATGAGAATCCGCTGCAGGCATTGCTTCGCCGCGGAGGCGTGCGCGGAAGCGATGGCTGAAGCGGACCTTGTCGGCGTGGGTGATGGAGCGCTGATCGAGGTAGTTGTCGCTGTAGGGGTAAAGCAAGCTGTAGGCGAGGATGGACGGAGTGAGGCGGAGCGGTGCGCCGAGCAGGGGCTGCATGCCGCAGGCGGTCCATGCATTGCGCGCGGCCTGGGTGATGTCGGCGTGGGAGAGCCCGGGGTCAAAGCGATGCGTCCAGCGGGCGAGCTGGGTGCCGACGGGCAGGAAGCCTTCGGTGAGCAGGTGAATGGCATCGGGACCGAGGTCGAGGGCTTCGGCGGCGAAGCGGGCAAACGACTGGGTGAGGCGAGCTTCCGCGTCGGGATCGCGTCGGCGACAAGTACTGCGGACGCCATCAAGAGCGCGGTCCCAGGCTTTCTCGCGCTGCTTCTGTTCGCGCGGGGTGTAGCGCGGGCCTGACGGATACCAGGGGCCGGAGCAGCGGGACCATTCCCGGATTGCGTCTGCGATTGCGTCTTGGATCCGGTCCTGGATCGCGCGTTGGACGGCATCGCGGGTCGCGGAATCAACCGATTGATCGACGCAACGCCCGGTGAGTGCGGTCTCCATGCTGCAGAGGGGTACGGACGGGAGTGGGTTACGGTTCCACTTGTGCGCCGCAAGAGCAGCCGGATCCTAGAAGCTCTGCAGGGTGCGGCTCGAGATAAACGGAGCAGCCTGCTGGCCGAGATCGGTGAGGTACCACGAGTTAAAGAAAAGCACGGCGATGCAGCCGGAGGACCAGAAAAAGAGACGGACGGGCAGGGTTGCGGTGAGACGCTGTCCGCGGTCGGGGTTTCCGCGCAGGGGCAGGGTGAAGACGAAGCCGCTCATAAAGCAGATGTAAGCGGCCCAGCCGAGATGCAGGCAGGAAAAGAGCATGCGTTCTTCCCAGCGCGCTCCGGGCACAAAGAAGGCGTGGATGGCTGCCTGGTAGACGGAGGCGAGGCACAGGAAGAAGCAGGCGGCTTTGCCGAGTTCAAGCATGATCGATCCGTTCGTGCATGAGCAGCGCGCGGCATCCGCCGGTCAAGGCGGCCGGTTGGCCCGGCGGACAAACCTATTGGGCCGTATTGTAGACCGAAATTTGCGGAACGGGTGTGGGCAGCTCAACTTGGCGTCAGGGTAATTCGTCTACACCCAACAGCGGTGCAGAACGGCGGCTATCGCCGATAGGCCAAAATCCTTGCTTCGTCTTTTTCGGATCGCGCCCCCGGCGGCGTTGGTGGCTGGCCTGGCGTGGTGGTGTTTGCCGAGCCAGAGGCCGGTGAGAGCTGAGCAAAGCGCGGCGGATCCGAATGCAGTGTGCGCTCCGTGCCACGAAGAAATTTACGAGCGCTACGGGAAGACTCCGATGGCGAATGCGAGCGGCCCGGCGGTGGCTGGATTTCTGGGGGCAGACTTCCGGCATGCGGCATCGGGCGTGCATTACCGGGTCTACGAAGAGGCTGGTGAGGTGTGGCTCAGCTATGAGCGCGACGATCCGGCGCGACCCCTGGAAGGACGGCAGAACCTGAAGTACTTCATTGGCTCGGGGTTGCGGGGGCGCACCTATCTTTTCGAGCAGCAGGGGTACTGGTTCGAGGCTCCAATCAACTGGTATGCCAAGCGACAAGTGTGGGACATGGCGCCGGCGTTCCAGGGTGCGCTGGAGATGCCGCTGACGCTGCCGGTGGATCCGGGATGTTTGCATTGCCATGCTTCGGGCGTGGCTTCGTCGCAACTGGAGGCGCGGAACCGCTATGCGGGTGCGCCGTTTGCATATGGCGGCATTACGTGCGAAAGCTGCCACGGGAATGCTGATGCTCACCTGGCGTCGGCCGGCGCGATCCGAATGATGGATATTTCGCGGCTCGAGCCGGTGCGCAGGGATTCGATATGCCTGAACTGCCATTTGGAAGGGCAGGCGGGAATCAACCGAGAGGGCAAACGGCCAGAGGACTTCCGTCCGGGCGACAATCTCTTCGACTACTCCGTGTTTTTTGTGCGCCGGGGAGAGAGCGGGTCGGGAGGACGGGCGGCAAGCCAATGGGAGGCTCTACTGAAGAGCAAGTGCAAGCAGATATCCGGAGACCGGCTGACCTGCACGACGTGTCACGATCCGCATGACGACCCCGGGCCTGCGGAACGGGTGGAATACTACCGCGGCAAATGCCTGCAGTGCCATGACGAGGCCGGGTTCGCGGAGCGGCACCATGCAGAGAATCGCGATTGCACGGCGTGCCACATGGCGCGTCTGCCCTCGAACGACATTGCGCATGAGCAAGTGACGGATCACTGGATCCGGAAGCGGGTTAGCGCCGCGCGGCTTCCGCCGGCGACCTCGGGGGACCTTGTGACCGTGAGCGGGGTGACGCCAGGGGATCGCGACCTGGGGTTGGCGTATGCGCAAACCGCCGTGAAAGGCCATCAGACGGCCGCGGCGGCGGAATCGAACCGGGATGCTGACCGGGCGCTGGAACTGCTGCGCACTGCGGAGAAGAATGGAGCGGGGGCTCGCGACGACGACGAACTGCATGCTCAACTTGGATTTCTCGAGCAGTTGCGGGGCGAGAAGGCGGCTGCCGCGAAGGAGTACCGGGAAGCGCTGGAGGCCGATCCCGACGACGGACTGGCCGCGGGGAATCTGGCGCTGCTCGAGGCCGAGGCGCGCCAGACGGGGGCTGCCGCGGAGCTTTGGAAGGAAGTGTTCAGCCACGATCCGGCGCAGCTCGAAGCGGGATTCAACCTTGCGGTAATAGAATGTGGGTCCGGCGAGCCGGGAGCGGCGCTGCAGACACTGGACACGATCCTGCAGTTTTCCCCGGATAATGATCGGGCGCGTGAAATGGCGGCAGCGATTCGGGCGGGCAGAGAAGGGTGCCGGCGGCAATGACCATGCAAACGGTGCGGTCCGAACCGGAGAGCGAAAGCGGGGGATCGCTAGATCGCGGGAGTAATCGGGGAGTTACCCCCACGCAATTCTGACTGAAAACGTCTTCATAAGCGACCAATGAGGCCGGTAACAAACGGGGGCGGCGGAAGAACGTTGGCGAGGTAAATCGCTTTAGATTGCGGAACTCATCCTACGTTTTTCTGTAGTGCCCAAATACAAGAAAATGCAGGGGCAACAACATGTAAATGGTTCCAATGGGGGGTGAGTGCGAGGCGCTCTTAGGAGGGGAAAAACCTCGTTGACACTGCCCCCTAACATTGCTATTGTTTCGAGTTGCTTCGGGGAAAGTGCTTTTGACCTCAGTCTAAGTTTCCCGCTTAGAGGAGCAGCCCCGTCGTTTCGCGGACCCGTCAATGTGGCGGGCGAGCCTTGCACCACGGCTGATTGACCACTCGGCCGGCCCTTACTTCACGAGTTCACATAACAACGACACACGAAGCTTCAGGAGACCGCATGAACAAGATGATTCGCACAGCCCTTGCGCTGGCGTTATTCGCCTGCGCGAGTCTGGTGCTCCTTGCACCCGCGAGGGCACAGTCGGTCTATGGATCGATCTTCGGTACTGTGACGGACAAGAGTGGAGCGGCAGTCCCCGGCGCCACCATCACGGTAACGGACGAAACGAAGGGGACGGTATTCAACGTCACTTCCAATGCATCCGGCGACTACAACGTTCCCCACCTCATTCCCGACGTGTACGACCTGAAGGTCGAGGCGAAGGGGTTCAAGAATTTTGAGACCAAGGGCATCCAGGTGCAGGCGGACACGGCTCCGCGCATCGACCCCACGATGGATGTGGGCGGCGCGACAGAAACAGTCCAGGTGAACGCCGACCAGCAGCCGAACATCAAGACCGACCGCGCCGACGTGGCGACGGTGTTTGACCAGCAGCAGATTTCGAGTCTGCCGATCGGCGACCAGAACTTCACCAACCTGCAGTTGCTGTTGCCCGGCGCACAGAAGCTGGGCTGGTCGCACGCGGCCGACGAAAATCCGCAGGGTTCGCAGCAGATCCAGGTGGACGGGCAGGCGTTCGGCGGGACGGCCTTCGAGTTGGACGGCACCGATAACCAGGATCCGATCCTGGGCATCATCGTCATCAATCCTGCCATGGACTCGGTGACGGAGACCAAGATCACGACGCAGAACTTCGACGCCGAGCTTGGCAAGGCGGTTTCCGCTGTGGTGACCGCTCAGACCAAGTCCGGCACCAACAGCTTCCACGGCTCCGCATACGACTTTCGCACCGGCAATGCCAACCTGGCGCGCGACCCTTTCAGCCAGGCGCCCGAGGCGATTACCAGGGCGAATGGCGAGCCTAATTCAATTCCCCCGGGCCTGAAGAACCGTTTCGGCGGCACAATCGGCGGGCCGATCAAAAGGGACAAGGCCTTCTTCCTTTTCAACTATGAAGGTCAGCGGCAAAAGGTTGGCACCGCGGCGACCGATACGCTGCCCACCACGCTGCTCACCGAAACGGCGCTTGGCAATACGGTCGGACCTAGCGGAACACCCGGCGCGGACTTCAGCGAGTACTTGACGCAGTTTGGAGCGGCGGGCATCATCTACGACAACTCGAGCGGAACTCCGACGCCGTTTCCGCACAACGTGGTCCCGGCCGCGTTGATTTCGCCCCAAGCGAAAGCTCTTCTGGGATTACTTGAGCCGTTCACCAAGAACGTGACGTTCCAGTCGGGTGCGAGCAATCAAGGGAACCTGGATAAGAACTTCAACGGGTCGGGTACCGGGTTGTTCAACAGCAACCAGTGGACCGAGCGTGTCGACTACACGATCAACGAGAAGATGCACGCCTTTGAGCGGTTCACGCGTTTTACCGACGTCCTGACAGGCGCAGTCATGTTCGGTACAGCCGGCGGACCGGGGTTTGGGATTAGCAATTACGGCGGCAACTCGAACGGGGCCAACGACAGCCTGGCATCGGGTATGGATATCGCTCTTAGCCCGACGCTGCTTACGGACTTCCGTCTCGGGTATTACCGCTACAACGTCATCGATTCAAAGCACGACCAGACGGCTACGCTTGCCAACACGCTTGGAATTCCAGGAATCAACACAGGCGCCCCGTTCACGGGCGGATCGCCCGGATTCCATTTTGACAATGTGCCCGGCGGCGGCGGAGGGACCCAAGGAAATCCGGTTTATGGCGATGGCTTGGGCATTAACCGCTGCAACTGCCCGTTGACGGAAAAGGAAGACCAGTTCCAGATCGTGAATAACTGGACGAAGGTCTGGGGTAATCATGCCTTCAAGGTGGGCGTGGACCTGCGCTATGCCCGAAACCTGCGCGTCCCTTCAGATAACGATCGCGACGGCCAGCTGAACTTTACATCCGGTGCAACTTCAGATCCGTCCGCCAAGACCCAGGGCGGTTTGAGTTTTGCAAGCTTCATGCTGGGCGACGTGGCAAGCTTCAACCGCTATGTGTCTGTTTCCACGAACGCGAAAGAATTCCAAAAGCGGACATTCTTTTACGGACAGGACACCTGGCGCGCGACCAAGAACCTGACCTTAAACCTGGGGCTCCGTTGGGAACTCTTCTTCCCAGAGTCAGTCAATGGCCCCGGCAATGGCTCGTTGATGAACCTCGACGACGGCTATCTGCATGTGGCTGGCATCGGCGGCATTCCCTCCGACATGGGCTGGGGCATCAACATGAAGAAGCAGTTCGACCCACGCATCGGAGTCGCCTACCAGGTAGGGACCAAGACGGTGATACGGGCGGGTTATGGACGTAGCTTCGACACGGGCGTCTTTGGATCGATTTTCGGCCACGTGGTCACGCAGAACCTTCCCGTTCTCGCCAACCAGGCACTGAATACTCCAACCAATGTAGGCTCGGCCTTCACCGGCGCGAATTGCCAAAACCCAGATCTTCCTTGCAACTCGCTTGCCGACGGTCCGGCGGCCTTTGTCTTCCCGACAGTTCCATCCAACGGGCTTCTGCCAAATCCCGGAGCGGGATTAACCTCCAAGGCCAGGCCCAACCCGCTGCATTTCCCCACCATCGACGCCTGGAACCTGGCGGTGCAGCGCGCCCTTACTTCAACCATGAGCCTGACTGTGGCCTATGTGGGAAACAAGGGAACACATACTTTGGGTGACGGCGACAGCAACAACACGAACCCCAACGAAGCTGCGATCATCCTGCCCGGCTCTTACAGCGTGAATGGACAAGCGCTCCACTATGATCCGTCTGTGGCAGCGAATACGATCGCGAGCAATGGCGGCGTTCAAACCCAGAACTTCCTGCAACGCTACTATGGCGCGAAGCTTCCCGCCTGCAGCAGTCCCAGTTACACAACGCCAACCGAACCGTTCGTCACTCCCGGAATGTGCGGATGGACAAGCGGCATTAACTACTATGGTGACGACCAGAACACCGAGTTCGACGCGCTACAGGTCACCTTGGCCCAACAGTTTTCAAAGGGGCTTTCCTATACGGCTAACTACCAGTGGGCAAGCGCCTTTGGCGAGCAGTCGGGCTTCTACACCTGGAGCCACTCGATTACGCACATCCGCGACAGCAACGTGCGTGATCAGCAGCTAACCATGTACGGCAGCTACGACCTGCCTTTCGGCAAGGGCAAGATGTTCGCGCCGGGAGCAAATCACGCGGAGGATCTCCTGATCGGTGGCTGGCAACTCAGCTCGGTCCTGAGCTGGGCTGGTGGTTTGCCGTTCAGCCTGAACTATAACGAGGCCGGAAGCAACGTTCCGGGCAGCGCGCCAAACTGGCCCAGCGCCGCCAAGCGCATGCCCACCAAGCTGACCGGCTTTGTGGCCGGTGGGGGTGGAACTGGAACGCGCACCTTCTATCCGGCCCACTCACTGGGCGATGGCACTTTCGTCGATCCCGGGCTGGATAATATCGGCAACGTAAAGGGCAACTCCTATCGCGGGCCCGCCTTCTTCAGCCAGGATCTGGCGATGTCGAAGGACTTTGCGATATGGGAAAACGTGGGAGTGAAGTTCCGCATGGACGCGTTCAACGTGTTCAACCACATCAACCCAGGAAACCCTGGCGGCAATATTGAATCGGAAGGCACGATCGGCGGCGAGGCCGCAGGCTGCTTCCCGAACGGGAACTGCGGACCGCGCCAGCTCGAATTTTCTCTTCGCGTTCAGTTCTGAGCACGAGGAACCGCAAACCAATAATCTTGAGGGGGAGCCAACCGCTCCCCCTCCTTCTTTGCGGGCAGGTGCGCGCGGCGAGCCAGCCATCACGGCACTACACTAGCTACAGGTCAAATGGAAATGCAGTTTCGATTCAGGCGGGTGATTGCTGCGGCGGGGCTGTGGGCTGCCGCATGCGGCGTGCTTTGGGCGCAGGAACAAGGCATCGCGATCGGCGATACGACGGCGCAGCGCTGGACGTTTGAGGACGCGCAGGCCATGGCTGCCAAAGGGCGGCTGGACCAGGCGATGATCGCACTGGATCAGCTCGCGGCGCAGACGCCGACTACGCCGGGAGTGCAGCGGCTGCGGGGAATGATCTTTTATCAGAAAGACGAGCTGCCGAAGGCCGCGGATGCGTTCCAGAAGGCCATTGCGCAGGATGCGAGCGATCGCGAATCCACGGAAATGGAGGGCGTGACGCTGTTCCGCCTGGGCCGGCCGCAGGATGCGCTGCCGTATCTCGAAAAGGCGCATGCGGCGGTCGAGAACGCGAATATCGACCCGCAGTATGTGCTGGGGCTGTGTTACTCCGATGTGGCTCGCTACGACGACGCACGGCACGCGTTTGCGGCACAGTACGGGTTTCCGCCGGATTCGCCGCAGGCGTATCTGCTGGCGGCGCGGTTGTTTCTGCGCCGCGAGCTGAAAGAGCAGGCGACCGCGCAGGCCCAGAAGGCGCTGGAACTAAATCCCAAGCTGCCGCTGGCGCACCAGTTGCTGGGCGAGGCCGCGCTGGCGAGGGGCGATGTGCAGACGGCGATCAATGAGTTGGAGGCCGAGCGCACCATCAATCCGCTGGATGGCGAGCTGTATGACCGCCTGGGCGATGCGTATCTGCGCGCGGGGCAGTACGATCAGGCGCAACAGGCCCTGAACCGCGCCGTGCTGCTGGAGCCGAGCGCGACGGGGCCGTACATCTTGCTGGGCCAGACCTTCCTCAAGCTGAAGGACCCAATCCAGGCGCTGCATTATCTGGCGCGCGCAGAACAGATGGATCCTTCGAACTACATCACGCACAATCTGCTGGGGCAGGCCTACAAGGCGATCGGGCAGCTTGCCGCAGCTAACCGCGAGTTCAAGCTGGTGGTAGAAATCCAGCACCGCGGCGATCCCAAGCCTGCGGGGAAGTGATGAACCGGAGGGACCAGGGGATCGAAGGAATGAGGTGTCAAAAAGCGGCCGCTCTTGGCGTGCTCTGCCGAAGCAGTCTCATCGTTTGTGTGGTGCTGCAATCTGCGTTGCTGCACGGCCAGTCTGCAAAAATTTCAGAGCCGGACGCGCTGCACAAAGCGGATGCGGCATTTCACGCGGGCTACGCCGATATGCAAGCGGCAAAGTATGAAGAGGCCCGCGCAGAGTTTGCGCGCGTGGTGAAGCTTGCGCCGCAGATCGCCGAGGGCCATGAGGCACTGGGCGCGGCGCTGCTGGCGCTGAATCGCGCGGCGGATGCCGTGCCTGAGCTGGAGAAGGCGGAGCAACTCAAGCCGAACGATGCAGGTATTGAAGCGAACCTTGCGCTGGCGCTGGCGAATGTGGGAGAGCCTGCGAAAGCAATCCCGTATTTTGAAGCGGTGACACGGCTGGGACCCGCGCAGCAGAATGCGGCCGTCTACGACAGCTACGCACGGGCGCTAGCGGCGACGGGCAAGCCGGATGAGGCGATCGAGGAGTTTCGCGCCGAGGAAAAGCTCACGGGACCGAAGGCCGCCATTGAAGACGCAATCGGCACGGTGGAGGCGCAGCAGTCGCGCTGGGATGAAGCGAAGGCCGCGTTCGAGAGGGCGCTGGCTGACGACGCCAACGATTTGTCGGCGCGCATCCACCTGGGCGCGGTGTATCGGCGGCTACACGACGTGACGTCGGCACTGGCTACGCTGGAGCCGGCGGCAAAGGCGGAGCCGCCGAGGGCCGACGCGCTGGTGGAGTACGGGCGCGCGCTGGCCGATGCGGGACAGGATGATGGAGCGGCGGCGGCATTCGAGCGAGCTCTGAAACTTCAACCCGGGATTGCGGGCGCGGCGGCCGACCTTGCGATGGCGCTGCAGCGTCTCGGCCGTCAAGAGGATGCGATTCCGTGGTTCCAGAAGGCGATCGATGCCGATCCGAAGAATGCATCGTTGTTGGCGAACCTCGGTTTGGCGATGACCCTGACGGGCAAGGCCAAAGAGGCGCTACCGGTACTGGAACGCGCTCAGGCCGTCGACCCGAAGAGCGCGGCAATTCTAAAGGACCGCGGCGTGGCCCACATTCAGCTTTCGGCATTCGATGAAGCGATTGACGACTTCAAGGCGGCAGTGGCGCTCGATGCGAACGATCCGCAGCTTCACTACGACCTGGGGCTGGCATACAAATTCAAGGACCGCATGGATGAAGCGATTGTCGAGCTTGGGAAAGCGGGAGAAATGGATCCGCAATTGGAGGATCCGCCGTACACGCTGGGCATTCTTTACATGCAGCTTGGGCGCATGGACGATGCTGTGAATGAGTTGCGCAAGGCTGTCGCGCTGCGTCCAGACAACGGGAATGCGTGGGCGATTCTGGGCAGCACGCTGAAGCAGGCGGAGCGTCTGCCGGAAGCCAAGGAAGCGCTGGAGAAGGCGATCGCGCTGCAGCCGGGGCAGCCTGGGCCGCTTGTGAATCTGGCCGGCGTGCTGGCTGAAATGGCGGCGAAGCTGGGGCCGGGTGCTGAAGCCGCAAATGCGGCCGGCGACGTCACGAAAGCGGAACAGCTCAGGGCCGAGATGAAGCAGATGCGATCCCAAGCCGCGGAGTATCGCAGGCAGGGCGCCCAACTGAGCCAGGCGGCCGTGAACCGGCAGCGAGCCAATTTCATGCTGAATGCCGGGAACCAGGCGCTGCTCAAGGGTCAAATTGCGGACGCGATCTCGCGTTACCAGGAGTCGATCGCGGCGGATGGGACGTTTGCTGATCCGCACAAGCAGCTTGCCCTGGCGTATGACCGGCAGGGTCGGGCGCAGGATGCAGTGGCCGAGCGGGCCAAAGCTGCGGAGCTGGCCGGCGGCAAGTGAGGCCCGGCGCGGGACCGGGGAGCCTCAACATAAAATGGAAGGGGCGGCCTGCCCAATTTGCTCGTTGCGCGAAGAGCTGCGGCGAGCCGTTCCGGGAGATGAGTGCGAATGACCGAATTTCCTCACTCGATGCTTCGCGAGATCTTCGAACAACCGGAGGCAATGCGGCGTACCCTGGCTCTCTATGTAGACGGTCACAGCCTGAAGGCAGATGCGTTTGCCCCGATAGGGCAATGGTTGAACGCACGCGGCGAAGTGCTGATTGCGGCCAGCGGGTCGAGCCGGCACGCGGGCTTGGCGGCGGAGATTCTGCTTGAGGATTTGTGCGGTCTCGCGGTAGACGTGGAGTATGCGAGCGAGTGGGGATGCCGCAACACGGCGAACCCGCGGCATCCGTCGGTGCTGGTGATTTCGCAGTCGGGTGAAACTTCAGACACGCTGGCGGCGCTGCGGTTGGCGCGCGCCCGGGGCGAGCAGACGCTTGCCATCGCCAACGTGCCGGGCAGTTCGATGCTGCGCGACGCGGGCGCGGCCATGAGGCTGGCAGCGGGCCCGGAGAAGGCGATTCCGGCGACGAAGAGTTTCACATGTCAGCTCACGGCCCTGTATCTGCTGGCTGTTTATCTCGGCGAACGGACGGCGGCGATGGACTCCGCCGAGGTCGCGCGCAATTTGCGGGAGCTGAACGCGCTGGCGGGGCAGATCGAGCGGCAACTTGACGGATGGCGGGCAGCCACCGAGGCGCTGGCGAAGCGATATGCGGATGCCAACACCTTTCTTTACCTGGGGCGACGCATTCATTACGCGATTGCCCGCGAAGGCGCGCTGAAGATGAAGGAATCATCGTACGTGCATGCCGAGGGCTATCCCGCTGGCGAGCTGAAGCATGGGCCAAACGCGCTGGTGAGCGAGAATGTCCCGCTGGTTGCGCTCGCGACAGTCGATCGCGGCCTTGAAGATTCCGTGCTGCGTTACGAGCGGACGCTGCAACTGCTCGAGGACATGAAGAAGCAGGGCGCGCGCGTGATCGCCATCGCAAACCGCGGTGATGAACAGGTGCGGGCGCTCGCCACCGACATAATTGAAGTGGATGCCGCGGGCGAATATCTGCTGCCGATTGCCGAGGTCATTCCGCTCCAGTTGTTCAGCTACTACATGGCGCTGGAACACGGGGTGGATGTGGACCGGCCGCGCAATCTGTCCAAGGCAGTGATTGAGACCTAGGCGGTTCGCGTCGCTTCTTGTTCCCGCCGGCTTCCTCCCGGGACTCGCCCCTCAGCCCTTCTTCTTGATCGCAGTCAGCGCCTCGTTTTTCAGCACCTTGCCGCCCTCCCGCACCACATACAGCCGATTCACATCGAGATCCTTGAGCGTGTCCACCGCGCCCGAGGGCCACCGAATCTCCACCAGGTCCACCTTCTTCGCCTCATTCAACCCGAAGTGCATGCGCAGATCGCTCGCCGAATAATAGCCATTCGACGACCGCACCTCCTCAATCTGGGTCAGCGGCGCAGGTGCCCCCGATGCGTCCGGTTTGGCGTTGAGCACCGGCGAGCCCGTCCGCGCAACCACCTTGATCTTCGCCCCAATCCCCGTCCGGTTCGACTTCACACCCACCAGCCGAATCTTGATCCAGCTCCGGTTCAGCGTTGAGTCGCAGCGCAACAACTGCGGCCCGGCATTCACGCAGTTCACCACGGCATCCAGATCGCCATCGTTGTCGAAATCCCCAACGGCGAACCCGCGCGCCTTCGCCGCCGCCGTAATCCCCGAGCCGCCCGTCATGCTCACGTCTTCAAACTGACCGTTGCGCAGGTTGCGGTACAGGTACTTCCGCTCCGCGTAAGCTGCGTCCACCTCGGTCCCGTCCACTTCCGGATACACGTGCCCATTCGCCACCAGGATGTCGAGCCATCCGTCGTTATCCATATCGAGAAAGCTCACGCCCCATCCCAGAAGCCGCGTATTCACGCCCAGCCCCGCCTGGTAGGTTCTGTCGTCGAACGATCCCTCGCCCAGGTTCATGTAGAGCGAATCGGTATCGCCCGCAAAATTCGTCTTCACCAGGTCGGGCAGTCCGTCGCGGTTGTAGTCGCCCACGCTCACGCCCATGCCCGCCTGCGGCTTCCCATCGGGCGAATACGCCACGCCCGCTTCGATCGCCTGGTCCTTGAACGTGCCGTCCTTCTGATTCACATACAACGTAGCGCTGGTCGAATCGTTCGCCACATAGATATCCGGCCAGCCGTCATTATCCAGGTCCACCGCCGCGCAACTCAGCGCATAGGTGCCGAGGGTTCCCCACATGCCGGCTTTCTCGCTCACATCCTCAAATGTGCCGTCGCCCTTGTTGCGATACAGCAGGTTCTTCCCGCCATCGAGCCCAGGCGGCCCGCACGCCACAAGGATTCCCTTGTACGTGCAGTTAGCCTCCTCCGGCGTCGGCGTCTTCTTCAGATCCAGATCGATATAGTTCCCCACGAACAGGTCGAGATGCCCGTCCTTGTTGTAATCCAGAAATGCACACCCCGAGTTCCACCGCAGCCTGTCCTGTTCCAGGCCCGCCTGCTTCGTCACATCGGTAAACGTTCCGTTGCCGTTGTTGCGATACAGCGCGTTCTGCCCGTAATACGTCACGAACAAGTCATTCAAGCCATCGTTGTTGTAGTCGCCCACACAGCACGCCTGGCCCCAACCCGTCTTATGCTCCAGGCCCGAGCCGATCGTCACATCCGTAAACGTCCCGTCTCGATTGTTTTTGAACAGATGGCAGTAGGGCTCCTTGCCCTTCGCGAACCCTTCCAGCCGCCACCCGTTCACGAGAAAAATATCCAGCCAGTCGTCCTGGTCGTAGTCGAAGAACGCCGCCCCGCAGCCGGTCGTCTCGAGCAGGTATTTGTTCTTGTGCTCGCCGCCGAAGATTGTCTCGACGTTCAACCGGGCTTCCTTCGCCACGTCGACAAACTTCAGGCCGAGCGGAGTACCGGCAACAGGCGATGCCGTACCCTTCGGCGCCGGCCGCGCCTCAGCCGAGTAGCTCTGGCGCGCACTGCTCTTCGGCTTGTGATCAGCAGGCGCCTGCTGCGCGAACGGCCGCGCCAGTCCCAGAACATCCTCCAGCGACAACACCAGCGCGGTCCGTGAAAGCGACTTCAAAAATCCACGACGGGAAGAAGGCAAGGGGTTCTCCGGGGCGGTTCGCTGTTTTATGGACGGAGCTGCCGCCTGAAAGGCGAGTATACCGAGCGCCGTGCACTCAACGTCATCCTCGTCACCCGATCTATTTCATGCAAACAGATGGAATGCGAACCGGACTTCTGCGTCTACGGATTCAAACGCACCACAGCGTTCAAGGAGGAATCACCGATGAAGAACCGGAATCTACCCCTCTGTCCATGTGGGCCCAGTTGTCCCTGCAGACCGGCCTGCGAGTGCGGACCGCTCTGCGTGTGCCCAAAGCGAAGCTGACCACTGTCTTCACTCATCAACCAGCAAGGGGCGGAGACATGCGTTCTCGTCCCTCCCCGCCCCAAAGAGAGAAACGATTCCCGATCGCCGCGCACGCCTGCCTTGACTGCACGTGTGACGTAACGACCCGCGAAAAACTGCGAATAACCGCTCCCGCTGGCTAGCGCCCGGCGCCTGCGGCGACGGGCTCGGTCGATGCGGAGGCATCGGCAATCCGCCGCGGCCAGGAAAGGATGAATCGCGCCCCTCCGTCGGGCGTCGATTCCACTTCGATGGCGCCTCCGTGGCGGGTCAGGAGCTGTTTCACCAGCCACAGGCCCATGCCGTTGCCGTGTTCGCCCTTGGTGCTGGCGCCGAACTGAAACAGCCGCTGCTGAATCTCCGGCGCGATACCCTGGCCCTGGTCGGCCACCACCACGCGTACGTCGTCCTCCCGGCCTTCCAGGCGGACCGTTACCAAAGCGCCTCCTTTAGGAGACGCCTCGACGGCATTCCGCACCAGGTTCAGGAGCACCTGGCGAGCTTCGACGGCGTAGGCGTTCACCGAGCAGTCGCCCTGCGACTCAATCTTCATTTCCACGACCCGCTGTCGCAGCGTAGGCCCCAGCAGGAAACGCACGGCTTCGGCCGAGGAGACCAGGTCGACAGGTTCCGGTTCGGCGGAGGTGCGAAAGAAGCCCAGGGTCGAACGCGTCAGCGTCTCAATGCGCTTCACCTCGCCGCTGGCCTGCTCGACGATTGTGCCCACATCGGGCGGAAGCTCGGGATTCAACTGTATGAGAAAGAGCAGGTTGCCGATGGCGGCGAGGGGGTTGTTGATCTCGTGGCTCACCACGGTAGCCATGCGGTTCCACTCTTCCAGCTTGCGCGCGGCCAGCAGGCTTTCCTGCATGCGGGCGCGCTCGCTTTCCGTGTCGCTCAGGCGGCGGGCGTAATCGTTGATGCCAAACCCGAGCTTCGACGCCTTGCGGGTGAACTCAATGGCCACATAGGCCGAGAACACCGCCGTGACGACATTGATCCACGCATCGATCCAGAACACCGGGATCCAGGTTGTGATCACCTCCATCAGGTGGGTGCCGCCGCACGCCACGATGAAGACACCGAAGCCTACGAGAAAGAAGGCCCACTCCCGCGCTACTGCCCCCCGCGTTTTCCGCGCCAGGTAGAACAGCATGACACAGAGTGTGAAGTAGCTGAGGAAGGTGACGGCGTTCGAGATGGCCATCGTCCAGATCAGGGTTGGATCCTGCTTCCAGCACACCGCGTGCGGCATCAGCGATGGAGTCATGGGAAATCAGCCTCGGACAAGGGGATCGGTTCAACGGGCGAGAGACACCAAAGGCTCACTGCGCCACCCAGGGGAAGCACAGACGAGCTAAAACACAATGCAGCGTCAAGCAGACGGCCACGATAAAGCGCAAGGAGAATTGCCTCTGCCGCTTCAGCACCGCCTCACGACTCTTTTATCAGCAGGCAATCAATTCGGCAATGACTTGAGATCACAACTTCGCGGCAGGGAATCGCGATGCCGCGTTGTGGAAGAGGTCCCTGCTGTCAACGAGAAACCGCTCGACCGCCCGTCAGACAAAAAAGCGCCCCTCGGTGAGTCCTGCCTGGATGAATCCAGGTCTGGCAAACGGAGGGGCGAGGAGCCGCAATCACAAGAAAATGCGCTTACAGCATGGCTTTGAAGAGCGAAAATCGCGCCGCACACCGATGCTTTCGGCTCATCTTCTGGACCGGAAGCCACTATAGGGGGTTTGCGTTCGAGGAAAAAGGTTGAATCGCGTAGCGTTTCAGCCGCATTGCCATAAGTTCTTTAGAACTTGCAAAATAAAGCATATAGACAAGTAAATTACGTCCACGTATCATACGCGGTACGGTGGATAAAAGGGGCTGCTCCGCGCATGCGTACGAGCAGAGGAACCACCCGCCCGCAAAACAAGGAGAACGTGATGGCTGTTGTGGGGCAGAAGGCCGCTCCCGAGACGACGGAGTCGAAGCTTGTGGCCGACGCCGCTCGCATCCGTGAGCAGCTCAACCGGCTCCTTGCCCATCGTCTTTTTGCCAACAGCAAGCGCTATCCTCTGCTTCTTTCCCACGTGGTGGAACAGACCCTGCTCGGGCATGCCGACGAGTTGAAGGAACGAACCATCGGCGTGGAAATCTTCGGCAAGGACCCCAGCTACGATGCCAACGCCGAGCCGGTGGTCCGGATTACGGCCAAGGAAGTCCGTGGCCGGCTCAAGCAGTATTATTACGAGTTCGCAGCGCCTGACGAGCTGGTGATCGAGCTGCCAACCGGTTCCTATATCCCAATGTTCCGGGAACAGGAACGGCTGGCGGCGCCGGAGCCGCCGCAAGCCTTCGCCCTGACGGCATCCGCCGAGGCCGCGCCCGCGTTCGTGCAGCACCCGGCGCTGCTCAGCCGCTGGTGGCGGCTGCGGTGGTTTCTCAGTGGCGGGGTTGCACTCCTCGTGGTTCTGGCCGGAACGGCCGGCCTGTTTGCCGGCCTGCACTACCACG
>Ga0134128_10004195_pt1 | contig 17684 bp, 11 predicted proteins | sample KB31754_FD_96462 | JGI IMG/M metagenome (GOLD analysis project Ga0134128, IMG submission 96462) | Terrestrial soil microbial communities with excess Nitrogen fertilizer from Kellogg Biological Station, Michigan, USA - KB3-175-4 | ecosystem: Environmental > Terrestrial > Soil > Unclassified ... | reverse complement strand
GCACCTGGGCAACGTGGTCGGCGCCCCGCCCGTCCTCTACCTCAACGTGGACATCTCACTGGCCAAGCGCATGGCCAAGGAGGCCATCGTCAACGGGGAGCCAGTCTGGTTCGGCTGCGACGTGGGCCCGCAGATGGTCCGCAAGGACGGCATCTGGGACGCCCGCCTCTACGACTATGCGGGCCTGTATGGCGCCGAGCTGGCCATGGACAAGGAAACCCGGGTGCGCTTTGGCGAGTCCGCCATGACGCACGCCATGCTGCTGACCGGCGTCGACGTGCTCGACGGCGTCCCGCGCCGCTGGCGGGTCGAGAACAGCTGGGGCGACGAGAACGGCGACCAGGGCTTCTTCACCATGGCCGACAACTGGTTCGACGAGTACGTCTTCGAGGTGGTGGTGGACAAGAAGCGCCTCCCCTCCGGGCTGCGCTCCGCACTGGCTGCCGAGCCAACGGTCCTGCCCGCTTGGGACCCCATGGGCGCCTTGGCGCAGGGGCGGCCTTGACCGCCCAAAAAAGGAGCTTCCCGGGGCCGGGAGCTGCCGCGTCCTGACGCCGTTCATCGGCAGGACCCGCTACTGCTTCGGGCCCCCGGAAGATCCGCCGAACAACTGGGCTCCCCGGATAACGGCCAACGCCCTGGCCTGCCTCCTGGTGGCGGGTTGCCGCCCTGACCCCGTTTGAGGCCCTGGACTTCATCATCGATCTGAGCGGTGGCAGGATGGAGCAGCTGGGAAGTCCGCTCCGCACGGAACTTCCACCGCGGGGCCTTGGAGCTGCAGGACCCGGACCGGGGCACGCCCGTCCCCAGCGGAACCCGCCCATGCCCTACCCGGCTGACGGCGTCAAAGCTGTAGCTCCAGGCGCGCACGGTCGTCGCCGGGAGGAGCGCCCATCCCGTCGAAGTCTGTTCCCTTACCGCCCGGCAGCGGCCGCTATCAACTCCCGGGTGTGCGCCAGGATGGGCACCACGGGCCGGCCCGGCACCAGGGCCCCGTCCTGCACAAATCCCTCTTCGCGGCCGTCCAGGGCATCCACCATTCTGGACCGCCAGAGCTGCAGCAGTTCCGCGGATGCGTCCTCGCGGGACAGGTTGCGGCATTCATCCGGGTCAGCTTCCAGGTCAAAGAGCTGCTCCACGCCCTTGGCCGAGCCCCACACATACTTGATCCTGCCATCCGTCAGCCAGTGGATGTTCTGGCCAAAATACACGTGTTCGCCGTGCAGGTGGTCCCGGACCGGCCCTGCCCCCGGCTCGCCCCTGACGTGCGGCGCCAGGGACCTGCCGTCCACCGAATCCGGGATGTCCACGCCGACCAGGTCCAGCAGGGTGGGCATGAGGTCCCGCAGCTCGACAACATGGTCCATGACGGCGCCGCGCGCGGATCCCTTGGCGGACGGCGCGTCAGCAACGATGAAGGGAACGCGCGCCGAGCCTTCATAGGGCAGCCCCTTGCGGAACATGTGGTGGTCGCCCATCATTTCCCCGTGGTCCGAGGTGAAGGCAATGATGGTGTCCTCGGCCAGGCCAAAGTCGGCCAGGGATTCCTTGATGCGGTTGATCTGCAAATCGATCTGGGCCATCAGCCCGTAGTAGCCGGCGCGGGCGCGGTGCACGGTGCGGTCAGGCAGATCTCCGAAGGCCGCCTGGTAGTCGCCGTCGTTGCGGAACTCGTCCCAGTCCTGCTCCCAGTTCCCTGCCACCGGCTTGTAGGGGTCAATGTCCAGGTACTGGTCAATGGCCCACTGCGGCGGGTCGTAGGGCGGGTGCGGCCGGTGCCACGACAGGTACAGGAAGAACGGCTTGGAGGGGTCGCGCCGGTACATCCAGTCGATGGCCTGGGTGCCGATCCAGTGGCTTGGGTGCAGGTGCTCGGCCTTGTCCCAGGGCCGGGCCACCACGGAGTTGCAGTTCACCCCGTGGTCGAAGTACTCCGCCTCGGGCGTGCTGCCGGGCTGGCGGCGCAACCACGGCACATAGTCGTCGAAAAAGGCGAAGTTCTGCTTGAAGTGCCTGCGGGAGTGGTGCAGGAAGCCGTCATGCAGGATGACGTCGTCAAAACCAATGCGCCCCCGTTCCGGGTAAACATGCATCTTCCCGATGGCCTGGGTGTGGTACCCGGCCTTCCTGAATTCGCCCTGGATGGTTACCGGATGGGCCGCGTCAAAGGGGACGCCGTCGTTGTAGCCCACCCGGCCGTGTTTTTCCTGCGACTGGCCGGTGAACAGGGCGACACGGGCCGGAACGCAGGTGGGCGTTGCCGAGTATCCCTTGGAAAACCGGACGCCGCTGCGCGCGAGCTCGTCGAGATGGGGCGTTTCCACGAAAGGGTGGCCGTCCGCCGACAGGCAGTCCCCCCGCCATTCATCCACGCAGATCAAGATTACATTTGGCTTGCCCATCGCTGGACACCATCTCCTTCATAGGGTTCGCAGGGCTGGCAGGTGCAGTGCCTGTGGCGCATGGATCGGCACCCGGCCCCGTTGCCCGGGGCGTTGGGCCGGACGCTCAGAACCATGCCGCCCGGCCCGGTGACGGACGGGGCGATAGGGTCCGCACCGGATTCCGGCGGGCCCAACCACCGGGCCCGGCCGCTAGCGTTGTTGGCCGGCGTTGAAGTACTCCACCATCCCCGCGGGCAGCGCCGGAACCTCCAGTGCCCCGCCGCCCGAGCGCAGCGACTGGGCGGCGAGCACCCCGGCGGCCACCGCTTCACGGGCCGCGACCGGGGACGTCTGCGTGGCGCCGCCCACCCGGGCGAAGCGCAGGAACTCGGCAATCAGCAACGGATCGGCACCGCCGTGCCCGCCCTCCCCGTCCCGGATCTCCACTTTCACATCCGGCGCCACGAAGCCGTCCTGTGTGCGCGTGGTCCAGACGTGGATGAAGTCGCCGGGGCCGTCGCCAAAGTTCTCGATCCGGCCCTTCGTGCCAATGACCGTGTAGTTGCGCCAGTAGTCCGGCGTGAAGTGGCATTGCTGGTAGGAGGCCAGGGCCCCGTTGTCCAGCACCATCTGCATCATGGAGATGTCCTCGACGTCGATCACCGGGTTGAGGTCCGTCTGCTCCTCCGGCGGCCAGTTGTCCAGCGAGAACCAGTCGCCCATCCTCCGGTCCGAGTTGTCCCGCCGGCTGGTCACGCCGCCGTACACGGCCAGGTCGCCAATGGCGGAGACCCTCCGCGAGTAGCCGCCTGCGAGCCAGTGGATCACGTCAATGTCATGGGCGCCCTTTTGCAGCAGCAGCGAGGTGGTGTTGGCCCGCTCCGCGTGCCAGTCCTTGAAGTAGTAGTCGCCGCCGTTGCCCACGAAGTGGCGGCACCAGACGGCCTTGACCTCCCCGATGGTCCCGGCCTGGATGAGATCGCGCATCTGCACCACCACGGGCATGTGGCGCATGTTGTGCCCCACGTACAGCGGGGTTCCGGACCCGTAGGCGGCAGCCAGGACGGCGTCGGCCGCTTCCAGGGTCACGTCCAGGGGCTTTTCGCAAAACGTGGGAATGCCGGCCTTCAGCGTCCGCACCGCCACCTCGGCATGCCGGTTGTCCGGGGTCAGGACCAACACGGCGTCCAGCCCCGCACCCAACAGCATGTCCAGGTCCCCGGTGACCTCCGCCGTCGGAATTCGTTCGGCGGCATCAGCGCGCCCACGCTCGGAAAGGTCGCACACCATGGCCACTTCCGAGCCCTCCCCGGGCCGATGCACCTGGCGCCACAGGGAGGACCTCAGGCCGAAGCCCACAATCCCCACCCGCATGTCACGGGCATTCCGGACAGGCCCGGGCACGGCTTCAACCAAATCTGTCACAACGCTTCTTCTCTCTAGTTCTTGAATCAAAAAAAGTCAGGACACGGCAGGTGCGGAATCGCGCACGAACAGCTGCCAAGGGAACTCCAGGACCTGCACCGCCGCGGCAGGGTCATGGGCCCTGTCCACCAGGAACCGGGCCAGGCCGTCAAAGAATCCGGCCGGCCCCACACTGGTCAGCGACGGCGCCATGGCCTCGCCCTGCAGGGTGTTGCCGACGCCGACGACGGCCACGTCGCCGGGGACGTCCAGCCGCAGCCGCTGGGCGGCATGGATGGCGGCAATCGCCACGAAGTCGGACGTGGCGAAGATGGCCGTAGGCGGGTCAGGCTGATCCAGCAGCGTCACGGCAGCCTCATAGGCACTGAATTCGTCGCCGTCGAACGTCGCCACATGGTCCTCACGAAGCTCAAGCCCCGCCCGTTCAAGGCCCCGCACATAGGCGCCGTACCTGCCCTGGCGTGGCGCCTTGCGGCTGGGGGCGGACGTGAGGCACCCGACGGTCGAATGGGATGCCGTCAGGTGGTCCATGGCCTGCTCCATGGACTTTCCGGCCATGGAGCGGACCACGTCGAAGCCGTTGGGTTCCAGGGTTTCGCTGAAGACCACCAAGCGGTTGCTGAGGGCCAGCTCGGCCAAAAGTTCGGCGTCCCCTTCGCCATCCGCGGCGTCAATGAAGACCACGTCCGCTCCCTGCCGCCTGATGGCCGTGCGCCAATCCGTGTCCGCGAGGATCATGGGCGTGATCCCCGCATCCGCAACTGCCGAGCCCACCGCCTTGCTGACGGAAAGGGACCAGGGGTCCGAGAGCATGGTCAGGGACAGCATCATCAGGTTCGACTTGCCTGTCCTGATGGCACGGGCCGCCTGGTTGGGACGGTAGCCCAGCCTCAGGGCGGCCTCCCGGACGCGCAGTTCCGTCTCGGAAGAAACACCGGAGGACTCCGTGTTCCCGGACCTGCCGGACAAGACGTAGGAAACCGTGGCCGTGGAAACCCCTGCCGCCTGCGCCACGGTGCGGATGGTGGCGCGCCGCGGCGCCGTGCCTGCCGTGTTCACGAAGCTACCCTCTTCCCTTGGACGTTCCTTGACATTCGGTCCGTGCGGCGCTGTCCCGTAGGCCGCTTAATGGCGTGTTTCATGAGCCTACAGTCGCCGTGGCGGCGGCAACGTGGCGCCGCCACGGCGCCATCCGGGCTTGGCTAGGCGAGCGCCTTCTGGTATTCCTCGCGGATCTTGTCCCCGCCGCCGTTCTTCCACTTGGTGACCGCAGCGTCCCACGTGTCCACGCCGGCCCGGCCCGTGAGGATGTCGGTGGCCGTGTCGCGGGCGGCAGTGGTGAGCTTGCCGCCGAGCTTGGAGTTGGTGTCCGAATACGTCCCGGCGGTGGGGTTCCTGCTGGCGTACTTCAGCAGTTCCTTGGAGGCATCGTAGATGGCCTGCGTGTCCTTGGTGAAGGACGCGCTGTAGATGGGGTTCTCCGGGCTGGACATGATGTTCAGCGCGCTCACCAGGCCGGGGGCGTTGGTGTTGCCGTCCTTGGTGAAGACGGGATTGCCGCCCTGGTCGAAGGTGAAGTCGGCGCCTTCCGTGCCGTAGTTCTTTTGCAGGTATTCGGCGCTGCCAAAGGGTGCGGCCATCCAGTTGTAGAAGTCCAGGACCTCGCGGATCCGCTTTTCATCCGTGGTCTTTTTCAGCGGGGTGAAGCCGACTGTGCCGTAGCCCATGTCATAAACCGGCGTGGTCCTGCCGTCGTGGCCGAAGGGGATGAGCACCTCGCCGTGGCGGGTGGGGTCGGCTTCTCGGGGCTCGCTGATGCCCTTGGGTCCCACGGATACGTAGGCGGCCAGCTTGTTGGCCACAAACGGTGCGCTGAAGCTGGACAGCGTGGTGTCCGGGTTGAAGAAGCCGGCCTTGAACACCTTGGCGGCGAATTCGAGCATGGCCTTGTACTCGGGGGTCTCGTACATGTGCGTCAGGGTGCGGTCCTTGTTCAGCCGCCATGTGGTGGGCACGCCGAACCATTCGCCGAACATGTGGAGCTCATTGATGTAGTCGCTGCCCAGGACAAAGCTTCCGGGAAAGGCCTTGACCACTTCGGCGCCCTTGGCCATGAAGTCGTCGACGGAGGTGAACTTGAAGCCGCCCACCTTGCTCCACATCTCCGGGTTGCCGATCATGACCTGTCCCATGGGGGTTGACGGAATCGGCGCGCCCCAGATCTTGCCGTTGACCACGGCCGTCTTCCAGGAGGCCGGCTTGAGCGCTGCAAGGTTGGGGTACTGCAGCACCGCATCGCCGGAGAGGTACGTGGTCATGTCGGTGAACTTGGCCTCGAGCATGGGGCCGATGTTGGGGATGCCCTGGTTCGGCGGCAGCCACATCAGGTCCGGCAGGTCCCCGCTGGCCAGGATCGTCGCGAACTTGTCCGGGTAGCCCGGGTCGGTGCCGATGGTCAGGTTCAGGTTGGCGCCGAGGGCCGTGTTCAGCCGCTTCCAGAACGCGTTCGAGTCCATGCCCGGAGGCGGCGTGGCGAATGTTTCCGTGTAGGCGGTCAGTTCCTGTGTCAGCGGCGCCTTGGAGGTCGTCTTGATGAAGTTCTTCGGCATCGACAGGAACGCCGGCTGCAGGCCCTCGGCGTTGCCGGGCAGGTCCGGCTTGATGCCGGTGAACTCCTTGTAGGTGGGCAACTTGACCGAAGCCGAAGCGGCTGCGTTGCCGCCCTGGGCGGACGGTCCACAACCCGTCAGCGAGGTGCCGATGGCGATGGTCGCGGCGCTCACGCCGAGCATGCCCAGGAATCCGCGCCGGCTGTAGCCGGCGGTGGTGGCTGTTGACATCGTGCTTGCCTTTCGTTGGTGTTTCCGGTGGATGAAGCTGGTTGGTTCGGGAGGGGCTAGCCCTTGACGGCGCCGGTGATGACGCCCTTGGTGAAGTGGCGCTGCAGGAACGGGTAGACGAGCAGGATCGGGAGCAGGGCCACGACCACGACAGCCATTTGCAGCGACTGGGGTTGGGCCTGGACGGCCACGCCGAGCTGGTCCGCCGCCATGGACTTCCCCTGCAGGACGTAGGAGCGAAGCACCACCTGGACGGGCCACTTCGCCGTGTCGTTGAGGTACAGGAGGGCGTTGAAGAACGCGTTCCAGATGCCCACCGCATAAAAGAGTCCGACGACGGCGGTCACGGCCTTGGACAGGGGCAGCACCATGGTCCACAGGATCTTCCAGTCGCTGGCCCCGTCGATGCGGGCACTTTCGATCAGCTCCCCGGGGATGCCCATGAAGAAGGAGCGCATGACCACGAAGTTGAAGCCCCCCAGCGCACCGGGAAGGATCAGCGACCACAGGCTGTCAATGAGGCCCAGCTGCTTGATCATGAGGTACATGGGGATGATGCCGGCGCTGAAGAGCATGGTGAACAGCACGGCGAGCACCACGGGTCGGCCGAAGAGCACCGGGCGGCTGGTGGCATAGGCGAGCAGGATCGTGACGAACAGGGCGATTGCCGTGCCGATCACGGTGATGAACGCGCTGACCCCCAGGGCCCGGATCATGAGGTTTCCGGAGAACAAGGTGCGGTAGGCGTCCAGGTTCGGGTGCGTTGGCCACAGGACGTAGCCGCCGGCATGGATGATCTGCTGGTTGTCCGCGAACGACGTCGCGAAGACCACCAGGACCGGCAGCCCGATGCATGCGGTGACGCCCACCACGATCAGTGCCTTGAGGCTGGAATACAACAGCGAGGGCTTTTCCTTCCAGGCGGGCCTGGTCGGAGAGTAGCTGAGCCCGGGGGCTTTACGGTTCAACAGGGAAGTCATGTCAGTTCTCCTTGTGGCAGGCGGAGCCTAGCCGACCTTCTTCTGAAAGAGTCCGGCTTCGCCGAACTTGTGGGCCAGCGAGTTGGCGCCCCAGATGAGCAGTGCACTGATGATGCCTTTCGCGAGGCCGGCCGCGGCGCCGGCACTCCAGTCGCCGCCAATCACGCCCGAGTAATAGACGTAGGTGTCCAGCACTTCCGCCGCGCCCGGGCCGACGTTGTCCCGTTGCAGGATGAATTGTTCGAAGCCGACACTGAGGATGTCGCCGATGCGCAGGATAAGCAGCAGGATGATGATGGGGCGCAGCGCCGGGAGGGTGACATGCCACAGCCGGCGCCACCGTCCTGCGCCGTCGGCCGCCGCAGCTTCGTAGAGGGAGACGTCAACCGTGGACAGGGCCGCGAGGAAGATGATCATGGCCCACCCGGCATCCTTCCAGACGAGCTGGATGGTGGCCATGAGCGGGAACGTGGACGGGTCCGTCATGAACGGGATGGAGCCCATGCCCAGGAGCTTGAGCGTGTTGTTGATGAATCCGGCTCCGCCGAGGAACTCCTGGAAGAAGGTGATGACCAGGACCCAGGACAGGAAGTGCGGCAGGTACACGATTGACTGGAACACGTTGCGGATGCGCCTCGGCGAGAGCGAGTCGACCACCAGGGCCAGAATGATCGGCACCGGGAAGAACAATACGAGCTGTGTGACCGCGAGCACCATCGTGTTCCTGAAGGCGTCCAGGAAGTCGGGATCGTCAAAGAGCCCCACAAACTTCTCCAGCCCAACAAACGGTGCCTCAAAGATGCTCAGGTACGGCTGGTAGTCCTGGAACGCGATCACGTTTCCGAGGATGGGAATGTAGGCGAACAGGAGCATGACCAGCACGCCGGGCACCATCATGAGCACCATCTGCCAGTCGCGCCGCCAGCGGACCTTGAACGGGACGGCATGGACAGGGGCCTTCCTGCCCGCGGAGCGTCCGGCTGGCCGTGCGCGCCAGCCGTGGCGCCGGCTGGTGCCCGTGCCAGGGGAGGGTGCGCCGGACACTCCTGCGGGAGCCGCAGTCTCCAGGGTTTCCTGACGTGTCGTCGGGCTCATTCGTGCTCCTGGTATGGGTTTGGGTGGGTGGCGGGCAGTGGTGGCGGGGCTGCTGAATGTGATGCCCGCCACACTTGTTAATCGTTTAACAAAGATAAACCATGAAGCGGACTTGTGCAAGAACTTGATTCAAGTTCTCGAAATAAGTCACAATTACGCATGGTCATGACCCTTGGCGCCGGGCCGGCGTGCCATGCCCCACTCCTGTTGCGGCACACTTAAGGGAAGCCGCCCTGCCGGCGGACAGCCGCCCGCCGCCATCTGTGAAGGAGAACAAGTGTCCAGCTGCTGCACCCCGGAAGGCCGCCCGGCAACAGACCAGCAGGTCCACGCGGGCCACGCGGGCGCGGGCAACGCCGCGGGCCACGCCGGCCTGTCCGTCCACCCCCGCAGTGACGGCACCGGGGCTGGCGGTCCCGTCCCTGCGGTGGCGCATGACGACGTCCCCATTCCCGCCGGCACCTTTGCCATGGGCGACCCCTTCGGCGAGGGCTACCCGGACGACGGCGAGACGCCCGTCCACCAGGTCAGGGTTTCCGCCTTCCGGATTGATGCCACCGCCGTGAGCAACGCCGCGTTCTCGGCCTTCGTCGATGCCACGGGCCACCGCACCGAATCGGAGATTTACGGGACCTCGGCCGTCTTTCACCTCGCCGTCCAGGCGGACACACGGGACATCCTGGGAACGGCCACAGGCACGCCCTGGTGGCTGAACGTCCGCGGCGCAGACTGGGCACATCCCTCGGGCCCCAAGTCGGACTGGCGAAACGTCCCGGACCATCCCGTCGTGCAGGTTTCGCACACGGACGCCCTGGCGTACTGCGCCTGGGCGGGCCGGTCGCTGCCCACGGAGGCGCAGTGGGAATACGCGGCCCGCGGCGGCCTGGCGCAGGCCCGGTACCCCTGGGGCGCCGAGCTGCACGGCACCGCGGCTGACGGCGCCACCATCCACCGCTGCAACATCTGGCAGGGCACCTTCCCCACGAAAAACACCTGCGGTGACGGCTACGCCACCACTGCGCCCGTTCGCACCTTCGCGCCGAACGGCTACGGGCTTTTCCAGACAAGCGGCAACGTGTGGGAATGGTGCGCGGACTGGTTCCTGCCCAAGTACTACAAGTCATGCCTGGCGCGGGGCACCGTGGAGGATCCGCCCGGCCCCACCATCGGACGGGGCCGGGTCATGCGCGGCGGCTCGTACCTGTGCCACGACTCCTACTGCAACCGCTACCGGCTTGCCGCCCGGCGCTCCAACTCTCCCGAGTCTGCGAGCGGCAACTGCGGTTTTCGTACCGTCACCGCCGGTTGATGACCAGCACCATGCCGCGCCCGGGGTCCACCGTGATGGCCTCGCCGGGCCGGTAGTCCGCCGCGTCCTGGAAGCCCGGAATCGCCTCGGCGAGCACCCGCGCGGCGGAAAGCTCCCCAAACGCCGGTCCAAACTCCAGTGTCACGGAGGCGGGCCCGTCCGCCCAGCTCGCCAGCGCCGTCACCAGCCCGGCAGGAGTGATCCACGACGTCGCCAGCACGTCCGGGTTGCTGGTCCGCACCGGCGCGCCGGGGTCCCAGTGCCCCACCATCTCCGCCGCCTCCAGCCCGTGTGCGGCCCAAAACTCCCACATTGGCCGGTTGTCCACGCCCGGCGCCCGCCCGGTCATGCCGAAAACGAGGCCCCGCCACGGGTTTCCTCCGCCCTCGAGCATCTCCCCCATCAGCCCGAACGGGATCCCGGAAACCTCCACCAGCCAGTACGCCGGATCGGTGGCTTCGTAGTCAAAGTACTCCCCGAGCCACAGCCTGTCGGTGTACGGCAGCTGCTCCAGGTACATGTTGGCGCTTGAGGCGAAGCCGTCCTTTTCGTTGAACTGGTTGGCCGAGTGGATGTCGACCTCCGGGTCTGCGCAGTGCCGCTGGAGCACCTTGCGGACGCGCTTCATGGCGTGCCGGTCGAAGGCGATGTCGTCCAGGTAGATGCCGTCCACCCCGGTCTGGCGCAGCAGGTCGTCCAGCCCTCGGACGTACCAGTTGTGCAGGCGCGACTCCCCCGCCGTCACCACCGCGACATCGTCAACATTGGGCGCATACCAGGCCGAAACGTAGTCGTCGCCAGCATGTTCCTGCAGCCACATGTGCCCCCTGCCGGGCCCGGGGCTGAAAATCTCACCGCCCAGCGACATCAGCGCCAGCAGCTCCGGGCTGTGCGCCGTCAGTTCCCGCACTGTGTCATAGACCTTGACCTTCAGCCCCGCGGCATGGGCCTCGGCGGTGTACCGCGCCAGTCCGCCGGCGCTGAGCAGGGGGTCGTTGATGTACGGTGCCAGCGCGGTGGCGTGGTGGACATTGATGACGGTGGCGCCGGCCGCCGCCACGTCCGCCACGCTGCCCTGCCCGTGGGAGTAGCGGTTGGCCAGCTGCCGCCGCGGCTCGATGGGCTTGAACGGGGTCAGCAGCAGCCGGAAGCCGTAGTTGAGCCGGTCCCCCGGCGCCATGGTCCGCCCCCCGCTGAACGCCTCAAGCACGACGGCGCCCGCTCCCCCCGCCTGCTCCTCACGGAGCGTGACTCCCGCGGCTCCCGGCGCGCCCGGGGTGCCGGAATTCTCCGGATTGGCCCACGAGGCGGGCTCCTTCAGCGGCTTCTCGCGGTAAAAGTTGGTGTTCAGCGGGCGCTCGTAGTTGCTGTCCCGCAGGGCCAGCTGGACCCCGATGCCGGCGTCGCCGAGCCAGAGCGAGTCCTGGTTGCGGTGGGCCACGTCCCAGGTCCAGTCGAGCGACGCGGGGCGCCGCCCGCCGGGCACGCCCAGGCCCATGGCGTACGGCACGGCGTCCCCGCGGAGGGGCAGGACAAGGCGCACATCGTCCAGTTTCACCGCGGTGCCCGCCGCGCGGGGCAGGTGCAGCCGCACGGCAAAGTCCGCCGCGCCGTCGGCCTCCAGCTGCCCTTCGACGGCGACCGTGAGGGGCGTGCCGGGACTGGTCCAGGTGCAGCTCCAGCCGATCCGGGCCGGCCCGTGGGCTGTGAACTTCAGGCGCGAATGGTGCCAGGCAACGGGGCCGGCGGTGGGGAGCGGATCCAGGCTGAGCGGCCGGGCCAACAGCTCCCTCGCGGGCCCGTCCGTGCCGGTGACCGCCGCCGTGAAGGTTGAGGAAAGCTGCTCCGGCAGGCCGTTGGCAGCCAGCACCACGGTGCGGCCGAGGATGCCCAGCGTCCGCGTGGCCTCGTCCAGGGTGACCGCCGTGAAGGGCCGGACGAGTTCGTCGTCCTGGGCCAGGGTGGAGTCCAGCCAGGCGAGGCGGTGCAGCAGTCGGGGGTCGTCCGGGCCGGCAGCCGTTGACCCGCCCGCTGCGTCGGCTCCGCGCGCGACCTCCAGGCGGAGTTCCACGGCGGCGGTTCCGGCGGGACCCGACACGGTGACGAGCGCCTGCACAGTGCTTCCGGCGGCATCCTTCGGGACGGGGAGCACCACGTAGAGCGCCTGGACGGAGCCTTTGTCCACGTCCAGTGTTTGGGCGAACGGCCGGCCCAGCCGGTCAACGCCGGCCGTGGTGATGCAGCGTGCCGCACCGTCCGGGCCGGCGGCGCCGTTTTCCGTGCCGGCCGGGGCCACGGACACGGTGATGCCGTCCAGGTCCTCCAGCGCGTACAGCCCCAGCTGCAGCACGTAGTCCTCGCCGGGCCGCGCCCCCGCCGCAAGTTGCCCGGCACCGCCCGCCGGGCCCCGGCCCGACTGCCCGCCGCCCGACTGCGCGCCGCCCGCCGGTCCGGCGTCCGGCGGTCCGGCGTCCGGCGACGCAACCGCCACGGGCCCGCCGGCGGCCCAGTGCGCCGGCACGGCCGTGCGCATCGAGATGGGGTGCTGCCGGTCCTCGGCGAACAGCAGGAACGGGGCGCCGGCATGGCGTGCGTGCAGGTCCGCGAGCTCGTGGTCCGTGGCGGCGAAGTTCATCGGTGCGAAGGAATCCCACGCGCTGGCCGCCTCGTACCGCACGGCGGGCGCTGCCGGGTGGCCGCCGTCCGGCAGCGCATGCCCGCCCGCCCACACGCTCGCGGCGACGTCGCGCACCCAGGCCGGGTCCGCCGTCGGACGTGCCGGGAGGTAATGGGCCTGCGGGTAGTGCGCGGGGCCCGCCATGGCGTAGGGCAGGTAGTAAAAGTAGTAGGGCCCGGCGCCGTCCACGGGCTCAAAGGTGAAGGTGCCGGCCGCGGGGGTGTGTTCGCCGGCCACCACATTCCGCACGCGCGAACCCGTGGCGGCGGAAACCACGATGACGTCCACGGCGGCGGGGACGGGGTCCTGGCGGCGCCACGGGAGGGTGGCGGTGCAGGCCATGAACCTTCCGCCGGAACGGTCCGGACCGCCTTCGCCCGCGCCGCCCGCCGCGGGGACCTCCACCACAATCCGGTGATTGCCGTACAGGAGCTTGTCCCACTCCCCCGTGCCGCAGTCGAGCTCCGGGTGGAGGCGTGCGGGCGGGACGATGGCGCGGATGGCTGGCGCGGCTGTTTCAGGGGTGGGCATGGGCTCGGCTCCAAGGTGGTCGGGTGCGTTCACTCCATGCTTTCCTGAAATTTAGTGATCGCAAAGCGGCATTACAAATCCGAATCACTCATATTCATCCGGTGAGGTTGGAGATCACCACCTCCGCCAAGGCAGGTGAAGGGGGTTATCCCGTACGGCGAGGGGGCAGGCGGAGCTTCAGCCAGCCGATGAGGGCGTCGCCTTGCTTCCGCTGGAAGGCGCGCAGCGTGGGGATCCCGGGCGAGTCCGGCCTGCGGGACATGTCCAGGAAATACCCGGCAAAGCCGGCCAGGACGCCGTCGACGTCCGGCGCGGGCACACCTGAAAACACGCGGTGCTCCCGCAACTGCACTTCCGGGTCGCTCCCCGGGTCGAGGGACTTGACGTTGATCAGCACGGACAGGGCGTCCACCCACGGCGCACCAAGGGCGGCCCACGGCCAGTCGACCAGCACTGCGCCGCCGGCGCCCGGACTTGATCCATTCGGGCACCTGCCGTCGGGACCGGTCAGCAGGATGTTGTCGGTGCGCAGGTCGCCGTGCACCAGCGATTGGCCCGCGACGGCGGACAGTCCCTGCCGTGCCAGGCCCGCCAGCCGGTCGAGGTTTCCCGTGGCCCAGGGATCGAGGCCGACCACGGGCCGCCTGGCCAGTTTCTCCCAGCCGAGGAAGGCTCCGCGCAGGGCGTCCCCGCAGCCGGGCAAGGCAACGGATCCGGCCAGGCTGATGCGCCGCATCGCGTCCAAGGTGTCCAGGACCTGCACCAGCTCGGCCTCCACCCACGGCTCCTCCGGCTGCCGGCCGTCCACGTCGGTGAAGGCCAGCGCCACCCAGGTGCCGTCGTCGTAGGCGCCCAGGAATCCGGGGACCGGAAGGCCGTCCGGGAGCGTCGAGGCAATGGCGGCCTCGCGGCGGTGCAGGGCGGCGGACGTGGCGTTGACGTCGGCGCTGACGGCCTTCACGAAGGCCCTGCGCCCGGACGCGAGGCGCACCCTGTCGGCCGAACCGGGAGAGAATCCGCCGGACTGCGAGCGGGCCTCCACCACGGGTTCGCCAAGCAGCGCCTCCACGCCATGGCGCACCGGTTCGGGCAGTTCGCTCCAGCCAATTCGCGCGGTCACGGGAGCGATCGCGGCGTCCGTGCCGGGGCCAGCGCCAGGACCGCGGCGTCGTCGGACACCTCGCCGATTTCGGCCTGCCTGCAGCGTAATTCGTGCATCAGCGCGAGGGCGCCCAGCGTGGTCCCAGTGCGTGCCAGGAACTCTTCCGGGCCGCTGACCAGCCCCAGGTCCACCGCGCGCCAGGCCCCGTCCGTGGCCATCACCATCAGCTCCGGCCGGCCCAGCTGGACCACGTGGGCATGGTCTGCGGCCTCGGGTTCGCGCCGCGCCACCCAAAGCCTTCCGGGCAGGTTGCGCTGCTCGCGGTCATGTACGAGCAGTCGGCGGCGTTCCGCGGGATCCACGGGCCCATCCATCGCCCGGTCCGCCGCCGCGTCCACGGCGGCGTCGGCGGCGGCGGCGCGCACCAGGTGGGTGGCGCCGTCGTCCGTGCGCACCAGTACCGTGCAGTCGGCCAGGCTGGCGACCTCCACGCCGTCGGCGTTGAGCTGGGCCACGGAGATCGCCGCGGAGGGAAAGCGCACGCGCTCGGCGCCGACCAGTGGCGTGGCGGCGGCATCAACGCAGGCCAGCGCGGAGGCCAGCCGTGCACGGACGCCGGTGCGCGCCGGGTCCAGGCACGGCCCGGCAAGAAACATGGACAGCGCCTGCGCGAGCCACTGGGGGTCGGACGCGGCAGGCATCCCGATCGGTTCGAGGAGCTGGCTGGCGCCGTCGATCACCCAGGCGTTGGGGCCGTTGAAGCCGCAGGCGTCCTCCATGACATGGGCGTCGCCCTCAAACTGCACCCGTGCACGGATTTCCCAGCCGAAGCTCATGCCTTCATCCTGCCACAGCCGCCATCCGCCGCATCCCTCCGGCACCCCCGAAGGCCTCAGGAGCCGTCCCATCCAAAATATGCGCCCGCCCCCCGTTTTTGCGCCCGGTGGAACGGGCGCATTCTCGGGGGGCGGGCGCGGGGTCTCGACGCGCTCGCAGCGCCCGCTGCTCGACCACCGGGCGCGGGGGCGGAAGCTAGCCCTCGACCCCGAGCGTCGCCAGGATCAGCTCGCGGACGCGGCCGGCGTCGGCCTGCCCGCGGGTGACCTTCATGACGCCGCCGACGATCGCGCCGACGGCCTGGACCTTGCCGCCGCGGATTTTCTCCGCAACGTCGGGCTGGGCGGCGAGGGCCTCGTCGATGGCGGCCTGGAGGGCGCCGTCGTCGGACACCACGGCCAGGCCGCGTTTCTCGACAACTTCGGCCGGCGTGCCTTCGCCGTCGAGGACGCCGTCGAGGACCTTGCGGGCCAGCTTGTCGTTGATGGCGCCGGACGCGATGAGCCTCTCGATCTCCACGACGACGGCGGGCGTGACGCCCAGTGCGGCGGGGTCGACGTCGGCCAGCTTGGCGCGGCGGGCGATCTCGCCCATCCACCACTTGCGGGCGGCCGCGGCCGTGGCGCCGGCCGCCACGGTTTCCTCGATCTCGTCCATGAGGCCGGCGTTGACCACGTCGCGGAATTCCAGGTCCGTGTAGCCCCAGTCGGCCTGGAGGCGCTTGCGGCGCTCGGCCGGCGGCTCGGGCAGGCGGGAGCGCAGCTCCTCGACCCACTCGGCCGTGGTGACGATGGGCACCAGGTCTGGTTCCGGGAAGTAGCGGTAGTCGTCGGCGTCGGACTTGGGGCGTCCGGACGTGGTGGACTTGGTGTCCTCGTGCCAGTGGCGGGTTTCCTGCGTGATGGCCACACCGGAATCAAGCACGGCCGCGTGGCGCTGGATCTCGAAGCGGACGGCGTTTTCGACGGCGCGCAGCGAGTTCACGTTCTTGGTCTCGGTGCGGGTGCCGAACTTTTCCCGGCCGTAGGGGCGCAGGGAGACGTTGGCGTCGCAGCGGACGTTGCCGCGTTCCATCCTGGCGTCGGAAACGCCCAGGTTCTTCACGATTTCCCGGATGGCGGCCACGTAGGCCTTGGCCAGTTCGGGGGCGCGGGAGCCGGCGCCTTCGATGGGCTTGGTGACAATTTCCACGAGCGGCACGCCCGAGCGGTTGTAGTCCACCAGGGAGAAGTCGGCGCCCTGGATGCGGCCGGTGGCCCCGCCCATGTGCGTCAGCTTGCCGGCGTCCTCCTCCATGTGCGCGCGTTCGATCTCCACGCGGAACACCGTGCCGTCCGCCAGCTCGATGTCGATCCAGCCGTCGTAGCAGATCGGGTCCTCGTACTGGGACGTCTGGAAGTTCTTGGGGGTGTCCGGGTAGAAGTACTGCTTCCGGGCAAAGGTGCAGTGCGGGGCGATCTTGCAGTTCAGCGCCAGGCCGATCAGGATCGAGGACTCCACGGCCTTCCTGTTCACCACGGGCAGCACGCCGGGCAGGCCCAGGCAGACCTCGTTGACGTTGCTGTTGGGCTGGTCGCCAAAGACGTTGGGGGCGGAGGAGAACATCTTGGTCTTGGTGTTCAGCTCCACGTGGACCTCAAAGCCAAGGACGGGGTCGTACTTTTCCATGGCTTCCTCGAAGGAGACGATGGTGTCGGTGCTCATTAGTTGGCCTCCTTGGCTGTGGTCTCGACATAATCAAGGGTCTCGACAGGCTCGACCACCGTTTCGACCAGCGAAGGCGCCTGATCGAGGATCGGCCCGCCCCACTGTGCCTCGAGCAGGGATTCGAGCACGGCTCCGACGCGGTACAGGCGCGCGTCCTCCCGGGCCGGGGCCAGCAGCTGGATGCCGACGGGCAGGCCGTCCTCATCCGCCAGTCCGCCCGGCAGGGTCAGGCCGGGCACGCCGGCCATGTTGGCCGGGATGGTGGCGACGTCGTTGAGGTACATGGCCAGGGGGTCGTTGAGCTTCTCGCCCAGCTTGAACGCCGTGGTGGGCGCCGTGGGGGAGATCAGCACGTCCACCTGCTCAAACGCGGCGGCAAAGTCGCGCTGGATCAGGGTGCGCACCTTCTGGGCCGAGCCGTAGTAGGCGTCGTAGTAGCCGGCGCTCAGGGCGTAGGTGCCCAGGATGATGCGGCGCTTGACCTCGTCGCCGAAGCCGGCGGCGCGGGTGGCGCCCATGACGCGCTCAATGGTGAGCGGGCCTTCGGCGGGCAGCCTGCGCATGCCGAAGCGCACGCCGTCGAACTTGGCCAGGTTGGAGGAGGCCTCGGACGGCATGATGAGGTAGTAGGCGCCCAGCGCGTAGCCGAAGTTGGGGCAGGAAACCTCCACAATGTCGGCGCCGGCGCCGCGCAGCAGCTCCAGGGATTCGTTGAAGCGGTTTTCGACGCCGGCCTGGTAGCCCTCGCCGTGCAGTTCCTTGATGATGCCGATCTTCATGCCGGCAACGTTGCCCAG
>Ga0134128_10004194_pt1 | contig 17690 bp, 13 predicted proteins | sample KB31754_FD_96462 | JGI IMG/M metagenome (GOLD analysis project Ga0134128, IMG submission 96462) | Terrestrial soil microbial communities with excess Nitrogen fertilizer from Kellogg Biological Station, Michigan, USA - KB3-175-4 | ecosystem: Environmental > Terrestrial > Soil > Unclassified ... | reverse complement strand
GCGCAGCATGTACCGCATGATCCGCGCCTTCCTGCCGGCGATGCTGAAACGCGGCAAGGGTGCCTCGATCATCAACATGTCGTCGGGCGCGTCCTCGGTCAGAGGCGCGGCCAACCGCTTCGTCTACGGCACCAGCAAGGCGGCGGTGATCGGCCTCACCAAGGCGGTCGCCGTCGACTACATCACGCAGGGCATCCGCTGCAATGCGATCTGCCCCGGCACGATCGCCACCCCGTCGCTCGAGGACCGCATCGCCGCGCAAGGCGGAAGTCAGGCGGTGCGCGACGCGTTCGTGCAGCGCCAGCCGCTCGGGCGGCTCGGCACGGCCGAGGAGATCGCCGCGCTGGCGGTCTACCTGGCCAGCGACGAATCAAGCTTCACCACCGGCGCCATCCACCTGATCGACGGCGGCTGGTCGCTCTAACACAAAGGAGAGGAAATCCCATGAAGCTGCTTCGCTACGGCCAGCGCGGCCAGGAGAAACCCGGCATGCTCGACCGCAACGGTCAGCTCCGCGATCTGTCCGGGACGATCAAGGATCTGACGCCCGATGTGCTCGCGCCCGCTTCACTGGACAAGCTGAGAAAGCTCGACCCGGCGAGCCTGCCGGCGGTCAGCGGCAGCCCCCGCCTCGGCGCCTGCGTCGCCGGCGTGACGAAGCTGGTTTGCGTCGGGCTCAACTATGTCGACCACGCCAAGGAAGGCGGCATGGCGATTCCGACCGAGCCCGTGTTGTTCCTGAAAGCGGTGAGCTCGATCAGCGGTCCCAATGACGACGTCATGCTGCCCAAGGGCGCGGAGAAGGGCGACTGGGAGGTCGAACTCGGCATCGTCATCGGCACCAAAGCGCAATATGTCAGCGTGCATGACGCGCTGAAGCACGTTGCAGGCTATTGCATCGTCAACGACGTCTCGGAGCGCAATTATCAGCTCGAGCGCGGCGGCAACTGGTCGAAGGGCAAGAGCGCCGACACATTCTGCCCGATGGGTCCCTGGCTCGTCACCGCCGACGAGGTGCCGGACGCGCAGGCGCTCGATCTGTTCTGCGAGGTGAGCGGTCAGCGGATGCAGAACGGCTCGACCAAGAACATGATCTTCTCCTGCGCGCATATCGTCAGCTACATCAGCCACTTCATGACACTGATGCCGGGCGACGTCATCCCGACTGGCACGCCCGCCGGCGTCGGGCTTGGCATGAAGCCGCAGCGTTTCCTGAAACCGGGCGACGTCATGCGCCTTGGCATCAGCGGGCTCGGCGAGCAACGCCAGAAAGTGGTCGCCTTCGGCTGAGCGTCCCGGGTCGGCGGCGGCGCCGCACGCATGCCAGGAGCGTGCGACGCCCCGCCCTTCGACGCCAGGACGAGATGCTTGGCAAGCCATGCACCCGGCGGTTACTCTCCGGTTACGCGTGCGCGATCGCAGCGGAGGAATTGCCGCCTGCGACGTTACCCCAAACGGTGAAGCCAAGACCGCGGCGCGTGGGGGAACCGATGGACATCGAGGACACGCTCAGGACGTATCGGCTGTTCTCCGGGTCCTATGATCTGGTCTTCGGGCCGGTGTTTCATCCCGGGCGCAAGGAAGCCGTGCGCATCGCCAACGACCGTCCGCTGCAGCGCATCCTCGAGGTCGGCGTCGGCACCGGCCTGTCGCTGCCTTATTTCCGTGCGGACGCTCGCGTCACCGGCATAGATATCTCGACGGAAATGCTGGCGAAGGCGCGCCGCCGCGCCGAGCGGATGAAGCTCAGCCAGGTCGAGGCATTACTGGTCATGGATGCGGAGCGCACGAGCTTCGCCGATAGCGAGTTCGACGCCGTGTTGGCACTCTACGTGGCCTCGGTGGTACCCGATCCCGCCCGCTTCGCGCGCGAGATGCGCCGCGTCTGCAAGCCCGGCAGCACGATCGTCATCGTCAATCATTTCACCAGCGAGCACGGGGTGATGCGCTTCGTCGAGAAGGGCCTGGCGCCGCTGGCCGGCAAGATCGGCTTTCATGCCGACTTCCCGCTCGATCGGTTCCTCGCGGCAAGCGGATTGCAGGTGCGCGAAACGCGACCGAGCAATCTTTTCGGCTATTGGAAGCTGCTGCGCTGCGTCAACGTCAAACCCGCCTGACCGTCAGGCGGCCGCACCGCCGCTACCCGCCGTCTGCGCCGCGCCGTTCATGAGGAAGGCGATCTTGGTCTTGAGCTCCTGCGGCGAGATCGGCTTGACGATATAGCCGTGGACGCCGGCCTTCTTGGCGGCGACGACCGAGTCGAGATCGGCTCGGCCGGTCAGCATCAGGAAGGGGAGGGCAGGCCTTTCAGCATGCACCTGCTTGAAAAGCTCCATACCCGACATGCCCGGCATGTTCCAGTCGCAGACTACGATGCCGATGCTATCGGGAGTGGCCGCGAGGCGCTCGAGCGCCTGCGGTCCGCCCTCGGCTTCGACAACCTGCCCGATCTTCATGCGTTTGAGCATGCGGCATACCAGGGTGCGCATAGCCTCGTCGTCGTCGACGACGAGGACGGTCACGCCGTCAAGACCGCTCGATCCGTCCATGATGCTTCTCCGACCCAGACCCCTCGCCTGGCATTAGAGCAATAGGCGGTTAAGTTTCTGCAAAGGCGTCGGCGTCACCGACCCGGCGGTTTGCTGCCGGTCTTGCGGCCCCCGACGAGAACTTCGCAACTCGTCGTACCGACGTTGCGGAAGAAATAGTCTTCCGTCGGCCTGGCGAGATGCTGGGGGTCGCGCAGATTGACGCCGCTGCCCTTGGCGACGTCGAGCACCGCGCCGCCTTTGCCGCCCACGAAGCGGGCGAGGAGGTTACCGGGATGCTGCGGTCCGAACTGATTGAGCGAGCAGGCGCGGCTCAGCGAATTGTCCCGCACGCCGACCCGCCAATAGGGCAATTTCGACGTCAGCACGGTCTGCGCGGCAAGCGACTCCCCGCCGCCAAGAACGCAGCAGCACAGAATAAGGATCAGCAACCGACCCGCCATCGGCCGGAGCCTAGCGCGTCTCGGTAAACGAAAAGTTAGAGACGGTCCAAGTCGAAACCCATCACGGTGGCGCCGCCGGTGACGGCAGAAAGCAGTCCCGGCGCGACCGGCAAGACGTGCTCAGCGTAAAAGCGTGCGGTCGAGAGCTTCGCCGCGGCAAAACCTGCATCGTCTTTACCGGTCGAGCTCCGTGCCGCTGCGGCAATAGCCGCTTTGGCCATGAGCCAGCCGCCGGCGACGGCGCCCATCAGCTTCAAATAGGGCACCGCCCCGGCAAGCGCAGTTGCCGGATCGCTCTGGCCATGCGCCACCATCCACTCCGTTGCTTCCTCGAGCGCGGAGATTCCCGAAGCAAGCGGAGCGCGCAGCGCGTCCAGCGCCTGCGGATGGCCGGGCAGAGACCGCTCCACCTCGCGCATTTCCGCGCTCAGCTCGCGCGCGGCGGCGCCGCGGTCGCGCAGCAGCTTGCGGCCGACCAGGTCGTTCGCCTGAATGCCATTGGTGCCTTCGTAGATCGGAGCGATGCGCGCATCGCGCAAATGCTGTGCGGCGCCAGTCTCCTCGATGAAACCCATCCCGCCATGTACTTGCATGCCGAGCGAGGCGATTTCGACGCCTAAGTCTGTGCACCACGCCTTGACCACCGGGATGAGCAGGTCGACGCGCCGCTGCTGCCGCTCGCGCACCGCCGCATCGGGATGGCTGCGCGCGCGATCGATGGTGCCCGCGGCGTAATAGGCGAGCGCGCGCATGGCCTCGGTCTCGGCGCGCATCAGGAGCAGCATGCGGCGCACATCGGGATGATGGAGGATCGGCAGCGCTCCGGGGCCGCGCGCGGTCACGGGGCGGCCCTGGATGCGCTGGCGGGCGAAGTCGCGCGCCTGCTGATAGGCACGCTCGGCGATGGCCACGCCCTGGAGTCCGACATTGAGCCGCGCATTGTTCATCATGGTGAACATGCATTCCATGCCGCGATTTTCCTCACCGACGAGGTGGCCGATCGCGCCGCCATTGTCGCCATAGGCCAGGACGCAGGTCGGGCTCGCATGGATCCCGAGCTTGTGCTCAAGGCTCACGCAGCGGACGTCGTTGCGCGGACCGATTCGACCGTCGGCGTCGACCAGGAATTTCGGCACCAGGAAAAGCGATATCCCCTTGGTGCCAGCCGGCGCGTCGGGCAGGCGCGCGAGCACGAGATGGACGATGTTCGGCGCCATGTCGTGCTCGCCATAGGTGATGAATATCTTCTGCCCGGTGATGCGGTAATGGTCGCCCTCGCGGACCGCGCGCGTGCGCAACGCGCCGACGTCGGAGCCGGCCTGCGGCTCGGTCAAGTTCATCGTTCCGGTCCATTCGCCGGAGATGAGCTTCGGCAGATAGAGCCGCTGTTGCTCGGGCGATCCGTGCGCGGTGAGCGCCTCGACCGCGCCGACATTCAGCAGCGGGCAGAGCGCGAAGCCCATATTGGCCGAATTCCACATTTCGAGGACGGCGGTTGCCACGGCCATCGGCAGGCCCTGACCACCATGTTCCGGCGCGAAGGGAAGCGCGTTCCAGCCCCCGTCGACATAATGACGGTAGGCTTCCTTGAAGCCCGCCGGCGTGCGAACGACGCCGTTCTCGAGCGTGCTGCCCTCCTGATCGCCGCTGCGATTGAGCGGCGCCAGCACGCCGCTCGCGAGCTTTGCGGCCTCGTCGAGCACGGCATCGACGAGATCGTCCGTGGCTTGCTCGCAGCCGGGTAGCGAGGCGATCTCGCGGATGCGGGCGATTTCGGTGAGTGCAAAGCGCATATCGTCGATGGGCGCGATGTAGTCGGTCACGGCGTATGGCTCCTCGCTCAGGCTTGCAGCATCTTGCCCGGATTCATCAATCCCTCGGGATCGAGGGCATGCTTGACGCGCCGCATGAGGTCGAGTTCGAGCGCCGATTTGTAGCGCGGCAGCTCGTCGCGCTTGAGGCGCCCGATGCCGTGCTCGGCACTGATCGAGCCGCCGAAGCGCTGCACCAGATCGTGGACGATGTGGTTGAATTCTACCCAACGCGCCAGAAAGACGCCCGTGTCGGCGCCCTTCGGTTGGCTCAGATTGAAATGGATGTTGCCGTCGCCGACGTGACCGAAGGCGAGGGGGCGGATGCCCGGCAACTTCGCCTCCACGGTCGCGATTGCCGCGACGATGAATTCCGCGACCTTGCTGACGGGGACGGAGACGTCGTGCTTGATGCTGCCGCCTTCGTATTTCTGCCCTTCGACCATCCCTTCGCGAATGCGCCAAAGCGCGTTGGCCTGCTCGCCGCTGGCGGCGATGACGCCGTCCTCGATCAGCTTTTCGCCCATCGCTTCGCCGAGAAACGCCTCGAGCGCCGGGCGCAGACCGCTACCCTTCTGGCTGGAGGATACTTCGAGCAGGGTGTACCAGCGCGAGGGATTGGCAAGCGGGTCCGTGACACCGGGAGTGTGGCGCGCCGCCATCTCCAATCCCAGCCGCGGGATGAGCTCGAAGGCGGTGAGCTGATCCCCACTGGCCCGCCGCGCCCGCGCGAAGAGCGCCATCGCGTCCTCGACGCGGGCCAATCCCAGGAGCGCGGTTTCGACCTCGCGCGGGCGCGGGAAGAGCTTGAGCGTCGCCGCGGTGATGACGCCGAGCGTGCCTTCGCCGCCGATAAAGAGGTGCTTTAGATCGTAGCCCGTATTGTCCTTGCGCAGCGCGCGCAGGCCGTCCCAGACCCGCCCGTCGGGCAGCACGACCTCGATTCCGAGAGTGAGATCGCGCATGCTTCCGTAACGCAGCACGGCGATGCCGCCGGCATTCGTCGAAAGATTGCCGCCGATCTGACAGGAACCCTCGGCACCGAGGCTCAGGGGGAACAGGCGGTCCCGCTCTTCGGCTGCCCGCTGGATGTCGGCGAGTACGCAACCGGCTTCGGCGGTGATGGTGAAGTCGACAGGGTCGATGGTGCGGATCCGGTTCATCCGGCCGAGGCTCAGCACGACGGCACTGCCGTCCTCGGGCGGCACCGCCGCGCCAACCAGCCCGGTGTTGCCGCCCTGAGGCACGATCGGAATGTGTGCGGCCGCGCAAAGCCGGACGATGCCGGCAACCTCCTCGGTCGATGCAGGGCGCAGCACCAAACGGGCGGCACCGTGATAAAGCCGCCGCTCCTCTACCAGGAAGGGCGCCATGCCCTGAGCATCGGCGATGAACCCTTTGGGGCCGACCAGCGCCTTGATGCTGGCGAGTGCCTCGTCGATGTCGATGGTGCCGGTCACCGCTCGCCCTCCGGAAGTTGCTGCGGCGCTGCTCTAGCCCCGGGCCGGGCAGCGGGCAAGCTCGATGCGCTCAAGGACGCGGGGCGGCTGCACGGCGAAGGCGGTCGTTGATCGCTAGGCCGAGGCCGTGATCGGGGATCGGCATCACGGCGATGGCGCTAAATTCCGGCCGATCGAGGGCGCGTAGCCCGGCAAAGAGATTGGCGGCCGCTTCGGCGAGGTCGCCCTTGCGCGAGAGCCAGCGCATTTCCTTGGCACCGCGCGGCGGGCGGGCGCCGAAGGCAAGCAGCGCTTCGTCGGGCTCGACCTGCCTCGCCTCGAGCCGCAGCGGCAGTGCGGGCGCATAGTGGCTTTCGAGCATGCCGGGCGAGCGCGGCGCCGCCTCGCCGATGGGGGCGCGCTCTAATCGGCCGATGAGCTCTTCGAGCGCTTCGGCGGCGACGCCGCCCGGGCGCAGCAGACGCGGCTGAGGTCCGGTCAGATCGAGCACGGTCGATTCGATGCCGACGCGGCAGGTTCCGCCATCGAGCACCGCGGCGATGCGGCCGTCGAGCTCGTCGAGCACATGTTCGACCGTGGTCGGGCTGACCCGGCCCGAACGATTGGCACTCGGTGCTGCGATCGGCAGGCCCGCGGCACGAATGAACGCCCTCGGCAGCGGATGTGCCGGGACGCGCAGCGCCAGGCTGTCGAGCCCGGCGCTTGCCAGCAGCGAGACCGGGCAGTTGTCCGCTCGCGGCAGCACGAGGCTGAGCGGGCCCGGCCAGAATTTTCCGGCCAGCAGGGCCGCACGCTCGTCGAAGCGTACGAGACGGCGCGCCGCCGCTTCGTCGATCACGTGGACGATCAACGGATTGAAGCTCGGTCGCGCCTTCGCGGCGAAGATCGCCGCCACGGCTTCGTCGTTAGTCGCGTCGGCGCCGAGGCCATAGACGGTCTCGGTCGGAAAGGCGACGAGCTTGCCGGCGCGCAGCAGTGCCGCGGCTCGGTCCAGATCGGCCGGAGTGAGACGTTCCGTCACAGTGGAAGCGCGCCCTGTGTTCATGCGCAGCGCGATATACTCGGCGAGCGGTACCAGAGGCAACTCGTCGCGGCCGGCGCGCCGGGCACGCGCTCACGCTGGAGCAGGAGCGGGGGAATCATGGCGGCGAAGATCATCACCATTGCACAGCAGAAGGGCGGCGCGGGCAAGACGACGCTGGCGGCGCATCTGGCGCTTGCCTGGGCAGCATCGAGTCGGGTGGCCGTCATCGATATCGATCCGCAGGCAAGCCTTTCCAGCTGGTTCGGTCTGCGCCGCGAGCGTCTGGGCGCGTTGACGCCGGGGCTAGAAGTGGCGGCGCTCGGCGGGTGGCGCGTCGCCAAGGAGGTCGAACGCCGGGCCAGGACGCACGACATCGTCGTCATCGACACGGCGCCGCACGCCGAGACCGAGGCGCGCATCGCGCTGCGCGCGGCAAGCCTGGTGCTTGTTCCGGTGCAGCCGTCGCCGATGGATGTATGGGCGACGCGACCCACTTTGGAGCTCGCGCGACAGGAGCGTGTTCCGGTGCTCCTCGTGTTGAACCGGGTGCCGGCACGCGCGAACCTTACCGACGCGATGGCCAACGAGATCGGGGCGCTGGGGGTGCCGATCGCTGCAGCGCAGATCGGCAATCGCGTGGCGCTCGCAGCGGCGCTGGCCGAGGGTAGAGGCATCCTTGAAGCGTCGCCGAGCAGCCGTGCCGCGGCGGAAATCCGCGCACTTGGGCAGGAAGTGCTCGCGCGCTGCGAGCGCCGGGACGCGGCATAGACCAGCGGATAAATCGTATCAGCGTCCGCGCGCAATGAAATCCGGATTGGCAAAGCCAGGCTTCCCGTAGGCGAGCGGCCTGCCATCGCGGGTCTCCACCGCGCCGCCGGCGGCCTCGAGCACTGCCTGGCCGGCCGCCGTGTCCCATTCCATCGTACGGCCAAAGCGCGGATAGAGATCGGCTTCGCCGCAGGCCAAGAGGCAGAACTTGATGGAGCTGCCGGAGATACGGCGCTCCGCCTCGGGCAGGGCGGCAACATAGGCGGCGAGCTGCGCTTCATCGACATGCGAGCGGCTGTGCAAGACGGTCGCCCCGCGATCGGGCACCGTCCGCGCGGAGATCGGCTTGGCGGCATCGCTGCCGCGGCGACGAAACGCGCAGCCGTCGGCAGCCCAGTAGGTGACGTCGAGCGCCGGGGCGTGCACCACGCCCAGAACCGGCCGTCGCTCCTCGACGAGCGCGATATTGACGGTGAATTCGCCGTTCCGGGCGATGAATTCCTTGGTGCCGTCGAGCGGGTCGACCAGCCAGAAGCACGCCGCCGCCGCAGCCGGCAGGCCACCGGCGGCCGCGAGCTCTTCGGCGACAACTGGGATCTCCGGCGTGATGCGGTGCAGCGCCTCGATAATGATCGCCTCGGCGAGTTGGTCGGCGCGTGTTACGGGCGAAGCATCGGCCTTGCGTTCGACGGCGAAGTCCTGGGCATAGACCTCCAGGATGGCGCTGCCGGCGCGCAGCGCAATCGAGCGTATCTCCTCGATGAGTCCAGAACCTAGCATGAAGCGCTCAGCCGGGGTTGCGCTGCTCGGCGATCAGGTGCCGCAGCGTGGCAATGTCGGTGGCGCCAGGAATCAGCGTGTCGCCGATGATGAACGCCGGAGTACCCTGAATGTCGAGGGCATCGGCGAGGGTGTAGGTGCGCTTGATCAGGTCGTCGATCTCGGGCGCGTTCATCTCCGCCTTCGCCTTGGCAACATCGATCCCCACGCGCTGCGCTACGGCGAGCACGACGTCGTCGGTGATGTCCCCCTTCGCCGCCATCATCGCCGTGTGAAAGGCTGCATATTTACCCTGCTTGCGCGCCGCCAGCGCAATGCGTGAGGCATAGACCGATGCAGGCCCCAGCACCGGGAATTCCTTGTAGACGATGCGCAGCTTCTTGTCCTGGCGCAGCAACTCCTCGAGCGAAGGCTCGACCTCCTTGCAGTAGGGGCAACGGTAGTCGAAGAACTCGACGATGGTCACATCACCCTGTGGGCCGCCGCCGACCGGCGAGCTGGTGTCGTGCAGGAGCTCCTGGCGCTTCGCCGCGATGGCCTGGCGGCTCTCATCAGCCTTCTGGGCCTTGAGCTTCGCCTCGGCGGCATGCAGCACGTCGATCATGAACTCCGGATGCGCCATGAAGTAGTCGTGGATGACCTTCTCGACCTCCGCTTTCTGCGCCGGGGTCAGCGGCTCGTCCGCGCGCGCCGGGGCAGCGAGCGGCAGGATCAGCAGGAATGCGAAAACGAGACGGAGAACCGAAAAACGCATGAGTCGAGCCCTGCCGGGAACGGGGTGGGAACGGGATGATGCGCCAGCCGGGCGCGTGACACAATCGCCTCGCAGCATCGAGGCGGCGGGAGCGGGTCGGTGCATCAACGGTCGCTTTCGCGCTTGGCCTCGCCCTGCAGGTCGAGTGCGTGCTGGCGCGCCAGTCCCGGCGGTAGAAGCTTCAGGGCCCGCGCCGCCTGCTGGCGCGCCTGGGTATAGTCGCCGGAGGCCATCCCTTGCTCGGCCAGCGAAAGCGCCATCATGCCCATGTTGTTGCTCCGACCGTAGGCGATGGCGAGGAAATGCCAAGCATCGGGGTTGCGATCCTCGAAGCGCACCGCGTCTACGAGATTGCTGCGCGCCTTCGCCACCAGCGCCGGATTGTTCGTTTCGAGCTGCACCTGCGCCGCCTCGACGCGCAGCAGGGCATTGTCGGGCTTCAGCCTGACGGCCTCGTCATACGGCGCGACAGCCTCGGCGATCCGACCATTCTCGAACAGCATCTGCCCCTTGAGCTCGCGAAAATAGGGGTCGTTCGGATAGTCGCGAATGAGCGCGTCGATCTCCGGCACGGCCTTCCCGAGATCCGGAGTGCGGTAGTCGGCGATCGCCCGCGCATAGCGGGCAGCCACCGAATGATCGTCAGGCTTGAGCGTGCCGAGCACCTGCGAGGGCGGCTGGAGGAAGGCCATGAGCTTTGCCTTCAGGCGCTGATGCATCTCGAGCGCGGCGGGCGAGTCCTTGGCCTCGGAATATTTCGAGGTCCGCACGTGCTCGCGGACATAATCAACCCGCTGCGAGGTGAGCGGGTGGGTGCGCAGATAAGGATCCTGGTGGCCCCCCGAGAGCAGTTCTTCCTGCTGCAGGATCTCGAAGAACTGCAGCAGCCCGCGTGCGGATTGGTGGGTTCGATCGAGATAGGTGAGGGCAGCCTGATCGGCCGAGGCCTCCTGGGTGATCGAGAACGAAAAGAACGAGCGCTCGGCCATGCTTTGGCCCGCGAGGACAGCGGCGGCCGCGGCCTGGCCGCTGCCGGCAGCCGCGGCTGCGGCACCTGCGACCATCGCTACGATGCCCTGGATTGTCGCGTTTCGGAGCGCTTCCTCGCTGCGCGCGAGATGTCCGCCGGCCATGTGGCCTGTCTCGTGCGCCATGATGCCGATAATCTGGTTGGGGCTCTCGCTGCGCATCAGAGTCCCGCTGTTCATGAACAGGTTCTGGCCGCCGGCGACGAAGGAGTTCAGCTGCGGGTCGTTGACGATGTAAATGTGCACCGCCTCCGGGTCGAGGCCGGCCGCGAGCCAGATTGGCGTTGCCCAGCCGCGGATGATACTTTCGATCTCCGCATCGCGCAGCAGGGACACCCCGCCGCCGCTATCGTCATGGGCCAGCGCGGTGCGGACGAGCAGCGCGCTCGCGGCCAGCACCACACAGAGTACCCGTGACACCATGCGCCAGATCACTGCCCTGTCCTCCTTGGCCAACGCTGCCCGCCGACATGCCGGCATGCTGCGTCAATCGACCCCTGCCGGCTGATCGCCATGCCGCTCAAGCTCGCCCGTCGCGGTCAGGTTCCGCCGTTCATCGCCATGGACGTCCTGCGCGCCGCCAATCAGCGTGCCGCTTCCGGCGAGGATGTGCTGCACCTCGAGGTCGGCCAGCCCTCGACGCCGGCCCCGGCCGCCGTGTTGGCAGCCGCGCGGACTGCACTCGAGCGCGAGACGCTGGGCTATACCGATGCGCTCGGTCTCCCGGCCTTGCGCGAAGCGATCGCCGCCCATTATTCGGACCAGTACGGCGTCGCCCTCGATCCCGGCCGCATCGTCGTGACCACCGGCTCGTCCGGCGCCTTCCTGCTCGCCTTTCTTGCCGCCTTCGACCCCGGAGACCGCATCGCCATGGCGACCCCGGCTTATCCCGCCTACCGGAATATCCTTACCGCGCTTGATCTCGTCCCCGTCGAACTGCCCGCCGGGCCGCCCGAGCGCTACCAAATGACGCTCGAACTGCTGCGCAGGCACACCGGACGGCTCGACGGTCTCATCGTTGCGAGCCCGGCCAATCCGACCGGTACGATGCTCGCTCCGAGCGAACTTGCCGGGATTGCGCAGTACTGCAGCGATATGGGGATCCGCTTCGTCTCGGACGAGATCTATCACGGGATCGTTTTTGGCGCGACGGTAGCGACTGCCCTCGCCATGACCTCCGAGGCGATCGTCGTCAACAGCTTCTCGAAATACTTCTCGATGACCGGCTGGCGGCTCGGCTGGATGGTCGTGCCGCCGGACATGGTGCGCACCGTCGAGTGCCTGGCGCAGAACCTCTACATCTCGCCACCCGCGCTGTCGCAACACGCAGCCGTCGCCGCGTTCGCCTGCCGGGAGGAACTCGACGCCAATGTTGCGCGCTACGCCGCCAACCGCGCCGTGCTGCTCGAAGAACTCCCCAAGGCCGGCTTCGATCGCTTCGCCCCCGCCGATGGCGCCTTCTATCTCTATGCGGATGTCGCGCATATGACCAACGACAGCCCGGAATTCTGCCGGCGCATGTTGCGGGAGATCGGTGTCGCCTGCACGCCTGGCATCGATTTCGACACCGCACGCGGCGACGCCAGCCTGCGCATCTCCTTCGCCGGCTCGACCGAAACTATCGCCGAGGCGGCGCGGCGTCTCAAAGCCTGGCGCCGCTGAGCGCTCAGCGGTCGATCACACGCCGCCACCAGCCGCGCTTGGGATTGGAGGCAGAGCCCGTGACCTCGTGCGTCGGCAATTCCGCTGAAGCGTGATGGCGGGAAGGCTCGGCGGCCTCCGCCGAGTTTGGCTCCGTGCGATCGCCGTGCTCACCGACCGGCACGCTTTCCGCGCCTGCTGTCGGCATCCCCGCCGCCGGGATCGCGGCGAAGGCCTCCGCGATTTCCTCCGCTTCCTCCGCCGCCTCCTCGTTGGGCGGGGGCGGCACATACTCGACGCGTTCGGCCGTGGGGCGCTCGAAGGGCGGTTCGGGCGACTCTGATTCCGATTCAGCGGAGAACGGCATGCTCTCCTGGCCTCCCTCGCCGCCGCGCCGGCGACGCCGTCCGCCGCGCCGGCCACGACGGCGGCGCTTGCGGCCCGCTCCGGCCTCGCCCGGCTGCTCGGCCGTCGGTCGGTCCGACCGTTCGCCGCCCTGAGGTTCGGCTTCCACTTCCGACTCCAGTTCGTCCTCTTCACCGAGGTCGCCAAGCGGCGCGGTCACGTCCTGTAACGGTGGCGGCATCATCGGCATGCCTTCGCGACCCATCGGCTCCCGCGCTGGCGCCTCCTGCGGCCTGCCCTCGCGACCGTCGTCGCGCCGACCGCGCCGGCGGCGGCGGCGGCGGCGGCGGCCATGCCCTTCCTCGCCCTCAGCGCGCTCCGGCCGCGGCGGCGCGCCCTCTGCGCCCCCTTCCTCGACATCCGCCGCCGCAGGCTGCTCCGCGGCGGACCCGGAAGCTGCCTCTTCTTCGTCGATAAAGTCCTCGGTTTCCTCCTCCTCTTCCGGCTCGGCTGCCGGCACAACCGGCAGCGGAAGTGCGGCAATCTCGGCCGGGGTGAGAGCGCGCAGCCGTTCGAGGCGGAAGGCCGGCGGGACCAGCGTGTCGTCGCTGCTGATGGTGACGCGGAAACCGCAGCGCTTCTCGGCCTGTACCACCGTCTCGCGCTTCTGGTTCAAGATGTAGAGCGCCACCGGGCCCGGCACGGCGACGCTGATCTCCGCCGAGCGGCGGCGCATGCCTTCCTCCTCGATGGCGCGCAGCACGTGCAGCGCCGTCGATTCGGTCGAGCGGATGTGACCGGTGCCGTTGCAGTGCGGGCAGGGCTGCGTCGACGCCTCGAGCAGCGAAGGCCGGAGCCGCTGGCGCGACATCTCGAGCAAGCCGAAGGGGCTGATGCGGCCGAGTTGAATGCGCGCCCGGTCGTGCCGCATCGCATCCTTGACCCTGCGTTCCACCGCCGACTGGTTGCGATGCTCCTCCATATCGATGAAGTCGATGACAATGAGCCCGGCAAGATCTCTCAGGCGGAGCTGCCGGGCGATCTCCTCGGCGGCCTCGATATTGGTCTTGAGCGCGGTCTCCTCGATATTGCGCTCGCGCGTCGACCGTCCGGAGTTGACGTCGATCGACACCAGCGCCTCGGTCGGGTTGATGACGATGTAGCCGCCCGAGCGCAGTTGCACTACGGGAGAGTGGATGGCATCGATCTGGGTTTCGACCTGAAAGCGATGGAAAAGCGGTACCGACGGATCGCGATAGGGCTTGATGCGCTTGGTATGGCTGGGCATCAGCATTTTCATGAAGGCTTTCGCGGTGCGATAGCCTTCTTCGCCGTCGATGATCACCTCTTCGATGTCGCGGGTGTAGAGATCGCGAATCGAGCGCTTGATGAGGTTCCCCTCCTCGTAGATGAGCGCGGGCGCGGTCGATTTGAGCGTCAGGTCTCGGATCTCGTCCCAGAGCCGTAGCAGATATTCAAAATCGCGCTTGATCTCTGCTTTGGAGCGTTCGCTGCCGGCGGTACGGACGATCACGCCCATCCCCTCGGGCACGTCGAGGTCGCTCATGAGGTCCTTGAGGCGGCGCCGATCCGTCGAGTTGGTAATCTTGCGCGAGACGCCGCCACCGCGCGGCGTGTTCGGCATCAGCACGCAATACCGCCCGGCGAGCGACAGGAAAGTCGTGAGCGCGGCCCCCTTGTTGCCACGCTCCTCCTTGGTCACCTGCACGAGCATGATCTGGCGGCGCTTGATCACTTCCTGGATCTTGTAGTGCCGGAAGGGCCGGGAGCGCTGGGGTGGCGCTTCCTCGATCTCGTCGCCGCCTACGGTCTCGATGGTCTCGCGGGCGACGGGCGCGGTCTCCACCAAGCCGCTTTCGCCCTCGCCTTCGGCTGGCGGCAAGCCGCCGGAGATTTGAGCTTCGGCGGCCTCGAAACCGGGTTCCGGGGTGCCATCGGGTGCTTCGGCTTCGGCGGCCAGTTCGGTCGCAGGGCCTTCCTGCGGCGGATCGAGGTCACCGGCCGCTCTATCGTAGAGCAATTCCTGGCGGGCCTCCGCGGCGGCCGGCGCGGCCGGGCCGGCAAGTTCGCCGGTCTCGCCTTCGTCCTCCAGCCCGCCGGATGCCGGGTCGCCGAGATGCGCCGGCTCCTCGGCATCCCCTGGCAGGTCATGCCCGTCATGCGCCAAGTCTTCGCCTTCGCCCTCGTCCTCGGCGCCTTCCGCTCGGCGGGCATCCTCGATCAACTCGCGGTGCCGCGCATCGCGGGCTTCCTGAGCCCGGCGGTCGCCGATCGGAATGCGGTAGTAATCGGGATGGATCTCGTTGAAGGCGAGGAAGCCGTGGCGGTTGCCACCGTATTCGACGAAGGCCGCCTGGAGGGACGGCTCGACCCGCGTCACCTTAGCGAGATAGATGTTGCCCTTTATCTGCTTCTTGGTCGACGTCTCGAAGTCGAATTCCTCGAGTCGAGTGCCGTTGAGAACGACGACCCGTGTCTCCTCCGGGTGCGCCGCGTCGATGAGCATACGTTTTGCCATTCCGGCGATACTCCGCACAGCACCGCGTCGCCCGCGCGAAATACGGGCGGCGGCGCTGGACTGGTTGTTGCGAAGCCGGCGGCGCCTCCGGTCAATCCGTCGAACGGCACATGAAAGAAGGCCATGGCGGAGCTCGTCTAGGCAGCCGCGCCCCGACCGCGTCGGGGTTGGCTTCGGGGTTCATCCAAACCGCTTGGTCGCGAGCGCCCGGTCCTGGGAAGCGGCGACGCCATCCTTGGCGTCCGCCCGAAGATTCCCATCCCGACGCCGCCGCCCCGGTTCTCACGGCCGGACCGGCAGACTGCGGTATTTCGCACCCGCAAAGATACAGAGCCCCGGGCGCCTCGACAACCGCCTCGTGAGGCGGGTAGGCGGGCTTGGAAACTCGCCTTGAAGCCGCCATAAAGCCTTAACACCTTAAGGAGACCCTTCGGCCGCTTCGGGCGTTTTTCCCATCCGGGCGGGAGCGATGGCTGGCGGTATGCGGGTTATCACCTTTCTTTTCAAATTCTTCTTCGGCCTGATCGTAAGCCTAGCTTTGATCGGCACCGGCGTGGCGGCGCTCGCCGTCTGGTATTTCGGCCGCGAGCTGCCCGACTACCAGCAGCTGGCGAACTACCAGCCGCCGATCGTCAGCCGGGTCTATGCAGGCGACGGCAGGCTGCTCGCCGAATATGCCACCGAAAAGCGCGTCTTCGTGCCGGTGCGCGAGATCCCGCCACGCGTGATCGACGCTTTCCTGGCCGCCGAGGATCGAAACTTCTATAGCCACATCGGCATCGATCCCGTGGCGATGGTACGAGCAGCGGCGACGGACATCTTGCGCGTCCTGGCGCATCGCCGGCCGATCGGCGCCTCGACCATTACTCAGCAGGTGGCGAAGAACTTCCTCGTCGGCGGCGAGCTTTCCTATAAGCGCAAGATCAAGGAGGCGCTGGTCGCGCTCAAGATGGAGAAGGCGCTCGGGAAAGAGCGCATCCTCGAACTCTATCTGAACGAGATCTACCTCGGTTCCGGCGCTTACGGCGTCGCGGCGGCGGCGCTGACCTATTTCGACAAGCCGCTCGACGAGCTGACCATACCCGAAGCGGCCTTCCTTGCGGCTCTACCCAAGGGGCCAAACAACTACAATCCATTGCGCTATCCGGAAGCGGCCAAGGCACGCCGCGACTGGGTGATCGACCGCATGGCGGATGCAGGCTTCATCTCGGCCGAACAGGGCGCCGCCGCGAAGGCGACGCCGCTCGTGCTCAGGCACCGGGGCAAAACCGAGGTGTTCACCGCGGATTATTTCTCGGAGGAAGTCAGGCGCGAGCTGCTCGCCCGTTACGGCGACAAGGCGCTCTATCAGTCGGGCCTCTCCGTGCGCACCAGCCTTGATCCGCGCTTGCAGACAATCGCCGACCACTCGCTGCGCGACGGTCTTGTCGCCTATGAGATGCGCCATGGCTATCGCGGTCCCGTAACGCGGATCGGCATCCGCGGCGATTGGCGCGCGCGCCTGGCGGCGGTGCCGCTTCCGGCGGGGGCGAGCGATGCCGGCTGGAGCCTCGCCGTCGTGCTGACCACGCCCTCGGAGGTCGCGACGATCGGCTTTGCCGATGGACGGACCGGAACCATTCCCTTCGACGAGCTGCACTGGGCGCGCAAAGTGCTCGATGAGGACCGGCTGGGCCCTGTGCCGGCGCGAACAGGCGACGTGTTGACCCCGGGCGACGTGGTGCTGGTCGCACCGCTGCCTAGTGCGGCCAAGAGCGTCAAGGAGGCGCGCTACGCGCTGCGCCAGATACCGGTCGTCTCGGGGGCGCTCGTTGCCATCGATCCGCATACCGGGCGCGTCCTCGCGCTTTCCGGCGGATTCAGTTACGATATGAGTCAGTTTGACCGCGCCACACAGGCCATGCGGCAGACGGGATCGGCGATCAAGCCTTTCGTCTATCTGGCGGCGCTTGACCACGGCTATACGCCGTCGACCCTCGTGCTCGACGCGCCCGTGGTCATCGACCAGGGGCCGGGTCTGCCGCAATGGCGGCCGAAGAACTACGAGAACCGCTCCTTCGGGCTCACCACTCTGCGGGTCGGCCTCGAGGAGTCGCACGACCTTATGACCATTCGGATGGGGGCCGATATCGGACTTCCCGCGATTGCGAAGTATGTCGAGCGCTTCGGCGTCATGGACCATATGCCGCTCGAATATTCGATGCTGATCGGCGCCGAGGAGACCACGCCGCTGCGCCTTACGGCTGCCTATGCCATGCTGGTGAACGGCGGCAAGAAGATCACGCCGACGCTGATCGACCGCGTCCAGGATCGCAATGGCGTCACCATCTATCGTGCGGACAACCGGCAATGTGACGGCTGCGAGAACGTCGATTGGGACAATCAGTCACCGCCGGAACTGCCGGACAACCGGCAGCAGATCGCCGATCCGCGCAGCTGCTATCAGGTCGTCTCGATGATGCAAGGGGTCGTGGAGCGCGGGACCGGCAAAGTCATTGCCGATCTCAAGCGACCGCTTGCCGGCAAGACGGGCACGACGAACGACTCG
>Ga0134128_10004193_pt1 | contig 17691 bp, 18 predicted proteins | sample KB31754_FD_96462 | JGI IMG/M metagenome (GOLD analysis project Ga0134128, IMG submission 96462) | Terrestrial soil microbial communities with excess Nitrogen fertilizer from Kellogg Biological Station, Michigan, USA - KB3-175-4 | ecosystem: Environmental > Terrestrial > Soil > Unclassified ... | reverse complement strand
GGCGGCGAGCGCGTCCTCCTCGTGATGCTGCCCGGCATCGGCATCGGGGCGGAGGAATTCGCCGAGCGGGGATTCATCGATGCGGCTCACGGTTCCAGCGCGCCGCCGGACGTGATCGCCTGCCGCCCCGATCTCGATCTGTATCTCGATGGCACCGTCGCCGAAGCGCTCGAGCGCTCGGTGATCGCCCCCGCGCGCGCCGAAGGCTATAGGCGCATCTGGTTTCTCGGCCTGTCGCTCGGCGCGATGGGGGCGCTGCTCCACGCCCGGGCGCATCCCGGCGAAATCGAAGGGGTATTGCTGATTTCGCCCTTTCTCGGCACGCCTGGCCTCATCGCAGAGGTCGCACGTGCCGGCGGCATCGGCGCCTGGCAGCCCTCGGCGGTCACCAACAACGACAGCGAGGGGCAGCTGATGGCCTGGCTGGGAGACCATCTGCGGCTCCGGCCGGAGCGACCTGCACTTTACCTCGGCTACGGATTGAGCGACCGCTTCGCCGCCGGCCATGCGCTCCTCGACCGCGAATTGCCGGCAGCCCGAGTTGTGCAAGATGCCGGTGGGCATGACTGGCCGACCTGGAGCCAACTCTGGCGGCAACTCCTGGCGCTGCGCCCCTTCGGAGCGCGGCGCGATGTTGAGTGAGGCGTCGATGCTGGACGCAGCAGCGGCAGTGCGCCTATGCTGCCGGCCGAGAATGATGTCTTTGCAGCGCATTGGCCATTCCTGCCTCGCGGCGCTCACCACGCTCGCGCTGGCGGCATGCAGCACCGCGCATATCGACAAGATCGGGTCCGCGCGCGACCAGCGCCTGTATGCCGAGCTCCATCCCTATTACGTCGAAGTCTGCGCCGTGTCCGAGCTCAAGAAAAAGCCGGGCTTCGGCATCGAGATCAGCAGCGGAATGGGCGGCCATTCCATCATTTATCTGAACGGCGTCTGCCGCGATCGCCGAGCCGGGTATCCGGTCATTGACTTCTGCGATCCCGAAACGCCCCCTGACGAGCGCGGAGTGGGCTTGAGCGACAATGCTCATTTCAAGAATGCCGAATGGGTCGCGGTGCCGGGCCGCGATTTCCTCTTTCACGGAACCTTAAAACCGGGCGAGCGGCTCACCCGCTCGGTCTATTTGGCAACGCAAGCGCGCGCCAAGGCGCTCGGCCTCTATGATGGGATCCGCTTTCATCGCGACGTCTATGACGATCGGCCGAAAGACATGTCGCGGCGCGATTTCAAGTACGAGATTTCGGTCGCGACCGACTATGCTATAAGCTTCGGCCGCGATCGCTACTGCGCCCGCGTGCCCGTCGACCACGACCAGATGGCGGCGGTGATCCGCTTCCTCAACGGGCTCAACGCACCATACCGCGAGGGGACGAAAAACTTCGACTGGAACGTCTTTAACAACAATTGCTCGCATGTCTCGCATAACGCGCTGGCGAGCGCGGACATCTGGAACCGCTGGCCGACCGGCGAGTTCGCACCGTTCGCCGCTTTCGATTTTCCGGTACCGAAGAACGAGTTCGTCGATGTCATGCGGCGCACTAACGACATGCCAATCAACGACATCGACGCCATCTACGATGACCTCGCCGCACGTGCGGCGCTGCTGCACGACGACTCCCTGCCAACCGGGCCCGGCGCCCTCGCCGAGGCTGAGCCTGCGGCGCAGCAGAATGATCTCTACGATACCGATCTCCGGCTCATCTTTTACGACGATCCGATCTTCGGTTCCTACAGCCCACGTTTCGATCGCATCTTCAGTGAGCCGCGTTATACCGATCTCGAGGCCAATCTGCAGCATTTCGCCGCGCTTTATCGCCGCATCGAGCAACAGCGGCAGCCGCTCGCCGCCTTTGTCGCCCGACACCACCCGTCGAATGGGACGGAGCGGCAGCAGCTCACCCGCTTCTATGACCGCTACTACCGCTACATGGCGCGTTCCGCAGCGCTCGTTTCCGCGCAGCGGGCTGTTCTGGCGCGCGCCGAGCCGACTGCCGCGCCGGAACTCTCCGCACGCGGCGAGGAGAGCGGATCCGCCGCCTCCGCTGCTCGTCGCAGCGCCGAACCGTCGGGGGTTCCCGGAAGCTGAGTCCGTTGATACCATATTGCGATGCAATCCGGAGGCCTCGAGCTCAGTGCTGGCTGGAGCATTTCTGAACATGCAGCCGGTTGCCGTTAGCCAGTTTTCGCTCGTAACCTGCCTGGGCGCCGGTCGAGAGGCCACTTTGGCCGCGTTGCGCCAGGGCCGCAGCGGGCTCACTCCGAACCGCTTTCTCGCGGCGGCGCTGCATACCTATGTCGGCGAGATCGACGGACTCGATGCCGCACCGTAGACCGGCGAACTCGCTGGGTTCGACTGCCGCAACAATCGCCTCGCCGCTCTCGCCCTCGCGCAGGACGGTTTCGACGAAGCGGTCGAGGCCGCTGCCGAGCGTTACGGCAGGGCACGCATCGGCGTCTTCGTCGGTACCAGCACCTCGGGCTTGCTGAAGACGGAGCTCGCCTATCGGCGCCGCGAACCCGAGACCGGCGCTTTGCCGCCGGAATTCGACTACGCCCGCACGCACAACACCTATTCGCTCGGCGATTTCGTGCGGACGCGGCTGCGCCTCGAAGGCCCTGCCTATGTAGTTTCCAGTGCCTGTGCGACCACGGCCAAGGTGTTCGGCAATGCCGCGCGCATGATCGCCGCGGGAATCTGCGACGCAGCGGTGGTAGGGGGCGCCGACACACTCTGCGGCACCACGCTCTATGGCTTCCATTCGCTTGAAGTTATGTCGGACGAGCCATGCCGGCCCTTCGATGCCGAGCGGTGCGGTATCTCGCTTGGCGAGGCTGCGGGTTTCGCCCTGCTGGAGAAGCCGCGACGCAAGCCTGGCGACGAGCCCGTCCTGATGCTCGGCTGCGGTGAGAGCAGCGATGCCTATCACATGTCGTCACCGCATCCGGAGGGCCTCGGCGCGCGACTCGCTATGGAACGCGCTCTCGCCGCGGCAGGGCTTGTGCCCACTGCCATCGATTACATCAATCTGCACGGCACCGCCACGGTGGTCGGCGATGCCGCAGAGGATCATGCCGTTTTCGATCTCTTCGGTGCGGCCGTTCCGTGCAGCTCGACGAAGGGCTATACCGGCCACACGCTCGGCGCATCCGGAATCGTCGAAGCGGTGTTCTCGGTGCTGAGTGTGCTCGAAGGTCTGCGCTTCGGCAGCCCGCATACGCGCACCGTGGACCCTTCCTTCAGGAGCCGCTATCAGCGGGAGACGGTCGCCGCGCGCGTTGATCGCGTGATCAGCAACTCTTTCGGATTTGGCGGCGCCAATTGCAGCCTGCTATTCGGACGGGCGGCGTGATGCAGCTCTACGTCGAAGGAGTGGCACTACTCGGCCCCGGCCTCAATGGATGGGAGGCAAGCCGTCCGGTGCTTGCCGGCGAGCTCAGCTATCGTGCCGCGGCGCTCGAGCTGCCGTCGATTGCGTTGCTGCCGCCCAATGAGCGGCGGCGCACGGTTAAGACGGTCAAGCTGGCGCTTGCTTTGGGTGCGGAAGCGTTTGCTGCCGCCGACCGCCACCCGGCGGAGACGCCGACCGTTTTCACCTCTTCCGGCGGCGACGGCGATACCATCCATGAGATCCTCGATGCTCTGGCCTCGGACAAGCCGGCGCTCTCGCCGACGCGCTTCCATAACTCCGTACACAATGCGCCCTCCGGCTATTGGGGCATTGCCACGCGCTCTCACGCTGCGTCGACGAGCCTCTGCTGCCATGACGCGAGTTTCGCTGCCGGCCTGCTCGAAGCCTCGGTTCAAGCCACGGTGGACCGGAGCCCGGTCGCGCTCATCGCCTATGATCTCTGCTATCCGGAGCCGCTCCACAGCGTTCGGCCCATAGGCGCGACCTTCGGCGCCGCGCTCATCCTTGCACCACAACCGAATCCGGCCGCTTTCGCCCGGCTAGAGCTTGAGCTGCGCCCGAGCTCGGGCCCGACCCGGGATCTGCTGCCGCCAGCGCTCGAAGCATTGCGCTGCACCACGCCGGCCGCGCGCAGCCTGCCCTTGCTCTGCGCCTTGGCGGGCCATGACCAGAAAAGCGTGGCGATCGACTACCTTTCCGGACTCGAGCTTGCCCTCGCCATCCACCCGCTCCGCTCTGGTCGCTCCGCCGAAAGCGACCAGGCACATCCACCCGGGGTCGTCGTCTGATGCAGCTCTACCGACAGCAGATTGCCGCTCTCATCCCTCACGCGGGCAGCATGTGCCTGCTAGACACCGTGCTGGATTGGGACGAAGGATCGATCCGCTGCATCTCCCGGCGTCACCTTGCGAAGGATAACCCGTTGCGGTGGGCAAGCGGTCTGGGCGGCATCTGCGGCCTGGAATTCGCAGCCCAGGCTATGGCCATTCATGGCCGGCTCGCCGCCCCTGCGGGTGCGGCCCCGTCCGCCGGCTATCTGGCGAGTGTCCGCGAGATGCTGTGCCACGAGCGGCGTCTCGATCACTGCGGCGGCGAGCTCCTTGTCTGCGCCGATCGGCTGGCCGGGGACGAGCGCCAGGCGCTCTATCGCTTTGCCGTTTCGTGCGGCGTGGGCGAGCTGCTGAGCGGACGGGCCGCGGTGCTGCTTCACGCGGCGGTGCCATGAGAGGGGCCCTGGTGACTGGCGGCAGCGGCGCGATTGGCACCGCCATCTGCCGCAGGCTCGCGACCGCGGGCCATCACGTTCACGTGCACGCCCATGCTAGCAGCGAACGCGCAGAGCGGCTGGTGCACGAGATCAAAGCCGCCGGCGGTTCGGCGGAGCTGGTGGTGTTCGATGTCACCGATGCTGCGGCGACCGAAGCGGCGGTCGAGCCGTTGCTCGCGCGCGGCGTGCCTCAGATCCTCGTCAACAATGCCGGCATCCATGACGACGCAGTGATGGCTGGGATGAGCCGCGAACAATGGGCACGGGTCATCGACGTGTCGCTGAATGGCTTCTTCAACGTGACCCAACCGCTGCTGTTGCCGATGATCCGAACGCGCTGGGGCCGGATCATCAATGTCTCATCGGTCTCAGCCCTCGTCGGCAATCGTGGGCAGTCCAATTATGCTGCTGCGAAGGCGGGCTTGCATGGCGCGGCGCGCGCGCTCTCGCTCGAAATCGCGTCCCGCGGCATCACCGTCAACACCGTGGCGCCCGGAATCATCTCATCACCGATGAGCGCAGAAATTTTCGGACAGGAGGAAATCGACCGTCTGGTTCCAATGAAGCGCGCCGGCCGGCCGGAAGAAGTGGCAGAGCTCGTGCATTTTCTCGCTTCCGAAGCCGCAGGCTACATCTCGGGCCAGATCATCTCGATCAATGGCGGGATGATCTGAGCCGCCGCAACAGCAGCATCGGCAAGCGCAGGACGAATTCCGCCATCAGCCGCATGTGCATCCAGGTAAGCAGCAGATTGTCGCGCACATACCGAAAGTGCGAAACGCCGCCTTCCTCCGGCCGGAGGTAGCGGACCGTGGCGGGCAGGTTGAGCGCCTGCACGCCCTCCCAGGAGAGCCGCACCGCGGCCTCGGTGTCGAAGTCGAAGCGGCGCATCCAGGGCGTGCGTTCCATAAGCGAGCGGAGCTTCGCCACCGGATAGACGCGGAATCCGAACAGCGAATCGCCGATCCCCGCCCCCAAGGTCTCGAGATGCGCCCAGGCATTGGAGATGCGCCGGCCGCGCACGCGCAGCAGCGGCGCACTCGCGTCGAACACCGGCACTCCAAGGATCATTGCATCTAGGCGGCGCGCAGAGGCCGCCATGAATTCCGGTATGCGCGCAGCCGGATGCTGCCCGTCCGCGTCCATGACGAGCGCATGGCTGAAGCCTTCCGCCGCAGCCTGGCGGAGTCCTTCGAGCACCGCCGCGCCCTTGCCGCCGTTGCGCACCCGTTTGATGACATGAAGATCCGCCTCGTCTGCCATTAGTGCCGCGAGCAGGTCGCCGCTGCCGTCGGTGCTGCCGTCGATCACCACCCAGACGGGGCGCCAGAAGCGAAGAGCCTCGGACACGGTCTCCACGAGCTTTGCGCCGGAATTGAAGCTTGGGATCAGGACAAGGTGCCGCTGCGCTGGCATTCGCCCCGCCTCAGGAGCGCGGTTCACGCGCCCCGAGCTCCTGCTGAAAGAGGTGCTGGAGCCGTTCCACCGCTTCATGGACGTCGCCCGCCACCCGCACCGGGCTCCCCAGGCGCAGGCGATAGACCAGCGGCAGGTAATCGGGCCGCTTGAGCAACGGCCAGCCCTTCCCAAGAAAGCGCGATCGGGTCTCTATGAAGACCGGTTGAAGCGCCGCCTCGGCATGCTTGGCAATCAGTGCGAAGCCGCCCTTGAAGGGGCCCGTCGGCCAAGCGGACGACCGCGTTCCTTCGGGGAAGATGAGCACGTGGCAGCCCGAGCGGCATTGCCGGATCGCCTCGCGGACGAGCCTTGTGGGCGAGTCATTGCGCACGAAGCCGGCTAGCCGCGCTGCACTACCGAGCAGCAGATTGTCCCAGATCGGCGCTTTCGCCGCGCACACGACCTGCGGTACGCGCGCCATTACCAGCGCCGCATCGAGCAGCGAGGGGTGGTTTGAGACGATAACGAGCGGCTCCGCCACGGCCAACGCATCGAGCGCCGCCGTCTCGCAGCGCAGCACGCCGCAGTGTTCGGCGGCACCAATGAAGGCACGGAAGCCCGCTCCGATCACCCGCCGCCCGAGCGGCTGGCCGAGCTTCGCGGGCAACAGACGAAAGAGCGCCGCGGCAAGAAGGCTCCATATCAGGCTGGTGAGACCGAAGAGCAGCACCAAGCCATAGAGCGCCGCCAGCCGGTGGCGGGGCGTGGTACGGAGCGGCTCCGCCTCGATAGAAAGACGCGGCCCGGCTCCTCCCGGCTCGGCAAGACGGCGTGCGTCCAGGTCGATCACTTCAGCTGGCCGGCTCCGGCAGGCGGCGCGGCTTGGCGCCGGAGATGAGGTGCCGTCGCGCCTGCCCGATTCGCGTCAGGTAATAGACGAGCTTGAAAGCGAAGAGCCTGAGGCCGATCGGCGAGCGGCCGAAAACGTCCCCGGCCAGTAGTGAGAGCACCGCCTCCTGGATTCGGAAGTCGTTCCGCGGCGACATAAAGAGGCTGCGGAATGCCGGCTGGGGGATGCGATAGATGTACCAGGTGAACGCGGCAACTCCGCGGCGGGCCGCCGCTTCATAGGCGCGCAGCAGGCGCTTGCTGTGCTGCGGCGATTTGAGGCACGCATCCACCGCCTCGGCGCCGAGCGACGCGGTCGTCATCGCCAAGTAGACCCCGGTGGAGAAGACCGGGTCGACGAAGGAGAACGCGTCTCCGACCAGCAGAAAGCCTGGGCCGGTCATGCGGCTCGCGGTGTAGGTGTAATTCCCCGTGGCGGTTACTGGTGCAGTGAGCTGAGCATCCTTCAGCCGCGCGGCGAGTTCCGGGCAGGCGGCGACCGTGCTCATGAAGAAATCCGTGAGCCCGGCCTTGCGTGACTTGAAGAAATCCGGAGGTGCGACAATGCCCACACTGGTGGTGCCGTCGGCCAGCGGAATGAACCAGCACCAGCCGCGCTCAAGCCAAAAGATGCTGATGTTTCCCTCTGCCTTTCCGGCGAGGCGCTGTGCTCCGGTGAAATGGCCAAACATCGCCGCACTGTTATGCCGCCGATTGCGCCGCTTGAGGCCGAGCTGGCTCGAAAGCAGCGTGTCGCGGCCGGACGCGTCGATCACGAAGTCGGCGTGCCAGCGGCGCTCGCGCCCGGCCTCGTCCCGCGCACGTATCTCCGCGCGACCATCCGGTAAGAAGGCGACGTTCTCGGCGCGCATGCCTTCGACCACCGTCGCACCTTTCGCGGCGGCGTTCTTCAGCAGCAGATGATCGAATTCCGAGCGGCGCACCTGATAAGAATAGGGCAGGCTCTTGTCCCAGGCCTGGGCGAAGTCGTAGGTCACCGCCTTCTTGTGCTGCGGCGAAACGAATTCGACGCCGTATTTCGGCATCGAGCAGCGCTCGATTTCTTCGCGGATGCCAAGCTTGTCGAAGAGCGGCAGATTGAGCGGCAGCAGAGATTCGCCGATGTGGAAGCGCGGGTGCCGATCCTTCTCGATCAGAATCACCTTCCGCCCGCGTTCCGCCAGCAGTGCCGCCGCGGTGGAGCCTCCCGGCCCGCCGCCGATGATGGCCACCTCGCAGCACTCCGCCGCATTTTCGGCAGACTGCAGCGCATCGGAGTCGATCGTCACCCCGTACCTCTAATCAAGTGCACCCAAATAAAGAGTACCAACCTCGGTTGCTGATTTCCAGCGCATGGCGTAATAAAGGACCGGTCAGCAGGGAGTCGCGCGTGCTGCAGCAGTTGCGAGGCCGGAGGGTCATCGAGCCGCACCCGGTCGCCAGCGAATTGCCTGCCGACCAGGATCTGCCGTTCGTGCGCGGCCTCTTCAACAGCACCGCGCCGCATTACGACGTGATCAATCGGTGGTTCTCGCTCGGCTCCGGCGCTTGGTATCGCCGCCGCTGCTTGATGCGCGCCGGCTTGCGTCCCGGCCACCGGATCGTCGATGTCGCAGTAGGGACTGGCTTGCTCGCCCAAGAAGCGGTCGCGCTCACCGGTGATCACGGCGCAGTGCTGGGCATCGATATCAGCGAGGGTATGCTCGCAATCGCGCGCGAGAAGCTTGGCATTCCTCTGATCCAGGGGACGGCCGACGCCCTGCCGTTGGCCGCCGGGGTCGCCGACTTCGTGACTATGGGGTACGCCCTGCGCCATGTGACGAACCTCACCGTCACACTGAGCGAGTTCCGACGCGTTCTCAAGCGCGGCGGTAAGGTGCTGTTGCTTGAAGTGAGTCGTCCGAGCAAGGTCCTCAACCGCCTCTTGGCGTCACTTTTTCTTGGCGAGGTCGTGCCGCGGCTGTCCCGCTTGACCACGGGAGAACCCGAAGCCGAAGCGTTGATGCGCTATCACTGGCAGACGATGGAACGTTGCGTGGCGCCTGAGATAGTCATGACGGCAATGGCCGCAAGCGGCCTCCTTGACGTGCGTTGCAAGACCGACCTCGATCTCTTCCGCAGCTTCGTCGGGCGCAACCCTTAAGCAGGACAAAGAAATCGGCCCGCAGCGCGCGAATCTTGGGCAGACGAGCGAATATAACGCTATCTAACGGGCCGCGTTCGGCGGCGCATCTCCACCCCCGTACTCATGCTGGGGAACAGTTCTGTCCGCTGCTGCACCGTCGCGATGAGCTTTATCAGTGGCGGGTTTTGCCGGATGGTCGAGGGATCTGCAGGACTTCTTGGTGCCGCTGGTCGGGTGGCCGCCAAAGGCGCAAGGAATGTCGTCCTGGAAGAAGTGCGGAATGTCCGTCTGGAACGTTCGTCGCAGATCGTCGAAGAAGTCCGCCTGGGCCGGAGAAGATGCGAGCGCTGCGGAGATCAACACAAACCCAACGCAGGCAAAGCGTAGACAGACATTACGAATCATTGGCCTCTCCTGCTCCGCTTGGTCAGCCTAAGCCCAGCGTACTTCGGGTATACAATGTCTCAAAAAATCGGTGAACTGGAAGACCTAAAATTCATCAACCTGTCAGATTGCCGTTGGTAGTACTCGCTTCCGTCCCCATCATTTGATCCGTCATCGTTTTATTCGAATTTGCCCTGTCCTGGTATGGGCGAGCGAAGGTCATGGCCGCACGCAAAACCCGCGCGTCATGCTGCCACGGGGAGAACTAGAGCAGATTGACCTGCACCGGCGGCCGGGCGGGAGGAAACGCTGATCAACCTCGTCGGGGTGCGCTCGTGACCGGACGCGCCCGCGCCCTCAGCTCGCCGACGATGCCGGCTGGGAAGAAATAGACGACGAGCACGAAGAGCAGTCCCAGCCAGAGCAGCCAGCGGTCGGGATCGAAGAGCGCCGGTAGCAGCGGCACACCGGCGAGGCTGCCCGCAAGCGCCGCCATCACCGGCTGCAGATAGTATTCCGCCATGACCAGCACGACGGCACCGAGCGCGGGGCCGTAAAGCGTGCCCATGCCGCCGATCACCACCATCAGCAGGATGTCGATCATCACCGTGAAGGAGAGCGTCACATCCGGCCCGTTGTAGCGCAGCAACAGCGCCATGAGCCCGCCGGCAAGCGCCGCGATCGCCGCCGAGAGCGCTCCCGCGAGCGTGCGGTAGAGGACGGTGCGGTAGCCCAGCGCCTCGGCACGGAACTCGTTCTCGCGGATCGCCTGCAGCACCCGGCCGAAGGGCGAGTTGACGATGCGCAACATCAGCAGGAAAAGCGCGAGCGAAACGACGAAGATCAGATAATAGGTGACAATCCGGCCGTCGAGACGCACCCCCAGCACCGGCTCCGCCGCCAGGCGGAAGGCCGGGCTCAGCGCCGCCGGCACCGAGAAGGTGAGCCCATCCTCGCCGCCGGTGAGATCGCGCAGCTGCGTCGCCAGGATGAGCGCGAAGCTTGCCACTGCCAAAGTCACCATGGAGAAAAAGACGGCGCGGACGCGGAGGCTGAGGAGCCCGATCAGCACGGCGACGACGATGGCGAGCGCGACGCCCGCCGCCGCACCGAGCAGCACCGCGCCCCAGCCAGGGGCGAGCCTCGCCAGCGCGATGGCGACGCCATAGGCCCCCATGCCGAAGAACATGGTATGGGCAAAGGAGGCGATGCCGGTATAGCCCAGCATCACGTCATAGCTCGCCGCCAGCACGATGAAGATGCAGATGCGCGCGGCAACCCCGACCGAGCGCGTGCCCGGAAAGAGAAACGGCGCCAGCGCGAGCGACGCCAGCAGAAGCAGCAACAGCAGGTTCAGCAGCCAGCCCCCCGGGCGGTCGCCCGAGAGCAGCCGGTCGAGCGTGCCGGCCCCTCCCCGCTTCATTCCGCGCCCACCGGGAAGAGGCCGCGTGGCCGCCACAGCAGCACCAGCATCATCAGCAGAATGGTCGAGCCGAGCGCCAGCTTCGGGGCGAGGAAGCCCACATAGTTGGTGACGAGACCGACCAGAAGCGCGGCCGTGAAGCAGCCGCCGATCGAGCCCAGCCCGCCGATGACCAGGATGATGAAGATGAGGATGGTCATCTCGCTGCCGATGCTGCGCGTCACCAGCTCCTGATAGAGCGCCCACATCACGCCGCCGACGCCGGCAAGCGCGGTGCCGGCGACGAAGACGCCGATGAAGAGGCGGCGGATGCGATATCCGAGCGCCTCCACCATCTCGCGGTTCTCGACACCGGCGCGCACCAGCAGCCCGACCCGGGTCCGATTGAGCAGGAGGTGGAGCGCGCCATAGACGACAAGCCCCAGCGCCGCGGCGACAAGACGGTATTTCTCGATCGCCGCGCCGCCGAGGATGAGGCTGCCGCGGAAGCTCGCGGGCTTGGGCAGCGGCAGCGGATTGGCGCCCCAGATCGCCACTATGAGCTGCTCGGCGATGATGAGCCCGCCCACCGTGATCAGGATCTGCCGCAGATGCGAACCATAGACGCGGCGGATGATGACGCGCTCGAAGACGTAACCGGCCGCTCCTGTGGCGAGGAGCGCGACCGCCAGCGCTATACCGAGCACCGCAAGGTTGAGCCACCAGGACTCCGCGCCGCTCCAGCCGGCGAGCGCACCGACCACGCTCACCGCGAGATAGGCGCCCAGCGTGATGAAAGCCCCATGCGCGAAGGTGAAGACCTGCATCAGCCCGAAGATGAGAGTGAGGCCTGCCGCCATCAGGAACAGCATCATGCCCATGGCGAGCCCGGCCACGGTGAGGGTGAGCCAGGTCGAAAAGCTCATTGCCGGCAGCATCACGAGCAGCAGCAGCGGCACCAGCACATAGGGGAGCCGTTCATTGAAGCGGCGCAGCGCGGGACTGGCGGTCATTGGTGGCTCGCGAGGCTCAGGCCGAGGAGATGCTGCTGCAGCGCCTCATCGCCGGCGAGCGCCGCCATGCTGCCGGTATGGACGATCCTTCCGTCGTCCATCACGGCGACGTCGTCGCCGACCGAGCGCGCCATGTGGAAGTTCTGCTCGACCAGCAGGATCGTGGTCTCGGTCGATTTGAGGCGGAGGAAGGCGTCGATCAGATGCTGGATGACCGCCGGGGCGAGCCCCTTGGTCGGCTCGTCCACGACGAGGAGGCGCCGATTCTCGATGATGGCGCGGCTGATGGCCAGCATCTGCTTCTGGCCGCCGGAGAGCGCGCCGGCCGAGTCTGCCCATTTCTGCTTGAGCGCCGGAAAGAGCGCCAGCACCTCGTCGAGCCGCGCCTTGTCGAAGCCCGCGGGCCCGGTGGCAAGCAGCAGGTTCTCGCGCACCGTGAGCTGGGCAAAGATACCCATGCTCTCCGGCACATAAGCGATGCCAAGCCGGGCAATGTCGGGCGTCTCCATCCCACCGATCGGCGCGCCGTCGAAGACGATCTCGCCGGCGCTCGGCCGCCACAGTCCCATGATCGTCCGCAGGGTCGTCGTCTTGCCGGCACCGTTGCGGCCGAGCAGCATGGTGAGCCGGCCGCGACGCACGGCGAGATCGACCCCGTGCAGGATGTGGTAGCGGCCGATATGGGTGTGCACCCCGGCAAGCCGCAGCAGCGGAGTCTCGGTCATGGGCGGCGCGGCTCACCCTGCCCCTCTCCCCGCCGGGAAGAGGAGACGCCTGGCACAACCCGCATCAATCGAGATCCTCGATCGCCGCATGGGCGAGGCTGCTGATGATGTCGAGGCGGCGCGAATGCCAGGGATCGGGCACGCGGCTGTTGGTGAGATAGGCAAAGGAGACGCCGGTTTCGGGATCGGCCCAGCAATAGGAAGAGCCGACACCGCCATGGCCGAAGGTCGACGGCGAGGCGAGCGAACCGAGACCGCGGATGCCGGGGGTGAGCCCGCGCGAATGCGGACCGAGGCCGCGATGCATCGGCATGCCCATGTAGTGGTCGACGCGGTCGCCGGTGAAGTTGCGGGTCACATACTGCATCATCCGCGGCGAGACGATGCGCTGCCCGCCAAGCGTGCCGCCCTGCACCAGCGCCTGGTAGAAGGCGGCGAGCGCCCGTGCCGTGCCGTAGCCGCCGCCGCCGGGCACGCCGGCGCGGCGCCAGGCCACTTCGTTCTCCTGGGTGAAGCGGATCTGGCGCGTGCCGTCCTCGGAAGGCCCGTGCATGTCGGCGGCCCGCACCGCTTCGCTCGCGGGCAGACCGACATAGAGCTCGCCTTCGAGGCCCAGCGGCTTCACCACGCGCTGATGGATGAAATCGCGGAAGTCCATGCGCGTCACCGCCTCGATCAGCACGCCGCAGACCCAATGCGCGGCGAGGCGGTGATATTCGAGCCGCGAGCCGGGCGTCCATTCGAGGGTGAAGTCGCAAACGCGGTCGCGAAGCTCGGCGTGATCGTCCCAGGCAGAAGGCGGCACCATCATGCCCGGAAATCCGGCCTGGTGCGTCAGCACCTGCAACAGCGTGATGTCGCCCTTGCCGTGACGGGCGAATTCCGGGACGTGATCGGCGATGCGATCGTGGAAGGTGAGCACCCCGTCCTCCACCAGCACCCAGATCGCAGCGGCGGTCACCACCTTGGTGTTGGAATAGAGGAGCCAGAGCGTGTCGTCCTTCGCAGGCGCGGTCGATGGCTCGAGCCGCGCGGCGCCGAAGCTCCTGAAATGCGCAAGCTTGCCATGGCGCGCCAGTGCGATCTGCGCGCCGGGATATCGGCCCTCCTTGATGTGCCCTTCGATGAGGCCGCCGATGCGGTCGAGCATCTCGGGGCGGAAGCCCAGGCTTTGCGGTGAGGCGCTCTCGAGAACGAACGGCATGGCATGTTCCTCCCGTCAGGACGCAGCGCGGATGCCGAGATAGGCTTCCTGAACGATCGGCGAGGCCACCACCTCGGCGGGGGCGCCGTCGGCGACCAGCGCGCCGTTGTGCAGCACGATAACCCGGTCGGCGAGCCGGCGCACCACATCCATCTTGTGCTCGACCAGCAGGATGGTCTTGTCGCCTTCCTTCCTGATCGCCTCGATCAGGTCGAGGATCACCGACACTTCGTCGACGCTCATCCCTGCCGTCGGCTCGTCGAACATGAAGATCGTGGGCTCGAGCGCCAGCAAGATCGCTACTTCGAGCTTGCGCTGGTCGCCATGCGAGAGCGACGCCGCCGGCGCCCCGGCGCGCTCCAGCAGCTTGACGCGCGCAAGATGGTCATGCGCCCGTGCCAGCAGATCGGCATGACGCGTGGCGCGGGTCAGGAAGTCGAGGCCGATGCCGGCGCGCGCCTGCACCGCGAGCCGCACATTCTCGGCGACGCTGAGGCCGGGGAAGAGGTTGGTGAGCTGGAAGGCGCGGCCGAGACCGCGCCGGGCGCGGGCAGGCGCGGCAAGATCGGTGATCGCCTCGCCGTTCAGCAGCACCGCGCCGGCGCTGGCGCGGAGCTGGCCTGAGATCAGATTGAAATAGGTGGTCTTGCCGGCGCCGTTCGGCCCGACGATGGCGGTGAGCGTGCCACGCGCGAAGCCGCAGGAGACGCCATCCACCGCGGTATGGCCGCCGAAGCGGATGGTGAGGTCGCGCGTCTCCAGGATCGGCGCGACCTCTGCCATTCTCGGCTCCGCGGTCAGCGATGGTTCTCGATCGGCACCTTCATGTCGCTGATCTTGATGACGCGAGTCAGCTCCGGCACGGCCCAGGCGAGCTTGGGATCGACCTTGATCTTGAAGCCGTACATCTCCTGCAGCGCCTGGTGATCCTCCTTGCGGAAGATCATCTTGCCCTTGGGCGTCTCGAAGGACATGCCCTCCATGGCGGCAATGAGCTTCTCGGTGTCGGTCGAGCCATGCGTTTTCTCGAGCGCCGTCACCACCGCCATCGCCGCCGAGAAGCCGCCACAGGTGAAGAAATCGGGCGGCTGGTGGAAGCGCTTCTCATGCTCGGAGACCAGCCACTTGTTCTCGGCGTTCTTCGGGATGTCGTAATAGTAATAGGTGGCGCCCTGGAGACCGGGGAAATCCTTATAGGCGGCGAGCGCCGGCAGGATGTTGCCGCCGGTCGAGACTTCGATGCCGAGCCGCTTGGGATCGGCCGCCTTGATCGCCGGGAACGGGTTGCCGCCCGCCCATATCACCCACAGCACCTTGTGGCCTTTCTCCTTCGACAGGGCGTCGAAGATGCGCTGCAGCGACGCGGTGAAGTCGGTGGTGGTGGGCGGCGCGTATTCCTCGTGGACGAGCTTGGCGCCGGTGCCGGCGAGCGCCGCCTTGAAGGCGGCGACGCCGTCGCGGCCGAAGGCATAGTCCTGCGCCAGGGTGGCGATCACCGTGCCGGGCTTGCCAATGGCGATCGCGTTCGAGATCGCGTCCTGCGAGGAATTGCGGCCGGTGCGGAAGATGTAGCGATTCCACTTGGCGCCGGTGATCACGTCGGCCACCGCGGGCTCGACGATGAACACCTTCTTGTAATCCTGGGCCACCGGCAACATGGCGAGTGCCACAGCGGAATTCGTGCCGCCAACGGCGAGATCGGCGCCGTCGTCGCCAAAGGCTTCGGACAGGAGGCTGCGGCCGACATCGGGCTTGTTCTGGCTATCCTTCTCGATCACCTCGATCTTGCGACCGGCGACCGTCATGCTGCCTTTGGTGGCGTATTCGAGGCCGAGCTGGAAGCCAACGCTCTCCTGCTTGGCATAGGCCTCGAGCGGGCCGGTCTTGTCCTGGATGAAGGCGATCTTTACCGGCTTGCCTTGGGCAAAGGCCGAGGCAGCAAGGCCCACTCCGGCGATAACCGCCAGCGAGGCCAGAGACAACGAACGCAGGGACATCGGTTCCTCCCGGACCGTCTGGTGTGAAGCTGGGTTACTTATCACCGGCCCGGCCCGGCGTCGTTGACCGAGCGAGCGCATTTCCTTGACCCAGCGTCCACAGAATGGTCACTCTTGCGCAAGCTTAGACCAGGGGCGGGGTGGCGGGCGAGGATCGTCGCGCCGCCGCCAGGCGAGGGAAAGCCAGGGACGGACCCGCCATGACGGCGCTCGAACTCGATACTTCCAGCATCGCACCGAAAGATCGCATGGCGGCGTGGTCGGCTTCCGTGGCGAGTGTCTTCGGCCCCTTTGCCATCTCGCGCAACCCCTCCGCCGAGTTCCACGGCAAGCTGCGCGTACGGGGGCGTGGCGAGCTCCGCTTCGGCAGCCTCGCCTATCGCGGGCACAATTTCGAGCGCCGGCCGAGCGACGTGGCGCGGCTCGCCCATGACTATTTCACCCTGACCTGGCCGGTCGCGGGCCAGGTGCGCGCCGAACAGGAAGGCGCCGAGCACGCCATCCGCCCGGGCAGCCTCTACCTCTTCAATCATGCCGTCCCCTACTCCACCGTGCCCGAGGTCGCCTACGAGACCGCCGGCGTCGCCTTCGCCTGCGCCGCGCTGCGCCGACGCTTGCCCGACGTACAGCCCTTCTATGCGGTGCCGCTCGACACCGGCGGGCCGCGCGGTGCCCTTCTCATGTCCTTCGTCGAGCATCTCGCCGATGGCCTCGAGCGCTGGGAAGAGCGGGAATTCGCCGCGCTCGGCGAGCGCCTCATCGACCTCATCGCGCTGCTCGTGGTCGAGCCCGGCGCGGCGCTCCCGGCCGCCGATACCAGCGTGCGCATGGCCCATCGCGAGCGGGCGCTGCGCTACATCCGCGCCCATCTTGGCGATGCCGAGCTTGGGCCGGAGCAGGTCGCGCAGGCCTGCGGCATCTCCTTGAGCTATCTGCACCAGCTTTTCCGCGGCTTGGGGCTCGGCGTCGAGGAATGCATCTTCGCCGAGCGGCTCGAGCACTGCCGCAACATGCTCGCCGATCCGCGTGCGCAGCATCTTTCCATCTCGACCATCGCCTATCGCGCCGGCTTCAGCCACCCGGCACATTTCACCCGCGCCTTCAAGCGCCGCTTCGGGGTGACGCCGAGCGAGATCAGGGGCTAGCGCGAGGCCCGCGGCTTATCCGCCGGCAAAGCGTTTTTGCACCCTCAAGCGAAGCGGAACGCCGCCATGCTGAGGCTGCCGAGGGTGAAGCCCTGATGGAGGCGCTCGCCGCGGGCACCCTCGCCGGCCGCGCCCAGCGCCACGAAAAGCGGCAGGAAATGATCGGGCGTCGGCTGCGCGTCGAGCGCGCTGGGCGCGCGCTCGGCCCAGTCGAGCAGCTCCGATTTCCGGCCCGAGGCCAGCGCCTCGGCGAGCCAGTCGTCGAATTCCTGCGCCCAGCGGGGCACCGGGCCGCCGCCGCGCGCGAGGCCCCGCAGATTATGGACGGCGCCGCCGCTCGCCAGGATCAGCACCCCCTCCTGCCGCAGCGGCGCCAGCGTGGCCCCCAGCCGATCATGCCAGGCAGCGTCGCGATAGGGCTGGATCGCGAGCTGGATCACCGGCAGATCGGCCGCCGGATACATGAGGCGAAGGGGAACCCAGGCGCCATGGTCGAGGCCGCGTTCGCGATCGACGGCGCAGGCAATGCCCGCGCCCTCGAGCAGACCGCCGACACGCGCGGCGAGGTCCGGCGCACCCGGCGCCGGATAGGTCATGCGATAGAGCGCCTCGGGAAAGCCGTAGAAATCGTGGATGGTGTCGTTGCGCGAGGGCGCCGAGACCGCCGGCTCCTCGGTCATCCAATGGGCCGAGATACAAAGCACCGCTTCCGGCCGTGGCAGCTCGCCGG
>Ga0134128_10004192_pt1 | contig 17692 bp, 16 predicted proteins | sample KB31754_FD_96462 | JGI IMG/M metagenome (GOLD analysis project Ga0134128, IMG submission 96462) | Terrestrial soil microbial communities with excess Nitrogen fertilizer from Kellogg Biological Station, Michigan, USA - KB3-175-4 | ecosystem: Environmental > Terrestrial > Soil > Unclassified ... | reverse complement strand
TTCGACGCCGAGCTGGTACCGGTAACTGCGCCGCGTCGCGGTGCGACGCCGGTCGCCGTCAATCGCGATGAGCACCCGCGACCAGACGTCAGCGCGGCGGGGCTCGGGAAGCTTCGACCGGCGTTCGCGGATCATGGTGGAACCGTCACGGCCGGATCGTCGAGCGGTATCAACGATGGAGCGGCTGCACTGCTCGTGATGAGCGACGAAGCGGCTGCCAGAGGAGGCCACAGACCAATGGCGCGAATCGTGGCTAGCGCAGTCGCCGGTGTGGCGCCGGACGTGATGGGCATCGGGCCCGTACCGGCAGTGCGTCTCGCGCTTTCGCGCGCGGGCCTCACGATCGATGACGTCGATCTCATCGAGCTGAATGAAGCGTTTGCGTCGCAGGCTCTCGCATGCATGCGAGAGCTGCGCATGCCGGCGGATCGCGTAAATGTGAACGGGGGCGCCATCGCGCTCGGTCATCCGCTCGGCGCAACCGGCGCGCGAATCGTGACGACTCTCGTACACGAGATGCAGCGACGCGAGGCGCGCGTTGGCCTCGCAACGATGTGCATCGGAGTGGGTCAGGGAATTGCAATGATTTTGGAGCGCACATGACGAACGTCGCGATAGTTGGCGCCGGTACCATGGGGCATGGAATCGGATATGTTACCGTCATAGGCGGTTACATGGTAACACTTACGGATGTCGATGAGGACGTCCTGGAGCGCGCTCGCGCGCACGTCGGCCTGGCGCTGGATTCCGGCGTCATGCGCGGGAAGGTTACCGAGGAGATGCGCCGCGAGGCAATGAGCCGCATCACGCTGTCCACGAGCCTGGAAGACGCGATACACGACGCACAGATAGTCATTGAAGCCGCACCCGAGAACCTGGCGCTCAAACGGGATCTCTTCAGACGGATCGGCACGGCGGCACCGCACGACGCGCTCCTGGCGACCAACACGTCGTCGCTGTCCGTCACGGACATCGCTGCCGCGACCGACTGTTGCGAGCGGGTAGTCGGCATGCACTTCTTCAACCCCGTTGCCGCGATGAAGCTCGTTGAGGTCATTCGCGGAGCGAAAACGACTGATCAATCGGTTGCTCGTGCCCGGACGTTCGCGGAGTCCCTGGGCAAGAAGGCGATCGTAGTCCGCGACTCACCCGGTTTCGCGACGAGCAGACTGGGCATTGTCCTCGGCCTCGAGGCCATGCGCATGCTGGAACAGGGGGTGGCCACCGCCATGGACATCGATACCGCCATGGAGCTGGGGTACAATCACCCGGTGGGTCCGCTCAGGCTCACCGACATCGTCGGTCTCGACGTACGGCTGGCTGTCGCCGATCATCTGCACGAGTCGCTCGGTGGTGAGATCTACGCCGCGCCAGCGATCCTCCGGGAGATGGTCGCCGCCGGAAGACTCGGCAAAAAAAGCGGACACGGTTTCTACGACTGGTCCACACCGCAGTGATCCGGGCCTCCGCCCGACGCGTGGCACGTAACTTCAGACTGCGACGATCGTCTCCCAGCTGGCGCCTTGAGCGCCTTTTTCTTTGATTACCCGTCGCAGCGTACATCGATGACATCGCAGGACCAGTCGACCGTTCCTCCGTATGGACCACCATCCAACGCCGGCGGGACGAGAGCGATCACCGAGCATGAAGAGCGGCTCAAGCTGATCTACAACAGCACCCACGACTGCATGTTCCTCATGCGCGTCGAGGGTGCTGGCCTGTTCCGCTGCGAATCGGTGAACCGCGCCTACACTCAGGTGACTGGCCTGAGAGAGGATCAGGTGGTCGGCCATCGCCCGCAAGACATCCTTCCTCCCGACGCCGCGGCCTTCGCGGTCGGGCGTTATCTGGCGGCGATCGAGGCTCGCACTCCCCTCACCTACTCCGAAGACATCATGCTGCCCGCGGGCCGCGTTGTGTTCGAAACGATCCTCACCCCGATCATCGACGCGGACGGAACCTGTACTCATCTCCTCGGCGCGCTGCGCGACATCACCGCGCGGAGGATTGCGGAGGAAGCACTGCAGGAGAGCGAGGCCCGGTATCGCCAGCTGTTCGAGAGCAACGGCTCCGTGCAGTTTCTCGTCGACGTCGTGACGTCACACATCCTCGACGCCAATCCGGCCGCTGAACGGTTTTATGGATGGACACGCGAGAAGATGCGCGCGATGAACGCGTCCGACATCGCGGAGATGACCACCGACGAGTGGAAGGCGTACGCACGCGGTATCTCGCTTGGACAGTCCACGTCCACGGTACGCATCCACAGGCTTGCATCGGGCGAGAGACGCACCGTCGAGGTGTTCGCCGGCGAGTTCATGCTTGGTGAGAGGCACGTCTTTCACTCGATCGTGCACGATGTGAGTGACCGCGTGCGCGCCGAGGAAGCGTTGCGTGATTCGGAATCGCGCTTTCGTAATGCGCTCGATAGCAGCCTCGACATCTTCACGGTGCTCGACACCGTTCGCGACGCGGACGGCGTCATCATCGACTTCCGCGTCGTGGAGGTGAACGCGCGCGCCGGCCTCGCACTCGGCGTCGATGCCTCGCGGATGATCGGACGCAGCTTTGGAGAGCTGCTGCCGTACGCAGCGAACGCTGCGCTGCTCAAGAGCCTCGTCGCTGTCGCCGAGACCGGCGAAGCGACCGAGACGGAGATTCAGCCGCGAGTCGGACCACTCGCGGACAAGTGGCTCTCTTGTCAGATCGTGGCACTCGGACGCGGCGTGGCCATCACCGCGCGCGACGTCACCGACAGACGTCGCGCCGAGGACGAGTTGCGCGCGCTGTCGCTGGTCGATTCGCTCACCGGACTGTTCAACCGTCGCGGCTTCGAGGCCATCGCCACGCAGCAGCTCAGGAGCGCGGAGCACGCGACCAAGGCGTCGTTCCTGTTTTACTTCGACATGAACGACTTCAAGGTGATCAACGACACGTGGGGTCACGCGGCTGGTGACGACGCACTGGTCAAGATGGCTGGAGTCCTGCGCCAGACGTTCCGCGAGACCGACGTGATCGCGCGCATGGGCGGCGATGAGTTTGTGGCTCTTGCGCTGAACTGCGGCGAGATTGCCGGCACGGTACTCGCGCGGCTGCGCTCCGAGCTGGCGCAGCAGAATGCACACAACGGACTGGCTGGTCTCGGCTACACGCTGTCATCCGGAATCGGCATCGCCCGGTTCATGCCGGAAGCGCCGCGATCGCTCGAGGCCCTGCTCGCCATCGCCGACAGGGATCTGTACGAGGACAAGCGGCTCGGCGGGCGCGAGACGGCATAGGCGGCGACCCCTTCCCATCCCCGCCGGACAAATTTCGGGGCCGGCCCGGAGTGGCAGCATTCGATGTTTACATTGCAACTGTATGGAACCGACCCGAATCTCCGTCCTGGTCGTGGACGACGAGCCGGCGCTCCGCGAAGTCCTCTCGCTGCGAATCCAGGACTGGGGCCATGATGTAACGACGGCGGTCGACGCCGCGGACGCGGAGCGCGCGCTGCAACAGGGCCGACCCGACGTGATACTGTCGGACGTGGTGCTGCCCGGAATCTCCGGCGTCGAGCTGTTGCGATGGCTCAGACGCAATGACGAGAGCGTTCCCGTGATCATGATGACCGCGCACGGCAACATCGACGCAGCTGTAGAGGCGATGAAAGCGGGCGCACGCGATTTTCTCACCAAGCCACTCGACTATGCCGTCCTTCGCGGACTGCTCGACGCCGTGGCGGGAGAACGCGCCCAGCGTGAGCTGGATCACGAGCTGGACGCGAATCTCGAAGGCGCCGCGAGCATCGGCGGGCTGGTCGGCAAGAGCCGCTCGATTCGCGAGCTGCAGAAGCTGATTCAGATCGTCGCCTCGAGCGATGCTTCGGCGATCATAACCGGCGAGAGTGGCACGGGAAAGGAAGTAGTCGCGCATGCGATTCACACGCTCAGCAACCGGCACGACAAGCCATTCATCGCGCTGAACGCCGCGGCGATTCCCGAAGGGCTCATCGAGAGCGAGCTGTTCGGTCACGAGCAGGGCGCGTTCACCGGCGCCCACCGATCGCGCGCCGGCGCGTTCGAGCTTGCGAATCGGGGCACATTGTTTCTGGATGAGATCGCAGAAATGCCGATCGCGCTTCAGCCAAAGCTGCTGCGCATTCTGGAGGACAGCTACGCGCGCAGACTCGGCGGCAGCAAGGAGATTCATTTCGACGTTCGCGTGCTTGCCGCAACCAATCGCTCGGTCGCCGCTGCGGTTCGCGATGGACTTCTGCGCGAGGATCTGTTCTACCGGCTCAACGTATTCGAGATCGCCTTGTCGCCGCTCCGCGAGCGGCCTGACGACATCGCCCTGTTGTCACGGCACTTCGTGCGCGAGTTCAGCGCCAAGCACAACATGCCTGTCGAAGGCGTGACCGATGCGTCGCGTGTGCTGCTCGAGGCGTACTCGTGGCCCGGTAACGTGCGCGAGCTGCGCAACGTGATCGAGCGCGCGGTGATCGTGGCGCGCAACGGCTGGATCGAACCGCGGCATCTCTCGCCCCACATCCAGGCGATCAAGGCCGGCGGTCCCGCGACAATCCAGGTTCCTGCCGGAATGACGCTGGCCGACGCCGAGCGTCTGCTGATCCTGAACACGCTCGACCGCACCGGCCAGAACAAGGCGGAGGCTGCGCGACAGCTGGGGCTGGATGTCAAGACGATTCGCAATCGCCTGCGGAGCTACGGACTCGACAAATGAAGGTCGCAACGAAGCTTCGTGCGGCGTTCGCTCTGTACATCACTCTGCTTGGCGTGCTCCTCATATACCACGTCAGCACGATCCGTCGCGTGGTCGCGACGGGGCACGAGCTGTCGGAGCTGTCCGAGCGCGTGCGGGCGACATCGACGGAGCAGTACATCCGTGTCGCACAGCTGGGCGAGAACGCGGCGAAGTATTCCATCACCCACGACCGGGGCTACCTCGACAAGTTCGATCAGCTCGCAACGGCGTATGCGCGAGAGTTTCAGACGCTGGAGGAAATGCCGCTCAGCGATCGCGAGCGACGGGAGATCGACGTCGTCGCCAACCAGTGGCACGCGCTTGGCGCACCGACGCAGCGTCTTGCATCGTTCACGCAGCTCAGCTCCGTGCGCGCGACGCAGGATTCGCTCGCCGCGCTCCAGAGCGAGCTCGACGCGTTGCAGCTCCAGACTCAGCGCGTCGGCGAGGCATCGCAATCGGAGATGGAGGCACGACTTGCACAGTCGTCCAGCGCCGCGACGCTGGCGGAGCGCATTTCGTGGGTTGCCGCCCTGGGGATTCTGTTCCTGAGCCTCGTCATCTCCGCACTGATCGCGCGGTCGATTTCGGAGCCGCTGCAGCGCCTTGCGCAGGGCACGCGCAAGGTCGCGCAGGGACAGTTCGACTATCGGCTCGACAGCACGCGCGATGATGAGTTCGCTGACGTCGCGCGCGCATTCAATTCAATGACCGGGCGGCTCGCCGCGCTCGACCAGATGAAGCGTGATTTTGTCACTGGCGTTTCGCACGATCTCAAGACGCCGCTGACGTCGATGCAGGAGACGATCAGCATACTGATGGACGAGGTACCGGGCCCACTGACTGCCAAGCAGCGTACGCTGCTGGTGCTCAATCAACAGAGCGGAGAGCGCTTGTCGGCGATGCTTGCCAAGCTGCTGAATCTGTCGCGACTCGAAGGTGGGCTCGAGCCCGAAATGCAGGTGACCGATGGCGCGCAGTTGTTGCGCCGCGCGGTCGCACAGGTCCAGAGCGCCGCGGAGGAACATGGGCTGCACGTGGAAGTCGTTGAGCCGGATCACAAGGTTCTCGTCGAGTGCGATCAGGATCGGATTCTTCAGGTGCTGGACAACCTGCTCGAGAATGCGATCAAGTTCTCACCCGATGGCGGCGACATACGCGTCGAGATGCAGGCGCTGACAGCGCGGCCGGATCAGATCCCGCCGAGCCGGTGGGCCGCCGTTCGCTCGGCGCGGCCGGACTCCAGCGTGATGTGGATCAGCGTGGCCGACAGCGGACCTGGAATTCCGGACTCCGAGAAGGAGCGGATCTTCGAGCGCTTCTACCAGACGCCGTCAGGACGCGCGGTCCGTCACCGGGGAGTGGGACTGGGCCTCACCATCTGCCGCGAGATCGTAGCGGCACACCTGGGCGTCATCTGGGTCGCCGACAATCCGACCGGTAGCGGAACGGTGTTCAACGTCCTCATTCCGGGCGCATTTCGTGCGTCGCCGGAAGCGACAATGGCAACTCCCCAGTCTTCCAGCAGTCCGTCGGCAGTCTCATGACGAGGAGACCAGCTGCCGAGCGTCTGCGCCGGATCGCTTCCGGCGTCATTGCTGCGATTGCGATCGCCGCGTGTGCGACAGCGCGGACATCACAGTTCGATACCGCGATCGATGCGCGCAACTGGTCCGACGCCGCAAGCGCACTCGCCGCCGATACGTCGCTGCTTCACAGTGAAGTGACCCTGTTCGAAGCAGCGATGCTGTACAGCTTTCCCGACAGGCCCACGTACGACCCGGCGCACGCGCGCGATCTGTTCGAGCGGCTGCTTCGGGAGTATCCCAACACTTCTCGACGGGACGCTGCCATAGATCAGTTGTCGCTGCTGTACGAGCTGCAGAAAACGAACGACGCGGCCGTCACGAAGCAGCAAGGTCTGAGGACGCAGATCGCGCAGCTTGCTGCTGACACGCTCAAGTTGCGCAGGAGCATCGACTCGATCGCGGTTCGACTGCAGGCGGAGCAGGACCAGAGCGCGCTGCTCAGGAAGGTCGCGACGCGACTGGAGAGCGACCTTCAGGACAGGGAAAATCAGCTCAGCGTGTTGCACGACGAGCTGAACCATCTCAAGGCGATCGACCTGCGATCGACGATTCGAGCGCCGAGTGGCGACACGGCGCTGAAAAAGCCGCGCAAGCCGTAGGAGCATTGCGCGGAGTGGAGTGGGTGGATCGAAGTGGGCGGACGTACTGCGGGCGCGACATCACCGTCGTGACACCGCGCCCGCACTCACCGCTCTATACTGCTGAACTACTGAACCACTAGAGCGGCTTGATCGCCGGAGCTTGCTTGTTGGCCGGAGCCGGCTTGGTCGTATCCGGCTTTGGCTTGGTCGTATCCGGCTTGGTCGGCATTGGCGGCATTGTCGTGTCGGGCTTCGGACGAGCGGTATCCGGCTTGGTCGGGATCGTGTCAGCGACAGTCGCGGCGATCTGAGTTGGCTGCGCGATCACGGGAGTGGCGTACAGCGCGACGGCGGTTCCTGCCGTGGCGACGCTCAGGCCGAGTGCGATCGCTCGCAGGGTGTTGGAATTCTTGCGCATCTAGATACTCCTGTTGGTGAGTTCCCGACAACCACCATCAGTGGTGCTTGCCTGACAGAGACCGCAAAGGCGGCCGGCTTCAGACAGCAGTAAAAGCAATCGATGTGCCGTGCTCTTGTCGGGCGTAAACCATTACGGGATAACGACTTACGGTCGCGTCCGCGCGAACGCATTTCCTGGTGATTGGGGGATCGGGGAAAATTTCCCCGGGTATCGAGGCGCAAAATGAGGCCTGCATGACCGGAAATGCGCAGTGAAATCGTGAGATTCCGTATATTCGTGATCAATCAACCGACAGGGATCGTACATGTACCAGCCGCCCAGTTTTCGCGAAGACCGGCTCGACGTTCAGCACGGATTGATGCGTGCACATCCTCTGGGCCTGATAATCACGGCTGGCGGCGCCGGCCTCATGGCAAACTCGATCCCGTGTCTGGTCGATGCGGACGGCACACCGCTCGGCACGATCCGCTGTCACCTTGCGCGCGCGAATAGTCAGTGGCGCGAGCTTGCCGATGTCGAGGAATGCCTCGTTGTGTTCCAGGGACCGCAGGACTACGTAACGCCGTCGTGGTACGCGGTAAAGCGAGAAACAGGAAAGGTGGTTCCGACGTGGAATTACGCGACCGTGCACGCATGGGGCCGTCCGCGTGTGATCGACGACGACGTGTGGTTGCGGCGGCAGCTGGATGATCTCACGCGCCAGTGCGAGAGCGATTTACCGTCGCCGTGGAAGGTAGATGACGCTCCGGCCGACTTCATCATCGCTCAGATGAAGGGAATAGTCGGCGTTGAGATCTCGATCATCCGAATCGAGGGCAAATGGAAGATGAGCCAGAATCGGTCCGAAGCCGACCGGGCTGGCGTGCTGGACGGATACAGGGCGAAGGGACCAACCGCGGCGGGGATGGCGAAGCTGGTCGCGGAGCGCGGACTGGCATCGGATCGAGCGCGACGACAGCTAAGGGCGTGCGTACACACATCGATCGGCCCACTTGCGACGGCGCTGGGCGCTCCACAGAGCTACGAGCGTGCGTGCCAGCGTGCCGACGTCGTTCTGCCGTATCGTCCAGTGACTCACGAACACGACGCCGCCGTGATGATCGCCACGTTCGGCTAGCGTAACGAGCAGCGGTACGATTGTCACCTGGTCGTACGTCACGAGCGTCCGGCCATCGCGATTGGCCGCTGCGATAATGACGTCGTCAGGCAGACCGATGTAGCGGCCCTCCTGCCATTCGGCAAGCGATTCGACGTGAACCCCTGGCTCCGCAAGTCGCATCGCGACAGCGACAGCCGGTGCAATGTGCTCATCGAGCAATAAGCGCAGCACGCAGATTACGTTCTGCGCGGACGACGGCGCGGTGGAACAGCGACCTCTGCTACCGCCCGAGTCTCGTTGGTTGGACCGATCGCTGCGCTGAATTGCTCGACTCCGGGCAGCCGCCGCCCAAGTTGCTCGAGTGTGTACGCCTCGTTCTCCTGCAAGACAGGATCGATCTCACCGCGAAACGCGGCGTAATAATTCAGACCGGCCCGGACAAGCTCAGGAGCCCACCGTAGATGGCCAGCACTTTTGGTGACGTCCACCCCGTACTGATTCGCGATCGCGATCAACATCCAGACCGAGAGCCTCGTCCCCTTGATGAAGGCCTGCCGTCCGGCAGTCGTATCCCGAAACTCGATGTGAGCAAACTCTTCCATACGCAAGGCTTCTTCGACGAGCCTGGCACTCGTCTCACTCGGCGTTTTCCCCCACCGCCGAGCGATACGCCTGAGCGATTCGACGTCAGTTGAGGCGAGCCTCATGCTGATTACCGTGCTGGCCATGGCAACCTCCTTGGAGTTACACTGCTTACAATGTAACTCAACCCGAGCGCGCCCGGGCGGAAGAAATATTGACTATTCAGGAGCCGCATTGGGCGGGCAACATCGCGTATTCGCGTTATCATCTTCGCGATGGGAGCTGGATCTCTCCCACACGCCTCTTACCCAAACACGGAAAAACGGCGCCTATGCAGGGCGCCGTTCTGTTTCGTCCGAACTCGTTGCGGTACAACAGGCCCGGCAGGAATCGAACCTGCAACCCCCGGTTTTGGAGACCGGTGCTCTACCAATTGAGCTACGGACCTACACTGATCTTCCAACCCCCGAGGCCGTACAGGGGTGGCTGACGGGAATTGAACCCGCAACCCCCGGAACCACAATCCGGTGCTCTAACCAATTGAGCTACAGCCACCATGTTCGGGTCACTCGACCCGAGCATTTCATTCTAATCCCGCAATCGAGCGGCAGCAACTAACAACGGCGGCCGGTCGGCCGGATCAATCCTTGGCGCGATCCATGTACTCGCCGGTCGTCGGATTCACTCGAACCCGCTCCCCCTGCGCGATGAACTCCGGGACGTTGATCGTCACGCCATTGCTCAGCTTGGCTGGCTTGGTCGAGGCGGTCTTGGTCGCTGTCTTCATGACTGGCGCTGTATCGACAATCTCCAGATTGAGCGAATTCGGGAGCTCGATGCCGATCGGGTTGCCGTTGTAGTACTCGGCCTGGATCTTCATGCCCGGCTGCATCCACTGGGCGGCATCGCCCAGCGTCTCGTCGTCCATCTCGATCTGATCGTAGTTCTCGGTGTTCATGAAGTGATAGGTGCTACCACCCTGGTACATGAACTCCAGGTCGTGCGTTTCCATCGCGGCCTTCTCGATGGAATCCGCCGCACGGAACCGGTGCTCGAAACTGTTGCCGGTGCGAATATTCTTGAGCTTGGCCTGCACCATCGCGCGGAGGTTGCCGGGCGTGTGGTGGCGGAACTCAACGACGCGGCATGGCTCACCCTCGAATACGAGGACCATCCCCCGCCGAATCTGCGTGGCTGGCATCGCCATTCGTCAAATCCTCGGAAAAACGTACATAGCCTTTAAAGGTAGCAAGGAGAGCCTGCTACAGGCAACCGGACCCTGGTGTACCGGCCGGATTCCGGCAACTTTCAGCCAGGATGTAGAGAATCCCGCGCCGGCTCCGACTTCTCTACGAAAGCGCCACCCGTGGCGCCCAACCTGAAGAGGAGATCGGACGATGAAGTACATGCTGATGATGAACACGCCAGCCGGAACCGGGGACTACCAGATCAACAACTGGTCGCCCGATGACTTCAAGGCACACATCGCCTTCATGCATGCCTTTAACAAGCAGCTCAGCGCTGCAGGCGAGATGGTGGCGTGCGAGGGCCTCACACCCCCGGGACAGGCCAGACTGGTGCGCGCCGGAAAGGACGGGCGGCCAATAACCGACGGGCCATTCCCCGAGACCAAGGAGTTTCTCGCGGGCTTCTGGATCATCGACGTCGACAGCGCCGATCGAGCCTGCAAACTGGCGGCCGCCATTTCCGCGGCACCAGGCCCTCACGGGGTTCCGCTCAACATGGCGGTCGAGCTGCGGCCGATCATGAGCGCCCCGCCCGATCCATCCGCGCCGTCGCTCACTCTCTGAACGCGAAGCTCGTGACCGATCGCGACACGAGCACCGACGCTGATCTGTCCGCCGAGCAGTTGCTGCGTGAGCTTGCGCCGCAGGTGCTTGGCGTAGTGGCGCGCAAGTGCGGTGATTTCGCGGACGCGGAGGATGCTGTGCAGGAAGCACTGATCGCCGCAGCGGCGCAGTGGCCCGCCGCGGGCATTCCCGCGAATCCGCGCGGTTGGCTGTTCAGCGTTGCGATGCGACGGCTCAAGGATCACGTGCGCAGCGAGAGTGCGAGACGGCGGCGCGAGGATCAAATCGCGAGCGAGTACGCGCGCGACGAGCCGTTCGCTCCGCCAGCGGATGCCGAGCTTGGCGTGACGGGCGACGACACGCTGCTGCTGCTCTTCATGTGCTGTCATCCAGCGCTGTCTCCGCCGTCCGCGATCGCGCTCACGCTGCGTGCGGTCGGCGGGCTCACGACCGCCGAGATAGCGAATGCGTTTCTTGTCCCCGAAGCGACCATGGCTCAGCGGATAAGCAGGGCCAAGCAAAGCATCAAGTCGTCAGGCACCGCGTTTCGCATGCCGACGGACGAGGAGCGCACCGCGCGACTGAGCGCAGTGATGCACGTGCTGTATCTCATATTCAGCGAGGGGTATGCGAGCAGCAGCGGTCCCGCCCTCCATCGTGTGGATCTCTCGGGCGAAGCAATCAGGCTCTCGCGCATGCTGCACTCGCTCACACCGATCAACGGAGAAGTAACGGGACTGCTGGCGCTCATGCTTCTGACCGACGCACGGCGCGCCGCACGAACTGGAGCGAACGGTGAGCTGATTACACTGGACGAGCAGGATCGGTCGTTGTGGGACCGCGCATTGATCAGTGAAGGAACCGCGCTGGTGTCCACGGCGTTGACAGCAGGATTGGTTGGCCCCTATCAGCTGCAGGCCGCGATCGCCGTAATTCACGACCAATCTGCCCGCGCGGAAGACACGGACTGGCCGCAGATAATGGCGTTGTACGGATTGCTGAAACGAATGTCGGACAATCCGATGATCGCGTTGAGCTATGCGATCGCTGTTGCGATGGTGGACGGTCCTGCAGCCGGTCTCGGCATGGTGGACGAGCTCGATACGGACGGGAAGCTGCACGGCCATTACAGACTCGACGCGGTTCGCGCACATCTGTACGAGATGGCTGGTGATGGTGAGCGGGCGATCGTCCACTATCGTGCGGCGGCGGAGGGAACGGCAAGTGCGCCGGAACGAGACTATCTGAACATGAAGGCTGCACGCCTCGCTGCGCGTGGGCACGATCGCGTTGGTTGAGACTTCGTCTGCGGTCCTTCGCCCGCGCCTTCGCGGCGGCGACGACCTTCTACATCGCTCGCTTGAGCGAATTCCACACGTTAGTCGCCACGATTTTTTCGCCCGTAACATTCGGATGCAGCCCATCCGCCTGGTTCAACTCTGCATGCCCCGCGACTCCGTTCAGCAGGAAGGGAATGAGCGTCACGCCTTTCTCGCGCGCGAGATCGGCATACATGTTGTGAAACGCGGTTGTGTACTGCTGGCCGAGGTTGGGCGGAGCTTCCATCTGCACGAGGAAAACCTTCGCGTGCGGCTTTGCCGCCTTGATGCGATCCAGGATCTGGCCGATGTTGGAGCGCGCCTCGGACACGGGTAGGGCCCGAAGCGCGTCGTTCGCCCCTGTTTCCAGAACGACGATGTCGGCCGGCCCGCGGAGCACCCAGTCGATCCGGTTCAGTGCGCCGGCCGACGTCTCGCCACTCACGCCGGCGTTAACCGCCTTGAGCGGCGTGCCGGCAGAGTCGGCCTTGGCCTGGATCAACGCAGGATACGCCTGCTCGGGGCGAAGGCCCAGGCCGGCGGTGAGGCTGGTGCCAATGAACAAAACGGTCGGACCCGCCGTGGCAGCTTGGGACAACGCAGAGGTGCCGCCCGGCGCCTTCACGACCGGAGCTGCTTCAGCCGTCTGCACCGCTTGCGGTGTCTTATCTTTCGCCGCCGGGCCGCATCCGACCGCTAATCCGGCGGTCATCAGGCTTGCCGTAGCGTAGAGACTCACATAACCGACGTCTTTCTTCATGCTCATCGCTGAATCGTTGACCAAGGAATACCGGAGCGGCGAGCGTACGCTCGCAGTGCTCCGGAACGTATCGTTCTCCGTGCAGCCGGGCGAGTTCGTCGCCATAACCGGGCCATCCGGCAGCGGCAAGACCACCCTGCTCGGCCTGCTTGCGGGTCTCGATACACCGAGCGGCGGCCGTGTGATCCTGGACGGCGCCGAGATGTCGAGCATGAGCGAGGACGACCGCGCCCGGATACGATCGGCCAAGGTGGGGTTCGTATTCCAGAGCTTTCAGCTTATCTCGACGCTCACCGCCGCGGAGAACGTGCAGGTTCCGCTCGAGCTCCGCGGTGAGAGCGGTGCGGAGCGACGCGCGGCAGATCTGCTGGAGCGCGTCGGACTCGCAGAACGCGCCACGCACTTCCCCACGCAACTATCAGGTGGCGAGCAACAACGTGTCGCCATCGCACGCGCGTTCTCGAACAAGCCATCCATTCTCTTCGCAGACGAGCCCACTGGAAACCTCGACGCGGCGAGCGGCGAGCGAGTCGTCGCGCTGCTCGAGCAGCTGAACCACGAGTCGGGCTCGACAGTTGTGATCGTCACGCACGACGCGGCGCTCGCGGCGCGCGCGCGGCGACAGATACGGCTTGCCGACGGAGTCGTGATCGAAGATACCGGCTCGATGGGGCAGGCAGATTGAGCGCTTCGCCGATGCAACTTGCACGACTCGCATGGCGCGAGAGCCGAAGCACGCGGAGAAAGCTGTTTCTCTACATGTCGACCATCGCGGTGGGTGTGGCGGCACTCGTGTCGATCGACTCCTTCGCGCGCAACGTTACGCGCTCGGTGCGCGAGCAATCCCGCTCGCTGCTCGGCGGCGACGTTCAATTCTCCAGCAGACGGCCGTTCGCCAGGGAGACTGAGCAACTACTGGATTCGCTGCAACGTGCCGGTATTCCCAACGTGCGTTCAACGACGTTTCCGTCCATGGCGGTCATTCCGCGTACCGGTAACGCGCGGCTCGCACAGATTCACGGCGTGAGCGCCGGATATCCGCTGTATGGCGAAATCACCACGGAGCCAACAGGGCGTTACCAGACGCTGCAATCGGGTCCGAACGCGCTGGTCGATCCATCGCTGCTCATCGTACTCGACGCGCACGTGGGAGACACGCTCAAGGTCGGATACGGAAAGTTCGTGATCACCGGCACTTTGAAGGATGTCCCCGGAACGTCGGGTCTCTCGAGCGCATTCGCACCGCGTCTCTACATCCCCGCGCGGTATCTGCCGGAGACGCGGCTGCTTGTGTTCGGGAGCACCGCGGAGTACTCGGCGCTCCTCAAGCTCCCGGCGGATCAGGATCCAAAGGGCTTTGCCGCTCCGTTTCGCGCGCTACTCACCAGGCAGGACGTCAACGTGCGAACGGTGACGCAGACTGAAGAATCAGCGGCGAGAGCAACAGAGAACCTCGCAAACTTCATCGGCATCGTCGGAATGGTTGCGCTGCTGCTCGGTGGCATTGGCGTCGCGAGCGGCGTGCGTGCCTTTGTAGCGCGAAAGATCGACACCGTCGCGATCTTCCGCTGCCTCGGCGCTTCGGGCAATCAGGTTCTCGCGATGTACGTGGTACAGGCGGCGGTGATGGGGCTGCTCGGCGCACTGCTCGGCGCAGCTGGCGGTGTCGTGATCCAGTTCCTGCTTCCATACGCCTTTGTCGGCCTGCTGCCGGTGGACGTGCACGTCTCGATCGAGCCGGTCGCGATACTGACGGGAGTGTTGATCGGAGGCTGGATCGCTCTCGTTTTCGCGCTCAGACCACTGCTCGCGCTGCGAAACGTCTCGCCGCTCCAGACGCTGCGCCGCGATGCTGATTCCGAAGTGCTGCGCATGCACTGGAACGACCTCCCGCGGCTCGTCGTGAACGGAGCGCTGGTGCTCAGCGTCGTCGCCGTCGCGGTCGCGCGCGCGCAGTCGGTGCGGCAGGGACTGTGGATCGCGGCCGCAACCGGTGGCGTTCTGCTCGTACTCGCACTGGTGGCGAGCGCTCTCTCATGGGGTGCGAGGCGATCCGTGCGCGCGGGCTGGCCATACGTCGTGCGTCAGGGCCTTGCCAACGTGTATCGGCCGGCGAACCAGACGCGTGCCGTGATGCTGTCGCTCGGATTCGGCGCCTTTCTCGTCACCACGCTGTATCTGGTTCAGAACAGCATTGTGCGCGATCTCTCGCTCAACGCGTCATCGTCCGGCGCGAATCTACTGATGTTCGACGTGCAGGCGGATCAGGCCGCTCCCATCGACTCGATCATCCGTGCACGCGGCTTCAAGGTGACGCAGCAATCTCCAGTCGTACCGATGCGCATCGCGTCGATCAACGGGAGGAGTACCGAATCGATCGTCGGTGATTCGACGAGGAACCGTCGCGCGGGCTGGGCGGTGCGGCGGGAATATCGTTCGACGTATCGCGACTCGATCACGGCGGGCGAAACTTTGACCGAAGGCAGGTGGTTCGCTCCGGCGCGTCAGGGCGCGAGCGCGTTCGTTCCAGGCGACACCGGCGAAGTATCGCTCGACGCGGGGGTCGCCGGCGAGCTCAAGGTGAAACTCGGCGACGAGATCACCTGGAACGTTCAGGGCGTCGACATTCCCACGAGGGTGACGAGTCTGCGCGACGTGAAATGGACGCGGTTCGAGCCCAACTTCTTTGCCGTGTTTCCGAGCCGGGTACTGAGCGACGCCCCGCACCAGTTCACAGTGCTCGCAAACGTACCCGGAGCACTGGACGTCGCGACGGTTCAGCGCGACGTCGTGCGCAGGTTTCCCAACGTCAGCAGCATCGATCTTTCGCTGATCACCGAGACGATCGGGAAGATCGTTGCGCGAGTGTCGACCGCGGTGCGGTTCATGGCGCTATTCAGTGTCATCATGGGAGTACCGGTGCTGTTCAGCGCGGTGTCGTCGACGAGACGCGAGCGGATTCGCGAGAGCGTGCTGCTCAAGACGCTCGGCGCTACGCGCGCGCAGATCATGCGCATCCTGCTGACCGAATATGCGCTGCTCGGGATACTCGGCAGTCTTACCGGGCTCGTGCTCGCGGTGGCCGGTAGCTGGGCGCTGGTTCACTTCGTCTTCGACGTGAAATACACGCCACAGTTTGGTCCGGCAATCGCGATAACCGTGGTGATGATCGTGATCGCGGTTTCGATCGGCGTGATCGCGGGACGCGACGTGTTCAAGGAGACCGCGATGACGGCGCTGCGGGACGCGTGAACGGCATCGATGCCGTTCACGCGTCAAGTCGGTTGGCGTACCGGCAGATGCCCTATTGTACCCGCATCACGTACACGCGCCCGTTCGGATCCGACGACGTTATTCGAATCGTCCGGGCACCCGATCCCGACGTGAGGAAATAGGCAGCGGACGATGCCGGCACGTTAGCTCCTACCGAGCCGCCCGTTCCGATCGTCGTGACAGGAAGGTACGAGGCAGCAGTCTCGGAGCCGATCAGCGTTCCGCTGACAAGTTGACGGAAGTTGTAGCTCTTGTAGTTGTACGGTGACGCCGCTGGTGTGAACGTGCGATGATCTGCGTACAGCGTGACGAGGACGTGCGCGAGGATCGTGTCCATCGGCACACCCGTCGCCTTCACAATGTTCACCGTGCCAGTATCGGGCCCCGCGACGAGCTTTCGTGTAATCGTGCGCGGGTCCCCCCCGGTGTTGAACCAGTCGGCGACGTATCGTACGAGGGCCCACTCCGCGCCGCGCGACGCAAGATTTGCGGCGGCCTTGGTGTGACTCACGATCGCCGCCGTGGTATCCGGACGTTCCACATAATACTTCGCGCGTGCCAGGTTCTGCAGGAAGAACGCCTGCGTTATCGTCGTGTCGAGATTGTTGATGTCGGTCAATCCCACGGCGGTGTTGTCCGCAAATCCCGCTTCCGCACGACCCACCGCATCTTCGGCGAAGTGCGCTAGTCCCTCATCCAGCCAGGTTGCCTCGAAATTCACCACGGATGGCGAGACGAACCTGTTGCCGGAATTGATCATGTGCTGGAATTCATGCGCGACCGTGCCGCGCGTGATCTGCCGCACGAATCCGGTGCTGAACGAATTGCCGTTCACCCCATTCGGGTCCGGCGCGAGCAGATAGAAGATCTCTCCCTGATTGCTGGACAGGCAGCCAGCTGACGTGGGCGGATACATGTCGCCGGCGAAGAAGAAGCCACCCACATATCCCGACTTGCTGGCGGTCCCCGCGGGCGTCAGCTTGTTCACTGCCGGCGTGTAGTAGATGAAAATGTGGCCGTTGTTGTCGATGTCCGTCGGCGTGCCGAAGTATCCAACGTCGGTCGGATAGATGAGCTGGTCGAACTCGTCGCCGATCGACTTGAAATCCGCGTTGGTGAATCCGCCCGGCGGGGAATTGACGTCACTCACGACTATCGCGTGCGTGGATACGTACTTCACCGTGCCAAGCGTCGTGGTGTAGGCGTTGGCGGCGCATGCAGTGGTCGACACACCACCGAAACCGGCGGACGTCAGCACCTTGAACGAAACCGTGGTTCCGACTGCCGGCGGCGGGTTTACGGCACCGGAGGGCGCCAACACATTCGCGCTCGCCGCCGTCCCCGTGCCGGCACGCTGGCCACCGGGACGTGGAAGGCGAGTGCGCTCGAAGTTTCGCAGCTCCGCCTCGAACTGTTCACCGCGCAACATCGTTTCCGTGGCGGGCGCCGCGATCGCACGCTGAATCGGCGGGAATACGTCGGACACCGGCGTCTGGACGGACGGCGTCAAC
>Ga0134128_10004190_pt1 | contig 17697 bp, 23 predicted proteins | sample KB31754_FD_96462 | JGI IMG/M metagenome (GOLD analysis project Ga0134128, IMG submission 96462) | Terrestrial soil microbial communities with excess Nitrogen fertilizer from Kellogg Biological Station, Michigan, USA - KB3-175-4 | ecosystem: Environmental > Terrestrial > Soil > Unclassified ... | reverse complement strand
TCGAGGAGAAGATGCGGCCGTCCTTGGCGAGCCAGTACCAGACGCGCGGGTTGTATCGCTGGGACGCCGAAGCCTGCATCACGAAATCCGGATTATCGCCGTGCTCGACGTGTTCGAGGGGACTACCACCGTGAAGGTGCCGGCCGCGACCTTCTGCGTGCCGCCGAAGTCATAGACGCCGACCTTCCTCCCGGCCGATCCAAGCGTCGCGTCGTTGGTGAACACCACGCCGCAGATCGTCGAGAAGGTGACCCCGGTCCATGTCGGGTTCGACGAGAACGAGGTTGTTGCCACGTTTGAGGACAGCGCGGGGGCGACGTTGGTCAGCGAGAAGCCGCCCGAGGTGTAGCCCGTGCTCGTCACCTCGTCGGTGCCGACGTTGGTCGTCGACGGGCTGCCGCTGCCGGGCGTGCCGACGTTGGCCAGCGTCTGGTCGTAGGTGCCGGTCGCTGTCGACTTGATGAGCAGCATTTTGTAGGCGAGGCCGCCCGACGAGCTGAAGTTGTGGCCGCCGGTCAGGAAGTTCAGCTTGCAGTTTGCCGTGATTGCGGTGGTCGGCATCGATCTCCCCTTACTTCACGATCCTCGGCTGCTTCGCCAGCTGATCGGCACGATGGAAGACGGCGCGGTGCACGCCCATCTGGCTTCTGGTTTCGTGGTGCAGCTCGTTGATGACGGCGGTGCGCACGTCGTCGCGGAAGAACATCTGCGCGAACGGAGTACCCTTGGCGGCGTCGGCGATCCGGTCGTAGAGGACGCTCTCCGCCGCTGCGTCGGGCAGGATCTCCTGGCTGGCGTCGGCGGCAACCGCCTCGGCGGCGCGCGCCATGCCGTGCTCGGCAAGCTTCGCCTGCTCATGGTCGTGAACGACCTGGTGATGCGATGTCAGCAGTTCCTCGATCGCCTTGCGCAGCGACCGGCTGGCGCGAATGGTGTCCGGCGACGCCGTGTCGGAGATCGAGATGACCGAGCTCTCCAGCTCGCCGATGATCTTCTCCGCCGTGATCTCGGCGTGATAATCCGGCGCATGGACGTTGTTGCCGTCCGTCATCATCAGGCGAATAACGCTGGAAGGGGGCATGTCGTGTCCTTGTGGTTACTGAGAGGTCTTGTCCTGGAGGGTGACCGCAACCTTGGTCCAGTTCGCCCAGTTCTCCAGCACGATCGCGACCAGCCACACGCTTCCGTCGGGCATGGTGATGATATCGCCGCCCTTGTTCTCGGTGCGCACCAGGCCGTCGAGCGCGCCGTTGATATAGACCGCGTTGCGAACGCCCTGAATGTTGAGGCCTTCGAGATGCTGGATATCGTTGTAGGAGAGGGCCTGAATGTTGCCCGGCCGCGTCACGGCGGGCGCGAACGAGGCCGATCGCTTGCCTGCCGGGTTGGTCGTGTATCCCTGCGAAACCTGTATCGATAGCGGGACGTCAGGGTTGACGGCCTGGATCGCTCCGTTCGCGATGTCGCGCAGGTTCATCCGCAATCAGCTCAGGCGGTAGAGCGTCCAGGCGCCAGACGCCGTCCGCCGGGCCCGGAAACGAGCCGAGGTACCGCCAGTCGTCAATGGCGTGATCACCATGTTTCCGACCAGCGTCCAGCCGGTGTTCGTGGTCATGGTGTCAATGTTGGCCGCGGTGCTGCTGGTGTTGATCACCGAGAAATCGATCGACCAGTTGACCTCGGCACTCGGTAGCGCCGTGTCCATCGCCGTCGCGAGCGGCAACGTCAGGGCGATCCCGGCGGCCGGGCCCGAGGTGATGATGCCGCCGGTCATATCGGCGACCGCCAGCGTGGCGGCCGTGTCATGGGCGGCTGCCGCTCCCTGGATCAGCGACAGCCCGTTGATGGTCGCCGCGGCCGGAGTGGTCTGGCCGAGCGTCATGTTGTCGATCGAGCCCGGCGCGCTTTTGGTCGGCGCCGTGAACGGAAATGCAAGGTCGCCAATAGAGGTGAAGAACGTGGTGCTTGCGGCAAACGCCACGGCAGAGGAAAGCGCGACAGCCGCGGCGGCCGCAAGCAGGGTACGGGAGCGGATCATGTCGCGTTCCTTGTGTTAGGATTTGATCTCGTAATTGACGCTGTTGATCATGTTGCCGGTGTCGATCAGCGGCTTGTCGAAGCCCTTTTTCCTGATCGTCGATGCGGCGAGCGGAGGCGAATTGGTGTCGCGGATGGACTGCTGGAGCTGGCCCTTGATGCCTTCGCCGGCGAGCGCCAGCGTCTTGTCGACGTCGTAATTGTTGGCGACCAGATTTTGCCCTATCGCCGGCCCCCATTCATCTTCCTTGGCCGCGATCATGTTGCGGAAGAAGGGGCGGGGCGGGATGTTGCGCGATGGCGCGCCGAATTCGTTGATGGCGGCTTTCATCGGCACCGATGTGCCGTCCGGGTCCGTCGAGTCCTCGAGGAAGCCGACCTTGAGCGTGGCGGGCTTGGTGATCTTCTCGGATATGGCCTTCAGCGTGGCCTCGAGTCGTGAGCCGCCGCTGAAGCTAGCCACCCGTCAGCCCGAGCCCTTCTCGGATTCGCTGCGCTGGCTGGCGTCTGCATCCGGTATCGAGCTCTCGACTTCCGCGATATGCTCGAGCGGGTGGTCGGGATCGGCCGGCGCCGCGCCCTCGGTCTTTTCGGCGGGCTCGGTACTCTGTCGCGCTTTTGCGCTCTTCTGCGCCTCAACATAGGCGATGACCGGCGCAAAATCCTCGCGCAGCTTCGCGATGTCGGCGGTCAGCAACCCGATATCGCCGATGGCCTTGCGGAGATCGGGCAGGGCGCCCTCTACCATCGATTTGAATTGCAATAGATCGTCCAGTTGCGCCGAGGCGCGATCGACATGCTCATCGCCGCCTTCGATCAGGGCCTCGATCTTGTTCTTGAAGGCCAGCAGTCCCGTGACGTGCTTGCCGATGACATCGATGTCCATGCTGTTCTCCTGTCAGACGCCAAAGCCGCGCGGTCCGCCGAATGGCCTGCTGCTCACGACGCCCGGGTTACGATTTGGCGCATAGCGCATTGTTCGGAACGGCGCCGTCGCCGTCCAATACAGCGCGCCGTATTTGGTCTGGATGAACCACGCCATCTGTTCTGAGACGTTGTTCGAGTATGCGGCCTGCACCGAGACAGAGCCTTGCGTCGCGCTCGCGACCCGGCCGACGAGGGTCGAGGGCTGCTGTCCTGGCGCCGGCGCCGAGAACAGGGCCGCGATGTGCCCGGTCAGGTAATTTAGCAGATTCGATTGCGTCGCCGGATCGTTGACCGGGCCGCCGCCATCGTTGCGATGGACCGACGTCGCGATCTGAAAGTAACTCGCGGCCTGCGTCGGATTGACGGTCGCGGTGAATTCCGGGAACATCGCCAGCCATGCGGTGTAGTCGAACCGGACAACCACACCCATGGCGGAACGCTCCTATGCCTCGCTCGGCTGCACCTTGTCGTCGACGACCTGGTCGGCGCCGGCGCTCCGGACGCGCTCATCCTTGAAGACCTGGCGGCCGTCATCGCTCATCTTCATCGCGACCGATAGCGGCTCCATGCCGCTCTTGATCGAATCGCGGTCCTTCGCCCAGTCGATGACGCGAGCCTTGTTCTCATGGCCGTAGATCATCATGCTCGTGACGAACTGCGAATTCTCGTTGTGTTTCATCCACCGTTCGAATACGTCGGCCGGCACACCCTCGGTGATCGCATAGCCGCCGTGGACTTCGACCAGCCGGGCGAAGATTCCTGGCACGGTCGGGCCCTTGATGCGGATCTTGGGGCCTACCGGCCGGAACACGGACACCTCGCGGCGTTCGGCCTGGCCATAGACCGGCTCGTATTCGGCGCGCTCCTCGAAATCGCGGATGACGATGCCGTGCGGCAGCTTGCACGCCACCGTTACCGTCTTGCTGGATTTCGGAAGCTTCTGGTTTTCGGCCAGCGCTGCGGCGGAGGTAGCGGCGGAATCATCTGCCGGTACCTTTTCACTCGATAGTTCTTTCGCCTTCGCCATAACGGAAACGCACTCCTGGTGCTGTTGCGGCGCGGGGCGGCATGCCCCGAACCTATTGGTGGATCAGATGCCGACCATCGACGAGAAGCCCACCGGCATCCGGATGATGGTGCCAAAGGTGCCGGCGCCCTTCTTCTGCTTGTAGGATGATGTGGCGCGGATGATCGGGAACGCGCGCAGCTTCTCGGTGAAGCCCATCGTTGCGGTCTTCTGCGTCTTGATCTTCTCGGCGATCAGCTGCATGAAGTTGCCGGCGGCTACACCCTGCGGGTTGGTCGAGTTCAGCGCGCCGTATTGCACGGCGGTCTGAATGCGCAGGCCCGGGAAGTTCTTCTTCAGCAAATCTTCGACGTTGACGTTGAAGGAGTTGGTGAAGGTGAGCGCGACTTCGGAGCCGGGCGACAGGCCCAGCACCATCTGCGTCTTCTTGTTGACGTTGCCGGCGTTCTGCGCGACCAGGTTGGTGTAGACCGCGACGATGTCGTTATAGACCTCGTTGGCGGTCGCGTTCGGGTGGCCGTCCGCGGTAAACCAGCTGGTTCCGCCGTTGGCTTTCGGCGCCGGCGAGATCGGCGCGCCGAGGTTCGGATCGTTGAACAGGCCGTAGTTTTCGAGGCCGGCAATTCCGTAGAAGCCCGACAGGTTGTAAAACCGGTTGAGGCCGTCGGCAGCCGCGGCGTCCAGCTGGCCGATCCAGTTCACGCGCCCAAGGCCGGCGCGCTCCACCTCGAGGTCGCCGTATTCCATCATGACCTGGAACCGGTACGCTTGACGCTGCGGCCAGTTGGTGTTCGCGGAGGCGCGGCCGTTCTCGTTGAAGTCGCCGTAGCTCGACACCTCGACGGTATGCTCAACGGTCGGGAACATGGCGGTCTCGGTGGTGAAGTCGCCCTTCTTCTCTTCGCCGACGATCTCAGCCGCCTCGGTGGGCGCGAACAGGATCTCGAATACCGTTGGGTCGATATAGGTCGTCAGCCACGACGGAATGCCGGCGTTCGGCGCGGTCTGCAGGACAGGCTGCGCGTCGTAGGCCATGAAGTTGTGCTTGATTTCGTCGGTCGCGTACAGCTTCACGGTCGGGTGGATGGCGCCGAGCTGCTCGAACCGAGCCGAGTCCTGGGCATAGAGATCCATCGATTCCTGGAAATTCATGTTGAATGCTCCTCTAGCCGAGACCTTGGCTCGGTGGTGGTGTTTCCAAAAACTGGTCGGTAATTCAGCCCGCTATCAGCCGAGCGCGTGGTCGCTGATCTTGATGAGTTCGCCGGAAAGGCCGGGGCTCATCGCGTACCATTTGGTTTCGACGTCGAGCGCGGTGTTGATCGCCTGGTTCGAGCCGATCGTCTGCGTCAGGTTGACGATGTAGGTACCGGCCAGGCCCGTGCCGGTGCCGAGGTCGGTGATGACGGTGCCGGTCGAAACGCCGGAACCGGTGACCGTCTGGCCCACCGCGTAATTGCCCGCGACCGTGCCGCCGATCGTCAACAGGCCGTAGGAGCCGGTCATCGCTTCCGATGCGATATTCTGTTCGGAGACCGTCAGCGTATATCTACCGACGCCGCGCAGCGCTTCTCCGGCTTCGAGCGGGAGCACCTGCGCGACGATCTCCGCGCCGCTCGGCACGTTGGTGCCGGCAACAACGGTGCCGTTGTAGAGCGTGCCGGAAGATACCGCCGTCACGGTCATCAGGTTGCCCGCGATCGACGCGGTGAAACCCGAAGTCTCGGCCGCGATCTGCGAGGCGGTCGACGTGCCGCCGCCGTCGGGCGAGCCGGTCGCTGCGAAACGCACCGAACCGTCGGTGAAACTGGCGTACGCCTTCTGGCCGATCAGGGCCTGGTTCGCGCCGACGTTCTTCACGACGAAGTCGCCACCGTTCATCAGCGTGACGCCGAAGCCGGACGGCACGACCATGCTCGATTCCTGCAGGTACTGCGTAATCAGGCCCTGCTGCTCGCGGTGCACGAAACCGGTGACCGGACCGGAGCCAAAATTGTTGGCGACCGCAGGACCGCCGACGTCGTCCTCGGCGGCATCCGAAGCCCATGCGAAGCGGCCGACACGCACACCGAGAAGCCCGGCCACGAAGGCACCGGCGCCTGCGATCACCGAGAACCTCGGATTTGCACTGGAGAAGTCGCCTTCAACGCCGATCGCCGGCTGAACGGTCGTCACGGTCTGGAAACCAGTCATTGGGGTTGTTCCTTCCGGATAAACGGGGTTGGCGCCGGAGGCCGCTCTACGGGCCGCCGGCGTTGGTTGGATTCAGGTATGGAAAGGAGCGGACGGCCTAACCGACCGAGATGCGCGCAGCGCCCGGGAAGCGCTCGGCGAAGCTCTTTGTAGCCGCGGCGTCCATCGCCGGTTTCGGCTTCGGAGCCGACGCCACCGCGGTCTTGGCCTGCATCAACGCCTTGAGCGCCGGCACGCCGGTGATCTTGTCGGCGTCTTCCTGGCCGAGCACGGTGAGAGCCGCCTGATAGACGCCGTCGACGCTGTCGAAGGCGCCCTTGAGCGCGCCGACATGCGGACGGACATCCTCGCGAGCCGCCGCGATATCGTTTTGAAGCTTGCGCTCGGCCTTGACGGCCTCGGTCACGGCGCCATTGATCTTGGCGTCCATCGCCTTGCCGGCCTTTTCCTTCTCGGCCTCGGCGTCCTTGGCGGACTTTTCCTTGGCGTCCTTTTCCTTCTTCTCGCGCTCCGCCTTCTCCTCGGCGGTCTCCTCCTTGTCTTCGTCCTCGGCGCCGCCGGGCTTCATCATGTCGCAGGCTTTCATGAAGGCGTCTTCGGTCATGTTGCCCTTGAGGAATTCCTTCAGGCCGCCGCCCTCGGCGTCCATCGTCTCCTCCGGCATCAGATCGTCGTCTTCGTCCTCGACGGTCTTGTCGCCATCGACCATGTCGAGGATCGCCTGCAGACCCTCGATATTGCCGTCCGCGCCGAGCTTTGCGTCCTTGGCGAGCTTGCCGGTCGTGAGTTTGCTGATTTCCGTAACCAGCGCGCCCTTCATATTGCCGAAGGTCTTCGGCTTGACCTTGGCGAACACGGGGCCGAGATCGAGCTTGGCGTCTTTCGCCATCAGCGGCTTGAGGAAGGGAACGAGCGCGCCAACGGCGATCGTCGCCTTGAGGCTCTGCATGCGGACCTTTGACATGGTGACTTCTCCGTTGGTGGTGTTGGTGTCGATCGCTTCGTCGCCGACGACGACGTCCGGGCCGGCGCGCCCCTCGCGCACCAGTGCGACATGATTGCCGACCAGGTCGCGCATGACCCCGTCGTATGCTTCGCCTTCTGGCGTGGTTCCGGGCGTCATGTCGGCGCGGTAGCGGTACGCGCTGGAAAGCTCTTTCTTGACTTCTGATTCTATATCGTCGATCGCCTCGCCAGCCCAAAACACCAGACTGTTGTCGAGGAACCCGTCCGCGAAGCCGCCATCGGTGCCTGTCGACCCGATGACCAGGTCCGGGCGATGATCGCGCGCATCTACGGGGACATGGCGCGACAGGATCGGGATGTTGTTGAAGGTCGCCGCCGCTTTCGCGATCTCTTGCGGATCCCGGTAGAGGCGATATAGCTTGTCCAGCTGCAGGCCCAGCTCGGCCGCGTCCGGAATCTCGCTGCCGAGATATTCGCAGACGTTTGCCTTGCTGATATGCGACTTTTCCAGGTGCAGGCGGCCATCGCCGTCGTAGCGGCGGACGGTCTTCTTGTCCAAGGCGATCGTGCGACTGCCAAGCGCTTCGTCCATCGCCAACTTCATGCATGACGTCGCGTCGGACATCTGATAACCTATCGCTTCCTGACAGATGGGTGAGCCGCCAAAAGGCGGGGCCAACGCCGGTTGAAACCCTCTGATGCGCTAGCGGGGACCGAGATCGCGCATGATCGTTTGAGGTCGCCGCCGCAGGTTCGAATCCTGCTCTGTCGGGAGTTTCCAAAAACTACTGATCCAGAATCGGACCGAGCCCCGACAGCACCGTCGATGGAATTTCGTTCTTGTCGAGCTTCAGGTCCGACGCCTTGATGTGCGCGAGGTCCGCGCCGCCCGGCGCCGGCTGGGCAATCAGCTCGCTGTATTGCCGCGTGAACTCGACGCCTTCAGGAGTACCGTCGACGATCTGAGTGCCAGCCGGTTTGTCTTTGAGTACTTCCTTCACGATCGCCAAGCGCGCCAGATTGTAGGACTTCTCCGCGGCCTCGAGGATCGTAATGTCGTTGGCTATCGTCAGGCGCAGCTTCGGGCTGCCGTATTCCCACGGCATCATCTGCACTGATTCCTTGCCGTCGCTCTGCTTGACGATGACGGGATGGACGTCGATCGAGCGCAGCGCGCCGAGGATCTTCAGGCCCTGCTCGATCGTGATGGTCTGCGGCCTGTCGTCGGCCGCGGCGATCGCGGTGGTGGCGAGGATTGCGGCGAAGGCGATGGCGGTTACTGTACGCATGTACTGTCCTTTGGGTGTGGTTGGTTTGGTCTCATGAAAAACCTGGAATGACCGCGCGCGCCACGCACCGACAATTTGGCAACTCGCCCGGAAAGATGTGCTTGCCGACCGCCGGATCCAGCCAGCCCTTCGACGTATCGTATTTTGTCTTGTCGCGTCCGGCCTTGACGTGGGTCGGGCGCGGGTGCTTGCCGCCGCCCGAGTGAACCCAGACCGCCTCTTTCACGCCAAGCTCGATGTGCCGCGCGCGCGTCAGCGCCGCGGTGGCCATGTTATTCTGCGATCGCGCGATAAATGCCGCGCGCCGCTTTGTAACGCCGAACTGCTCCTCGAGGCCCTTGGCGATCGCGCCGAGATCGCGGCCGGTCTGCACCGATCGCATCACAAGGCCCTCGACCTCGGTCATGTATTTCGCCGGGATCGATTTGATCAGCGTGATGTTCTGGTTGACGGTTGCCTTCAGGATGTCGCGTTGTGCGGGCGTCGGGTCGAAGCGGACCGAAAAGCCGCCCTTGCGAAGCATCGAGCGAAGCGCCGCGTCCGATCGCTCGGCCACCGCGGTCGAGAAATAATCCGCCAGCTTCGGTGCCAGCTCGTCAAACTGCCGTTGCCAGCGCCGCGCCAGCTTGCGGACAGCCTTGCGCAACGCGGTCGACGGCAGTGCGTCGTCCTGGGCGATTACCGGTTCGTTGGCGCGATAGGACGCCTTCAGCCAGTATTTTACCGACGCGTTCATTTCGTCGATGAGCTTGAGCAGACGGTGCCGATAATCGACCTCAATCCCGACGTTGGGATGAACCGCGCGCAGCGTGAGCGGTTTTGCGGTCTTATTCCTTATCGCCGCCATTGTCGTCTTCTTCGCTGCCGGCCAGCTTCTCGGCCGAGCCCTTCGGCTCGAGGCCTTCTTCTTCCTCTTCCTTCAGGTCCGGCACGTCGTCGGCGTTGAGGCCGTGGTAGGCGGTGTCCGGGTCGTTGGCGATGCGCTTGCGCTCTTCCTCGGGTCGGATCGCGCCGGCATCTATCAGAATCTGGCCCGTCTCCGCCTCGGTCTTCTTGACCTCAGCCTCGCCCTTTTCGTCCAGCGACCAAAGCGGCTCATAGACGAACTCGATATCCGGGTCGACCTTGCCCCAGATGTTCATCTGCGCAAACGCGATCACCCTGCGAAGGTTGGGCGAGAAGAACTGTTCCTGTTTCGACTTGATCGTGTCGTAGAAGGAGCGAAGCTCCGGCTCCGCCGTCGCGTTGAGGCCGTGCGGCGAGATGCCGAGCAGCTTCACCAGCGGAATTCTGCTGACGGACGCCATATGCTCCTGCGCCTGAGCCTGAAGCATGTCTAGCGTGCCGAGCGGCGCCGACACGTTCTGGAATTCCTCCGTCTCCGAATCGATCATCATCAGGCCGCGGTTGTCCCGCAGGCCGTTGAACAGGTCGGCGCGCGCGAACAGCTGTTCGCCGCCGGGCGTCAGCGTTTCGCCGAGATTGGTGCCGAGCACGAACACCGAAAACGCCCGCACGATATCAGCCACGCTCTGTCGGATATTCAGGAAGTTCTCGACGTACGGCTTTGCCATCTGCGTCGTCGACAGGCCGCCGAATGAATAGGCCGGCTTGAGCATGTCGGGGACTTCGTGTCCGACGAACCGCAGGCAACGCGAGGCGTGGATTTCCTTGTTCATCACGAACCACATCTGCGGATTGTACCAGTCCGGCTTCAGTGGGTCGTTCGAGTTGTAGTTGGTCGGGTACGTCCAGACGGGTTCGATGACAGCCAGGCGCTTGAGGCTGCCCCTTTCGAACTTGTTCACGCTAATGCGGTTGTCGCCGTTGCCGATCGGCGTCTTCAACTCGTCGCGATCGTCGGATTGCCCGGTGTCGAGGTAAAGATGCGCACGGCCGAAATAGCCGTCCACCGCGCACAGCTTGCAGAAACTGTCGCGGACCTTGAGCCGGTCCAGCTCGTCGTTGAGCTGGCCGATCTTCTTTGTCTTGTCTTTGTCGCCCTTGGCCTGAAGCCGGATCCACTTCCGGGTCATCTCGGTCGCGATGGTCTCGACGATGACGCGGTATTCCGGCCGCTGCGCCAGTTCGGCGAGATAGGGATAGCCGAGGAACGTGACGCCCTCGAACGCCGCATTGCCGAGGCTGGCCCACGCGCCGCCTGCCCAGGCCGCCACACTGCCCAGCGATTCGTCGGCGGCCATGCGCCGATGCTGCGGCACGTGGTCGATAAGCTGCACCGGGAACTGCGGCAGCTTGAACGGATCGAGCCGCTGGAAACGCGGTGTCGCCTGGCGCGCCTTCGATATCACCTCAGGGTCTATCTTGATCGGCTTACGCTCGATCGGCGCCGCGGCGGCCGCGATCGCGCCGTCCGCAAGTTTCGACTTGACGACACTCTTTGCCAGTCGTCTCGCGGGCGCGCGCCGTGCCGTCCGCCCCTTCAGCTCGATAAATTCCATCGCCAGTTGGGCGGCGATCTGCTTGACCAGCTTCTTGCGCGCCTTTTTCACGACAGGCGCTTTCTGCGAACCGGCACTTGCGATTTTGCGATAACCTCGGCCGATATCACAAGCGGCGCGCGCGCCGTGAAGGTAAGGTAATCAAGCGCCCAGACCGCGGCATCCAGCCGATCCGGCGAGCCTTCGAGAGCGTACCCGTCGCTGGTCATGGCGCACATCTGGTCCTCGAGCTCGACGAAGTCGCCAGCGTGGGTGATCTTCTTCTGTTCATAGAGAGCGGCAATCGGCTCGGCGCGTATCACCTTGCCGCGGGATGCCGTAACCTCGGTGTAGGAAACCTTCTTGTCGATCGAGCGGATGACATGCTCGACCATCGCGCCGCCGAAGTTGCGCTCGGCGACGATCCGGTCGGCCTTGAATTCGTGATACGCGGCGACCGCCCGGCGCCCCCAGCCGTCCGGAGACAGCTTGCAGCTGCGGTCCGCCAGAATGTAGCCGCGGCCATCAACGCCCTTTCCGGCGACGATGATCCCGATCGGGTCTCCCGCGTCTTCTTCGCCGGCGGTGCCCGACGGGTCGATCGAGACCACGACGCGCTGCATGTCCGGCAACGTGACCTGCCTGCGCGCGTCGTCGATCATCGCGCGCGTCCACAGCGCGCCCGGAATGTCGTCCAGAACCTCGGCGTCCAGCTCCTGCCGGCCCAACCGAGTGCCAGCGTACCTGTCGAATACCGCCTCGAGGAACGAAGGCGGCAGGTTCGATGCGTTGTCGGAAGTCTTGCCGCGCACCACCCGCGTCAGCGAATGCCGCAGCAGGTAGCGGATCAAGTCTATCGGTCTCGGCGTCGTCGTAATGCAAGCGCGGGGATGAACCCCAAGACGCAGTCCGAACTGAAGCTGATCCCACGATTCCTGCGCGTAGACCCACTTCGCCAGTTCGTCGCACCAGGCCGCGTCGTGTTGCGGGCCGCGGAGCTGATCCGGTTCGGTGGCGTTGTAGAGCGTCGCGATCGCGCCGTTCGGCCAGGTCAGCCGCCGCTTGGAAGGCTCGTAGATCGGCTTAAAATCCCTCGGGTGGACCTGCAGAAGGCCCGACCCTTCGTCCTCGGCCTTGCCGTCGCCGACCATGACCTCGCGCGCGTCGGCTGCCGTCTCGGCAATGAGCGCCAACTGTCTATATCGCCCGCGGCCGAGCGGCGTCGATCCGCAGACGTTGTCGCGAACCCACTCCGCGCCGGTTCGGGTCTTGCCGAAACCGCGCCCAGCTAGCAGCAGCCAGTTTTTCCAGAGTGGGTCTACCGGCTGGATCTGGTCAGGGCGCGCCCAAAACTTCCAGTCCCAACGAAGAGCTTCTAGCTGGTCGTCACTTAGCCCGGCCAGAATCTTCGCGCGGTCTGATTCGGGCAGCGATGCTAGCAATTCGGCTTGTGATGAGTTCACGGGGACTGACGTCTTTGGTTTCGATCGCGCCACCGTTCTTGCCGGTCAGCTCGACGAGCGACTTCTCGGTTTCGCCGAGCTGATGCTTCGACATGTGGATGGTCATCGTCACGCCGGCGCTGTTGGGCATCTTGGCGTGACGAAATTGCAGGCGGCGCAGGCTCAGCTTGAACTCGCCTTTGCCCTGGTCCCAAATCTGCCGATAAGTCGGCTCCTGCAGGCGCCGCTTCAGCGTGCGTAGATCAAGTTGAGTTCCGGTCGCGATCAGCCCCGCACAGATTTCCTCTTCGGTCGCGCCAACAGAAGCCAAAGCTTTCAGGATGTCCTTGTCGATCTCTATTCGAGGCCGCCCGCGCTCGGCAGGTTTCGCAAGGAGAGTTTTCGACTTCGTCTTGCGCGCCATAACAGAAGGCCAAGGTTTCAAAAAGAGTGGTGGAAACAGCCATTTGAGAGCATCATGCGGCTAAATAACCGCGAGAATCGAAAGGCTCTTTCATGACCGTCCAGATCAACCCCGACGGCGTATCCGTCAAAGGCTGTTCCTACATCTACGCACCGCGCGGCCAGGCCGGCGAATACGCGCCGCTCGCCGCAAATCCGTACCGCGGCTGCGGCCACGGTTGCGCCTATTGCTATGTTCCGCGCGTCACGAAACAGGACCGCAAGGAATTCGACGCCGGCGCCGTCGCGCGCGGCGGCTACCTCGACGCGCTGCGCAAGGATGCCGTCAAATATCGCGAGGCCGGCATTACCGAGCAGGTCATGCTGAGCTTCACCAGCGACGTCTACAATCCGGCCGACATGTCGCTGACCAGGCCGTCGCTCGAGCTTCTGATCGAACACGGCCTTGGCATCTGCACCCTGACAAAGGGCGGCCGACGCGCGCTTGCGGACATCGACCTGTTTCGGCCGAGCCGCGACGCCTACGCGGCTACGCTGACCAGTCTGGACGACCGGTTCTCGCAGAAGTGGGAACGTGGCGCCGCGCTGCCCGGCGATCGCATCGCCGCACTCAGTTCGTTCCACGACCGCGGCATTTTCACGTGGGTCAGCCTGGAGCCGACCATCGACGTCGAGAGCAGCCTCGCGATCGTCGACGCGACGCACGAGTTCGTCGATCTCTACAAAGTCGGCCGCGTCAACTACCTGCCGATCACCAAGACCGAGGATTGGGAAAGCTACACCCACCGCATGATCGACAAGCTGCAGAAGCTGGGCAAGGCGCATTATATAAAAAAGGATTTGCAGGGCTTTTTGCCTCCCGGCTATTATAATCCGCTCAGAGTCCCGCAACACCATTGAGGTGCGCCAATGTCCGAAGACCTTTGCACCAAATGCCGCGCCCGACCGCCGTCGCATAGAATTTGGCAGGCCGGCACAAAGCGCCTGCTTTGCTGCGAGTGTCACGTCGGCGAAGGTAATCCCCCGGCCGATTGGCACCCTGACTGCATGCGAGCTGCTTATCCGCTGCGGGTGCAGCAGCACCACTGACCGCGCCGCGGTCTAAACAGGGAGAGAAAATATGCTTGGTGCAATTACTGCCGCTAGCGTGCTGTCAATGATTACGCTGATCCTGATTTATTGGGAACTTCGGATAATTCGCGACCGGATGGGACGGTAATCGTAAGCGACAACGGCCACTGAGGCTCAGACCATGAACCATCGCGTCGAACTTGCTCGGATTGAGCTCGAGATCGCCGAGAGTATGACAACCGTAACGATCGCAGAAATCTTACCTTGGCTTCGCAATCGCGTCGGTGGTGACCCTCGCCCCTATAACGGCGATGAGATCATAGCTTGGGTGGAGCGTGCCGCCGCCGCTGTTGGGCGATCGAAGGGGTCTCAACCCTTCCCCTTGAGCACCAGCCCTACGTAGCGCATCGCCGCGCCAGTCCGCCCCTCGGCCTGCCACCGCTTTTCGATGGTGCAACTCATCCGCCGCGCCAGTCCAGCGATCGCGCGGTCGATCACGGCATCCTGTTTCTTCGACAGCCCGACGATACCGGTCCGCAGTCCGGTCAGGATCGCGACCGCCTCGGGCACGATGTTCGATTTATAGGCAAAGCCCGCGCCCTCGGTCAGCACCAGGCCGAGCTGCTCGCCGGGTGCAACGCGCCGCCGGTCGGCGATGATGATCGCCTGCACCCACGGCGAGCCGTAGCTGTCGAGATCGAAAATCCCGAACTGCTGCAGGTCGAGCGCGCGCATGACGCGACGGTTGTCCGCGCAGAACATCAGCCGGCCGTCGCGCTGCGGTTTCAGATCGCAGCCGGCATAGCCACCGGCGTCTTTCCAAACCGCGGAATACATCTCGCCGGAACCTGCGAATGCGTCGAACACGGCAGCCTTGGCGCCGACGGCCTCGAGGACCTTGCGCCGCACCGCGACCTTGGCGCGGAAGGCCCGCGGATTGTTGTCGGTCTTGCCTGGGCCTTTCTGGTCGAGCGACATCAGATCACTTCGACGTTGGCCGCCTTCTTGCCGTTGCCCTTGCGGGTTGCGGAATCTACGAGCTCGTAACTGACGTGCTGGTCGGTCAAAAGGATGTTCAGCGATCGCGACAGGTCGGTGCGATGAACGAAAACCTCGTTGCCGCCATTGTCGGGCTGGATGAAGCCGTAGCCCTTTTCGTCGCTGAAGAACTTCACGCGGCCTTGAACGCGAACGCCTGGCATCTGTTAACCTTGGTTGTTTGGATCGGTTGTAGTCCGAGATATGACCGGCATCCGCGGCTGTCCGCCGATTTCCGTACGCTCGGGCGCGATCGTGAAAACCTCGCCAGATTTATGAACGACGTGGTTCGGCATCAGGTGGAAATGTTCCTCTGGTTTCGGCAAAACATCTTCGAGCGCTTTCCCGATCGCCATGCCCAGCGTCCGGGTTACCGAGAACTCACTCTCGTCCATGCCATCCGGCAAGGCTTTGAGGAATGCGTCGACAAATTTCTCGTTGATGCTGGTCATGGGTACACCGCCTGTTTCTGTTTAACCTATATTGATCATACCCAACTCGACTTCGACGCCGGCGAACGGCTTCATCGCATCGTTGAGCGCCTTGAGCGCATTGGCCTGCTGTGCCAGCGGCCCGCGCACGCTGATCCAGAATTCGTCGTCGACGGGCCCGGTCTCGATCTCGTGCACCTCGAGGTCTTCCGGCTCCTTGAGCAACCGGCTCAGCTCATTCGGAGAAAAGCCGAGGCCGATGGCATCTTCGCCTTCGTCGCTGAGTTCGGATAGAACATCGCGCAGGATGTCCTGGTCCCAGCTTGAATTCTCCGGCAGCCGATTGAGCGCCAGGCCAAGCGCTTTGTAGCCGGCATCGCTGAGGCCGGCGACCACGCGGCATTCCGCCTCGGTCCGCCCCATGCGCTTGAGCGCTTCAATCGTGGCATGGCCGCCGACGATCTGGCCGGTCGGCCGGATGACGATGCGGTTGACGAACCCGAATCTGTCGATCGAGGAAACGATCTGCGAAACCTGCGATTCGGAATGCCGACGCGCATTGCGCGGATCTGCGACGAGCTTGTCGATCGGTCGCGTTTCGTCGGTGATGACCGGCGAAGTCGGCTCTGCCTTCGGCTTTGCCATCGTCAGCCGATCAACATTGCTGCCGCGCCGAGAAGAACCACAGCTGCGACGCCAAACACGACGAACGGCCAGACGGGCAAGACCTTGTTGTTGTCGGCCGCCGGCGCCGGCCGAGGATATGCGCGGTGCGGCTTCGGACCGGGATTGCTGAAATGTCTGGCCATGACACGCGTCTCAGTTTGGCGAAAGCATCTTTGCATCAAGCGCCGACCGGCCTGGCGCTGGATCGCCGCATACCCATGCCGTGATCGATCGCGGCGCGCAGTTTCGGTATGCGGCTTCCCGCATCATCGCCATGGTCGGGCGAGGCGAGGGCGCGCCGGCGCAGCCGATCGGCTCACTGTCGCTGACCGCGTCAGGACGGCGCCGCCCCGGTTTCGCGATGTCGGTTTGTCGCGATCGCGGAAACTGGCCGGCATCGCGTTCGAACAGCTGGCTGCCGGAACTGTCCATGCGGTCTCGCGTACGAGGGGGTGACAAAAATGGTTGGGCCCGGTCTTGCTCAATAGCCACGCCACGGGTGCGCAATGTACATTGACGTACCTTGAGGCACCTCGACATACGTCTACCGCGCGAGCGCCGTCAGGCGCGATCGCTCTCGCGGCTCAGTAGATAAAAGCTGATGTTGTGGGCGGAGCTTGTCGGGTGATCGCGAGCTTGTCGCTCGCTCCCGGCTCTGCCTCGTTCCGTGGCCGTTGGGCACACGTGTGGATTTCTGCAGGCGCGCGTAGAGACGTCGCGAAATATTCGGCAAGTCAAGAGACAAAATCGCTGTGACATCCAATGTTCATAGTCAACTCGTTGATGCTGTTGAGAATAATAATTCCAAGTGACATCCGAAACCCGCTGTGACATCGCCCGAAATGTCACGCGAATTAACCGATTTTAACTTTCACTGCCAGCTGATTTGGGGGAGCTCTCAGCGTTGCGTTCTCGGCCGCAAGCACGACAAGCGACTTCGTAAAAGCCCTGAGATGGGCGGAGTAGGGCACCGCTTTCTCGCCTTTTCGCATCTGCGTCTGGCGGTATATTTTGTACGACCGATTGACGTCTGCGAGGCCGCCGTTTTGACGCGAGGCCTCGACGCGCGCCACGACTTCCTCGACCGCTTCTTCGGCTTCGCGTTGCAGCTGATGTTCGGTGCGCCAGACGGCGCCCAGCATGCCCGATACATTTATGAGAGCGTCGCGGACTTCGATGGCCGGCAGATCGATCCAGCCTTGAGGACACATCGCACCGACGGATTTTATATCGGCAAGACAGCGCGCCATCACCAGCTCGGCATGGGCCGGCTTTCCGAACCAGAGCGCGGCGAACTGGTCGAGGCTTTTGTCCGGCTCGAATGATAATTTGGCGGGCAGGCCGGCCGGCAGGGTTAGCACCAGGATGGCGCGCGCTTGTAGCGCCCCGACATAAGCCTCGATCAGATCATCCCGGGGCGCCATTTCCGGCCGTCATAGCAGCCGGGTATTTAACCGCTATTTCACGTGAAACAAAAACCGGGCCAAAAACCGGGAAAATCCCGGTAAAAACGGCACAAAAATCAGCTCATCATCCTGATTTTCCTGCAAAAAAGGCTTGCGGCCCTCGCAAATATGCGGTTATATAACCGCATTCCAACGGGGCACCGCCCCACCTCGCGAGGGCCCGCAGCGCCCGCATTGCCTCGCCATTGGCGGAAATGATGGGCGGTCGCGAGTACTTGCTGTCATGCAAGATGTTCTGTTGCCCGTCGGGCCGTAGGATCAAATACTCGGCTAGTGCGGC
>Ga0134128_10004187_pt1 | contig 17704 bp, 12 predicted proteins | sample KB31754_FD_96462 | JGI IMG/M metagenome (GOLD analysis project Ga0134128, IMG submission 96462) | Terrestrial soil microbial communities with excess Nitrogen fertilizer from Kellogg Biological Station, Michigan, USA - KB3-175-4 | ecosystem: Environmental > Terrestrial > Soil > Unclassified ... | reverse complement strand
GCCGACGACCTGTGCCTCATGCAGAAGCGCGACGGCCAGTGGCGGCTTTCGGCGCTCTCGCTCAGCGCCGGCAGCTTCTTCACCGCCAGGGACGCCATCGGCAAGAGCCTGCGCGAATTGCATGTCCCGGTGACCCGGTTCCGCGAGCGGTTCCTGGCCCGGGTGGAGCGCATCTTCGAGGGCCTGCGCCCCGGGCTGGTGCTGGAGCGGCGCAACTGGACGGTGCTCAACTCCGAGGCCCTGCACACGCCCGATCCCGCCCCGATCCGCGCCCGCATCGGCGAGATCGATCCCGCCGAGGCCGGCCGGCGGCTCCAGCTGCGCGTCGAGCGCCAGACCCTGCGCCGACTGCCGGAGAGCGGCGCGGCCCTGTTCACCATCCGGGTATGGCTCGCGCCGCTGGAGCGGCTGGCCGAGGACCCCGCCCGCCTCGCCGCCTTCGCCCGCGCCTGGCGAGAGGCCCCGGCCGAGTTCCGCGCCTATAAGCGCCTGGACCTCTACGACGCGCTGGTGGACGCTTTCCTGGCCGGTGCCGGAGCGCCGGCCGGAGAGGGCGTGGACGCCATCTGATGGCCGCCCCGCACATCGTCCTCGCCACCCCCTGCTACGGCGGCCAGGTCGGCATCCACTATCTACAGTCGGTGATCGCCCTGCAGGGCGCATGCGAGGCGCGTGGCGTGGGCCTCACCGTCGAGCTCCTGGAGAACGACGCCCTGATCACCCGGGCCCGGGCGCGCCTCGCCCACCGGTTCCTGGCCCGCCCCGAGGCGACCCACCTGTTCTTCGTCGACGCCGACATCGGCTTTGCGCCGGAGGCGGCGCTGCGCCTGCTGGACGCCGGCAAGGACCTCGCCGGCGGGGCCTATCCGCTGAAGGGCCTCGACTGGGGCAAGGTGCGCGCCGCCGCCCTGGCCGGCGCCGCCGACCTGATGGCCAAGTCGGTGGGCTATGTGATCCGCTTCATCCCGACCCCCGACAACTCCGTGGAAGTGGATGGCGGCTTCGCCAGGGTGGCCTATGTCGGCACCGGCTTCCTGATGGTCCGCCGCCCGGTGCTGGAGGCGCTTGCCCAAGCGCATCCGGAGCTCACCGCCGACCTTTCCGACCTCGAGCCCGGCGGCGCGCGCGCCTCGATGCTGTTCGACATCCTGATCGAGCCCGAGACCGGACAGCACCTCTCCGAGGACTACGCCTTCTGCCGCCGCTGGCGCGACCTGGGCGGGGAGATCTGGGCCGACGTGGAATCGCGCCTGACCCACGTCGGCCACGCCGCCTACGCCGGCAGCCTGGTCGAGGCCATGCGGCCGGGCTGAGGGCCCGTCGGCCCTCGCCGCTCAGCCTTTGCGCCGCAGCACCACCGCGCCGTTCGCCCGCTCGGCGCGGATCGGGGCGTAGGCCTCCAGCCGGCGCAGCACGTCGGCCTCGTTGTCGGTGACCAGCACGCCGGTGAACCGCAGGGCCGCGGTGCGCGCGTCGGCGGGCCGGATCGGGACGCCGAACCGGCGGCTGAGGTCGCCCGCCACCTCGGCCAGCGGCCGGTCGCGGTAGATCAGCTGGCCGTTGGTCCAGGCGAAGGCCGCATCCGGCTCGGCCGGCGACAGGGTCTCGACCCGCTGGCCCTCGACGTGGTCGAGCTGCTGGCCCATGGCGACGCGCGTGGGCCGCGCGTCCGGGGCGTCGGCGGGCCGCACCTCCACCACGCCGCGGCTGACGGTCAGGGCCACGCGCCCGTCGCGGTGGCGCAGGTTGAACCTCGTGCCCACCACGCGGACCTGCCGGTCCCCCACGGCGATCAGGAAGGGGCGGGCCGGGTCGTGGGCGACGTCGAACACGGCCTCCGCGTCGGCCATCTTCACGCTCCGGACGTGGCGGCCCAGGCTGACCGTGATCTGCGAGGCGGCGTTCAGCCGGACTTGCGTGCCGTCGACCAGGGTGAGCGTGCGCAGCTCCCCGGGCGCGGTCCGGTACGCCTGGGCCGCCGCGGTCCGCGAGCTCCAGAGTCCGGGGCCCAGGATCGCCACCGCCAGGCCCGCCGCCATCAGGACGCCGCCCGCCAGCCAGGCCCGTCGCCCGGCGCCGCGCGGCCGCTGCGCGCGCGCTGCGGACGGCGCGCGTCCCGGCGGTTCGCCCAGCTCGTGGGCGATGCCGGCGGAATCGAGGTCGAGCCACAGCTTCTCGAGCTTCTCGTAGGCGCGCGCATGGGCCGGCGCGGCCGACAGCCAGCGCTCGAACGCCAGCCAGTCGTCCACCGTGGCCGCCTCGCCCTGCAGGCGCGCGAACCAGCCGGCGGCCTCCTCGGCCGCCCGACCCTCCCCGCGAAACCCGCTTTCCTCGGTCATCGACCCCTTGCCCGCGCGCCGCGGCGGCCTCCGCGCCCGATGATATGACGCCGCCCGGCGGCCGCCGCCTCCGCAGAACATGTTCTGTGGCTCACGGCAGCCTCGCCGCAAGGTGCTTCAGCGCGGCCATCATGTGTTTTTCGACGGCGCTGCGGGAGATGCCCAGGGTCTGGGCGACCTGCGGGTGCGTCATGCCTTCGAACTTATGCATGCGGAATACCCGCTGGGTCTGCGGACTGAGGTCGCCCAGCGACCGGCGGATCAGCTCCAGCCTCTGGCGCGCGGCCAGGGCGGTCTCGGCGCTGGGTTCGCTCGACACTTCCTCGCCGTTCACCCGGCTGGTCTGGGTGTCCTGCCATGCGGCCTCGCGCCGGCCGGCGCGGCGCTCGCCCCGCAGGCGGTCGAGCATCAGGTTGGTGCCCAGGCGGTAGAGGTAGGCGGCGGGGCTGTGGACGTCGCGCGGCGCGTCGGCCGAGGCCAGGCGGACGAAGATCTCCTGCACCAGGTCCTCGGCGGCGGCGGCCGAACGCAGGCGCACGGCGAAGAACCGCTCCAGGTCTGCGCGGCGCTCGAGGTAGACGGCGATCAGGCTCGCGCGCCCCCGTTCCTCCGTCAGCGGTGCGTCCCCGTCCAAGCGCGTCCCCAGCCTCCGTCACAGCCGCAACATGCCGCTTGACGCCCGGTGAAGCTAGTTCGCCGACGTCGCAGGCGGGTTCCCAGCGCGCCCCGCCTGAGGCTAAGAGGGCCGGGTGCGCGCACCCAGAAGGAACTCCGTGCTTCAGCAAACGGCAAGCCGTCCCGAAGCCGGCCCGGCGGTCCTCGAGCTCGGTGTGGTCATCCCGACGTTCAAGGAAGCGCCCAACGTGCGCCCGCTGCTCGCCAGGCTGGAGGCGGCGCTGCGCGGCGTGGTCTGGCAGGCGATCTTCGTCGACGACGATTCCCCGGACGGGACGGCCGCTGAGGTCAAGGCCATCGCAGCGCTCGATCCGCGGGTGATCTGCCTGCGCCGCATTGGCCGCCGCGGGCTGGCCGGCGCGGTGATCGAAGGCGCCATGGCCAGCGCCGCGCCGTTCGTGGCGGTGATCGACGGCGACCTGCAGCACGACGAGACCCTGCTGCCGGCGATGCTGGCCGCCCTGCGCGGCGACCGCGCCGACCTGGTGGTCGGGAGCCGCTACCTGGGCCGCGGGGCCGACGCCTCGGCCCTCGGCGCCCGGCGCGAGGCCGGCAGCCGGCTGGCCAACTGGCTGGGCCGGCGCGTGCTGCACGCCCGGCTGACCGACCCGATGAGCGGCTTCTTCATGATCCGCCGCGAGCTGGTCGAACAGGTGGCCGGCCAGCTGGCCACCTCGGGCTTCAAGGTGCTGTTCGACATCCTGGCCTCGCAGAAGGCGCCGCTGCGCACCCTGGAGCTGCCCTACGAGTTCCGGGCCCGCGAGGCGGGGGCCAGCAAGCTCGATAACGGCGTGGTGGTGCAGTACCTGGGCTTGCTGGTCGCCAAGCTCAGCCACGACCTGATCTCCCCGCGGTTCGTGCTGTTCGCCCTGGTCGGGGCGAGCGGGGTGGTGGTGCACCTGGCCATCCTGCGCGCCCTGCTGCCCATCGGCTTCGCCTACGCCCAGACGCTCGCGGCGCTGGGGGCGATGACCTCCAACTACCTGATCAACAACGCCGTCACCTACCGCGACCGCCGCAAGCGTGGCCTCGCCCTGCTGAGCGGCTACCTGAAGTTCGTCCTGCTCTGCAGCGTGCCGCTGATCGCCAATGTGGCCGTGGCGACCATGGTCTACGAGCGCGGGCCGGCCTGGTGGGTGGCCGGCATCGCCGGCGCGGTGGTGGCCGCGGTCTGGAACTACGTGACCACGGCAAGGGCGGTGTGGTGAGCCGAGCGGGGGCGGCCGGGCCGGGAGGCCTCGCGCTCAGGCTGGCCCTGCTGGCGGCCGGGCTGACCGCCATCCGCCTGGTGGCCGCCGGCCTTGTCCATCTCACCGAGGACGAGGCCTACTACCGCCTTTGGGCCCAGCATCTGGCGTTCGGCTACTTCGACCATCCCCCGATGATCGCCTGGTGGATCCGGGCTGGGACCGAGCTCGTGGGCGACAGCGCGCTCGGCGTGCGCCTGCTGCCGGTGCTGGCCTGCGGGCTCAACACCTGGCTGCTCGGCGACCTGGCGCACCGGCTGGGCGCCGACGAGCGCACCGCGCTGCGCGCCGCGCTCTGGTACAACGCCGCCCTGACGGTGAGCCTGGGCGGCGTCTTCGCCCTGCCCGACAGTCCCGCGAGCCTGTTCTGGACCCTGACGCTCTGGTGCCTGGCCCGGGCCTGGACGCGTGGCGGCATCGCCTGGTGGGCCGCGGCGGGCGTCGCGGCGGGGCTGGGGACGCTGTCGAAGTATTCCGCGCTCTTCCTGGCGCCCGGCGTGCTGCTCTGGCTGGCGCTGGTCCCGGGCGGCGTTGCGCGCCTGCGCCGGCCCGGCCCGTGGATCGCCGCCGCGCTCGCCGCCGCGCTCTTCGCCGTCAACCTGGCCTGGAACGCCGAGCACGGCTGGCTGACCTTCCAGAAGCAGTTCGGCCGCATCGCACCGGAAGGCCTGGCCCCCGTCCATCTGGCGGAGCTCCTGGTCACCCAGATTCTGCTCCTCACCCCCCTGGTGGCCTGGTTCGCCGGCCGGGGCGCGGTGCAGGCGTGGCGGCTTCGGCGCGCGCCTGAGGGCTCCCAGCGCATGCTGCCCCTGGCCACCTCGGCGCCCTTCGCCCTCTACCTGGCGGTCCACGCCCTGCATGACCGGGTGCAGGGCCATTGGCCGGTCCCGCTGTTCGGGTCGCTGGCGATCTTGGCGGCGTTCGCCGCGCCGCAGGGCGAGACCCGGCCGGCGCGCACGGTGCGCTGGCTGACGCCGGCCATCGGCTTCGCCGCCGCGGCAGGCGCGCTCCTGATCACCGCGCTGCCGGCGCCCACGCCGCTGGGCGCCGGAGACCCCTCGCTGGTCCTGCGCGGATGGCCGCAGTTCGCCCGCGACGTCGAGCGCCTGCGCCGGCAGACGGGCGCCGCCTGGGTCGGCGCGGAAAGCTACGGCGTCTACGCCCAGCTCGCCTGGGAAGGCGCGATCGCCGCGCCGCTGCTGCAGGTGATCGAGCGCGACCGCTACCGCGGGGCCGGCGGGCCGGCGCCCGACTTCAGCCGGCCGGGCCTGATCGTCGACATCGCCCGTCGGATGAAGGCGCCCGACATCGGCCGCTGCTTCCGCCAGGTGATGCCGGTGGCGACGCTGGGCCGGGCCGGCGGGCTGGGCCACAACCAGGTCTACAGCGCCTTCCTGGTCTCAGGGCCGAAGCGCGACGTCTGGGTGATCGGCTGCCCGGCCGAGGTCCGTCCCGGCGTCTGGCGCTAAAAGCTCCGACCGAGCCCCAGCCCGATGGTCCTGGGCCGCAAGGGCGTGGCCTGGGTGAAGCGCTGGCGGCTGAACGGGTTGCCGAAGGCGAAGGTGTTGCCGGTCTCGTCGCCGACGTTGTCGACGAAGGCGGTGGCTCGCCAGCCGTGACCGCTCAGCGTTGCCGCCACCCGGCCGGACGCGTAGCCGCCCTGGCGGTTGTCCGCGCCCCCGTCGAAGGTGAGGAAGGAGCGGCCCACGAAGGACAGCTGGCCGCTGAGCTCGGCGGTCCAGCCGCGGCTCGCCTGCCAGCGATAGCGGACGAAGGCGCCGCCCATGTCGAACGGCACGCCGGGCAGGCCGATGTCCCGCCGCGCCGGGAAGGCGTCGGCCGCGCGGGTGATCTGCGGGTCTTCCAGCAGGACGTTGGCGCGCATCAGCACGCGCGCGTTCGGCTGCCACAGCGCCTCGGCCTCCAACCCGGTGTTGGAGCCGTCGCCGATGTTGACGGTGACCAGCAGGCCCGAGCCCAGCCGCTGGTCGGTCTGCAGGCCGATCCAGTCGGCGTGGAACACCGCCGCGCGCAGCAGCAGCCGATGGTCGAACAACGGCGCGCCGGCCCCCACCTCGTAGCTCCACAGGTGGTCGGGGCTGAACCGGGCGGGCGCGCGCTGCGGCGTCAGGCTGCCGCCGGCCGCGGACGGCACGTTGAACCCCCCGGCCCGATAGCCCTTCTGCATCTGCGCATAGACCAGGATGTCCGGGGTGACGGCGTAGGTGAGGCGAAGCTTCGGCGCGACGCCGGCGTCGGTCAGCTTGCCGCGCATCGGATCGAGCGGCGTCTGCGACAGCGAGAAGTCGCCGGCCCGGGTGGCCACCTGGGTGGCGAACCCCCGCGCGCCGGCGGTCAGCGAGAGCCGCCCGGTGAGATCGTAGGTCAGCTCGCCGTAGAGCGCGGCTTCCGTCAGCTCGTCGCGGCGTCGGTAGACCGGGCGGGCCGGCTCGTGCGGGCTGATCCCCAGCAGCGCCGCGGCGTCCATCTCGTCGGAATAGGCGACGAAGGCGCCGGCCAGCCAGCGCAGCCGCGAGGGTCCGCGCGACGTCGCCAGGGCCTCGGTGGCCCAAAGCTTGATCCGCTTGTCTTCGTCGAAGGCCCCGCCGGTGGTCGAGCCGCCCGCGGCCCGGAACGCGCCGGTGGCGTCGTAGCGGGTCTTCAGGCCGTGATCGATGTAGGCCGAGGAGACCTTCAGGTCGGCCAGCTGGCTGGCGTGGGCGGCGGTGAAGCTGTATTCGCTGAAGTCGTTGCGGTTCGGCTCGCGGATCGAGGTGTCGCGCGTCCGCGGTCCGCCGGCGCCTTGCGTGTATTGCGCGTCGTCGGTGTCGATCGACTGGTGGGCGAGGCCGCCGGTCAGCGTCCAGGCCCCCGGCAGCGCGGCCAGCGCGGCCAGCCGGCCGCCCCAGCGGCGGCTGGTGTTGACGTCGCTCAGTCCCAGCTCGGGATTGTCGATATAGCCGCCGCTCTCGTCCTCGTAGATGACCGCGCGCACCGCAGCCCGGCCGCCGGCCAGCGGCGCGTTGAGCATCGCGTCCACCGCGTTTGACGGCCCGCCGTGCTGGGTGGTCAGGGCCTCCATGGAGACCTCGCCTGCGAAGCCGCTCGGGTCGGGGCTGGCGGTGACGATCCGCACGATGCCGCCCATCGAGCCGGAGCCGTAGAGGGTCCCCTGCGGCCCGCGCAGCACCTCGACCCGGTCCACGTCCACCAGCCGCAGGTCCGGATCGGGGGCGTTGTAGGTGATCGGCACGTCGTTGAGGTAAAGGCCGACCGTCGATTGGGTCTTGCCGGTGAAGGCCCCGTCGGAGAGACCGCGCACGAAGATCTTGTCGCGGCCCGGCCCCAGGTTGGTCACCGCCACCGAGACCATCTGCGGCGCGACCGCGCCGAAGGTGCGGCCGTCCAGGCTCTCGAGCTCCTCGCGGGTGGCGACGCTGATCGCCGCGGCGGCGCGGGCCAGCGGCTCGGTGCGCTTCTCGGCGGTGACCACCACCTCGTCGAGCCGGGCGGGCGTCCCGGGCGCGGCCGGCGCCCCGGCTCCGGCGCGGACGGGAAGTCCTACGATGCGGAAGCTGCGCGCATCAAGCCGCTGATAGCCGCAGCCGGGCGGCAGCAGCGCCGCCAGCGCCCGCTCGGCGGCCATGACGCCCACCACCGGACGCGACGTTCCGCCGCAACCGGCCGCCGGCAGCCCGCCGACCGAGACGTCGGCCTGCACGGCGAACCGCACCAGCGCGGTCTCCAGGGGCTCGGCAGGCAGCCGGAAGTCGGCGGCCTGGACGGGACTCGCCGCGAGGAGCACCATGGCCAGCGCGTACGGCGAAGCTGCGGCGAGGCCGCCTCTTGCCATGCGCCCGCTGAGGTGATTGTCCGTCTGCGGCGTCATTCCGTCTTCGCGCTTCCCCGGAAGCGAAGCGACCAGATCACTGCGGAGAAGTCCACTGGACCTGCTCGATTCCGGACCTGACGCCGTCGAGACCGACCGCGAGGCCTGCCGCGAGCGCTTCGCGGCCAGCCTGATGGGGGCGGCGCGCCATGAGCGGCCCTACCGCCACTGGATCCTCAGCGAGACCCTGCCGGCCCGCCTGGCCCAGGCGCTCGACGCCCTGCCGTTCGCGCCGCCCGACCTGCACGGCGTCTCCGGCTCGCGCGAGGTGCACAACAACACGCGCCGATACATCGACCAGGCCGCCATCGCGGCGCACCCGGTCTGCCGCAGCGTCGCCGAGGCGTTCCAGGACCCGCGCACCGTTGCCCTGGTTGAAAAGGTGACCGGCGCCCATCTGGCCGACTGCTGCCTGCGCATCGAGTACGCCCAGGACACCGACGGCTTCTGGCTGCAGCCGCACACCGACCTGGGAGTGAAGAAGTTCACCCTGCTCTACTACCTGTCGCCGGAGACCGACGCGGACCTCGGCACCGACGTCTACGCCGATGCCGACACCTGGTCGCACCGCGCGCCCTTCAAACCCGGCATGGCGATGGCCTTCGTGCCCTCCAACAACACCTGGCACGGCTTCGCGCCGCGGCCGATCCCGGTGGTGCGCAAGTCGCTGATCGTCAACTACGTCACCGCCGAGTGGCGGGCGCGCGAGCAACTGGCCTATCCCGAGAGCCCGGTCCGTTAAGCGGCCACCGGCAGGGTGACGATCGCGGTGACGCCGCCGGCCTGGCCGCCTGCGTTGGAAGTCAGCTCCACGTCGCCGCCGTGCGCGCGGGCGGTGGAGCGGGCGATCGGCAGGCCCAGGCCCACGCCGCCCTTGTCAAGGTTGCGCGAGACGTCGGTGCGATAGAACGGCTGGAACACCCGGCCGAGCTCGTGGGCCGCCAGGCCGGGCCCGCGGTCGCTGATCGCCACCACGGCCAGACCGCCTTCGCGGCGCACCTCGATCTTCGCGTCCCCGCCGTACTTCACCGCATTGTCGACGAGGTTGGAGAACAGCCGCTGCAGCGCCACCGGGTCGCCGTCCACGGTGACCGGCCCGCCGTCGACGATCTCGACCTGGGCGCCCACCATCGCCGCGTCGTCGGCCACGCATTCGATCAGCGACAGCAGGTCGAGCCGCTCGCGCCGGCGCGGCTGGCCCTCGTCACGGATGAAGGCCAGCACGCCGCCGATCATCTGCTCCATCTGCTCGACGTCGGAGAGCACCGACTCGCGCAGCTTCTCCGGAGCCGATTCCAGCTTGAAGCGGATGCGCGCGAGCGGCGTGCGCAGGTCGTGGCTGATCGCGCCCACCATGGCGGTGCGATCGTTGATGTAGCGCTTCAGCCGTTCCTGCATCTCGTTGAACGCCTGGGCGGCCGTGCCGATCTCGGCCGGCCCCTTCAGCGCCATCTGCGGGGCCTGCGGGTCGCGGCCGAGCCGCTCGGCGGCCTCGGCGAAGCGGCGCAGCGGGGCCGAGATGCGGCGCGAGAACAGGTAGCCCGCCGAGCCCACCAGCAGGAACCCGCCCAGCAGCCAGGCGGAAGCCTCCATCTGCCAGGCCGAGGGGAACGGCTCGGGCGTCGAGCGCACCACCGTCCAGGCCCCGTCGTCGGCCTGCAGGGCGGCGGCGAAGTCGCCGAAGATCGGCATCTCCGGCCCGCCCGGGACGCGCCGGCGGATCGCCCCCGGCGCGATGGCTTCGCTGGTGCGGTCGATCTCGAATGGCGAGCCGCCCATCGGGCCGCCGCGGTCGCGCCCGCGCGGGGGCGGCGCGCCGGTGAGCGCGCGGCGGATGCGCCAGACCGGCGACGGGTTCTGCTCTTCCAGCCGCACGCGCGCCTCCGGCGCCCCCAGGGTGCGGGCCAGCGCCGCCAGCGTCCGCTCGTGCTCGCGATGCGGGGCGACGAGCTCGGGCGGCAGGGTCCTGGCGGACGTGCGGATCAGCGGCCGGCCGAAGCGTATGCGCAGCGCCCCGCCGCGGATCGCGGCGGCCACGTCGCCGACCCGATAGATCGGCGGCCGGGGCGGCGGCAGCAGCACGATGACCCCGAAGCTGATCGCCTGGGCGACCATCAGACTGGCCAGCAGCAGGGCCACCAGCTGCAGGCTGATCGGCGCGCGCGCCCGCATTCGCGCTAGGCCCGCGTCACCTTGGCGTCGAACAGGTAGCCCGCGCCGCGGTAGGTCTTGATGATCTCGCCCTCCACCGAGGCGTGCAGCTTGCGCCGCAGCCGGCTGATCTGGACGTCCACCGCCCGGTCGAACACCTCGGTCTGCGAGCCGCGCGCCTGTTCCAGCAGCTGGTCGCGCGACAGGATGCGCTGGGGGTTCTCCAGGAACACCGAGAGCAGCGAGAACTCCCCGCCGGTCAAGAGGATGGTGGTGCCGTTGGGCGCCCGCAGCTGGCGGCGCAGGGTGTCCACCACGAAGCCCTGGAAGTGGTAGGTCTTGCCGCGCCGCGGCGCGCCGCCGCGCACCTCGTCCAGGCGGCGGAACACCGCGCGCACCCGGGCCAGGAGCTCGCGCGGGCTGCAGGGCTTGGGCAGGTAGTCGTCGGCCCCCAGCTCCAGCCCCAGCACCCGGTCCACCTCGTCGCCCATGGCGCTGACCATCACGATGGCCGGCCCGCCGGCCTCCGACAGCCGCCGGCAGATGGACAGGCCGTCCTCGCCCGGCAGCATGACGTCCAGCACGATCAGGTCGATCGGCGCAGCGGCCAGCGCGGCCTCCATGGAGGCGGCGTCGTGGGCGGCGTGCAGGTGAAAGCCGTGCTCGCGCAGATAGGCCACCACCTGTTCGCGCAGTTCGGAATCGTCGTCGACGACGAGCACGTGGCGGGCGGGGAGGGCGGCGGCTTGGGTGTTCATGGCTCCTCCTTCTCCCTGAATGTGGCTCCGGAACTACGGTAGCGCCACAATCGGCCAGCCGCCGAGACGAAAAGCTTTGGGCCGTGGCGGGCGCCGTTCTGGCGCCCCACCCGCGGCGTCAGGCCGTGACCGCCTGGGCCTGGCCCGCATCGGCCGTCCTGGCCTGGCCAAGCTGCGCCGTGCGGAAGGCGTCGATGGCCGCGGCCAGCTCGCTGGAGTCCAGCTTGCCGTCCCCGTCCTTGTCGAAGCCCGCCAGGCTCTGCTTCAGGCCGTCGCTGGCGCTGGTCCCCAGCGCCTGGGCGATCTCGTCGGCGCTGAGCGCCCCGTCGCCGTTGCTGTCGGCCTGGCCCAGGATGGCCGAGGCGAGGCCGCCGTCCGACGGCTGCGCCTGCGACGCGGCGGTCGCGTGCCCATGGTGATGGTGGTGGTGATGCACGCCCGACGCGGACTTCCGCGCGTCGATTGCGCTCGCCAGCTCGTCCTGGGACAGCTTGCCGTCGCCGTTGGCGTCGAGCTTGGCGAAGGCCTGCGAGACGCCGCTGTCGCCGGACGTGGTGTCCTGGCCCAGCGCCGCCTCGACCTCGGCCAGGCTGAGCGCGCCGTCACCGTCGCTGTCGGCCGCCCCGATCACCTTCTGGGCGATGTCGGCGCTGGTCGGCGCCGGCGCTTGGGTGTCCAGCAGCGAGGCCAGGGTCGCTTGCGCGAAGCTGGCGGCGCCGGGCGGGTTGGCCGGCGAGGTCGGAGGGCTCGCCGGGGCCGCAACGGGCTGCATCGAATCGCCCGGCAGGTCTTGCCCGGCGGGCGGTCCCTGCTGCTGAAACAGCCGGGCCAGCAGCCGCTGCGCCTCACCCCCGCCGTAAGCTGTTGAAGTTGAAGGTATCTGCATCTAAGCCTCACAGTCGGTTCACAGGAACCGGCCGCGCCGCCGCAGGCGGTGGCGAGACCGGCGGGGATCTGCGAAGCAAGTTTCGGGGGAAAGCCGGACCGTGGCCGAGTGTTGCAGGTCGCGCGGCGGGATTGAAACCTGCGCGACGCGGACCGTCGGTTCGGCTAGAGAATGCGTCAGGCGGAGCCATTCGCCTGACACAATCATGCTCGATCGATCGGTGGCGTCTGAGGGGTTTCGTCTGATGAGTGGGCAAATTTCGCCGGGGCGGTCGGCGAGGACGCAAGGCGCCCACCGCGCAAGGCGGCGGCTCCGCTTCGGCCCGCCGCTGGTCAGCCTGACGGCGCTCCTGTGGGCGGGCCAGGCCCTGGCGCAGACGACGATCAGCACCGACACCACCACGCCGCTGCAGACTTCGAAGACCGGCGACCTCACCGTCAACAGCGGCGCCAGCATCAAGCCGGCGTCCGGCACGGCGGTCACCGTCGACAGCAGCAACGCCGTCAACAACAACGGCATCATCTCTTTCCACAACGTGGACAACGCCACCGGCGTCTTGGTGCTGGGCGGCAATACCACCGCCATCACCAACTCGGGCTCGATCGTGCTCGACGAGGACCAGGCCTCGACCACCGACTCCAACGGCATCCCGCATGGCCCGTTCGCCAAGGGCGCCAATCGCTTCGCGCTGCGGCTCACCGGCCCCGGCGACGTGACCGGGTCGATCGTCAACAACGGCGTGGGCGTGCTCTCCGTGGTGGGCAACACCTCCACCGCCATCTCGATCGAGACCAACCTGTTCGGCGCAGTGACCAACGGCGGCGCCGTCACCAACACCGGCGACAACAGCTTCGGCTTGCGGGCGACGGGGACCATCTCCGGCAACGTGACGCTGGGCGGCACCTTCACGGCCAACGGCCAGAACGCCCAGGCGGTCTCGCTGGCCGACGTGGGCGGGGCGGTGGTGATCAACTCCACGATCAGCGCCACCGGCTATCGGTTCACCACCCGCAGCACCAGCGCCGACTTCCTGAAGCTGCTCAGCAAGGACGACCTGTTGCAGGGCGGCCCGGCGGTGACCATCGCCGGCAACGTGGCGGGCGGCGTTCTGCTGGACTCCGTCACCACCACCGACGCCACCGGCGTCCAGACGACCACGGCCGGCTCGATCAATTCGTTCAGCGGGGCGCCGGCCCTGGTGGTCGGCGCGGCGGGCCGCTCCATCACCCTGGGCAACGTCGGCGCGGACACCGACGCCTTCGGGCTGGAGATCAAGGGCTCGGCCCAGGGCAGCGGGGTCTATGACGGCGTCGCCTCCACGGGCGTGCAGGTGGGCGTCTCGGGCGGCGGGGCGGTGGACACCACCGGCGGCATCCATGTGTCGGGCACGGTCTCGGCGACTAGCTTCGCGGCCAGCGCCACCGGCCTCCACCTGATGGCCGGCGCCATCGCGCCGGTGATCAAGAACGAGGGCGCGATCGCCGGCGTTATGAGCTCCGATGCGCCCGGCGCCGCGGCGACCGCCATCGCCATCGACGGCGGAAGCTCGGTGGGCGCCCTGCTGAACGCGGCCAACATCACCGCCCAGGTGACCGGCCAGAAGGCCAGCGCGATCGCCGTGCAGGACCTGTCGGGCACGCTCTCCGAGATCGAGAACATCCGCGCGATCAGCGCCGCGCGCGTGCTCACCGATCCGAACGCGGCGGTGACCGGCCGCGCGATCGCGCTCGACCTTTCGAACAACACCACGGGCGTGCACATAGCCCAATCCGACCCGAGCGCGGGGGTGAGCCCGCCGTCGATCCTCGGGGAGATCCTCACCGGAAGCGGAAACGATCGGCTCGAATTCCTGGGCGGCACGGTGAACGGCGACATGAGCCTAGGCGCCGGGGCCAATTCGCTGACCGTCGACGGCGGGGCGGTCGTCAAGGGCGGCCTGACGGCCCAGGGCGGCACGCTCGCGCTCTCCGTGGGCGCGGGCACGCTGCAGGTGAACAGCGCCAACCCGCTCGCGGTGACCACCCTGACGCTGGGCCCGGCCTCGACCACCATCCTGACCGCCGACCCGTCGGTCAACAGCTCCACCGAGCTGGACGTCAGCGGGCCGGCCACCATCGCCTCGGGGGCGAAGATCGGCGTGCGGCTGGCCTCGATCCTCGACACCACCGCCACCTACACCCTGATCCGCGCCCAGAACCTGAACCTCGGCGCGATCGACACCAGCGTGTTGGGCCAGGTGCCCTTCCTCTACGACTCGTCGCTGTCCTCCAACGCCGCGGCGGGAACCGTCAGCGCCACGCTGACGCGCAAGTCGGCCGCGGAGCTGGGATTGCCGGCCACCACGGCCGGCGGCCTGGATGCGGTGGTGCATGGCGTCAACGCCGACGTCGGCCTGCGCGGCGCGCTGCTCTCCCAGACCGACCGGCCCGGGCTGATCAACCTCTACAACCAGCTGCTGCCCAACCACTCGGGCAGCATCTTCGACACGGCCGCGGCCACGGTGGGCGCCTTCGCCCAGCCGGTGGACGACCGCCAGGACCAGCGCGGCGGCGGCTTCTGGCTGCAGGAGACCAACCTCGGCCTGTTCGCCGGCGGCAGCGCCGACGACCCCGGCTACAAGGCCTGGAGCTTCGGCATGGTGGGCGGCTACGAACTGCCGGCCACGACGCTGGGCATCCTGGGGGTCAGCTTCGGCGTGGCCACCAACACCGTCTACCCGGACAAGGTGGATTCGGCGGCCGACCTGCACGCCAACATGATGGAGGCCGGCATCTACTGGCGGGCGAGCCGCGGCGGGTTCTCCGCCAACGCCCGGCTGGCCGGCGAATACGTCAAGGTCACCTCCGACCGGGTGATCTCGATCCTCGGCAGCGACGGCCTGGCGGTGAACCGCACCACCAACGGCAGCTGGGACGCCTTCGGGGTCGACGGCCGCATGATGGTCTCCTACGAGGCCGTGCGCGGCCGCTACTACCTGCGGCCGCTGGCCACCCTCGACTACTTCCGGCTGATGGAAGGCTCCTACACTGAGCACGGCGGCGGCGACGGCATGGACCTGGCGGTCCAGTCGCGCACCAGCTCGCGGGTGACAGCCTTCGCGGGCGTGGCGATGGGCGCCGTCTATGGCGCGGCGCGCGACTGGGGTCCCGAACTGACCTTCGGCTACAAGGGCGTGGCGGCCAACAATCTGGGCGTCACCACCGCGCGCTTCGTGGCCGGCGGCAGCCCCTTCACCCTGCTGGCCAACGACATCAGCGGCCAGGGCGCGGCGGCGCACGTCGCGCTGAAGGGCGAGAACGGCTCGGGCGCGTTCTCTGTCGAAGGCGGGGCCGAGACCCGCGACGGGCTCTCCATCTACGACCTGAAGCTGGCCGGCCACATCCAGTTCTAGGTCGCCGGCGCCTGGCGCGGACCCCGCCGCTGGACTGAATTCGCCGCCGCCGGCCGATTAGATCGGAACGCGAGCTTTCACCCGCGGGTTTGGCTCGCATGAGCAAGACCGTCGGCGACTTCCTCGTCGAGCGCCTGCATGCGTGGGGCGTTCGGCGCATCTTCGGCTATCCCGGCGACGGGATTAACGGCGTCCTGGGTTCGCTGCAGCGAGCTGAGGGCAAGATCGAATTCGTACAGGTGCGGCATGAGGAGATGGCCGCCTTCATGGCCTGCGCCTACGCCAAGTTCACCGGCGAGGTGGGCGTGTGCCTGTCGACCGGCGGGCCCGGCGCGACCCATATGATCACCGGGCTCTACGACGCGAAGCTCGACCACATGCCGGTCCTGGCGATCACCGGCCAGGCGCCCCGATCGGTTCGTGGCGCGCACTATCAGCAGGAGATCAACCTCGATCGCGTGTTCGCCGACGTCGCCGACTATGTGCAGGAAGTCGAGGCGCCGTCGCAGATCCGGGTGGTGACCGACCGGGCGCTGCGGGTGGCCACGGCCCGGCGCGGCGTCTCCGTGATCGTGCTGCCCGGCGACTTGCAGGACCAGCCCTACCAGGACCCGCCGCGCCAGCACGGTTCGGTGTTCTCCGGTCTGGGTTACGCGAGGCCCAAAGTCGTCCCGTACGAGGCCGACCTGCGTCGCGCGGCCGAGGTGCTGAACGCCGGCAAGAAGGTCGCCGTCCTGGTCGGGGCCGGCGCCCTGGGCGCGACCGACGAGGTGATCGCGATTGCGGACAAGCTGGGCGCCGGGGCCGCCAAGGCGCTGCTGGGCAAGGGCGCCCTTCCGGACGACCTGCCCTGGGTGACCGGCTCGATCGGCTATCTGGGGACCGAGCCCAGCTATGAGCTGATGATGGAGTGCGACACCCTGCTGATGGTGGGCTCCGGCTTCCCGTATTCGGAGTTCCTGCCCAAGGAGGGCGACGCGCGGGGCGTCCAGATCGACATCGATCCGTCGATGCTGAGCATCCGCTATCCGGCCGAGGTCAACCTGCACGGCGACGCCGCCGAGACGCTGCGCCTCTTGACCCCGATGCTGCAGCAGAAGGCCGACCGGGGCTGGCGCGAACACATCGAGAAGCATGTGGCGAGCTGGTGGAAGACCGCCGAGCACCGCGCCCTGCAGCCGGCGAACCCTATCAACCCGCAACGGGTCGCCTGGGAATTGTCGCCGCGCTTGCCCGACCGTTCGATCATCACCAGCGATTCTGGATCGTGCGCCAACTGGTACGCGCGAGACCTGAAAATCCGGCGCGGCATGATGTGCTCGCTGTCCGGGAGCCTCGCCTCGATGGGCGCAGCGGTCCCTTATGCGATCGCCGCGAAGTTCGCCCACCCCGACCGCCCGGTCTTCGCTCTGGTCGGCGACGGCGCCATGCAGATGAACAACATGGCCGAGCTGATCACGGTGGCGAAATACTGGAAGGACTGGGCCAGTCCCAACTGGATCTGCTGCGTCTGGAACAACGAGGACCTGAACCAGGTCACCTGGGAGCAGCGGGTGATGGAGGGCAACCCGAGGTTCGACGCCACTCAGCAGATCCCCGACGTCCCCTACCACAAGTTCGCCGAACTGATCGGGCTTCACGGCATCTTCTGCGACGATCCCGATCGCGTGGGGGGCGCCTGGGAAGAGGCCCTGACGTGCGAGCGGCCGGTCGTCCTTGAGTTCAAGACCGATCCGGAGGTGCCGCCGCTGCCGTCCCACATCAGCCTGGAGAACGCCAAGAAGTTCGCCACGACCATGATCAAGGGCGACTCGCGCGAGGGCGCGATGATCGCCGGCGCGGCGCGCCAGGTCCTGAGCGGTGTCCTGCCGCACGACCAGGGATGAACGCTGCGGTCCGAATGCGGGCTCGCGTTCGCCCCCGGGCCGGCGAGCCCGCGGCGGCCACGGCCCTGGGGGCCACGGCGCTCGCGCTCGGCGCGGGCGCCAGCCTTGGCGCCGCGCTGATCCCAGAGCGGACCCGTCCGCTTCGCCGCGCCGCGCCGCCTGAGGCGTCCGCGCCCGCCGTGCGCGGCCTGTTCGCCGCCACCGCGCTGCTGGCGCTCTCGGTGCTGGCCGACAGTGCGCTCGAGCACTACCGCGGCAGTTACAAGAACCCCGGCATGTACACACCGCTCGCGGCTTCGGCCGTGACGCTGGTCTCGGCGGCGACGGATGCGGCGCGGCCGGCGCGCGCCGGCGCTTGGCCGGTCTACGCCGCGGCGAGCGGCGTCGGCCTGGCGGGGCTGGCCTTCCACGCCTTCAACGTGCTGAAGCGGCCGGGCGGCCTCTCCTGGCAGAACCTGTTCTACGCCGCCCCGCTGGGCGCG
>Ga0134128_10004186_pt1 | contig 17706 bp, 16 predicted proteins | sample KB31754_FD_96462 | JGI IMG/M metagenome (GOLD analysis project Ga0134128, IMG submission 96462) | Terrestrial soil microbial communities with excess Nitrogen fertilizer from Kellogg Biological Station, Michigan, USA - KB3-175-4 | ecosystem: Environmental > Terrestrial > Soil > Unclassified ... | reverse complement strand
TGCCGCCAAGCGCCCGCACGAATCCTGTATTCTTTAACCCTTTGACATCAGCGGCTTAGCGGCCCCATGGAGCTCATTCGCGGATTCAATGGCCTGAACGAGCACCGCCGGGGCTCCGTCGTCACGATCGGGACCTTCGACGGCATGCACTTGGGCCACCAGGCGCTGCTCGCCAGACTGAAGGAGCACGGCCGACGGCTGTCCCGACCGGTCATGGTGCTGACCTTCGAGCCGATGCCGCGGGAATTCCTGCTGGCCGATGGCGAAGCACCGGCACGCCTGACCTCGTGCCGGGAAAGATGGCGGATCCTCGAGCGCCTGGGATGTGATTTCCTGTGGCTGCTGCGTTTCGGGCCGCCGCTGCGCAATCTCTCCGGCGAGGCGTTCGCGGAGCTCCTCGCGCGGGATCTGCGGACACCGCTGATCGTCGTAGGCCATGATTTTCGATTCGGGCGCAATGGCGAGGCGACCGCGTCGATGCTCAGCGGCGCCGGGCGGCGGCTCGGATTCGAGGTCGACGTGGTGCCGCCGGTCACTGCGGATGGGGAGCGGGTGAGCAGCAGTGGCGTGCGCGAGGCGCTTGCCAGGGCCGATTTCGAGCAGGTGCGCCGATGGCTCGGCCGACCGTACTCGATGACGGGGCGGGTCGTGCATGGGAATCGCCTGGGGCGCAATCTGGGGTTTCCGACGGCGAACCTGCAGATCGAGCGTCGGCGGCCTCCCGTGCAGGGCATCTTCGCCGTCCGGGTCCGCGGTGCGACCGAGGCGGCGTTACCCGGGGTAGCGAGTCTGGGGACGCGGCCGACGGTCGATGGCGAGCACACGCTTCTCGAGGCGCACGTGTTCGATTTCTCGGGCGATCTCTACGGCCGGGAGATCGAGGTGGAATTCGTGGCGAAGCTGCGCGAGGAAGAGCATTTCCCCTCCCTCGACGCGCTCGTGGCACAGATGCACCGGGACGCCGCCCAAGCCCGACAGATATTACTCGACAGACTTCGAATGGCTGACAATTGAATGACTGACTACAAGAGCACGATCAACCTGCCCGAGACTGCTTTCCCGATGAAGGCGGACCTCGCGCGGCGTGAGCCGGCGATGGTCGCTTCGTGGGAGGAGCGGGGCATCTACGGCAAGCAACGCCAGCTGGCGCGCGGGCGGCCGCGGTTCGTGCTGCACGACGGGCCTCCTTATGCCAACGGCGCGATCCATATCGGCCATGCCGTCAACAAGATCCTGAAGGACATCATCGTCAAGTCGCGCTCCCTCGACGGGTTCGACTCGCCGTACATCCCGGGTTGGGACTGTCATGGCCTGCCGATCGAGCTGCAGGTAGAGAAGAAGCATGGCCGTCCGGGGCAGAAGCTCGACGCTGCGGCCTTCAGAGCCGCGTGCCGGGCCTTCGCGCAGGAGCAGGTGAATCTGCAGCGTGTGGACTTCAAGCGCCTGGGCGTGCTCGGCGACTGGGATCATCCGTATCTCACGATGGCTCCGCGCTACGAGGCGCAGCAGCTGCGCGCCTTCGGCCGCATCATTCAGAACGGACACGTCTACAAGGGCGTAAAGCCGGTGCACTGGTGTCTCGACTGCCGCTCCGCGCTGGCCGAGGCGGAGGTCGAGTACGAGGAGAGGACCTCTCCCTCGATTGATGTCGCCTTTCGCGTGACCGATCTCCGGGACCTCGAGCGGCGCATGGGACTTGCCGCCGGGCGACTCGATAGTGCACCAGCCGACCTCGTCATTTGGACCACGACTCCGTGGACCCTGCCTGCGAACCAGGCTGTCGCACTGCGCGACGAATTTCGCTACGTGCTGGTCGAGGCGGAGGGTCAGGGTGAGCGGTCGCGGCTCATCCTCGCTGCCGATCTGCTCGATGCCTGCCTGAAGCGCTTCGGGCTGGTGCGGCTGTCCATCTTGGCGGAAGCGGCGGGGCGTGACCTCGAGGGACTGAAGCTGCAGCACCCGTTCGAGGACCGTCAGGTGCCGGCCATCCTGGCTGAGCACGTGACGCTCGATGCCGGCACCGGTGCGGTCCATACCGCTCCCGGGCACGGTCACGAGGACTTCGCTGTAGGCCAGCGCTATGGGCTCCCGGTCGTCAACCCCGTCGGTAACGACGGCCGCTTCCTTCCTGACACACCGCTCGTTGCCGGCCTCAAGGTCGATGAGGCCAACCGCGTGCTCATCGATGCGCTCCGCGAGCGGGGACGCCTGGTGCATCACGAGCCGTTCGTGCACAGCTACCCGCATTGTTGGCGGCACAAGACACCGGTCATCTTCCGCGCGACGCCCCAGTGGTTCATCAGCATGGACCTCGAGGGACTGCGTGAGCATGCACTGCGCGACATCAGGAAGGTGCAGTGGACACCGGAGTGGGGCGAGCAGCGCATCACCGGCATGATCGAGAACCGGCCTGACTGGTGTATCTCGCGCCAGCGCACCTGGGGCGTACCCATCCCGCTCTTCGTCCATGCGCAGACCGGCGAGCTGCATCCACGCACTCAGGAGCTCATCGAAAAGGTGGCCTCGCGCGTCGAGCGCGATGGCATCGAGGCCTGGTTCTCACTCGATCCGGCCGAGCTGCTCGGCGCGGAAGCCGATCAGTATGAGAAGACCAGGGACGTGATGGACGTCTGGGCCGATTCAGGCCTGTCGTTCGAATGTGTAGGCGCGGAGCGGCCGGAGATCGCCGCACCCGTGGACCTCTACCTCGAAGGCTCCGATCAGCATCGCGGCTGGTTTCACAGTGCGCTTCTCATGTCGGAGGCACTCTATGAGCGTGCCCCGTATCGTGGCGTCCTGACGCATGGATTCACGGTCGATGAGAAGGGCCGCAAGCAGTCGAAATCGCTCGGCAATGTCGTCGCGCCGCAGAAGGTGATGAGCACGCTCGGGGCGGATGTGCTGCGTCTATGGGTCTCTGCCACCGACTACGCGAACGAGATGAGCGTGTCGGATGAGATCCTCAAGCGCATGTCGGACTCCTATCGCCGCATGCGCAACACGGTGCGCTACCTCCTCGGGAATCTCCACGGTTTCGATCCGAAGCGCGACTCAGTGGCCACCGGCGATCTGCTGGCGCTCGACCGTTGGGCGCTGGCGCGCACGGCCGCTCTGCAGGCTGAGATCATCGAGGCCTACCGCCGCTACGCCTTCCATCTCATCTATCAGAAGGTACACAACTTCTGCAGCGTGGATCTGGGCAGTTTCTATCTCGATGTCCTCAAGGATCGGATGTACACCACGCCGACCTCGGGGCGCGCGCGCCGCTCGGCACAGACGGTGATGCAGCACATCGCCGAGTGCATCGTGCGCTGGCTCGCTCCGGTGCTATCCTTCACGGCCGAGGAGATCTGGACACTCTTGCCCGGTGAGCGCTCCGAGTCGGTGTTCCTCGAGACCTGGCATCCGCTGCCGGAGGTCTCCGCCACCGACATCGAATGGCCCGCGTTCCTGCAGCTTCGCACCGATGTCACGCGCGAGCTCGAAAAACTGCGTGATGCCGGCTCCATCGGCGCGCCGCTCGATGCCGAGGTCGACATCTACTGCGCTCCGGAAGAGCACGCGCGCTTCAACGCCCTGGGCGACGAGCTGCGCTTTTTCTTCATCACATCCCACGCCCGCGTCCATCGGGTCGAGGGCGCACCGCCGCCCGATGCCGCTCCTGCCACCAACACCGGGCGGGGCGGAGTCTGGATCGCGGTGAAGCCCACGGCCGACCCGAAATGCGTCCGCTGCTGGCAGCGTCGCCCGGACGTCGGGTCGGATCCGAAGCATCCGGAGATCTGCGCCCGCTGCGTGACTAACATCGAAGGGCCGGGCGAGAACCGAAGGTTCATATGAGCGCTGCCAATGGGGAAGAAGCCCGCCTGGTCCACCGGGTGCAGGACGGCGTCGCTGCACGGCAGCCGAGCGGCTGGCGCTGGCTGCCGGTCACGCTGGCGGTGATCGGAGCCGATCAGCTCATCAAGGCCTGGATCGTGGGGCATCTGCCCCTGTACGGCACGGTTCGCCTCCTGCCGGTGCTCGATATCACCTTGACGTACAATAGGGGCGCCGCCTTCAGCTTCCTCGCGGACGCTTCGGGCTGGCAGAAATGGCTGTTCGCGGGCCTTGCCGTGGCGGTGGCAGCAGGGATAGTGCTCTGGCTGAAGCGTCTCAACGGACGCACTCAGTGGACACTGTGCCTCAGCCTCACGCTGATCCTGGGCGGCGCGCTCGGGAACCTGATCGATCGGCTGCGGATCGGACACGTGGTCGATTTCATCCTCGCCCATTGGCATCGCGTGTATTTTCCCTGGGCGTTCAACGTCGCGGATTCCGCCATCACCGTGGGCGCGGCGCTGTTAATTCTCGACGCCTGGCGCGAGAGCCGCGGCTCGAAGAAGGAGATCGTTTGATGCAGGTGCTTCTTGCCAACCCGCGCGGCTTCTGCGCCGGCGTCGACCGCGCCATCGACATCGTAGAGCGGGCGATCGCGCTCTTCGGTGCTCCTATTTACGTGCGCCACGAGGTGGTCCACAACCGCCACGTCGTCGAACGGCTGCGCGACCTGGGCGCGGTGTTCGTCGAGGAGTTGCGGGAGGTCCCGTCCGGCGCCACCGTCATCTTTTCCGCGCACGGCGTCTCGCATGCCGTCGAGGATGAGGCGAAGGAGCGCGGGTTGACGGTGTTCGATGCCACCTGCCCTCTGGTCACCAAGGTGCACATGGAGGTACAGCGGTATGCCCGCGAGGGACGCGAGGTCATTCTGATCGGCCACGCCGGCCATCCCGAGGTCGAAGGCACCATGGGACGGTTCGAGACCTCTTTCGGAGGGAGCATGTACCTGGTCGGCAGCGAGGCGGATGTCAGGACGCTCGAGGTCAGGAATCCGGCCAACCTCGCGTTCGTGACTCAGACCACCCTTTCCGTCGATGACACCACGGAGATCGTGGCGGCATTGCGCCGCCGCTTTCCGCTGCTCGCGACGCCGCGAAAGGAAGACATCTGCTATGCAACCCAGAATCGGCAGGATGCCGTGAAGAAGCTGCTCGCCGAGTGCGATCTGCTGGTGGTCGTCGGCTCGCGCTCGAGCTCCAACTCCAACCGCCTGCGGGAGCTGGCCGAGCGGGCCGGCATTCCGGGCTACCTGGTCGATGGTCCGGCGGACCTGAAGCGCGAGTGGTTCGAGGGCAAGAGCTCCATCGGCGTGACCGCTGGCGCATCGGCGCCGGAGATTCTCGTGCAGCGAGTGCTCGAGCAGCTGCGCAGCTGGGGCGCGCAGCTGCCACGGGAGATCGCCGGGCGCGAGGAGCGGGTGACCTTCGGACTGCCGCGTGAGCTGCGGCGCGCAGGACCGCAGGAAGAGGCGAAGCCGCCGCTGTCAGCGTCCTGAGCTTCGGGCCTTGTACAGGGATTTTTTGAGCTTCCAGCGCTTGTGCGACCAGGGCCAGTCCGGGGGCGCGTCGCGTATCTGCTGCTCGACCAGGCGCACGTAGCGCTCCGTAAGCTCGCCGGGCTTCAGTGATTCCCCGGGCGAGGAGAGTGGCACGAAGCGCATCTCGTAACAGCCCCGCGCCGTACGTTTCATCGCGATGAAGAACACGGGGAATCGCGTGACCCGGGCGATCTCCTCGGGTCCCATGTAGAAGGCGGTATCGCGGTTGAGAAACCGCGTCCAGTGCTTGTGCTCGCTCGTCGTCGGCTCCTGATCGGCGACCATGGCCACGGCGCGCACTACCTTACCGCGCTTGATGATGTCGGCCAGCAGCTCTTTGGCCGGCACCAGCCGGCTGCCGAAGCGGCTGCGCACTTTCTTCATCTCACGCTCGGCCCAACTGTCGACCAACGGCTTGTAGGCCGCATCGAGGGGAAAGCCGAGCTCGAGCGACAGGGCGAGGAGCATCCACTCCCAGTTGCACTGGTGCGCCGCGGCGAGCAATACCGATTGACCCTGCGCGAGGAGTGCTCGCGGCTGCTCGATGTCGAGGATGCTCACGCGCCTGCGGAACTCCGCTTCGGGGAGTGTCGCTGACTTGATGACCTCGACGAGCATGTCGGCGAAGCCGAGGTAATAGCGGCGGCGAATGTCTCGCATGCTGGTCTCATCGAGATCCGGGAAGCATTGCGAGAGGTTCCCGCGCACCACGTGGTCGCGATAGGGGAAGACCCGGAAAGCAAGCCAGCCGAGGAAATCGGCCAGTAGATAGAGCAGTGGAAACGGCGCACGCGACAGCAACCGCACCCACCAGGCCGAGCGCGGCAGGGGTGCGGCCGCACCAGACGCATTGGCCGCTCCGGTCTGTGGACCGGGATCCGAGCCGTCTGCGGGCCTCTGAGAAGGGGCTGGGGGCAACATGGTGCGCGCAGGGTACCTATGGCACGATGCGGCCGCCAGCCCAGCTCGCGAGCGGAGGATCCCTTATGCCCGTTGCCGAGTACTTCAGCGCCGACTACGCGGCCGCGCGCCGGCGCTTCCAATCAGCGGCTCGAGGTGCGGCGGTGAAGCCGGTGAGCTATCTGCTACCCGATCATCAAGGCCCGAGCGGAGAGTCGTTGACCCTCGACGTCGCGCGACTGGGCGCCGCCGACGCGCAAGCGGCCTTGCTCCTCATCGCAGGAACTCACGGCGTAGAGGGTCTGGCGGGCTCGGGCTGTCTGGTCGGGCTTCTCGAGGATCGTCTGTATGAGGCGCTACCGGCGTCCTGCTGTCTCCTGCTGCTCCACGCCATCAACCCCTATGGCTTTGCGTGGCTGCGGCGTGTCAACGAGGACGGCGTGGATCTCAACCGCAACTTCGTCGACTTCACCCAGCCCCTGCCGTCATCGGAAGCGTACGAGCGGCTGCATGACTGGCTGGTGCCGGCGGACTGGGACGGGGAGACGCGGCGCGCAGCCGATGCAGCGCTGGCGGCACATGCCCAACAGCACGGCATGGCAGCGCTGCAGGCGGCTGTCTCGGGCGGACAGTATACCCGGCCCCAGGGGTTGTTCTACGGCGGAGTGCGGGAGACCTGGTCGGCGCGCATGTTGTTTCGCGTTCTGAGTGAGGTGTTGCCCGCCACGGTGCGCAGGCTCGCGGTGCTCGACCTGCACACGGGGCTCGGCCCGCCCGCATATGGCGAGCCCATACTCGATGCCTCCGATCCGAAGGCCCGCGAGCGGGCCCTGCGTTGGTTCGGGCCGGACGTCCGCGACTTATCGGCTGGCGAATCCGTCTCAGCACGTCTGACCGGGACCATGGCACGCGGCATCGGGCGGGTCCGTCCTGATCTGGAGCTGACTCCAATCGGGCTGGAGTTCGGCACCCGGCCGATGCTGGAGGTCCTGGAGGCATTGCGGGCCGATCATTGGCTGCACAGCCGCGGCGGTAAGGATTCGGCCGCGGCCCCCCAGATCCGTAGGCGGATGCGCGCGGCGTTCTACTCCGACAGCGTTGCCTGGCAGACGGCGGTCTATGGCCGGACGGCCGACTTCGCATTCCGGGCGCTCCGCGGACTCGGCGAATAAAGATCAGCGGCCGCGGCGCCGCCTCGGGGCGAAGCGCGCCGCCGAGTCACTCCTGCCCCGAGGATGTCGGGGCAGGAGTGGCTGACTCGCGAAGCTACCTGCTCGAGGCCACCCGCGAGGCAAGGGCGTTGCGCAGCGTGTCGGCGCTGGGACTGTTGATGTTACCGGCCAGGATCTGCGCGGATGTCACGGTCCGCTGATAGTATTCCTCGTCCATTTTCGTATCGGGCGAGATGTGAGTGACGCTCGCGGTGAGTCCGCCGTAGACACCGCTCGTATTCGACCAGAGGATCACATCGCCCTTGCCGGTGTTGGCTTGGGTCTTGCCCGACCAGTTCACCACGGTGAGACCCGCATTGCCATTGAGGGACCAAGTGCTGGTCGCGTTGGCAAACCGATCGACGGCCTTCTGGGTCATGAGGATCATCGCGATCGCGCCGCCTTCACCGCCGACCTGAGCGCCGATGCTGCCGCCGCCCATGCTGTAGAACGCAGGAGAGCTCCACCCGCTTTCAGTCTTGGCGAGAACGACGCCACCGCCACCTTGTCCGCCGACGATGAAGCCGCCTTTGCCGTAGTGCGGAATGATGAAAACGCCTCTGGCCCGCTCGAGAACGGCTGCCAGACCGGGGTCCTGCTTCATCTGCTGCACGAGGCTCACTGCATCATTCACGCGATCCTGAGCGGAGCGCGCGGCATGGCCCTGCGAGTCCGAGGACATGGAGCTCATTGCGCTGTCGCGGGGAGCGGCTGGGGCCGGGGCAGCGGTTGCCAACGCTACCGCAGCGGCGACGGCCGAGATCGGAACGATGAGACGGCGAGTTGCTGTTCGGGTCATGGGTTCTCCTGTAGGCCTGTTCCTGCGCTACGAATGCGCGCGACCCGCGAGTGTTCCGCTGGGCCATGGGCGTGGCGGCACCCAGGCGCTCTGGCCGGCAGACGGGGAATCAGGAGCGGCGGCTGCGACTGGGCGGGTTAACGCGCCGGCGCAATGCGGGAAACCATGCGGCGCTCGATCAGCGAGACCTGAAGCGGATTCGATTGGCCGGTTTGATAGAGCGCGTACAGCAGGGCCCGATCCCAGGCGCTCATGCTCTTCGGCGGATCCCTCTCGTCCTCGAACAACGAGAGGATGCTCGGCGCCCCGGGGCGGGCGTGCGGCTGGATTTGAGCCAGCCCTACCATGGACACGTAGTCGGCAAGCTGTCCGATGGTGAGACCGCTGGTCTGATCCGTATCGATCACGATGAAGGTCTGGGAGAGCTCCAGCACCGCCTGCGCCAGGCGTGTGCCCCCCTCTCCGGCGCTGATGCACCTGGAAGTAGGACCGAGCTTCAGGCCGAGCGAGGGCGCATCGAGTTGGATCGGGAGCTTGATGCCCGGCATCGTGTTGTACCAGACGCGAATCGGGCTCTTGGAGTGGATGAATGTCTCGACACCACCCACCCCGCTGCAGATGTTGTACATCCTGGTATCGCGGGCCCACCACTTCTCGAGAAGCGCCTGCGGATAGGGAGTTGCGATGACGAACAGGTTTGGCTTGCAGTGCTCGCCGGCGAGCGGCGCATGCGCCGCTGTCGCGACCTGCGAGATGCGCGCGAGAATGTACTCTCCCTGTGCGCGCGGCAGCCCGGCGATGAGCGGGCAGATCGGCTCGTTCCAGCGCGGCAGTGAGTCATTCATGTGACTGACCACCACCGAGAATACGAAGCGGCTCACCCGGCGCCTGAGCTCCTTCCTTGCCCGAGCCGCTTGTATCGTCACCGTCTCGAGCTTCGTGCCGGTGTCGCTCCCCGGCGCGGTGGCGGCGGGACTGTCGGCCAGCCTGTCCGCCGAACGTGCGCCGCCGGCGTGCAGTGTGAGCGAGGCCGTAATGATCGCGGCGAAAAGGAAGGGAACGTTTCGACTCCTGCTCGCGGGGCGTCCGCGAAAAGGCCGCGCGCGCAAGCGTTCGTCCTCGTGGTAGGAGTGCATGAGCGAGCCTCCGGGGAGCCTTCACGCAACCGGTATTCTAGCTGATCGCCACCCACCCTGCCTCCAATGCTCACCGGGGAACGCGGTGGTCGGTTGGTGTGGACATCGGCTAAGATCGTTCGGCGCTGATCAACCGCGCGAAGTTACCGGACACAGCCCGCCCATCGTCCGCGGACGCTTCGGGCACCGGGAGGTGAAGACATGACACTGAGTTGGAAAACGCGGCTGATTCAACCGCAGGTTTCCGCGCCCGAAGGCTTCCGCTCGCTGGCGACGCCCGTTTACCGCGGCTCGACCACACTATTGCGCAGCGCGGCCGAGGTCGTCGATCACTGGGATCAGCGCCGTACCCGCTACAGCTACGGGTTCTACGGTACGCCCACGAGCCTCGAGCTTGCAGCGCGGCTCGCGGAGCTCGAGGGGGGCTACCACACGTTCCTGACACCCGGCGGCCAGGCAGCTATTTCGCTGATTTTTCTGTCGATCGCGCGCTCGGGAGGCCATGTGTTGGTGCCGGACAGCGCTTACGGGCCGACCAAGGACCTGGCCGACCGCGTGCTTGCCAGGCTGGGGATCGAAGTCGAGCGATACGATCCGATGGCAGGCGGCCGGATCGGATCTCTGTTCCGGCCCAACACACAACTGGTCTGGTGTGAAAGTCCTGGCTCGGTCACGATGGAGATCCAGGACGTACCGGCCATCGCGGCGGCAGCTCGCGAGCGGGGCATTCCGTTGGCGTTGGACAATACCTACGCGTCGGGTGTCTTCTTCGATGCCTTCAGGCATGGGGTGGACATATCAATGCAAGCGCTCACGAAATATGTGGGCGGTCACAGTGACATCCTGCTCGGATCGGTCACACTGCGCGACTCTCGCTTCTACGAGGCGGTCGGCGATGCGCATCAATTGTTGGGATTTGCGGTTTCCCCGGACGACTGCTCGCTCGCGCTGCGCGGCATGCAGACCCTGGCCGTGCGCCTGAAGCAGCTCGAGGCCAGCGGCCTGGCCGTCGCGAGCTGGCTCGCAAATCGACAGGACGTCAAAGCCGTCCTCCATCCCGCCTTCCCCGCCTGCCCGGGACACCTCGAGTGGAAGCGGGATTTCTCAGGCTCTGCGAGTGTCTTTTCCGTCGTCTTCCGTCCCGGTGTGCCGCGTGAGCGGCTCGTGGAGTGCATCGATCGGCTGAAGCTCTTCAAGCTGGGATACAGCTGGGGTGGCGTAACCAGCCTGGTCATGCCGTTCTTCGATCTCAACCGACAGCATGGTAAGCACTCGGGCTGGCTGGTTCGCTTCCATGTAGGCCTGGAGGATCCCGCCGATCTATTGACCGACCTCGAGCAGGCGTTTCTTCGGTAGCAGCAGCTGCGGCCCGTCGTGCCCGATCACGACTTCGGGTACCATGCGCGCCTGTCGGCCTGCCACCAGGCCGAGGGGAGGGGCTATGGACTCACAGCGCGGCGCTTCGCCTTTCAGCAACCGTGATTTCCGCCTGCTCTTTGGCGGCAGCTCCATATCGATGGTCGGGGATCAGTTCACGCTGGTGGCCCTCCCATGGCTGGTGTTGCAGCTCACCGGCGATCCCGCGCAGCTCGGCCTGGTTCTGGCCGTGATGGCGCTGCCGCGTGCGGCCTTCATGCTCGTCGGCGGTGCCGTGGTCGATCGTATGTCACCGCGGCGCGTGCTCCTCTCGGCACGCAGTGCCAACGCCGTGCTCGCCGGACTACTCGCCGCGTTGGTTCTGGCCGGCTCCATTCAGATGTGGACCGTGTACGTGCTGGCCTTCGGTATCGGGCTTTGCACGGCGTTCGCGTATCCAGCCGGCGGCTCCATCCTGCCGCAGCTCGTGGCGCCGAACCAGCTGCAGATGGCCAACTCCATGATCATGGGTATGCGCCAGCTCAGCATGCTGATCGGGCCGGCGCTGGCGGGACTTCTGGTCACCGCAGGCAGCGCAGGGAGCGCCGGAGTCCACGGCACGGGCCTCGCGTTCGTCGTCGATGCCGTAAGCTTCCTGTTCTCGATCGCCTCACTGATAGCGATTCGCATCGCGAGTGACCGTGACTCCCGCGCGCCCGCGGGCAACGTTCTCGCCCAGGTCGCGGAGGGGATGAACATGCTGTGGCAGGACGTGCAGCTGCGCTCCTTCATTGCCTACATGGCGCTCGTCTCCGTCCTCGTCATGGGGCCGCTGCAGGTGGGGCTGCCCCTCTTCGCGAAGGCCCGTTTTCACGAAGGTGCCGCGGCATTCGGCTGGTTCATGACCGCCAATGGGAGCGGCATGCTCCTGGGCAGCATCATGTCGACGTCGATTACCCGCCTGGTGCGAGGCCGTTTGGGCGTAATGATCCTGGGCTTCGATGCCGCCGCCGGACTCGCGCTCGCGACGCTGAGCACCGTGCATTCTGTAGTGTCCGGCGCTGCGCTTCTCGTCCTCGCCGGCCTCTTGGCCGGTACGGTGCAGATCGCGATCATCAGCTGGCTGCAGCGGCGCGTGCCTCAGGCCATGATGGGCCGCATCATGAGCATCGTCTTCTTTACCTTCCTCGGCCTCGCGCCCCTGGCGGCGGCGCTGGCGGGCGGCCTCCTCAAGGTGATCTCGCTCTCGGAGCTCTTCGTCGGTGCCGGGCTCTCCCTCACGGCCCTGGCCATGATCTGCCTGACACGGCCGAGTCTGCGGGCGATCCGCCTTCAGACGGTCTCGGCATAGGGCTCCGGCGAGCTGCCGCCGCTCACCACTACGATGTACGCCATCGGAATCTCCGTCCATACGGGCTGGGGATCCTGCGTGGTCGTGGGCGGGTCCCTTCGTGACCCTCAGGTCGTCGGCAACGAGGTCGTAGAGCTTCTGGACGATGCAGAGCGCTTCTGTTATCACCGCGCGGCCGAGATGAAGACCGCCGTGGTGCCGGAGTGGCTCGCCCGCGTGCGCGCAAAAGCACTCGACCGTGCGCGAAGCGAGCTTGCACCTCTGTTAGGGAAGGGCGTACGTGTCGGCGCCATCGTCGCGAAGGATGGAGCTCTTCCGGATCTCGACACGGCGCTGGCAACCCACATGCGCATTCATTCGGCGGAGGGTCTGTTTTACCGCGATGTCTTCCGCGATGCCTGTCAGGTGACTTGCCGCATCATCCCGCCGGCCGCGCTCGATATCACCGCCGTGGGCAAGCTCGCCACGCGTCCTTGGGGCCGGGACCAGAAGCTAGCCGCACTGGCGGCATGGCAGGCCATCGGCTCGATGCGCTGAAAGTGGCGATGAGGCGCGCGGAGCAGGCACCGGGCGTCAGGTCCTAGCGCCGCCCCACCCGGCAATTGCCGGGGGCGCGCTTGCGGGTCGCCTTCCCCTCCCGTAACGGGAGGGGATCGTTGGCGGTCAAAGCACTCCGACGCGCCTACTTGCGCACGGCAGGTAGACTGGCGCTGATGGCGGACACATTGTCGGCGCCCGCGATCTTGCAGATCGGGTGCGAAAAGTCCGCCTGCAGGCTCGGCACCGTGACGATGCCCTGATAGTTGATGTTGTCGTCGCCATTGGCGCTCACGCCGGCCGGCACCCAGTCGAGCTGCAGCGTATGACGCGTACGCCAGGCGATGTTGTGATCGGCGCACGACGTGTCGCCGCTGACTCCAACGGCGCCGATCAGGACCTTCCTGGAATTGTAGAGCGCAAGCCCGCCGCCGAAGACGTTCACTCCGCCGATGCGCCGGCCCACCATGGGGTCATCGGGCATCCCGTATTCCGAGGCCGGCCCATGATAGGCCACGCTCGGGTCGACCGGATTACTGTGTTGCAATCCGTACAGACTGCCGCCCGGCTGCACGGCGGCCCAGAGATCCGCGGTGGAGAGGGCGAGGCCCGGCAGACTGAACGCGTTGGCCGTGTTGGCCTTCTGAGCCGAGATTACCCGGCTCCCGGGCCACTGACTGCCGCGGTTCGCGCCGGTGAATGCGACCGCGCAGACGACGCCATCGCGGTTGACGAGGGTTCCCCACATGTCGAGGTTGAAGCCGCCGTTGGTCTCGTCACGCGCCAGGGTCAGGGCCGCTTTGAGTTGCGCCTGGTTGGGGAGTCCCGCGCATGCGCTCCTCAGAGCGAAGCCGGAAAGTCCCCCTTCAGATCCTTCGTCCGATGCCAGCGCGGGTGCGCTGCCGAGCGCACAGGCTACGGAAGCGAGAATCACGATTGCGGAGCCGTTGATCTTCATTGTTTTCCCCTTGTGCGCTGCTTGAGTGCGCTGTTGGGTCGTCGGGGTGACGGGCTTGGGGGCTCGCGACCCGCTGTCGAGCAGTCGGGAGACGCCCCTCCAGGAGTGACCGGGGTCCTCCGACGAGTTGATTCGAGTGAGAAGGCGGTCGGAGCGATACTAGTGAGCGGCCGATGGCGCCGCAATTTCGGGTCGGTGGCGGCATCTGAGTCGGGCGGGCGAGGGGTGAAGTGTTCCGAAATCGAGCACGATCGCGCGCAATGTCACCGCGATGTCACCCGACGCCGGTACGGCGTCTATCGGGAGCCGTGGCTTGTCGGAGTCAGCGTGGCTTGCCCGTCGGTGGCGGTTTCTGGGGTCGCTTCGCCGTGCGCAGAGGCGCGCCCATTCCTTTCGCATCAGCAAGCAGTTGCTGGCAGTCGGCGCTCCTGTTGAGTCCCGGATCGACGAAGGCCGCCACCGCGGCGAGCGGGGTACCGATGGCTCCGAGCACTGCGGCGGCAGCGCCCTGAGCGGCGAGCTTGCTCCCCTTGAGCCCTATTGCCGGGTGACTCAGGGTTCCTCTGATTTCGACCGGCGTGCGCAGCACCGCGAAGCGGAACTTCTTGGGCTGTCCCGTGAGCTGCAGATTCAGTCTCTCGTTGTGCAGATTGACGTCGCCCAGGCCGGTGATGATCACGACCTGAGTGTCGAAGACAACCTGTCTGACTTTCGCAATGCCGTTGTGTGTGTCGAAATCTGCGATGCCGCAGCGCAGAGCCGTCTGCTGCTGGTTCTTCTTCAGCAGGAGCCCCAGGCCACGCGCCACATTGATTCCGGCGAGCTCGGCGAAGGCCTGCTCGATCTCTCCGTGCGGAACCACGATCGAGAGCGTCCCGTCCGCGGTGGAGGCAAAGGCATGCATCGAATCGCCATGGCCATGCATCTTCAATCGCCCGACGAGAGTGCCTTCGAGCGCCGGTTTAGTGGTTCCCTTCGTATGAAATTGCGCAAGCTGCACGTGGGTGAGGCGCACATCCAGCTGCTCGGCAGGTACATGCTGGCGGGCATCGATCACCGCGGTTCCGGCGATCTTGCCCTGCGGCAGGGTGAACGCGAAGGGCTCGATGCGCAGGACGTCGTTCTTCACTCTCACGTCCAGAGCGACCTGGCGCAGGGGCAAGCTCTGCGACTTGATCTCATCCGCGTGGTAGCGCAGCGTCGCATCCATACCGTGCAGACGGTCGACCTGCAGCTTCGCCGTTGGCAACAGGAGGGCGTTGCTGCTGACTTTCTTCGACGCGGCTTTGGCAGTGACTGCGGTGGCGACGCCTTTGGTAATGGCCTTCGTCGCCTGTGCCTTTGTTGGATGACCCTTTGCGTGTGACGCCTGCGCTTCCTCCGTTGCGCTTGGCGCCTTGCCGCCGAACGTCGGACCGAGGTCGGCCAGATTGAGCGAGTGGGAGGTGAGGTCAGCGTCAACGGCGGGTTGACCCGCAGAATTGAGCTGCACGCTCACGAGACCGTGAATGTCGCTGCCGCCGAGCGTGCCCCGCACGTTTTTGAATTCGTACTTCGTGCCGACGACATGCAGGTCGCCCGAGATCGCGTAAGGAGGCGTATTCGGCAGCGCCAGGCCGGTCAGGTAATAGCCATCGGCAAGGTCCCGGCCGGAGAGCGAGAGCGTCACTTTGAGCTGCGTGAGATCGAACGGCCGGGGAACCACTCCGCGGGCGCCGGCATGGATGTCCGAGGCAATCATCCGGACATCAAACGGGTAAGGCTTGTGACTCTCGGCCCAGTCCAGCGGGCCGCCACTCACCCGCAGTGTGAATGGCTTGTGGTTGAGCTCGCCCTTGCCGAGGAGTTTGAAGCCAGTACCGGTATCGGCAGCGACCCGGCTGGCCCGCTGTTTGGCGCTACTCGGATTGGCACCCTGGCTTTGCGCCTTCGCCTTTACCACCTTGGCCGTGCGCGAGGGCGTGCCGGTTGCGACGGCGTTGCCGCCGGCATCGACCGTGCCCTCGAAAGTCATCTTGTGCAGCTCATCGCGTGCGCTGAGCGTGCCATGCTCGATCACCAACTGGTGTACGAGCGGCAGTCGCATCGGCTTGCTCTGCGCCTTGACGCTTTTCGGGTTTCCGCCGAAGGCCCAGTTGGCGCGGCCGTCGGCGCCGCGATAGAGGTGCACGTCGGGCCGCGTGAGCGCGACCCTCGGCAGCACGATATTGCCCACCAACAGCGGCCAGAAGCGAAGTTGCACGTCGATGCGCTCGACCGCGACCATATTCCCGCCGCCGGCCCACGCGGGGTTGCCGATGGTGAGGCCGCTCACCTGTATGTGCGGCCGCCAGAACAGGGAGCCGTGCAGCGAGGCGATGTGAACGGGGCGCTGAAGCTGGGCGGATAGCTGCCGCGATATCGGCCCGGTCAGCCGATTCCACGGGAAGAAGGCGATGATCAGCAGAAGGATGACGATCAGGGCGCCAATGGCGATCCCGATTGCCTTCAGCACGCGTGACGTCGTTCTCCCGGGGGCCATATACGATAGCTAATGCCATCGAGGCCGGAACCGTTCCCGAGCCGTTGCACGTGACAAGCTCGGTCGGTGCAGGAATTCTCAGCCGCCGATGCCTCGGGGATCGTCTCCCGTTCGCAGTCCCGCCTGCGGCTGACCCTGCCGCCCGATCCGGCTAACGCGTCGTGTTATCGATCACGAGCTGCAGCTGCGGACGTCCAGTCAGCGTCTCCAGCCAGTCGGCGCAGTAGCTGCGCACGCCTGGAAGCATGACCGCGAGCAATCGCGTATGTGCCAAGTAAGACAGCCTGAGCATCCCGCGGCGCCGGGGATCGGCGTTGCCGGTAACGCGAAGCACGCCGCCGCGCGGATCATCCGTGTACCGGTCGTAGTGCGCGCTGGCGAGTGTCTCGCGAGAGATGCAGCCGAGGGCGATCAAGTCCTTCCTATGACCCAAGTACTCGATCCTCAGCGTCGGCGTGGCGATGATGCCGTGCCGTCCGATGCCGTCCGGCATCTGCTCGACGGACAGTCTGACCGGATCGTGAGCACCCTCTGACAGCTGCACCTCACGGCAGCGTCCAAACACGCAATTGAACTCTCGAACGGCCCGGATCACTGCAGAGTCCGGCCCGCCGAAGCCTGCGCTTCTTCGATCTCGGCGAGGCGGTCCACCAGGGCGCGAAGCGCTTGCGCGTGCTCCGATGGCGTCGAGGGTTTCAGGTCGGAAGTCCGGTACTCGCGTAGCGCAGGGCGAAGCTCGGTGTCACTGACAGTGGCCGGATCGGACTGCTCGTGAGCGCGCGCGGTGTCTCGTCGTGTCGCCATGATTTGAACCCCTTCGTGTGGCGGTGTCGATTCGACGCGAGCTTCGCCTGCGAAGCCAGCGCCGCGGGTTCGGGTCGATGCCCGGACTTCATATGATCGAGAGGCCGTTCGAGAGCCATGGCTCACGTGATCAACCTCATGGCGGCAATCGTGCAGGATCGTGAGTTCCACGAATGCGAGCGCGGTCACAACTTGCGGTGCGGGGAAGGGAGTTTTTTGTCGGGCGCTAAATGCGCACGGCTTCGTTCAGGCTTCGGTTACGGCGCGGCACTGGTCTCGGCTCATCGAGTCGGCTTCTCAAGTTTGAGATCGTGGTCGGTCAGGTATTCACGACGAGCAGCCACGCGCAGATCGCTTTCAATTGCCTGGATGATCCTCCATCAAACGTCTTCGAGCACTCTCAGCGCCTCTTCGACGCGGTCATCCGGTACGAGCAGCCTGACGCCGGCGACTCCACCATCCATGTTCACACCCAACCCCACGACCACTGCCGGAATGCCGGCGCCCTCCAAGGTGATCCTTGCCAGATCCGCTTCGAACTGCATGGAGTAGGTTTTGATGGCTATCATCGAAAGCTGCCCGGCCTGCGAGATGCGGAGTCACCAGCGCCAATGGCTCTTCGGCGCAAAAGTGTTGGCGGTCTCAAGGGGTCAGCGAAACACCTTCAGCTAATCTACGGCTTGGGAGGTGTGTGCTATGGGACGACCCTCGAGAGTG
>Ga0134128_10004183_pt1 | contig 17709 bp, 17 predicted proteins | sample KB31754_FD_96462 | JGI IMG/M metagenome (GOLD analysis project Ga0134128, IMG submission 96462) | Terrestrial soil microbial communities with excess Nitrogen fertilizer from Kellogg Biological Station, Michigan, USA - KB3-175-4 | ecosystem: Environmental > Terrestrial > Soil > Unclassified ... | reverse complement strand
GATCCTGCGCGCGATCTGGGTCGATATCCGCGCGGGCAGCTGGGAGCAGGGCGGCAGCACGCTCACTCAGCAGCTCGTGCGCAGCTACTTTCTCTCGCCGCGCCGGACGGCCTCGCGCAAGATTCGCGAGGCGATCATGGCGGTCTCGCTCGATGAGCATTTCAGCAAGGCGGATCTCATGAACGCCTACATCAACGAGATCCACCTCGGCCAGGACGGCAACCGTGCGATTCACGGATTCGGGCTCGCGGCCGAGTTCTATTTCGGCAAGCCGCTCTCGGAGCTCGATCTCGAGGAGATCGCAACGCTGGTGGCGATCGTGCGCGGCCCCTCGTACTACGATCCGCGCCGGCACCCCGAGCGCGTCCTCAAGCGCCGCAATCTCGTGCTCGAGGAGATGAGCCAGCAACACGTCATCCCGCAACGTGAAGCGCTCAGCGCCGAGGCGCTGCCGCTCGGGGTCACCTCACGGACGGCCGGTGCTTACTATCCGGCCTACCTCGATCTCGTGCGCCGCACGTTGCGGCGGGACTACCGCGAGCAGGACCTCACGGAGGCGGGCCTCAAAGTCTTCACGAACCTCGATCCGCGCGTGCAGGCCGATGCCGAACACATTCTCGAGCGGGAGCTCGCTCGGCTCGATCGTCGTCGGCAGGCGCACGTGGCCCACGGGGCTCGCGGCGCGCGTGCGCGCCCGGTCCCGCAGCTGCAGGGTGCCATCGTCGTCACGACGCCTCAGAGCGGAGATGTGATCGCGGTCGTCGGAGGGCGCGATGCGGAATTCGACGGCTTCAATCGCGCGCTCGATGGACGACGGCAGATCGGCTCGCTCGTAAAGCCCTTCGTCTATCTCACGGCGATCGAGTCGGGCCGGTTCAATGACACGAGCATCATCGAGGATGCGCCGGTCACCATAAAGCTCTCGGGCGGCAAGCTCTGGAGCCCGCGCAATTTCACGCGTCAGGATTACGGGCCCGTGCCGCTCGTGCGCGCACTCGCCGAGTCGCTCAACGACGCCACGGTGAATCTCGGCATGGATGTGGGAATCGACGCCGTGGCGCAGACACTGCAGCGCTTCGGGCTTGCCGCGGAGCCGCCGCGCAATCCCGCGCTGCTCCTCGGCACGGTCGACCTGACCCCGCTCGAGGTGGCGCAGCTCTACGGAGGGCTCGCGAACGGTGGCTTCCGCACGACGCTGCGGGCCGTGCGCGCTGTGATCAGTGCGGAGGGCAAGCCTCTCAAGGCCTTCCCCGTCGAGGTTCAGTCGGTTGCCAAGGCCGATGCGGTTTATCAGGTCGATAGCATGCTCGAGCAGGTGATGGAGCGCGGCACCGCGCGTGGAGCTCTTGCGGTGCTCCCCCGTGGGCTGGTCACCGCCGGCAAGACGGGCACTTCCTCAGACATGCGCGACAGCTGGTTCGCGGGATTCTCGGGCAGCGATCTCGCGGTGGTCTGGGTCGGCTATGACAACGACAGCGTGACCGGCCTGCAGGGAGCGACGGGTGCGCTCAATGCCTGGTCACACTTGATGGCCGATATCTCGACGAGCTCGTGGGATGCACCGATTCCGGATGATTTGCAACAGGTCACCATCGACTACCCGACGGGGATGCGGGCTGACGGAAGCTGCTCGGGCGATCTCGTCACCGTGCCGGTCCCACAGGGAACGAATCCCGCCGTGAAGCCCGGATGCCCGCCGATGATGCCGCTCGGCGTTGCTGCGGGCGGTCCGGCCGGCGCCGGGCCCGCAGGGGGCGTCGGGGCCGCGCTCCAACGCGCCGGCAAGTGGCTGCAAGGACTCGTGCATTGAGAGGCGTCCGAGGCGCGCTCGCCGCGGCAGCCGCGCTGGTTGCGGTGAGCTGCCAGAGCTTGATCGGACCTCCGTATCAGGCGCCCGAGCAGTCCCCGGCAGGGCCGACGCGGACGCCGCCGCCTGCGGGCGCACCGGCCGCCGGTGCGCAGTCCAACGCGCCGCAGCCGCCTGCGCCGCCGCAGCCCGTTCCCCCGCCGAAGCAGCCGCCGACTCGGCAATTCCATCTCGGGGCCGCCGCGAGTGCGCTCGTGCAGCAGGCGAGCCGCCAGGCGGCGAGCGGCAATCCGCAGCTTGCGCAATCGACGCTCGAGCGGGCGCTGCGTATCGAGCCCGCCAACCCACTGCTGTGGATCATGCTCGGCCAGGCGCACGAGAGCGAGGGCCAGTACGCGCTAGCCGGCAGCATGGGACGCAAAGCCGTTCAGCTCGCATCCGGTGATCAACGCACGCAGGCCTCCGCTTGGCGCCTGATCGGGGACTCGTTGCGCGCTCGCGGTCGGAACGAGGATGCGAACGATGCGTACTCCCGCGCCGACATGCTCGCGGCGCAGTGAGCGCGCGCGGCGCCTCCGAGCCGCGGTGGGCGGGCTTGCGGGTGTGCTCGCCGGCGCGCTAGTGGTCGCGAGTGCGGCTGCGGCGAACGACGCCGCAGCGGACGGATGGTTTGCTCTGCACGGTCAGGCGACGTACGTCGAGCAGCGGACGGACGGCTTTCATGCGCCGTATCAGGGACCCAATAGCCTCACGCCCCGACAGAGCCGCGAGACTGTCGATGCGACGCTCTTCCTAGGCGCGCGCTTGTGGCGCGGCGCCGAGCTCTGGATGAATCCGGAGGCCGATCAAGGCTTCGGGCTCGACGACACCCTCGGCCTCGCCGGATTCTCGAGCGGGGAGGCCTACAAGGTCGGCCGCAACCAACCCTATTTCCGACTGCAGCGCGCGTTTTTGCGCCAGACGCTCGACCTCGGGGGCAAGCGGACACCCTCGCAACCGAGTCCCAATCAGTTCGCGCAGGCGCTGCCTTCCGACCGCCTCGTCGTGACGCTCGGAAAATTTGCGGTTACCGATATCTTCGACACGAACAGATATGCGCACGATCCCCGCGCGGATTTTCTCAACTGGTCGATCATCGATGCGGGAACGTTCGATTATGCCGCGGACGCCTGGGGATATACGGTGGGGGCCGCGCTCGAGTGGTATTCGGGGATGTGGGCGTGGCGTAGCGGAGTGTTCGACCTCTCGGACGTGCCGAACAGCAAGAGGCTCGAGCCCGCGGGCGATGAGTATCAGGTCGATGTCGAGCTCGAGCACCGGCACGAGCTCCACGGATTTGCAGGCAAGGTTGCCGTGACCGCGTACGAGAGCCATGGTCGGATGGCACTGCTCGAGGATGCGATCGACCATGCACTCGCCACGGGCGATCCCGTGACTCCCGTCCCGGTGCGTCACGACCGCAAGCGCGATGGCATCTCGCTCGGATTCGAGCAGGAGTTGAGCCGCGATCTCGGCGTATTCGGGCGGTTAGGGTACGCAGGCGGGAACGTAGAGGCCTACGAGTTCACCGACATCGATCGAACGCTCTCGCTCGGAATGTCGGTCGCGGGCGCGCCCTGGCACCGATCCGCCGATACGTTCGGCGTCGCCTATGCGATCAACGCCGCCTCCGGCGAGCGCCTGCGTTACCTCGCCGCGGGCGGCCTCGGGATTCTGGTCGGGGACGGGCAGCTCACGCACCCGGGGCACGAGGACATCGTCGAGACGTTCTATCAATGGGGGGCGACCTCGTGGCTGAACCTTGCCCTCGACTACCAGTGGGTCGGAAACCCCGCCTACAACCGGGATCGCGGGCCGGTGTCGATTTTCGCGGCTCGGGTGCACGCGCAGTTCTAAGCGGTAGAATCGCGCGAGCAACGGCACGAGCAACAGCTCGAAGAAGAGCGGTCCTGGCGACTCCATGAGAATCGCGACCTACAACGTGAACGGCATTGCGAGCCGCCTGCCGGTGCTGCTGCGCTGGCTCGAGCAATCGCGCCCCGATGTGGTCTGTCTGCAGGAGCTCAAGGCGCCGCAGGAGAAGTTTCCCGAGGCGGCAATCGCCATGGCCGGCTACCGGGCGCTCTGGCACGGCCAGAAAAGCTGGAACGGCGTCGCGATACTCACGCGCCAGGCCGAGGCGGTGGAGTTGCAGCGCGGTCTTGCAGGCGAGCCCGAAGATGCCCACAGCCGCTATCTCGAAGCGTCGGTCGATCGATTGATCGTTGGTTGCCTTTATCTCCCCAACGGCAACCCGGCGCCGGGCCCGAAATTCGACTACAAGCTGCGCTGGATGGAGCGGCTGATCGCGCGCGCGGCCGAGCTGATCGCGAAGGAGGCGCACGTGGTGCTTGCCGGTGATTTCAACGTAATCCCGACCGAGCTCGACGTCTACAAACCGGAGCGCTGGGTCGACGATGCGTTATTCAGGCCCGAGACGCGCGCAGCCTTCACGCGCCTGCTCGCGCAGGGATGGACGGATGCGCTGCGCAAGCTGCACCCCGGCGAGCGGCTGTATACCTTCTGGGACTATTTCCGCAACGCTTATGCACGCGATGCAGGCTTGCGGATCGATCATCTGCTCGTGAGCCCCGGCCTGAATCGGGCGCTCGGCGCGGCGGGAGTCGATCGGGACGTGCGCGGCTGGGAGAAGACATCCGATCACGCTCCCGTGTGGATCGAGTTGGACGCCCCGTAGACGATCGATCGGACGCGCTACTTCGCGCCCGTGCGTTCCGTGCGTCCCGTGCGCTCCGAGTGGCGACCTTCGAGCTCGGCGACCACACGCGCCAAGGGCAGATCGCGGCTCTTGAGAAGCAGCATCAGATGGAAGAGGAGATCGGCCGCCTCGGCGACGACCTTCTCGTCGGTCTCGGCCACCGCCGCGAGCGCGACCTCCAGGCCCTCCTCACCGACTTTCTGTGCGATGCGCTTCGCTCCCTGGGAATAGAGTCGGGCCGTGTAGCTGCCCTCGGGGCGCTCCGCGATGCGCTGCTCGATGATGCGCTCGAGGGTTGCGAGAAACGCTAGCCGCTCCGCGGCGGACAAGGGCTCGTCGCCGAAACAGGTGCGGGTCCCCGAATGGCAAACGGGCCCGCTCGGCCACGCGCTGATGAGCAGCGTGTCCCGGTCGCAGTCGCTGCGCACTTCCGCGAGCTGCAACGAGTTGCCCGACGTCTCTCCTTTCTCCCACAGGCGTTGTTTGCTGCGGCTGAAGAACACGACGCGTCGGCGCTCGAGCGTCGCGTGCAGCGCCTCGACGTTCATGAAGCCGAGCATCAGCACGGCGCCCGTGCCCGCGTGCTGCACGATGGCGGGCAGCAGCCCGCCGCCCTTTGCGAAGTCAAGCTGCGAAATATCCGCGACGGTCACTGGCATAGTCGGACCTGCCTCAGCGTGCATCTTCAGGGCGGATCGCAATCCCAAAGCCCGCGAGCTCGCGCTTCAAATCGCCGACGACGATCGAGCCGCTATGGAACACGCTCGCCGCGAGCGCCGCATCGACGCCCGCGCGCTCGAACACATCCCGGAAATGCTCGACGGCGCCCGCTCCGCCCGATGCGACGAGCGGTACGTGACAGATCGCGCGTATCGCGCGCAGCTGCTCGAGATCGTAGCCGCGCCGTACGCCATCGCTCGCCATGCAGTTGAGTACGATCTCGCCCGCGCCGCGCTCCTGAGCCTCGGCCGCCCAGGCGAGCGTGTCGCGGCCGGAGTCGCGCGTGCGGTTCGGATCGCCGGTGAACTGGAATACCCTATATCCACCGGGCACCGTCTGACTGTCGATGCCTACTACGACGCATTGCGCGCCGAAGCGCGCGGCGAGCTCATCGATCAGGCCCGGGTTCGCGAGGGCAGGGGAGTTGATCGACACTTTTTCCGCGCCGGCATTCAGCACTTCCTCTGCATCGGCGACCGAGCCGATGCCGCCTGCGACGCAGAACGGAATGTCGAGCACGCGCGCGACGCGGCGCACCCACGTGCGATCGACCGAGCGGCCTTCGGGACTTGCCGTAATGTCGTAGAACACGAGCTCGTCCGCGCCGCCGTCCCGATAGCGCTCCGCGAGCTCGAGAATGTCTCCGACGATGCGGTGATCGCGGAAGCGGACGCCTTTGACGACCTGGCCGTCGCGGACGTCTAGGCAGGGGATGATGCGCTTCGCAAGAATGGCCGCAACTCCTCGGAAGTCATGCGCTCCTCGAGGAGCGCTTTGCCGCTCACCGCGGCGCCGATGCCGATGCGCGCGAGCGCCGCGAGATCGGCTGCATCGCGCACGCCGCCGGACGCCTGCCAGGCGAGCTCGGGGAAACGGCGGAGCGTTTCACGGTAGAGATCGAGATTGGGGCCGGCGAGCGCACCGTCCCGATCGATGTCGGTGCAGAGCACGTGGCGCAGCCCGGAGCCGTCAAACAGCGCGACGGCCTCCCACAACCCGAGCGTACCGCCCTCGGTCCAGCCGCGCGTGCGCACGCGCGGCACACCGTCGCCATCGAGGCGCACATCGAACGCGAGACAGATGCGCTCGGGGCCGAAGCGCGCGATCCAGGCCGCGACCTCGCGTGGCCGCTCGACTGCCGTACTGCCGATCACCACGCGATCGACGCCGTGCGCGAGCAGGTCGTGGACGGTCTCTGCTGACCGCACGCCCCCGCCCACTTGCACGCTCACCGCCGGTTGCGATGCGAGCGCCATGACGATCGAGCGGTTGGCGAGCGAGCCATCCTTGGCCCCGTCGAGATCGACCACGTGCAGCCAGGAGGCCCCGAGTGCGCGGTAGCGTCCGAGTAGCTCGTGCGGCTCGAGCTCATAGCGGGTCTCTGCGCGGAAGTCCCCCTTGAGCAGACGTACGCAGCGCCCCTGTCGCAGATCGATTGCGGGAATGAGCAGCATGGAGGAGCTCGATCGGATGCGGTTGCGTCGGAGGCTGCGCGGGATGCTCAGCTCTCGATGCGCAGGAAGTTGCCGAGAATGCGCGCGCCGGTCGAACCGGAGCGCTCCGGATGGAACTGCGTGCCCCAGAAGTTTCCACTGCGCACCGCGGCAGAGACGTCCGCTCCGTAGTGGGCCGTCGCGAGCGTGACCTCCGAGGGCGGCGCCGCATAGCTATGCACGAAATAAACGTAATCGCCGGCGGCAATGCCGTCGAGCAGCGGGTCATGCGCCGTGAGCGCGAGCTGGTTCCAGCCCATGTGCGGTACCGGCAGTCCGGGCCGCGCCTGCAATCGCCCGATCGTCCCGCCGAGCACGCCGAGGCACGGCGTTGCGCCTTCGGCCGAAAGTTGAAACAGCAGCTGCATCCCGAGGCAGATTCCGAGCACGGGGCGGCGGAAACCGCGCAGCGGCTCGACGAGGCAGGCGCTCTCGAGGCGCTGCATGGCATCTCGCGCGGAGCCGACGCCGGGCAGGATCAGCCGCGCGGCCTCTGCGATCTCGGCGGCATCGCTCGAGACACGCGCACGCGCACCGAGGCGCTCGAGCGCGAATTCGAGGGAGGCGAGATTCGCGCCGCCGCTGTCGATGATGATCACCTCGCGGGAGTCTTTCAAAGAACCCCCTTGGTCGTCGGGAGGTCATGGCCCGCGCGACGAAACGCCATTCGCAGTGCGCGGCCCACGCCTTTGAAACACGCCTCGATCATGTGATGAGTGTTCTCGCCCGCGACGCTCACGTGAATCGCGGCCCCGAGGCTCTCCGCGAGCGATCGGAAGAAATGCGGCACGAGCTCGGTCGGAAGCCCACCCACTTGATCGCGGCCGAAGCGCCCCTCGAAGACCGCGTAGGCCCTGCCCGACAGATCGATTGCGACCTGCGCGCGGGATTCGTCCATCGGCAGCAGGAATCCGTACCGCGCGATGCCGGCCTTGTCGCCGAGCGCGCGGTGCAGCGCCTCACCTAAGGCGAGCGCGCAGTCCTCGACGGTGTGATGCTCGTCGATGTGCAGGTCGCCCTCGCACGCGAGCTCGAGCGCGAAGCCGCCGTGTTTGGCGAGCTGCTCCAGCATGTGATCGTAGAAGCCGATGCCCGTGCGTGCGCGTACGGGGTCGGCTGCGTCCAGGTCGACATTGACGCGAATGCGCGTCTCCTTGGTCGCGCGCTCGATGTGCGCACGGCGCGCGAGAATGCGATGGGCCACCGCCGGCCAGGTCTCTTCGGGTGCGCCGTTGCGGCGCACGCGCAGCCCCCGAAGACCGAGGTTGCGCGCGAGCTCGAGGTCGGTGTCGCGATCCCCGATCACGCAGCTGCGCGAGAGATCGACGCTCGCATCCGCGAGATAGTGCTGCACGAGGCCGGTCCGCGGCTTGCGGCACTCGCAGCCGTCGCGCTCGAAGTGCGGGCAGACGAGCACCGCCTCGAATTCGACCCCCTGCGAGGCGAACGCCTCGCGAATGAAGCCGTGCGCCGCCTCCCAGCCGGCCGTCGGGTGCGAGGCGGTGCCGAGCCCGTCCTGGTTGGTGACGATCACGAGACGGTAACCGGCGTCCCGCAGCTCTGCGAGCGCCGCGAATACGCCGGGCATGAAGCGCACCTTCTCGACGGCATCGACCTGCTGGTCCGGCGGCTCCTCGACGAGCGTGCCGTCATGATCGATGAAGAGCACGGGCGCAGCTCCGCCCTGTCCGCCCGCGAGGTCGGAGGTCACGGCGGCCCCTCGGCTGCGAGCGCTGCGATGAGGCGCGTGTTCTGCTCGGTCGTGCCAACGGTGATGCGCAGGTGCCTCCCGAGGCCGGGCTGCGCGCGCACGTCGCGTACCAGAAGACCCGCCGCGCGCGCTCGCGCAAACGCGCGCGAGGCATCGTGCAGCTCGACGAGCAGGAAATTCGCATCGCTCGGGAAGACCCGCGCGACGCTTGGGAGCGAGGCGAGGCGCTCGGCGAGACGTGCGCGCTCGGCGCGGATGTTCCCGACGCGCTCTGCGGCGGCCGCAAGCTCACCCGGCTCGAGCGCTTTCAGCACGCACTCGATGGTCGGCTGCGTCATGGCGTACGGGGGGATGATCTTGCGCAGTAGCGAGACGATCTCGGGCGCGGCGATCAGCGCGCCGCAACGCGCGCCTGCGAGGCCGTGCGCCTTCGAGAGCGTTCGCAGGACGACGAGATAAGGCTGCCGTGCAACCTCGCCCGCGAGGCTCGGGGCGCCCGAGAACTCGATGTACGCCTCATCGACGATGAGCAGCGCCCGACCCGCGAGAGCATCGGTGAGTGCAAGCAGCGTGTGCGCATCGACGCGATTGCCCGTCGGGTTGTTCGGCGAGCAGACGTACACGAGCTTTACGTCGGAGCTACAGCGCGCGAGTACCTGAGGCATATCGAGCGCAAAGCCGCGCTCGGCATCGAGCAGCGGAACCCGCACGACACCCGCGCCCTGGATCCGCGCTGCAACTGCATACATGCCGAAGGTTGGCGGCGACAGGAGCACGCTGTCCTCGCCCGCGCGGCAGAAGGCTCGCGTGAGCAGATCGATCGCCTCGTCACTTCCGCGGCCGACGAGCAGCTCGGCCGGCGCGACACCGTAGAGCGCGGCGAGGGCCTCGACGAGCGCGCGCGGCTGCGGCTCGGGATAGCGGTTGAGCCCCGCGCGCGTCGCATCGAGAGCGGAGCGCCAGGGCAGCTCGTTCGCGTGCAGCCGCTCGAGCTGCGGCTCCCACGAGGCGTGAGAGTAGGGCTCGAGCTCGAGAATCTCCGGCCGCGCGAGTGTGAGCGGGGAGGGGAGCTCCCGCGGTCGCACGTTCGCGATCATCGCGAGCCCCCGAGGAGCGCCAGACGTCGCTCGACGGCATTCGCGTGCGCATCGAGGCCTTCCAGACGGGCGAGCTCGGCTGCGACCGGACCGAGCGCTGCGAAGCCAGCGGCGGTGAGCTCTTGCACCGTGATGCGCTTGACGAAATCGAGCACCGACAGCCCACTGTACGCGCGCGCATACCCGTACGTCGGCAACACGTGATTGGTGCCGGAGCAGTAATCCCCGAGCGGCTCGGGCGACCACTGTCCGAGAAAGACCGATCCGGCGCTGCGTACCTCGGGGAGCCAGCGGCGCGGCTCGCGAATCTGCAGAATCAAATGCTCGGGCGCGTATTCGTTCGAGACGGCGATCGCGGTTGCGAGGTCCGGCACGACGATCGCGCGGCTCGCGGCGAGCGAGCGCTCGAGGATCGCGCGCCGCGAGAGCGCGCCGCACTGGCGCTGTACCTCGGCGACCACCCGCTCCGCGAGCGGCGCAGAGGGTGTGACCAGGAGAGCCTGCGACAGCGCATCGTGTTCGGCCTGCGCGAGGAGGTCGGAGGCGACGAGCTCGGGGCTTGCCGATTCGTCCGCAATTACGAGGACCTCGGAGGGTCCTGCGGGCAAGTCGCAGGCCGCCCCTTGCGGGTCTGCCGCGACTTGCTGCTTCGCTTCGGTCACCCACGCATTGCCGGGGCCGAAGATCTTGTCCACCTTCGGTACGCTCTGCGTGCCGTACGCGAGCGCGGCGATCGCCTGCGCACCGCCTACCTTGAAAATCGTTTCGATGCCGCAAAGCGAGGCGGCGACGAGTACCGCGGGATGGGCCGCGCCGTCGCGGCCAGGGGGCGTCGCGAGGACCCGCCGCGGGCAGCCGGCGAGCCTCGCGGGCACTGCGAGCATCACGACAGCGGAAGGAAGCGGAGCCGAGCCTGCCGGGACGTACAAACCGACGGCCGCGATCGCTCGCACCATGCGCTCGCAGCGCACACCCGGCATCACATCGAGCGCGAAGGGCTCGATGCGCTGCGCGGCATGGAAGGTTTCGACGTTGGCCACGGCGCGCTCCAGCGCCGCGAGCTGCGCGCTCGAGAGGCGCGCTCGCGCCGCGGTGATCTCCGCAGGTGAGACGCGGAGCGCATCGATCCGTACACCATCGAGGCGCTCGGTCAGGCGCGCGAGTGCGGCATCCCCGTCACGCCGCACCGCCGCGACGATGTCCCGCACATCGTTCGCGACTTGATCGCGGGCGCCCTGCGCGGGACGCGCGAGCGCCTCGCGGCGCGACTCGGCATCGAGGCTGTCCCAGCGAAGGGTGCGCATCGGGCTCATTGCGGTGCGGCTCGCATCACTCGATCAATCGAGCATCTTCTCGACGGGGAGCACGAGCAGTGCGCTCGCGCCTGCGCGCTTCAAACCCTCGAGCGTCTCCCAGAAAACGTTCTCCCGGCACACCGCATGCACCGCAACCTTATCCGGATGCCCCTCGAGCGGAATGATGGTCGGCGCCTCGCAGCCGGGCAGGAGCCGGCGCACCTCCGCGAGCGCGGCACGCGGTGCGTGCAGGAGGATGTACTTGCTCTCGCGCACCTGCTGCACGCCATCGATCCGCTTCAGCAGCCGCTGCACCCAGTCGTCCTTGCCGGGCGGCAAGGGGACCGGCGTGCGAATCAGCACCGCGTGGCTCTCGAGAACGGTCTCGACTTCGCGCAGATGATTGGCCTGGAGCGTGGAGCCGGTGGAGACGAGATCGCAGATCGCATCGGCGCGACCGAGGCGCGGAGCGATCTCGACCGAGCCCGAGAGCACCACGATCTCCGCTTGCACCGCGCGCTCGCGCAGGTACTGCGCGAGCAGGTGCGGATACGTCGTCGCAATGCGCTTGCCCGCGAGTGAGCGCGCTCCCTCGAAGGAGGCGCCGTCCGGCACCGCGAGCGACAGGCGGCAACGCCCGAAATCGAGCATGCGCAAGCGCGCGAAGCGAGCCGGATTGCCCCGCGCGGCGAGCTCGAGCCGCTTCTCCTCGATCACGTTGAGCCCGACGAGCCCGAGCTCGCAAACGTCCTCCTGGACCAAATCCGGGATGTCATCGTCGCGCACGAAGAGCACGTCGAGCGGCATGTTCTCCCCGAGCCCCAAGAGCTGATCCTTGCCGCGGGAGAGTTTCAGTCCGCAGCGCGTGAGCAGGTCGAGCGAGGGTTCCGTGAGGCGCCCGGACTTCTGCACCGCGAGCTTCAGGCGCAGGTCGCCGTCAGACATCGCGCGCTCCGGCGGCGCGGCCACCGCCGTTCGAGCGCGGAGCGCTCGTGAGACGGCTCGCCGCGAGCGCATAGCCGCCGTTGCCGTTTGCAAGGAAGCGGGCGACGCGCGCAATCGTCGTGATGCTCACGCCGGTTGCGCGATGGACCTCGCGGTAGGGCAGACCCCGGCGCAGCCGCTCGACCACGGCCCAGCGGTCGGCCATCGCCTGCAGCTCCGCGGGGCTGCACAGGTCGCGGAAGAACGCGCGGCACTCCTCCGCGGTCTCGAGCGAGGCGATCGCCTCGCACAGGTGGCGCTCGGCGAGCGCCTCCTGGCGCTGCGTGACGTTGGTGTGTCGCTTCATGGCTCGGTGCGCGTACGATCGTATTAACGCGCTAATACGATAACACGAGCGGTCGTACCGATCCAGCGCGCCCGCATCCGGGAGGCGTGACGCCGCTCCCATCCCGGCGCGGTGCCGCGGCCCGTGAGCGTCGGCGTGGGCGTGCCCGATACCTTGACGGTCCACGACGGGCGGCCTAGACTTTTTAGCTACTCATCGAGACCGGCTGAGGGAAAGGCCCTTCGACGCCGGGGCAACCGCCAGGCCCAACCTGCCTGGAAAGGTGCCAACTCCTGCGGCCCGCCGCGAGCGGGTCGGCAGATGAGCGGTCACGTAGCCTCCGTTTCGCGCGTAGGGCGCCGGAGCGAGGGATGGGCGCGACGAACCCGCCTCGATTGCGGGTGCTCTGACAGGGGTGCCGATGAGCGAGGACCCCTGATTGCGGAGCACCGTTATGTCCACCGTCGAGCCCCTCGTGCCGGCCCCGCGCGCCGGCGAGCATTTCAGCGCCCTCGTGCGCGAAGGGATCCTGGAAGTGCCGGGGGAGATCGCGCTCCGGCACGGCGGGCGGCTCGCCGGAGTGCGTATCGCATGGCGACTGGCAGGGCCGGCCTCGGCACCGGTCGTGTGCGCGCTCGGCGGAATCTCGGCGAATCGGCGCGTTTGCGGAACGGAAGACCCGCGCGAGGGGTGGTGGTCCGAGATCGCAGGCGCGGGCCGGCCGCTCGATGCGGAACGGTTCCGCATCCTCAGCTTCGATTTCCTCGGCGGCAGCGGCGAGAGCACCGGACCGGCGTCCGGTGCGCAGTTTCCGAGCGTCTCGAGCTACGATCAGGCCGAGGCGCTGCTGCGCATCGTGAACCATCTTGGCATCAAAGCGCTCCGCGCCATCGTCGGCGGCTCATACGGCGGGATGGTGGCGCTCGCATTCGGTGAGCGTTATCCGGATCGGGTGGGACATCTGCTCGTCATCGGCGCCTCCGATCGCGCGCATCCGATGTCGACCGCCTGGCGCAGCATCCAGCGGCGGATCGTGCGCCTCGGGCTCGAGAGCGGCCGCGCGGCACCGGCCATCGAGCTCGCGCGTGCGCTTGCCATGACGACTTATCGTAGCAGCGAGGAGTTCGCGGCCCGGTTCGCAGGTGCGGCCAGCCGCGAGGAGGACGGCTTCGTCTTCCCCGTCGAGCGCTATCTGCTCGCGCGTGGGCGCGACTACGCCTCGCGCTATCTGCCGGAATCTTTCCTCTGTCTCTCCGAATCTATCGATCTGCACCGGGTCGATGCGAGTCGCATCTTCGTCCCAACGACCGCGGTCGCAGTGCGCGAAGATCAACTGGTGCCACTCGGCGATGTGCGCGGCATGGTCGCGCGGCTGCCCGTCGGGCGCCTGCACGAGATCTCCTCGATTTATGGCCACGACGCGTTCCTCAAGGAGACCGCATCTTTGCGCCCGATTTTCCAGAGCGCGCTCGGGAGCACCTGATGAGCTCACCCGTCGATCCAGTCACCCGAGCCGTACGGGCCGGTCTCGAGAGCGACCCGACGACGGGCGCCGTCGTGCCACCCATTCATCTGTCCTCGACGTTCGCGTTTCGTGCGTTCGGGGAGAAGCGCGGCTACGACTACACGCGCTCGGGCAATCCGACGCGCGATCTGCTCGCCGAGGCGCTCGCGCAGCTCGAGGGCGGTGTCGGCGGCATCGTCACCGCGACCGGCATGGCGGCCGTCACCCTCGTTGGATATCTGCTGCCGGCGGGCAGCCGTATCGTTGCCCCGCACGATTGCTACGGCGGGACGTATCGCCTGTTCGCCGCCTGGCAGAGGCGGGGTGAGCTCGCGGTCGAGTTCGTGGACTTCGCGGACGAGTCCGCCGTACGCGGCGCGCTCGCGGCGCCCACGGCGCTCCTGTGGATCGAGACGCCGAGCAATCCGCTGCTGCGCATCACGGACATCGAGCGTTTCGCGGCGCTCGGCCGCGAGCGGGGTGCGCTCATCGTGGTGGACAACACCTTTCTATCCCCGCTCGGGCAGCGCCCGATCGCGCTCGGCGCGGACTTGGTCGTGCATTCGACGACCAAATATCTGAACGGCCACAGCGATGTCGTCGGCGGCGCTGTGGTCGCGCGCAGCGCCGAGCATTACCGCGAGCTCGCGTGGTGGGCGAACTGCCTCGGCGTGACGGGCGCGCCGTTCGACAGCTACATGACATTGCGCGGGCTGCGCACGCTCGATGCACGGCTCAAGAGCCACGCAAGCAACGCGCAGGCGCTCGCCGAGTGGCTCGAAAGCGAGCCGGGTGTCGAGCGTGTCTACTACCCGGGGCTCGCCTCGCACCCGGGACACGAGCTCGCGCGGCGCCAGCAGCGCGGCTTCGGTGGCGTCGTCACTCTCGAGCTCGCCGGTGGCACGGAGGCGGTGCGTGCGTTTGCATCCGGTCTCCAATGTTTCTCGCTCGCCGAGTCCCTCGGCGGTGTCGAGAGCCTCATTGCCCATCCGGCGACGATGACGCACGCCGGCATGGACTCCGAGGCACGCCGCCGGGCAGGGCTGGTCGATGGGCTCATCCGACTGTCGGTGGGAATCGAGGCGCTCGAGGACCTGCGCGCCGATCTCGGTGCGGCGCTGAAGCGCGCGGCCGCTCAGGGCCACAGCCGCGCAGCCCCGCGGACACCGCTCGAATCGCCATGTCGGGCCGGAACGATAGAAGTATCGATGACACCGTCCGAGAAGACATAGCGCCGGAGCAGGGGCGGTACGTCGCGGTAGAGCTCCGGGACATTTGAAAGTCCGCCCCCAAGGACGATCACGTCCGGGTCGAGCACGTTGATCACCGTGGCCAGGCCGCGTGCCAGCCGATCGACGTACGCTCCGAGCGATGCGCCCCCGTGCGCGTCTCCGCATCGAGCCGAGGCGACGATCGCCTCCGGCGAGCGCCGAATCCCCGCGCGCTGATGGAAATCGCGAGCCATGCCCGGCCCCGACAGATACGTCTCGATGCAGCCGTGGCGGCCGCAGTAGCAGGCAGGTCCCGGCTGCTCATCCGGGCGCGGCCATGGAATGGGGTTGTGACCCCACTCGCCAGCGATCGAATTGCGGCCGCGAACGATCCGGCCGTCCACGATCACTCCGCCGCCCACGCCCGTGCCGAGGATGATTCCGAGCACCACTCGGCCGTGCGCTGCAGCGCCATCGGTCGCTTCCGAGAGGGCAAAGCAGTTGGCGTCGTTCTCCATGCGAATCTCGCGCCCCACACGCTCCGCCAGCGCTCGATCGAGCGGTTTGCCATTGAGAACGGTCGTGTTGGAATTCTTGAGCAGCCCGGTGCGGGAAGAGAGCGCCCCTGGAGTTGCGATGCCGATGCTTCCCTTGCACCCCAAGCACCGCTCGGCTTCACGGATCAAACGGCAGACTGTCTCGAGTATCGCGCCGTAATCATCGGCCGGAGTCGGCGTCCTCTCGCGAAGCAGCGTCTGCCCGTTTGAATCGAGGGCGATCAGCTCGGTCTTCGTGCCGCCCAGGTCGATGCCGAAACGGAGCATGACGTGCGACGGTCGGGACCCGCGCCGCTCGACGGTCAGGAGCCGCGCCGCTCGAGTGCAGCGAGGACGGCATCTCCGGCTTCGCGCGTCGAGCAAACACGCGCCCCCGGTGCGGCGATATCTGCGGTGCGCGCACCGTCCTCGATCGCGCGGCTCACCGCCGCATCGAGTGCGTCGGCCTCGCGTTGCATCCCCAGGGAGTGTCTGAGAAGCATTGCGACGCTCGAGATCGTGCCGTAGGGATTGGCGATGCCTTTGCCTGCGATATCCGGTGCGGAGCCGTGGATCGGCTCATACAGCCCGCGCGGCCCCTCACCGAGGGAGGCCGAGGGCAGGAGCCCCAGGGAGCCTGCGAGCATGGACGCCTCGTCGGTCAGGATGTCGCCGAACATGTTCTCGGTCACGAGGACATCGAAGTCCTTCGGGCGGCGAATGAGATGCATCGCTGCAGCATCGACCAGTACGTGCTCGAGCGCCACGTCCGGGAATTCGGCGCGGACGATCCGCTCGCACACCTCGCGCCACAGCCGCGAGGTCTCGAGAACGTTCGACTTGTCGATCGAGGTGAGCTTGCGGCGGCGCGACTGCGCGAGCCGCGCTGCGGCGCGCGTGACGCGCTCGATTTCGGAAACGGTGTATTCGCAGACATCCACGGCTCGCACCGCATTGCGATGCTTCTCTCCGAAGTAGATGCCGCCGGTCAACTCGCGAACGAAGAGCAGATCGACGCCTGCGAGCACATCCGCCTTCAGCGTGGAGGCATCGAGGAGCGCAGGATGAACGGTCACCGGGCGCAGATTCGCGTAGACGCCGAGCGCCTTGCGCAGCTTGAGCAGTCCCTGCTCCGGGCGTGCCTTCGCACCCGGCGCGGACCACTTCGGCCCACCGATGGCGCCGAGCAGCACCGCGTCCGCTGCGAGGCAGGCCTCGAGCGTGCGGGCGGGCAGGGGATCGCCGCTGGCATCGATCGCGGCGCCGCCGAACGGCAGCTCCTCGATCTCGAGGCGATGTCCAAAGGCATCCGCTATCGCGGCGAGGCAGCGCAGACCTTCGGCGATCACCTCCGGGCCGATGCCGTCGCCGCCGAGTACCGCGATGCGCGCGGTCGCACGCTGGGTCATGCGCCGGTCGCCCGCTCGTAAGCCTCGATCTCGGGCCGCCGCTCGAGCAGAAAGCCGAGCTCGTCCACTCCGTTCAGCAGGCAATAGCGCGCGAAGGGCTCGAGGGGAAACCTCACCGTCTTGCCGTCCGGCAGCGAGAGCGTCGTCGCCTCGACATCGATCGTCACTTCCGCTCCAGGATGATCCATCAGCCAGCGGCTCGTCGCATCGTCCACGGCGATCGGCAAGAGACCGTTCTTCAGCGCATTGCTGCGGAAGATATCCGCGATCTCGGTGCTCACCACCGCCTGGATACCGTAATCGACGAGTGCCCACGGGGCGTGCTCGCGTGAGGAGCCGCAGCCGAAATTGCGTCCAGCGACGAGAATGCTGCAGCCCGCGGCCTCCGGCCGGTTGAGCGCGAACTCCGGACGGGGCGTGCCGTCCGGCGCGTAGCGCCAGTCGGTAAAGAGATGCCTGCCGAGTCCTGCGCGCGTCGTCGTCGTGAGAAATCGCGCAGGAATGATCTGATCGGTATCGATGTTCGTCGCAGGCAACACGACGGTGCGCGAGCGGACGATCGTCACGGGTTGCATCACAGCAGCTCCCGCGGATCGGTCACGCGGCCGCGCACGGCGCTCGCCGCGGCGGTGAGCGGGCTAGCAAGCAGTGTGCGGCTGCCCGCTCCCTGGCGGCCCTCGAAATTGCGATTGCTGGTGCTCACGGAATATTCCCCGCGCGCGACCGTGTCGCCGTTCATGCCGATGCACATCGAGCAGCCGGACTCGCGCCAGTCGGCGCCGGCATCGATGAAGATCCGGTGCAGCCCCTCCGCCTCCGCGGCCGCTTTGATTTGCTGCGAGCCGGGCACCACGAGCATGCGCACGCCGCGCGCGATTTTGCGGCCCTTGAGCACGCG
>Ga0134128_10004182_pt1 | contig 17715 bp, 13 predicted proteins | sample KB31754_FD_96462 | JGI IMG/M metagenome (GOLD analysis project Ga0134128, IMG submission 96462) | Terrestrial soil microbial communities with excess Nitrogen fertilizer from Kellogg Biological Station, Michigan, USA - KB3-175-4 | ecosystem: Environmental > Terrestrial > Soil > Unclassified ... | reverse complement strand
TGACCGCGGCCGATCATTGTATGGGCATCGGCAAGCGAGAAACTGCAAACGAGAAAAGTTCCTTCTTCGCCGGAGAGGCCGTCTTCGGTTTCGCCAACGCGATAGCGCAGCACGAGTCCATCTTCCATCAGGTCGCGTTCAATGGCTTCTACCGTTCCCCGAAAGCGGGGATCGTCCGGTGGCAGAAATCCTACCTCGGCCATCAGCAGCAGGGATGCGTCCAGTCCCACGCCGTCGTAATGCTGCACGAATGTGTTCCGCTCCTTATCGTAGCCGCGCGCCAGCACTTCCCGATGAATCTCGTCGCGGAGCGTGCGCCATTTCCCGACAGGACCGGGGAAGCCGAATTGCTCCACAGCCTTTATGGCTCGATCAAACGCGACCCAAGCCATCATTTTCGAATAGACGAAGTGCTTGGGCCCACCGCGCACCTCCCAGATGCCTTGGTCTGGTCCGCGCCAAAGACTCTCCAGTCGGGAAAGAATTGCTTGCTGGAACCGCCACGCTTCCTCATGCGGCCCGAGTTGCGACTTACGGGCAGTATAAAGTGTGTCCATCAGTTCACCGAACACGTCTATCTGAATCTGGTCGTGCGCGCCGTTGCCTATGCGCACGGGGAGGCTGTTCTCGTAACCCGGCAGCCAGGGAAGTTCGATTTCAGTCAGGCGGCGTTCGCCCTCGATTCCATACATGATCTGCATCTGATCAGGGGCGCCAGCGGCAGCTCGGAGCATCCATTCCCTGAATGCCCCGGCCTCGTCGAAGCGTCCTGCATTCATGAATGCATATAACGTGAGAGTGGCGTCGCGGATCCAGCAGTAGCGGTAATCCCAGTTTCGAACTCCGCCGATCTCTTCGGGGAGGGAGGTCGTAAGTGCCGCGACGATGCCGCCGCTTGACTGGTAGGAGAGTGCCTTGAGCGTAACGAGCGATCGCTCGACTGCATCGTTCCATCCGGGTTCCTCGAACTCCGAGAGCTGGCAGATGCGGGTCCACTCCCGCCACCAGGCAAGCGTGTGCTCGAGTCTCATCCTGCTGTCGTCAATGAAGTGGGGCTCCCGATGTAGGGGATGATAGGCGAGCGTGAAGGGGATAACCTCGCCTTCTCCCACCTCGAACTCGGCGACGGTGCGCATGTCCTCGCCGCGAAGGACGACAGGAGTTGACAATTCCACCGCATCCGGCCCGGCAACGGCATGGATGCCATAGTCGCGGTGGCGTACCCAAGGAATAGTCTTGCCGTAGCCGAAGCGGAGGGCCAACTCCATTCGCATCGCCACCTTGCCTGACACTCCTTGTACAAGGCGGACGACGTCGACTCTCTCAGGGTCATTAGAAAGCGGCATGAAATCCACGAGCGTCACGATGCCACCCTCTGTCTCGAAGGTGGTTTCGAGGATCGGCGCATGGGGCAGATAACGTCGGCTAGGGCGTTTGCTCTTGCCAGCCGGGGAAATCCGCCAGTAACCATGCTTGGATGTCCCCAGCAGTGCGGCAAAGCATGCATCGGAATCGAACCGTGGAAGGCAAAGCCAATCCATCGAGCCATCACGGGCGACAAGCGCTCCGCTCAGCATGTTGCCAATGAATCCGTATTCCTCGATCGGTTTGCTCATCCCGCGCCCCGGAATGCCGGATAGGCGGACATTGCGCCATCGACGAACATTGTCGCTCCGTTCATGTAATCCGACAGATCCGAAGCAAGCCACAGCACAGCCTGCGCAATATCGTCAGGTTCACCGATACGCTTGTACGGAATAAGATCGAGTAGGTTTTTCATCGCCTTTTCAGTCCCCCATGCAGGGCGATTGATGGGAGTACGGATGGCGCCGGGAGCCACTGCGTTGACGCGAATTTTCTGGGGGGCAAACTCCTGGGCGAGCGAACGCATGAGCAGGTCCACGCCCCCTTTGGACGCCGCATAGTTAGCCTCGAATGCCCAGGGAATCACCTGATGGACGGAACTCATGCATATGATCTTGCCACTCGCTCGTGACACCTCGGGTTGCGCGCCCCGCCGCAGGAATTCGCGGATAGCTTCGCGGGAGCACAGAAACATTCCGGTGAGATTGACATCGATCACCTTCTGCCATTGGGAGAGCGTCATCTCCTGGAATTTGGCACTGCTCTCGATCCCGGCGTTGTTCACCAGAATATGGAGGGTGCCGAAGCGTGCAACCGTGGCTGCGAACATCGCCACGACCTGATCCTCGTTGCTCACATCGGCGGCATAGGCAAAAGCGTCCCCACCGGCGTCTTCTATCTTCCGGCATACCTCGGCTGCATCTTTGCTGGCCTCAGGAAGATGATTGATTACAACCTTCACGCCTGCGCAACCCAGCGCAAGGGCGCAAGCGCGGCCTATGCCTGAAGACGCACCCGTTACCATGGCAATCTGTCCGGAAAGACCGAATGTATCCTTGCTGATCGCGAATTGTTTTTCGTTCATTGGGATTCTTTTCCCTCATTCTGTATGTCACTCTGCTGATCGAAGAGTTCACTGTGCAAAACTCAGGCGGTTTCTCATCTGAGGCAGATCAACCGGCTGAAGCGCCGGGAGCGCCTCATAACCACCAAACGAACCACCAAACAACTTATTCCAGGCTCTCGAAGCAGCTTCGATTCCTAAAGCTTCTTGGCTGTTTCAGAGGGCGATTACAGACGAAGATCCTGTGAATCTTGTAATTCACGGGGCGGTGATTTCAAAGTAGCACGCCTTCACAAGAGCGTCAAACTCGAACCCAGGCAGAAGAAAGAAATTGAATTGAGTTGTTTCTTTGAAGGAGGAGTTGCCAGATTCGCAAAACTCTGTAATTCGACCCGTGCACCTTCTTTCGGGATTGATCTCATGGCAAACCTGCGCAAAATAGGTATGATATAACCGCTATTCCCGTTTCCTGTCCGCCTCTCCGCAGAGCCAACAGCCACCGAAACAGGCGTAATGCGGGTTGTGGCGAGAAACCCGCAGACGACATGAGAAACTCTGCTTTTTAGCAATTATCATTTCCTCGGGAAAATAAATGACAAACCAACTTACCCCGGAAAATATTCTTAAAACCGGGATGGCCTTCTGGCCGGCAAAGACCCTGCTTTCTGCGGTCGAACTGGACGTGTTCACCCAATTGGCGCAAGGCTCATTGAGCCGGGGTACTCTTGCCGAAAAGGTAGGATTGCATCCGCGAGCGGCGCGTGACTTCCTTGATGCCCTTGTAGCGCTCGGCTTCCTGAAACGCGAAGGTGACCGTTACAGCAATACGTCCGAAACCGATCTGTTCCTCGACCGCAACAAGCCATCGTATATTGGCGGCATTCTGGAGATGGCGAACCGCCGGCTCTATCCGATCTGGAGCAATCTTACCGAGGCGCTCCAGACTGGCAAGCCGCAAAACGAAATCAAGACGGGTGAGGCCGATCTCTTCGAGAAGCTTTATGCCGATCCTGCCGGGTTAAAGGAGTTTCTTGCCGCCATGACCGGTGTGAGCCGTGCGGCGAATATGACTATTGCACGTACCTTTCCTTGGCAGGGCTATCATACGTTCATTGATGTCGGCACGGCCCAGGGGGACCTCGCTGTGCAGATCGCCCTTGCCAATCCTCATTTGCGCGGGATGGGTTACGACCGTCCGGAGGTTGGCCCGATTTTCGAGCAGTATGCCCAGGCTGCGGGCGTGGGTGATCGAGTTTCTTTTTTGCCTGGTAATTTCTTCGCCGAAGACCTGCCCAAGGCAGATGTCGTGTTGATGGGGCATATCCTGCACGATTGGGACCTCTCTACGAAAAAAATGCTCATCGCGAAAGCGTTTGGCGCACTCACGGTGGGCGGTGCGCTTGTCGTGTATGAGTCCATTATAGATGACGACCGGTCACAGAACGCATTCGGTCTGATGATGAGCCTGAACATGCTGATAGAAACACCGGGAGGTTTCGATTTTACTGGCACGGATTGCACGGGATGGATGAAAGAGGCGGGCTTTTCCGATACGCGGGTGCAACCCCTGATTGGGGCGGATTCCATGGTGATCGGCATCAAATAAACGTCCTTCCGTTCCCATTCCGCCAGCCTTGCCCTCTCCTGTATCATCGAGCCTCATCTGTATTCGGAAAAATCATGAAAATCCAGGTCCTTACACTACTGGCCGTTCCGTTGCTACATGCCTGTGCAGGCACGCCTGAATATACGCAAAGTTCGATGAAATTGAGAGATGGGACTACGCATTATTTCATTAAGACACGCATGGGACCCTGTGCCAACAGCCGGGATTGGGCAACCAGAACGTTGACGAAGGGCGCCAATGAAATTTGCAAGGACGGCTACGTGCTCATTGACCAGCAGACACCCATCATCCTCGATCCGATGCGCGCTGCAGGCAAGGATGGAGAGCTTTTGTGGCAAATCAGATGCAACGATACGGGAAAGTCTGGGAACCTCTGAACAGATCTCCGCAGAGCGCGTTGCTGCAAAATCGGGATGATCACGAGGCGTGCGACGAAGGTCGTAGCTTGGACTACGATGCCAAGGAGTGCAACGAAGTGAGCACCCGATTTTGCAGCAACCCGAACGGGACGAGCTTTACGGACGATCTACTTTGTCAGGCTCCTAGCGAAAGGAGTCGACTATTTACGTCGGTGCCTTTCGCGCATCTCATCCCGCAAGGCGCCGTCGCGCCTGCGAGGGAGTTGTTCAGCAGTTTCTAACTCCTAACTCTTTTTTCTCACCCATGACCCTCGTCGCTGTTTGTTCGAGCCTTGAGCGGCACAAGCGCGCCATGGTTCGCGCGCAGCCCGCGAAAGAACTCTTCTACAAAGGGGATGACCTCAAGCAGCAGCGCAACCGCCATGATGGAGATTACGTAAGTTACCGGTAGCTGCTCTTCCTTCCAGGCGAGGTCGAACCGCGGTGTTTCGGCCCCAAACCCGAAAAGTGCCTGGAATTGCCCCCAGTGACGGGAGATCAAGAGCAGGATTGCCATGAGCGGAATCATCTCCTGGAAGCTGTGCACGTGCTGCTCAATGGGTGAAATCCTGCGTACCGTTACCGCATAGCTTACGTCCCAAAGCGCGGTGATCTCGTGGAGGAAAAAGGCGGCAATCATGAAGGCGATAATCCCGGCATTTACCTGGAGGAAGATGGCGGCAAGCAACGGCAGGCCCATTTCTGCAAGCATGATGAGATGGAAAACAGACTCCTTTGCCCCGCTGGTTGTTTCGATGTGAGAGGCGCGATGGCACAGCCAATCGGCAAATCCAGCCGCTAGCCAAAGCGGCAGAATAAAGTACATCAGTATGAGAACAACAGGATCATTCAGCATGTACCCTCCCCATGAATTACTTGCCTTTATTCTCGGATGCTTCCTGAAGCGGCTTCACATAGCTTTTCATAAAGGTACGTTTTTGACTGTCAGGAAAAAGGACTGTCACCATGTCGTAACGCGTGCTCACGACCTTGCTTTTCCCCGCTTTCCGGACCTCAACCTCAGCACCCACGGCCAACTCCTGCTCCTGCTCCTGCTTGATGCGCGATTTGTCGGTATCAGAGGCGATCTGCTCGTTTTTATCCCATCTTTGAACAGGACCCGCTGAAAGCACGTTTTCCGGCGGATTGATGCAGTTATCGCAGTGGCCGCAATGATTCCACTCGACTTCCTCGTCAAAGTACTCCAGCAGCACCTTCCAGCGGCAAAAACCGCTCCAGCCATAAAATACCATGCGTTCAAGGGCATCCCGCTCATGCTCCGCTTTCCTGTGGAAGTCTTCCGCGAGCCTGACTAGGTCTTTCGCTTCCACATCCTTTTTGAGCAAGCGGTAGCCCAGCGTCTTGTCGCGCTTAAGTATGTCTCCTTCTTCTAGAAGTTTAAGCATCACCTGCAGCCTGCGAACCGAAAATTTGCTGATTTTCTCTTTTAGCCGCTCAAACCTGATCGCCGCTCGCTCCGCAGACAGGTCTTGCATTGCTTTGTACACTTCTCGCAGGTCCTCCTGGTCGGGATGATGCCGAGCCAGAAAAAACTGCTGTATGCGCTTGTCTTGCGCGTCGAAAAGCAGCGTGCATTTGGCCGTTTTGCCGTCCCGGCCGGCGCGGCCTGACTCCTGGTAGTATGCTTCGAGCGTACCGGGCATCTGGAAGTGCACCACGAAGCGGATATCAGGTTTGTCGATTCCCATGCCAAAAGCATTCGTCGCAACCATGATCCTGCTCCTGCCTTCCATGAAGGATTCCTGGCTTTCTGTACGTGCTTTTCGCGGCAGACGGCCGTGGTAGAGAGCAAAGCTGACATCCGTTCCTGCAAACGCTGCAGCAAGATCCTCCACTGCTTTCACCGTAGCCGTATAAATGATTCCGCTTCCCTTGCTTTTCAGAATGAGATTTTGCAGTTTCTTCAGCTTTTCGTCAGGATTGGTAACCTGTATGACCGAATAATTCAGGTTGGGCCGGTAAATGCCGATGTTGACCACATGCATGGATGGGCGCCCGAGTTGTTGGGTAATATCCTCGATAACCTCCGGTGTAGCAGTCGCGGTCAGGGCAAGTACCGTTGGATTCCCCAATGCCTTGATCGCGTCCCCGAGTCCCAGATAGGCTGGACGAAAGTCATGCCCCCATTGGGAAATACAGTGTGCTTCATCAATGACGAACAGATTTATCGGGATGGCCTACAGGTCGATGATGAAGTCCGGATCGGACATGCGCTCGGGCGTAACAAAGACGACATCGCTATTTGCGCTGTGAATATTCTCCAACGCTTCCAACTCCTGTTCCGCGTTCAGCGTACTGTTGACCTGTGCTGCGTCAGCTCCGATCTCTTCAAGCTTTTCCGCCTGATCTTTCATCAGTGAAATCAGGGGTGAAACGACAATCGCAGTGCCCGGCAGGTTGAGTGTCGGCAATTGATAGCACAATGATTTACCGCTACCGGTGGGCATTACGGCCAGCGTATCGCGCCCGTTCAGCACGCTCTCGATGACTTCTCTCTGCCCGGGATGCAGGTGTGCCAGACCGAATATCTCATGCAGACTTTCTTCCAGTTCATTCTGATCGGGTTTCTTGATGTCAGTAGGAGGACTATTCGTATCGTGAATTTCGGGTGTCATCGTTCCGTCCGCGTTTTCTTCCGATTGGACTCAACTGCTGCATATCATGCATCTGGCAGTAGTGTCTGCTTGATGATGAAGAAAAATGGCAGGCGGTTCCGTGCGGCGCCTAATATATAATTCTCGACGATGTGCTTTTAATATGTCTGCCCCATTTGCTTATTGATCGGAAACTGGATAGACAATTGCGCCAGTTCTGGGTCCTTTTGGCTCTATTCAGCCCTAATCCAAGCCAAAACCACGTTAAAACCACGTCAAAACCAAGCCAAAACCCAGCATTAAGGGACTCTCGATATGAAACGCTATACCATCGAACAATTCATGGCGACGATCTCAATAATGGGGGCGTCGTTTAGCGCGGATGAAGAGCGCATCCTGTTCAGCAGCAATGAGTCGGGTATTTTCAATGCTTATATGCTCCCGGTGATGGGCGGCGCTCCCGAGCCGCTGACCCGCTCCGCCATCGATACCACGTTTTCGGTCAGCTTCTTTCCGCATGATGATCGGGTACTGATCACACGAGATTATCATGGTGATGAAAATTATCATCTGTTCCTGCTTGCCTCCGACGGCGAGGAGGAAGATCTGACACCGGGGGAAAAGCTCAAAGCGCAATTCATGGGCTGGAGCCCCGACGGACATGCTTTTTACGTCGCCACCAACGAGCGCGATGCCAGGTTCTTCGATGTATACCGTTATGACGCCGAGACTTTTGCGCGAACCTTGCTGTACAAGAATCATCAGGGGTTCGATCTTGGGCCCATCAGCCGCGATGAGCGCTGGATTGCACTGAACCGGTCGCATACTGCATCGGACAGTGACATTTACCTGTTCGATGTCGAAAAACAGGAAGTAAGGCACCTCACGCCGCATGAAGGCTCCATCGGTTTCCGTGCTGAAACCTTCGATCCCGCCTCGCGCAAACTCTTCTTTCTTACTACGGAGGGAAGCGAATTCAAGCATTTATGTACCTATGATCTCACCTCGGAGGTCATCTGCAACCACGAGAGCGCTGAGTGGGACGTGATGTACACCTATTTTTCACGCGATGGTCGATTCCGCATAACGGGCATCAACACAGATGGAAGTATCGTCATTCGTGTTGTCGAAATTGAGGATGGAGAAAGGGAAAAACCAGTAAAACTGCCAGCGCTGCCCGAAGGAGAAATCGGCGGTGTAGTCTTTTCGCAAAGCAGCGCGCGTATGGCCTTCTATGTAAATGGCGATCGCTCTCCCGATAATCTGTTCGTGCACGATTTCAACACCGGGCAGTTCCACCAGCTCACGCAGAGCCTGAACAAGGAGATCGATCCATCAGATCTGGTGGAGGCGGAAGTGGTGCGGTTCCGATCCTTCGATGGAATGGTGATTCCGTCCATCTATTACAAGCCGCATGAAGCATCAGGCATCAACAAGGTGCCTGCGATTGTATACGTTCATGGAGGACCTGGCGGGCAGACCATGCGGGGTTATAGCGCGCAAATTCAGTACCTCGTGAACCACGGGTATGCCGTACTGGGCATCAATAACCGGGGAAGCTCCGGCTACGGTAAAACCTTCTTTACTGCGGCCAACCGCAAGCACGGACGAGAGCCCTTGTGGGATTGTGTGGAAGCGAAGACTTTTCTGGCCAGTCTCGGTTACATCGACCATGAGCGCATCGGCATCATGGGCGCGAGCTATGGCGGCTACATGACGCTTGCAGCCCTCGCGTTCCGGCCTGAAGCTTTCAAGGTAGGAGTGGACATTTTCGGCGTCAGCAACTGGCTGCGCACCCTGGAGAGCATTCCCGTTTACTGGGAGTCCGTCCGCAAAGCCATTTATGATGAAATTGGAGACCCGGTGGCGGATATCGATTTTCTCGTTGCGACTTCCCCGCTGTTCCATGCCAGGGAAATACGAAAGCCTTTATTGGTCATTCAAGGAGCCAATGATCCGCGTGTGGTCAAGGCCGAGAGCGATGAAATGGTGGAGGCGGTCAGGAAGCATGGTGTTCCGGTGGAGTACATTGTTTTTCCTGACGAAGGCCACAGTTTTACCAAGAAAAAGAACCAGATCGAGGCCAATCGGCGAATACTGGAGTTTCTGGACAAGTATCTGAAAGGTGACGCGAACAAGACTGTAAGCCGGGTGGAAAAGTAGGACAACGTCGTTCCGCCGACCGTCCGATACCACCGGTGTAGGGCGGGCTCCGCCCGCCGTTTGCTTCCATGGTAATGTAGTACATGGGATAGCGGATAGCTTCGTCCAGCCAGACGGGGTTTTCTATCGCCGTCGCGGTGCGGCCTCCTCTCCAAAAAACTCGCGTATCAGGAAATCCTCTAGGCCCTTGCTGTCTTCCGGGCGGGCGGAGAGAGCGACGACACGGTCGAGACGATAGGATTCCCAGTTGAAGTCCCCTTTGTGGTATTGCCTGATCAGTTCGATCATTTTTCGAACGACGGCCCGTTGAATATCGCCACCGGGCCCGGCATCGACTTCCACCAGCTCCCGGCGGGGAACGCTGCTATCCTTCTTCCAGGCACGGAACAGAAACTGTGCCGTTCGCGGCCCCATCCTGATGATCTGGAATATCCCGCTTGCGCCGGGCTCCTTGAGATTGCGCATCACGTTAGCCATGCGCAGTTCTTCTTCGGAAGGCTCGCGCTCGACCGCCTCAGGTTCAACGGGTTCATCCTCGAAAATTCCGCTTGCCCGGCGCCGCTCCCGCGCCTCGTTCATATACGCCAGCAGGTCTTTCGGGCGTTCAGTCTCTGGAGAAGCCTGCGGAACAGTTTTCTGAACCGGCATGCGTTCCTTGCTGCCCTCACGGTTTTCCATTGCTTTTTCCCGTTTGGGTTTCATCGGCTTGGTTCCTCCTTCTCCCAGTCGCGATTGGGGCTGACGCTTGGAGGGAGGCTTGGGTGCAGGAGGTATCCTGGGACTGGGAGGGGCAGGCGGCGGTGCCTTCTGTTCCGGTGTCTCTTCGGCGAGCTCCACGAAGCTGGCCTCGATCGCAGGAGGTCCTTTGATCTCCACCTCGGGTGCGGTGAGAAAGAACCCGAACGCCCAGATGATGAGCACCCAGAGGACAGACGCCAGCGGCAGGGGCCACCAGATGCGGATTTCCCTCGATCCGGACTTGAGCATCGTTCGGGATTACTCGTGTTTGACGGCGATCAGAAAGTGCTGTGCGCCCGCACTACGGGCACGCAGCATCGCCTGCACGACAATCCCTTGCGGGGCGTCGCTGTCTGCCGATACCACCACTTTCTGTTCGGAATCGTGCAGCAGTGGTTTGAGGACGTCACCCAGCGTCTCCAGGGTCACGGGCGTGCGGTTGACAAAGATTTTGCTGTCGCTCGTCAAGGTCAATGTAACCGGCGTTTTGGCGCTGAGTTTCTCGGCCTCGCCTTGCGGCAGATTCACTTGCAGGGAATCGAGATTCTGCAGTGATAATGACGATAGCATGAATGTGGCAAGCAGGAAAAACATCACATCGATCATCGGGATGATTTCGATGCGCCCCCTGCGGTACTCCCTGGATTTACGCCGTTTCATGACGGCTCTCCTCCTGATCCAGGCGAATATGATCGATGAGGCGCGTGCCCAGTCGTTCCATCTCATCCATCGTTTGGGATTGAAGGCGGGAGAAGTAATTGAAGCCGAAGAGCGCAATCAGCGCAATCAGGAGGCCGACGACGGTGGCGATAAGCGCTTCGGCTACTCCTCCAGTCACGGCGGTGGGGTTGACCACCCCTTCGCCGCCAATGACCTGGAAGGCGCGCATCATGCCGATAACCGTTCCGACAAGCCCGAGCAGAGGTGCTGCGGTGACGATCGTTTCCAGCACCCACAACCGGCGTCCCAGCGATGTCTCGATCAACTGGGCCTCGTCTGCCGCGCGCGACTCCGTCCACCAGGACGGATGATGTCTGTTACTGATTACGACCTCGAAGAAGCGCTTGTAATAGTGGCGATCATCCAATCCGGAGAGTATTTTTTCCAGATCGGCCCATGCAAAGCCGTAAGTCTCAACCAGATTCAGCAGATCGTGAGACAGGCGGGCAAACTTCAAATAGATGAACGCCTTTTCAAGCATGATCGCTAATGCGATCACCGCCAGTAAAGACAGCGGCACAACGGTAAAACCGCCGAGTTTCAGCGCGGTCCAGGTTGCATTCAGTTCCTGCATGTTTATCTCCGAGCGGGGACGATAAATCCCATGTTGATTAAATTGTCGACAACTGTTTCTTCAGCCCTTGCAACTTCCTGCAGCTGGAAAGAACGCTCTCCATCTGCCAGGCGCAAGTTTATGACGCGGTGAGACAAGTGTGGCACGTCTTTAAGAGACGGGCTTCCCCTCCCCAAGAATAGGGGAAATTTACAGATCAGGCTGTTTTCGTTCTGCCCCTTTCGGTCTCCGGGAAGGTTTCGGTCAAACACTCAAAAACACTCAAGTCTAATTTTCATCCTGCCAACCTGTAAAATCTTACAGCTATTCATCCAGCCCGTTTTAAGGTCTCATAGCTCTGTTTTTTCCGAGTTTTTTCGAGTCGAATCGTTCTTGCAAAAGAACATCAGGTTTTTTCGTAATGATATCCCTAAACCAAAACTACACAGGGAGTGTTGCGTGCGCTTCTGAGAATGCTCGCGATATGACCCGTCTTGCCACTGGGGAGAATGCCCGTACCCCGATTGCAGAAATTCTCGAGCAGAGTCTGAACGAAATTTATCTGCTGAATGCTCAGACGCTGCATTTCGAGTACGCCAGCCGGGGAGCCCGACGCAATCTTGGCTACAGCATGGATTCGCTGCAAAAGATGACACTGCTGGAAGTCGAACGGGAGTTTGACGAGGCATCGTTCCGCGCTCTGATTGATCCACTCGTGAAGGGTGAGAAAGAAATCCTGGTTTTCGAGGCGACACATCTGCGTGCGGACGGTACGCATTACCCGGTCGAGGTTCACCTGGAGTTGTCCACGCGGCCTGAGCAAGTGCAATTTCTTGCGATGGCGTTCGATCTCAGCACCCGCCGCCGCGCCGAGGCCAAGTTGCGTGCAAATGAGGCGGGGTTCCGGACAATGGTCAATACCCTCCCACAGCTTGCATGGATAGGGGAGACGGATGGATCCAGATCCTGGTACAACCAGCGCTGGTACGACTATACCGGAACCACTCCTGAAGAGATGATGGGCTGGGGCTGGCAAAAGGTTCATGATCCCGAACTGCTGCCGGAGGTAATAAAACGTTGGAATGAGGCTACTGCTGCTGAGCAGCCGCTCGATATGGAAATTCCGCTGCGCGGTGCAGACGGGAAGCTCCGGATATTCCTGACCCGCGCTGAGCCGTTAAGAAACGAGGAAGGTCAGGTTGTGCAGTGGTTCGGGACCAATACCGATGTCCACGATCAGAGACTCTGGGAAGAGGCACAGCGTGAGACAGAAAAGCGGCTTCAGGTGGTGATGGAGCATATGACCGAGGGGCTTGTCATCTCCGATTTCAATCGTAATCTCCTCCACTGGAATCCCGCCGCTTTGCGGATGCATGAGATCGACAGTGCGGAAGAGATCTTGGGCAATCTTCATAGTTTTGCCCGGGTCTATGAGTTGTCGACCACCGAAGGCAACGTCGTGCCTATTGATCAATGGCCCTTACCGCGCATTCTCCGGGGCGAGCACCTGGATGACCTGGAACTGCGCATCAGGCGTCTGGATAAAGAGTGGTTGAGAATCTTCAGTTATTCCGGAGCTGTTTTGCACTACGAGAACAGTAAAGGACTGGCGTTTCTTACGATTAAGGATGTCACCGAGCGCAAACAGGCTGAGGAAGCCCTGCGTGATGCGAAGGTTAATCTTGAATACAAGGTGAATGAGCGTACCACCCAGCTTCTTGCCAAAAGCAAGGAACTGGAAAATTTCTGTTATTCGGTATCTCATGATCTGAGGGCACCCCTCCGCGGTATAGCCGGGTACAGCCGGCTGCTGCTGGAAAACTACTACGAACGCTTCGACGAGGAAGGCCGCAGCTTTCTGACAAATGTCCATTCAGCCACTAAGCATATGACGGATTTAATCGAAGATCTGCTCTCCTACTCAAAACTCGAGCGGCGAAAACTGTCTTCGACCGTCATCAGGCTTCCCGCCTTCGTATCAAAGGTATTGGCCCAATTCGAGGATAGTCTGCAAAACGTGCGCCTCATTGTCAGTGTGGATGATTTCCACGTTCGCGCTGATCCCGATGGTCTTGCAATCGCTCTCCGTAACCTGGTCGATAACGCCCTCAAGTTCTCCATACATGCTCCGGAGCCTGTCATCGAAATCCGCGGCTGGACTTCGGATAGAAATTGCATTCTTTGCGTGCGCGACAATGGCATCGGATTTGATATGCGTTTTTACGACAAAATTTTTGAGATATTCCAGCGCTTGCAACGGGCCGAGGAATATCCGGGGACGGGCATCGGGCTTGCAATGGTGCAAAAAGCGATGGAGCGTATGGGAGGACGTGTGTGGGCGGAAAGCCAGGTAGGCGCCGGTGCTGTCTTTTACCTGCAACTGCCACTGTCTGACCCTACGTCAGGGCCATTCGAGCAGTTGCAAGAACAGGACTTATAGGGCGTGCTTTCATGAACACTGCGTTGCCGATTCTGCTTATTGAAGACAACCCGATGGATGTCGATCTCACCCGGCGTGCTTTTGTACGGCACAACCTGACCAATCCACTCGAAGTGCTGCGGGATGGTCAGGAAGCGCTCGATTTTTTTTCGAGCTGGAGAACGAGTGACCTCCCGCCTTCGGTTGTACTGCTAGACCTCAAACTGCCCAAAGTAAGCGGACTGGAAGTCCTGCGAACCATACGGGAGCATTCCGTGCTTGGAACTGTTCCGGTCGTAGTGCTTACGTCTTCCTCCGAAGATGTCGACGTTCATGAAGCCTATCTGCTCGGCGCAAACTCCTACATCGTAAAGCCGGTAGATTTCGAAAAATTTATTGATGTGGCCCGCCAGATTGAGCTCTACTGGACTGTTCTCAATACCCATTGTCTTGCAAGGATTAGAGGTTTCTGAATGAGTTTCATGCAGGAGGCGAGGTCGCACAGAGCTCGGGCAATATCCCCGAGGGCTTGGGGATACGATAAGGGACCGAAGTCCGCAAGGGCCTTTTTCGACCCTCGGGGAGATCATTCAAAGGTTTTTCGATGAGAGTTCTCTACCTTGAGGATAATGCGCTGGATGCCGATCTGGTGCGATTGGAGCTGAAAAAACGCGCGCCAGACATCCAGCTCGATATCGTCAGTTCACTGGCAGAAGCTTTACACCGCGTGGAAAGATTCCACGATCTCTATGGAACCAGCCTCGGTATCCCGGCGATCGCCAGACCGGAGCCGGATGCCCCTGCCCGCTATGATATGGTCCTGACGGACCTCAACCTTCCGGACGGGAGCGGTGAAATGTTGCTGGCCCAGATTCGCAGACGACATCTACCGCTTCCAGTCGTGGTTCTTACGGGTTCCAGCAGAGAAGAAGCCATCCTCTCATTACTTCGAGCCGGAGCTGACGATTACGTCATAAAGCATGGGCGCTTTCTCGAAACTCTTGGGCTCGTGCTTCGCGCAACGCTCGACAAGTTCCAGACAGAAACTTACCGCCGCGCTACAGTACTCCAGGTTTTATACGTTGAGCCCAATCCGCATGATGCCGAAACGACGAAACAGGCACTGGTTTCCACTGCACCCCACCTTCGAATCGAATCTGTTCAGTCAGCTGAGGAAGTTTTTTCCTATCTTGCTGGGCAGAATAGAGAGACCGACGTTGACGTGTTGCTGCTCGATTACCGCTTGCCCGGGGCCTCCGCGACGGACGTTCTGAAAGAGCTTTGCCAGGTACGGGGGCTTGATCTGCCCATCATTCTCTTTATCGGAAGCGAGGACGAGGAGATCGCCAGGCAGTCACTGAAACTGGGTGCTGCCGATTACGTTGTGAAGACCGCAGGCTACCTCCAACGGTTGCCGACTGTCATAGAAAACGTCTGGCTGCGGGCAGAATCGAACAGAAGGGAGCGGGTTTTGCTGGAAGAGAGGACACGACTTGCTCTTGCCACGGAAGCAGCCGCCATCGGTATCTGGGAGTGGAATACTGGGACCAATGAAATGATCTGGAATGACCGGATGTACAAGATCTACGGGATTGCTTCCGGGAGCCGCATCACGTATGACATATGGAAATCCTATACCCATCCGGACGATCTGCCCCAGCAGGAGGCACATCTGGAACGGGTCAGCGCCGAGGACGGACGCGTTCAACTCGATTTCCGGATTCTGCGCGAACACGAGACAGTGCGCCATCTGCATATTGCGAAGGCATTGAAATGGAGCACCAATCCGGATGAACTGAGAATAGTGGGCACCGCCATCGACATTACCAAACGCAAGCAAACTGACTTTGCAATCCAGGAGCATGCGATGCAGCAGGGGCTCATTGCCGCGTTCGGGCAACAGGCGCTCGCCAGCGGGAACCTTGGCCTGTTGTGGGGCCAGGCAGCGGTGATCGCTTCTCAAGGTCTCAATGTCGAGTTCTGCAAGGCGCTCCAGCTTACACCGGATTTACGTTCTTTTGTTCTTAAATCCGGAATCGGCTGGCAAAAAGACTGGATTGGAAGGCAGATATCGTTTACATACGAGAACAGCCAAAATCGCTTTGTGCTGGCGAGCCATCAATCCGTCATTGTGGAGGACTTCCAGACGGAAACCCGTTTCAAGGCTTCCAGCATCCTGAGGAGTCATAATATACGCAGTTGCGCAGATGTGCTTATCTCAGGGGCGGGAGGACCTTATGGGATTCTTGGAGCCTATTCGCGCGATCCGCAGCGCTTCACGCCCAGTAGTATCAATTTTCTGCAGAGTCTCGCGAATATTCTCGCAACCGCAATTGACCGCAAGACAACGGAGGAGCGTTTTACCTACCTGGCCCAGTTTGATCCCCTGACGGAACTGCCTAATCGAAGTCTTTTTCTTGATCGTCTCCGACAGGCGATGGAACATGCCCATCGCAACCGTCGCCGGGTCGGCGTGGTATTTGCGGATCTGGACCGGTTCAAGATCGTCAACGACACAATGGGCCATTCTACCGGCGATGAACTGCTGATCCATGTCGCAAAGAGACTGCAGCAGTGTGTGCGTTCATGCGACACGGTTGCCCGTCTTGGAGGAGATGAATTTGCTTTCATTCTGTCTGATCTCGTACAGGCTGAAGATGCATCCTTAATTGCAGAGAAGGTTATTTCGGCGCTCCAGATACCCTTTGAACTGGAAGCACAAGAGATCTATGTCTCTGCAAGCCTTGGAATCAGCATCTATCCCGGCGATGGTACCGACGCAGACAGCCTGCTCAGAAATGCGGACACAGCGATGTTCCAGGCAAAAGAGCAGGGACCCGCGATTTATCAGTTTTACCTTCCGCAGATGAATGAGCGCGCGGTGGCCCGCCTGAAAATCGAGACGCAACTTCGCGGGGCTCTGGCGAGGCGCGAGTTCGTGCTTCACTACCAACCCAAAGCAAGCCTGATCAACGGAGAGATTACCGGTTTTGAGGCGCTGCTGCGCTGGCAACACCCCGCGCACGGACTGGTGCCTCCACTGCAGTTCATTTCCGTTCTCGAGGATACGGGGTTGATCGTATCGGTAGGCGAGTGGGTGGTGAAAACGGTTTGTGAGCAGATCAGGGAATGGCAGGGCCAAGGGCTGGCGCTGCATCCCATCTCGATCAATCTGTCAGCGCGGCAGTTTCAGCAACAGGATCTGGATAGCGTTATCGGGGAAACGTTGAAGACTACGAACATCGATCCTCGTCTGCTGGAATTCGAGCTTACGGAGTCGGTATTGATGAAGGAGGCCGAGATGGCCGCCAACGCCTTGCAGAATCTGAAAGCCTTCGGTGTCCAGATATCGATGGACGATTTTGGTACCGGCTATTCCAGTCTTGCCTATCTCAAGCGCTTTCCTCTGGATGTACTCAAGATCGACCGCGCCTTTATCCGCGACGTGACGACAGATCCCGACGACGCAACCATTACCGTAGCCATGATCAAGCTCGCGCACAGTCTCGGGCTGAAAGTAGTGGCTGAGGGCGTTGAAACAAGGGCGCAACTGGATTTTCTGATAAGACACGGATGCGACGAAATGCAGGGCTACTATTTTTCCCAGCCTTTGCCACTCGAGGGCGCATCCAAAGTGCTCATGGGTGGCTACCGTCTGTCAGTGAGCAGGGGCGCTTGCGCCGAGCAGTAAGTCCCATTTACTCGCTGATCTTCACTCTCACTTGCTTCCCTGTTCCAGAAAAAACCCTTCCGTGCGTGCGCCTCCTAAACATAGCTCTTTCCCTAGCTCGTGATATTTGGTAATTTATCGACCGTAGTCCCAGTCCGCAGGGAGGGCGGACACTCCATTGGATAATGAAAAATGAAGAACGCCATATTGGTGGTTTGCGCCACGTTTGCGTTTATGGGAGGCGCTTTTGCAAAACCGGCCGACTTGTCTCTCCGGTCCAACGCAGCGCTGATTCTGGATCCACAGCGGGGACAGGTTCTTTTCCACAAGAACGCAGACAGTGTCATGCCGATTGCTTCGATTACCAAACTCATGACCGCAATG
>Ga0134128_10004181_pt1 | contig 17717 bp, 14 predicted proteins | sample KB31754_FD_96462 | JGI IMG/M metagenome (GOLD analysis project Ga0134128, IMG submission 96462) | Terrestrial soil microbial communities with excess Nitrogen fertilizer from Kellogg Biological Station, Michigan, USA - KB3-175-4 | ecosystem: Environmental > Terrestrial > Soil > Unclassified ... | reverse complement strand
GAACACCTATGCTGTCCGTTTGCGCCCATGAAGCGCAATGAGCCGGGCCGCATATATTGTACTAAAGAAGCAGCCAACGCCCGCTGCGACTCCGGCGTTGGCTGCCTTATTCCGCGAGCTCTTTCGACCTAGCTCAAATCGGCTCGCGCACGTTTTCTCTTCCCTTCTGTGCAGTTGAGCAGACGCGCCCGAAAAAGAGATGTTCCGAGCGCTAGCTCAGCCATTGGGCTTGTCGCCGAATCTCCCACCCGCTTGAAAACCGATTCAGACTGCGCCGTAATGCTGCTTGGCAGCCTGCCGGCGTCGCGCTTCCTCGACGCGTTGCTCTAGCGAATCCAGCGCGATTGTTGATTTTTGTTTTACCAGGTCGTCCGGGCAGTTCATTTGCAAGTATTTGAGGTGGCTGATAGCCGGAAAGGTGGCTCCGGTTGTGTAATAAGCCATCGATAAAAACATGCGCGCCCGCCAGTCTGTTTTGTTCTTGTCCAGCGCGCGGCTAAGCAGCTTGATGGCTTGCGCGTAGTCTTGGGCGCGAAACGCGTTTATCCCATCCTCGACGGGATTTTTGTTGGATAAAACCAGTTCTTCCAAAGGTTTTGGGATTTCCATGCGCTACAGTCGAAATTGCCGTACCAGTCATATTCCCAGCCGGCAAAGAGATAATCAGGTTATGAGCATGGCATCGCCATAGCTGAAGAACCGGTAACGCTCAGCCACCGCGTGTTTATAGGCGCGCATGATCAGCTCGTAACCGCCGAAAGCCGATACCAAAACCAGCAGGCTGGAGCGGCTCAAATGGAAGTTAGTGATCAGACCGCCCACGATTTTGAACTCGAATCCGGGTTTGATATACAGGCGAGTCTGCGCGTCAATCTGCGGCTCGATGCGTCCGCTTCTGCCTGCAGTCTCCAGCGCCCGACAAGACGTCGTGCCGACCGCCAAAACGCGTCTTCCGGCAGAGAGAGCCGCGTTGATGGATTGAGCGGTTTCCTCCGTTATCGAGTAGCGCTCGGGCTCTATGGAATGTTGCGCGACAGTTGTAGTTATCGGCTTGAAAGTGCCGGGCCCGACATGCAAGGTGATCTTTTGCACCTCGATGCCGCGGTTTGCCAGGCGCTCGAATATGGTCTCAGAAAAATGCAGCCCCGCAGTCGGGGCCGCCACCGCCCCTGGTGCCTCGGCAAAAATGGTTTGATATCGTTCGAGATCGGCCGCCCGCAGCTGCACGGGCTGAGAGCGTTTGATATATGGCGGCAACGGCGCCAATCCGGATCCGGACAGGGTTTTATAAACGTTTTCCTGCGCGCCGAAGTCGAGTAGCACCCGGCGCTGTCCGTCTTCAGCATTCACAAACCCGCGCACGGTAACAGTCGATTCAGTGGACTGCGCGTCGGCACCGGCGGCCGTGAGCCCGCTGCTGAGGCTCAGCTGCTCGCCTTGCTTTAGCTTTCGAAGCGGCGTCGCCATCGCCAGCCAGACCCCGGGCTGGGCGGCTTCCGGGCGCAAAAGCAAAATCTCCACCTGGGCGCCCGTTTGGCGATGTGCCAACAAGCGGGCCGGAATCACCCTGGTATCATTGATTACGATCAAGTCTCCCGGCGACAAAAGGTCGGGCAAATCGGTGAATAGGCGATCCTCGATTGCCCCGGAGGCACGATTTACGCCGAGCAGTCGTGAACCGTGACGAACAGACGGCGGCTCTTGCGCAATCAACTCTTCCGGCAGATAGTATTCGAAGTCTTCGAGACTGAGCTGGGTTGAACTTAAATCCATGATTTATGCAATCAAATCTTAAACAGCAAATTATCGAAATCGCTCATGAGCTGGGCTTTCAGCGCACCGTCATTGCCGGCATGCAGCCCCTGACGCATGATTCGCAGCGGTATAAAAATTGGCTGCAACAGGGATTTGCCGCTGACATGGAATATCTTAAACGCAATCCCGATATTCGTACAACGCCTGAGCAGCTCTTTCCGCAATCATTGTCGGCGATAGTTGTTTCCACCAGCTATTACACGCCGCCGCCGGAATGCCCGGGCGACCATTACGGCAAGGTGGCGAACTACGCCGTGGGACTCGATTATCATGCTGTGCTGCGCGCGCGTTTGCGTGACTTGCGCAGTCGCATCGAAGCGATTGTAGGACGATCTCTTGTCGGCAAGGCGTTCACAGATGACGTCGCGCTCTACGAGCAAGGATTGGCGTTACGTCATGGGCTCGGATTTCGCGGCAAGAATGCGCTCATTATCGGACCCAAGCTTATGGGCTCGTACAACTTTATTGCCGAGCTGATTACTGACTTGCCGCTCGAGCCTGATGAGCCGTATTCCGGAACTTGCGGACAATGTTTTCGCTGCGGAGCGGCCTGCCCAACCGGTGCGATTGTCAATGCGCAAACCGTCGATGCGCGCTTGTGCATTTCGTATCTCACGATTGAGAATAAGCACGACATCCCGGTTGCACTGCGTCCGAAGCTCGGCTCTTGGGTGTTCGGCTGCGACGTATGTCAGGATGTTTGTCCGTATAATCAACGGCCGCCCGAGACTACGTGGAGCGAATTTCGTCCGGAGTTGGGCGTCGGTCATTACATCGATTTGTTTGGGTTGCTCGCGATTAGAACCGAAGAGGAATTTCGGGCGCGATTTCTGCCCACCCCGGTTAGAAGGCCGAAACGCCGAGGACTATTGCGCAATGCGCTCGTTGTGCTCGGCAACCAGCGCCCCACAGGTGGTGTCAAACGAATTTTGGATTTCGCTACCGGAGAGCCCGATGCCATGCTGCGCGAACACGCCGCTTGGGCAATCTCGCGTTACGGGTGCGGCGAGTCCAAACGATCGCTTGAACAACTCATATCCCGAGAGTCGGATGCGCAGCAGCGGGCGCAAATGCTATCGCACGTGAGCTAACCGACGCCTTCATTGAATGATATTGGACCAATCAATTGGTCAAGCTGCCGTGGGAATCCTAAACGCTAGCCCGTTTCGTGTGTTAGAACAGACGCCGATTTTTTGCTCGCAGCCATTCCGGCACCGATCAAAATCAAAAGCAAGAGCAGTGCGGCCGAAAATATGTACAACCCAATGGACAGGCTGAGCGGCTCATAGACAAATTCGACGTGGTGCTTTCCTGCCGGCACCAAGACCGCACGAAACAGAATGTTGGCCGGATAGATTGTCGTCTCTTTTCCATCGACGAACGCTTTCCAGCCCGGATAAAATTCATCGCAGAGAACTAAATAGTTGGGCGCGGGTGTAGAGCCATCGATCACGACGCGGTCATCACCATCGTGAACGATCGTGGCTGTCGAAGCGGCGAACTGCTCAGTGGTAATGCTAACCGGCGTCGCTTTCTCACCGGCTGTTCGGTGTTCCAAAATAGTGAGCTTGCGCGGGTCGAATCCGCTTACGTCCGACAATGCAACGTAGTCGCGAACTTTGTCATGCGGCGTGCCCCACTGCACTTTGGGCGCGAAGTAAACCCGCGGTAGCGGTGCGCGCAATCTATAGAGTGCGAGGTTGAGATCCAAGTCTTTGAAAAAAAGTTCGAAGTCTTCCGATTCGAGCGGCGGATAGCGCACCGACGGCTTGCCCGATTCGATAAGTATGTCGATTTGGTCTGCTACCACAGGCGCTGCCGCCAAGCGGCACAAGGTAGCCAGCCGGCGACCCGTTTTACGAATGGCGCGCTCCGCCATCGCACTTTCCCACATGATCTTGTTGTCCAGCGTCTGTCCGATGCCCGAGTAACGCACTGTTCCGACACCTTCCGAGATATTGCGCAGAGGCGCCATCACTTGCCGCGCGTATTCGTGCCGCCTGACCAGATCGTCGCGCCAAATCGGGGCGCCTGGATATGGCGCGGAGAAGAGCACCGCTGCTCTGGGCAAACTTACGTCGGGCTGCGCCGCCTTCACTGCTTGTGCCACCAAGGATGGTTTAGTATAAAAATCCGGCGGACCAGGATGCTGATTCGCCTGCCATGCATCCACGAGCATGCAGGCCGCACTGAGCGCAATGAGCCAGCCGGTCAATTGATTGGTGAGATTGATGCGCGCAACCGCCACCCGACAAATGAAAACTGCGACGATTGCCAACGCTGCCGCGCAGAGCAGTTTTACACCGACTATTCGCCGGGCGGCTGCCATTACATCAAGGAGATCATGGCTGGCATTTCCGTAGAGCCACAGTCCAATTCCGGTAGCGGCCACAAGTAACCAGATCACACAAGCCGGCATAACCCACTTTAAGTTCGATCGCGAATCCAGCACTTGCATGCCACGCGCCGCGCAGACAGTGATGCCGCAGAGCGCAAATAGCATAGCTTTTATCGGATAGCGGAACACGACCCATTTGGTTGATGTGATTAGTGCTGCCAGAGGCGGCACATTTGCGCCTAGGCTTATGATGATGGCCGCTATTGTCAAAGCGAGGGCAAACCAACGTTGCTTCCAGCTTCGATCGGTTGCGCCGATGATAAAAAGCGTCAACGCTATCGGCCCCACAAATTCGCTCGCCAGGTAGGGGACACGCGCGCCCGAGGCGATGACAACCATCCGAAAAGCATTGGCTTGCAGGTTCAGATCAGAAAGCGGTTGCGGCACCGCCAGGCAAGCCAGGTCGAACCAGTTGACGCTCCAGTCAAAAACTTGCTTGGGATCGAGGCCGATTGCACGCGGTGACAGGCGGGCCCACTCCGCTGCCGGTAGAATGATCGGCGCCGACAAAAGTACACCGATGAATAGCGATGCCAGTTGGAGCACCGCTACCGGTATCACAGAGGAGCGCAGGCTACCAGCCTGCGTTTTATCCATAAATGGCAGCAGTGACAATATCCCCAGAAACACCAACGACGGAGCATAAATTTCCGCCACGCCGGCCGCGATCATCATATAGACGCACACTGCCGCGAACGCCGCCGCGAAAAATCGATGGACATGCTGGACTCGAGCAATCTCGCGCACGGCCCACCAGGTAAAAACAAACCAGGCGATTGTGCCCTGCAAAGTCGGCTGCGTTTGCAGTGAAAACATCGGGCCTGACAGGGCAAAAATGGTCGCACCGGCAATCGCCGCGCGAACACCCCACCCGAAGCTGCGCACCAGCAAGTAGGCCCCGACACCGCCTATCAGTTGTTGAAGGATCAACACCACGGCAAGAGCCTGAGAAAACGATAAGCCGGCAAAAGCCAGGTTCAATGGATAGAAGGCGGTGGGTGCCGGGTCGGAAATCTGCGAAAAACCGTTGAACACATAAGGGTTCCACAGCGGCAGTCTGCCTTCTTTCAATCGACTGCCCAGAAAACTGAGAATGGGCTCCCAACCGGCACTGAGGTCAAAGAGGTAGAAGGTGGCGGATCCGGACAAGTAGAAAAAGTAATAGCAGGCGAGAACAGCGGCCAAAGCCGCCAGCGTTGCCCAGAATGCTAATCGTTCCGTTTTCATCAATTTGAAACGCCAAGCTAACGGGACATCGTGACTGCGTAGCGTTTGCCGGCCCAATCAACAAAATAATCTCTGTGATGGCCTTTGTATCCGCTTGTCGCGATCGATGTTTTCAATTCGCCATTCGTGAACGCCAGGTCCCATTTGTCGAAGCCACCATTTTTATAAGATAGGGAAATGCCGTCATCGTCGTAAAAATGTCCGCGCGCATCGTCGCCGAAGACGTTGAACGTTATGCCAGCCTGGCCAAAATCTCGAGTGCTCTGCACTAGATCAACCAGAGGTATGATTGCGCCTTCGCGCACGTAAGCGGGGACACTTCCCAGCGGCACGCTGATAACTTTCGTTGCGCCGCCTTCCACGGCTGGTCCGCCCGATAACGGGTACCATTTACCTTCGGGGAAATAAGCCGTTCTTTTTTCTTTCCCGCACTCTACAATTGGAGCCACCAGTAAGTCTTCGCCAAACATGAATTGATCGTCGATTTCCCAGGCCACCGGATCATGACCATAATGCCATGCCAGAGGACGCATCAAAGGCGCGCCCGTGAGCTGGTGCTCCCAGAATAAATTGCGTATGTAGGGCAGCAAGCGATAACGCATTTCGATAAGCCGGCGAATATGTTGTTCCGCTTGTTCTCCGAACGCCCATGGCTCTTGCGCCCTCTCTCCCTTGCTGCAATGGTTGCGGAAGAACGGATAAAAAATGCCCGTCTCGTACCAGCGCACCAATAGCTCCGGCGTCGCATCGCCGGCAAAACCGCCGATATCGACGCCGGCAAAAGCGATGCCTGATAATCCGATGTTGAGCAGCATTGGTATGCTCATGCGCAGGTGATGCCACCAGGAGAAGTTATCGCCCAACCAGACTGCCGAATAGCGTTGAACGCCGGCGTACGCAGCGCGAGTAAGCACGAACGATCGTTCGTTCGGCCTCAACTCATGCAAGCCTTCGTATGTCGAGCGGCACATGAGCGATCCGTACCGATTACGCACTTCCAGATGTCCCACCGTACCTTCAGGTGAACGTTGGACAAACATCTGTTCATCGGCGGGCGGCATCTCGTCCAGCGGCTCGGCGAGCGTTCCTTTTGTGTTCAAGAATGACGGCTCGTTCATATCGTTCCAAATTCCGGCGATGCCGCGTTTCACGTAAAACTCGTGCAGCTCCGCCCACCATTTGCGCGCGTCCGGTCGTTCAAAATCCGGAAACACGCATTCACCCGGCCATACGGTCTCGACAAATGGCTCGCCTTCAACCCCTTTGCACACGAGATTCTCTTCGATTGCTTGTTTATAAACCTGATATTTGGTGTCGCGTTTCACGCCGGGATCAACGATCGTAATTAGTTTGAACCCTTGTTCCGCGACGCGTTGGGCAAGAGTGTCGAAGCCGGGAAAGCGCTCTTTGGAGCTGGTGAAGACGCGATATTCATCCATGTAATCGATATCGAGCACAATCGTGTCGCAGGGAATCTTCCGAGTGCGAAACTCGCTGGCGATATTCAAAACCGTTGCTTCGTCTGCATAACTCCAGCGGCACTGCTGATGACCGAGCGCCCACAGTGGGGGCAGCGAATGCCTCCCGGTCAGCTCGGTGTAAGCCGATACGATCTCCGGCAAGGAGCCGGGCCCCATAACGTAAAGCTGCCATCCACGCCGGCTGAGCAATTGAATCGACGCTTGATCGTTAAGCGTCGATGCCAGGTCCCAACGCTGCGGCGCGGGCGAATCGAGAAAGAGCCCATAGCAACCGTCGGCTTGCGACAACAGCATGAAAGGAATCGCCTTGTACATTGCGTCGGCAAACTCGGTATGTTTTGTTTCGTCCGTCGTGCACAACGTGTGCTTTCGTCCGCGCACGTTCAGTCCCGAAAACCGTTCGCCAAGCCCGAAGCAGCGAGCTGCAGGAGTGAGAGCAAAATGAAAGTCCCAGCAACCGACGGAGGTTTGTTGCCATGTAATGCCGAGAGGCAATTCCAGTGAAGCAGATTTATGCCAATCAAAGACAGTGGCAATTGCCAACGATTGCGGCACCGGCTGTGAACCTGGCGCCACCGACAAACGTACTGCCTGCACCATGCCAATCTTGGCATGGTGGCATTGCACTTCGCCTTCGAAAATGTTTTTGCCGCGTTCTCGTGGCATATACCGGCGATTATTCTGCCGTTTCTTCAGCTCGTCTAGAATCGAAGTCGTCACGTCTGCCATTTTTGTCTCCTATATGCCCGCCGTCAATCCGCCATCAATCGGAATCACCGCTCCGGTTATGTATGCTGCTTCATCGGAACAAAGGAACAGCACGGTAGAGGCAACTTCCTCCGGCGTGCCCACCCGTTGCAGGGGGATGTTGCCTGTCACAAATTCGGTCAGTACTTCTTCGCCTGATTTGCCGTGCCGGATGCCGACCTCGGCATTGAAACGTTCACACAGGGGAGTGCGAATGCAACCTGGACAAATGCAGTTGCAGCGCACGCCCTGCTTGGCATAATCCAGCGCGACAGAGCGGGTGAAATGGATGACGGCGGCTTTGGAAGTGCTGTAGGCGGCATTCAGGTGGATGCCGCGCAGCCCCGCATCGGATGCATTATTGATCACGACGCCGCCGCCATCGTGCACCATATGTGCCACCACCATTCTGGTGACGATGAATGTGCCGCGCACATTGGTGTTCATCACATCGTCCCAGTCTGCGAGATCTGTTTCCAAAAGCGGGGCAACGAATTCCATGCCCGCGTTATTGAATAAAAAGTTGATCGCTCCGAATTCATCGAGCGTTTTATCAACCGCTCTCTGGACATCGCCGGGTTGGGCGATGCTGCCGGCGAATGATAAGCAACGGCCGCCCGCTTGTTCGATAAGATTCGCCGTTTGTTTGACACCTTTCTCATCCATGTCCAGCACGGACACGGACGCGCCTGCGCGCGCAAAAGCAATTGCCGTCGCTCGGCCGATTCCAGAGGCGCCACCTGTTATGAAACAGATTTTGCCGTCAAATCTCACGCGGAATCTCTCTAGTCTTTGTGCCGCTTCTTCAGGTCTGCAATCGATTGCAAACTAATTTTGTCGTTGAGGTATTGCTGCTCGAGTGCCTGCAAGATCTCGTCAATGCTTAGGATATTCTTTTCGATAATCAACTGACCGATGTGATGTCCTGTTTTCTTCTGTTCGGACAGAAGGTTTTCCAACTGCTCAACAGTCAGGTGGCCGTTCTTGACGAGAATTTCGCCAAGCCGCTCGTGCCGCGAGAGAAATTGCCACTTCTGCTCGTCGGACCAGGTTTCGAAGTAGGTGTGGTTGTCCTTGTCAGTCATGATCGCCGATGGGGTATCCGATTAGGTAATTATAGATGAGCATCAATGTCAGGAGGCGCCTGCGATTCTAATGTAATTGCATAAGGCGCTCAAAGCCCAATCAATTGGCGGCGGGCTGCACCCTCAATAATATCGGAAGGGGGCGCAGAAGGTCACGTTAGACTCACGCTGCCGCCGTTATTCTGGGTTGAGCATACGGCACCTGCGCAGAAGCGCGATTCTAAAGAGGAGCTACGATGATAACCACAGACCGTCCCGCCACCCGTCCAGAAAGCACGTTGAGAGAGGATAACCGGACGTCATCATTGCCTGGTGTCGACCGGCTCGCTCTTCTGCAAGAGGGTGCCGGGCTTGCCGGTGCTCGACCCGCTGTGCCCGGAGCAACTTCCGGACGAGGTGATGTTAGCTCGCCTGCAGCGCCTGCTTCCGGAAAGTTAGAATTCGACTATGCCATGTATGGCAGTAAGCTGCAACCCGTCCCTGGCATCGACGGCTCGACCATGACCGCATCCGGCATGAAAACACCGGAAGACGACCAGCATTACACACCTGAACCTGGAAGCACAATCGACAGCCGAAAGACGGCGCCCGAACCTACAAGCGGGAAACGCTCCGATACAGCAACACCGGTTGCTGACCAAAGCAAGCCGGAATCAGCCGGGAGTACTGCTGATCAGCCAAGCAGAGCCCAACAGCTCAATGACACATACGGACCGCGCTCCGCCGAGAAATATGCCGGATTAAGCGACGAGCAAATCAAGCAATACCGAGCTCTGGACGAGGGACTGGGGCCATCGCAGCCGGGCGGCCCCGGCGGCAAGGGTTGGGATGCGGCCATTCAACCGGGCTCTCCGGCAGACCTGGCCGAGAAAGACCTGAAGAGCACTTTCGATAAAATGAAGCTCGCTAATGCCAAAGACGGCTCTGCACCGAGCCAGGCGCAAAAGGACGCTCTGGATGCCCTCAACCGGAAGTTCTTCGAGGCGCTGGGTGGTCCGGATTACAGGTCGAATCCGGAGCTGGCCACACTGGAGCAGCTGTACAGCCAGAGAAATTTTACTCTGCTGGGGACGGCGGATGGAAAATCCAGCGATATGTAAAACGAAAGAGGGCACCACGAGTGGTGCCCTCTTTACGCAGTTATTGCTGACGCTTAGGCCGTTGCTCCTGCGGTCGCCGTGGCCGGCGTGCCCTTGCCCTTCTTCTTCATCTTTTGTTCGCGCCACCAGACAAGCAGGGCGCTGGCGTTGAAGATCGAGGAGTAGGTACCTGAGATGATACCGATGAGCATGGCAAGCACGAAGTCACGAGTGGTTGTACCACCCAGCACGTAGAGGGCAGTCAACGTGATGATAACGGTCAACGACGTATAAATAGAACGCGCCAGGGTCTGGTTGACGCTGTCATTGGCGATATCGCCGAAGGTGCGGCGATACTCCTTGCCCGTTTGCGGATCGACTACCTTACTGCCGACAAACTTCGAGTTCTCTCGTATTCGGTCAAAGACAACGATTGTGTCGTGGACTGAGAAGCCGATTACGGTCAACACGGCTGAGATAAACAAACTGTCGACCTCGGTGCCGAGGACCAAACTGAGAATGGCGAATATGCCGCAGAGCACTAGCACATCGTGGAATAGGGCGATGATCGCGCACACGGCAAAGTCATATTGGAATCGGCTGCCGATGTAGAGAACCATGGCGCCCAATGTGATGAACAAAGCGAGCAAACCGCTGTGCAAGAGTTCGGGACCGACTACGCCTGACACTTTGTCACGCGACATAACGATCGATGCGTCCCCTGAGGCTTCGCCAAACTTGGACTTGAGTTGCTCGTCGAGCAGCTTGCGATCGGCTTCGTCCTGCTTGTCGTCAGCGAGCGATTTGGTGCGGACGATAATAACTTGCTTGCCGGCCATCGAGGCTTCCTGTACTTGAGAGCCTTCGAAGACAGCCTTGTTTGTATTGGGGTCCTTGAAGTCGGCGACGATTTTGCGCACATCCTCCAACTGCACAGGTTTGGAAAACTGGTATTGTGTCAACGATCCGCCGGTAAAATCGATGCCGGGCTTTAGCGGTGCACCGAAGACAAAGCAACAGATGATCACGGCGATCAAGCCGGGGACCGTGATGGCCAGCGAAAGACCAAACCACCACTTTCTGGGTCCTACGATATCAACGTGAGGAAAACGCACTGTTCTTATCTCCTTAAGTACGACTGCCGAAAAGTGATTTATCTGCTGATTCACTCTTCGGTGCTGAAGCGATGGTGGATTTACGCGGTTGAAACTTGGTGCCGAACAACCCGAGTTGGCGCGGAATCAAGTGCAACAGTACGCGTGTGGCTGTGATGGCGGTGAAGAGAGATACGACCACACCGATTGCCAGTGTGACGGCGAATCCCTTCACGATTGAGGTGCCGAAGATCATCAGCACCGCGCAAGCGATCAAGCTGTTCATGTTGGAGTCGAAAATCGAGCTGAAGGCACGGTCGAATCCTTGTTCGATTGCCGTATAGAGGTTCTTACCTGCTTTCAACTCTTCTTTTGTTCTTTCAAATATAAGGATGTTGGCGTCGACAGCCATACCGATTGACAGGATGAAGCCGGCGATGCCTGCCAATGTCAAAGTCACAGGTATTGTTTTGAAGATGGCCATGGTGGCGATTGAATAGAGAATCAATGCAATGTCTGCCACCAGTCCGGGCACGCCGTAAATCAGGAGCATGAACAACATGACGCATGAGATGCCGACCAAGCCGGCGATCATGCTCTTATCGATCGAGTCTTGACCGAGGGTGGCACCGACGGTGCGCTCTTCCAGAATGTTGATCTTCGTAGGCAGAGAGCCGGCGTTCAGTTTCATCGCCAGATCGATAGCCTGATCTTTAGTGAATTGTCCGGTGATTTCGCCGTCGCCGCTGCGAATCGGTTCGCGAACGGTGATACCACGGTAATCGGTCATCGGCAGCGGACGTCCGTCGGTTCCGCGTTCTGTCGGCATGCCATCGAGGAAGATACCGATTTGCTTGCCCACCAAACGAGAAGTGAGGTCGCCGAATATTTTTCCGCCCTGCGGCTTGAAGGTAAACAGAATGCGGTAGTTCTGACCGCCGGCCATCGGCACTGCTTGTGCGCGTTGGAAGTCCTTACCAGTCAATCCTACGTCTTTCCACATCGGTCCGCCGGTAGCCGGATCTTTCAACGGCATGCCGTTCTGGTCATAAACCATTTCCTTGAACTCGAGCAAAGCGGTGGTACCAATGCGGTCTTTCGCTTCTTGCGGATCTTTTACACCGGGAAGCTCGACGATGAGGCGATCCGCGCCCGATTGCTGCACAACAGTCTCCGACACGCCCAAGCTGTTGACGCGGTTTTCGATAACCGTTTTGACCTGAGCCATTGTCTCGGGCTTCATCTCGGTGACGCCCTGCTTTTTCAGCTCATCAGGAATATCAGCTTTGAGAAGAAGTTGGCTGCCGCCGCGCAAGTCCAATCCTAATTTGAGGTTGGTGATCACGGCTTCGCCGTGTCCGCGCCAGAGCACTTGCATGTTGTTGCCGAAGGACGCGTCGGCGTACTGCTCTTTCTCGAGCTCTTCGCGTTGGAATTGATTGAGCTGATTCCAATCCGGACGCGCCGACAATTTGGCGCCCACTTCGTTTTGCATGTCGGTGGGGCTGAGGCTGGCAAGGTGCTCGTAGTACTGAAGCGAACCCACAGGCGGTGGGTTGACATTCGGAACGTCAGGAATGACCTGGAACAGGTTCAATAGCGACCAAATAAATACCGCTAGCACTGCTAGGGGCTTCCAATACTTTGTGAACATCTTCTATTTCTTCACCTGAATGTATAGCCGTCGGACAGCTTCGCAGCCGCCCTGATAAACGGATGGCGACAGCATCTCATTCTAGCGTTTTGTCTGCATGAAACAGGCTTAGGCAGTCAGCGGCTGCCAAATCGTAATCCCTTCTTAATGCGATTCTCAGCTGTAGGGGTGATGCATGCATCGCCCCTACACGGACAGGCGAAACAAACCGCTCCTTAATAAAGGTTCGCGATTGCCTGGGCTGATGATTGGCTGGAGCTTATACCGTGCAGACTCGGTCGCCGCCGCGCTGCACAGCCAATTCCAGTGCCTGGATGGCGCGCGCCACTAGCTCGTCATGTTCGCGAGCATGTGCCGGGAAGGAAGCCAAACCGATACTGGCCGTCACTTTCAGGTTGTTCCAGTTGTGCGTGATCGCCTGGGTGCCGACGCGCTGTCTAATGCGCTCGGCTACGACGGCTGCGCCGGCGGCGTTGGTTTCCGGCAATACGATGGCGAACTCGTCGCCTGAATAACGGGAAGGAATGTCGACGTCGCGGACGGATTCGCGCAGTACATTGGCAATCACCTTCAATACGGCATCGGCCGTAAGAGCGCCGTACTGCCGGGAAATTTCTTTATAGCCGTCAATTGCCATCATCACGAGCGACACCGGGCGCTTGTAGCGCTTCGCCCGCTTCAGCTCGTCTTTGAGCTCTTTCAAGAAGGTGCGGGAATTGTAGAGCTCGGTCAGAGAATCAAGCAGGGCGAGCCTTTCCAGCTCTTCGCCCTTGGCCGTGGTAAGTGTTGATTGGGTATTTTGCAGCAGAGAGCGGCTTTCCAGCTCTTTAACCCGCGACAGCGCCTGTTCGTCCAGTTGGGAACGTCCGCCGCCGGGCATCACCTTCATGCGCTGAGGGTTGTCCAGAACACGGCAAAACATGCATGTTCTGCCGCTGCAAATGTGATCAGTTCTGCCTGTCATAACGTCCTTTTGACCCTAGAAGTAACGCCTGGGGGAGTTTACGTCTTATTCAATGTGCCCTCAAGGTCACAATCTCAAACACTTCTCATCTGAGCTTGCTTGTTTAGTATAAGGCGTTGGCGGCAACTTTTCGGCCCGATACGAATAACTCTTGCAATTGGACATTTCCGTATAAAAGAGCATCGTACGGGCTTTTTTCAGCCCATGGCCCATCCGACACAATATTAAAAATGGCAATGTCTGCCTGCTTGCCTTTGTCCAGGCTGCCTATCAAATCCGACATCCCGATAGCTTTTGCCGCCTCAATGGTCAGTGCCTCGATGGCATGTTTGGACTGGAAGGGAAACTGCGGATCGAGCGCCCGAGCCAGGTTGAAGGCAAATCGAGCCTCGGCCAGAACATCGAGATCGTCGGTGGAAGCGGCACTGTCGGTGCCGAAGCCTACGGTGATGCCTGCTTCCATTAGCCTGCGCAGTCGAGCTGCTCCATTTCTCAATCTGGCATTGCTGCGCGGACAATGGGCGACTTTCACCCGGCGCGCGGCAAGGGTGGCCACATCGGCGTCCGTTAGTTGAACGGCGTGTGCCGCTACCAGACACGGATCGAGCAAGCGGGCATGATCGAGGTGCTGGACGGGGGTTTTGCCGCAGTTTCTAAATGGGATCTTTTCCACATCGCCTTCAGGCAAAACGTGCATCTTTTTGACGAAACCGTCGAGCGCCGCATCGCCGGATTGAATCCAATTGAATTCACTGGCTGACTCGGCAAGATGCAGGGTCCACGGCATGCCTTGATCGCTTGCCCAATCGACCGCTTTGCGCAGCAGAGCCGGTGCCACTGTATATGGTGCATGAGGCGCTACGGAAACTTTGATCAAGTCGCTGATTTTTGCATTTTCCATAAGCTGCTCTCGCCGCTGCAGCCACTTGTTCCAGGTACTTTCGGCTTCGGATTCGACGATGCCGAAAAGTTCCATGGCCACGACCCCGCGCAAACCGGCGGCCGTCATGGCAACTGCTGCCTGCCCGCTATACGATGAATCAAGGATGCAAGTCGTGCCACTGCCGGCGATGCGACGCACGCCGGACGCCGCGGAGGTGAGAAAATCTTCAACCGACCAGGCTTTGGAAAATTTAACCAGGGTCGGGATCCATTCGAATAAGGGGAGTTGCGTATCAACTAATTCTTGTCCGGTCCATTCCACATGTGTGTGCAGATTGATCAGCCCCGGAACGATGATTGCTTTGCCGAAATCCTCTACTTTGGCTATAGGACTGTCGCCTAACTGGTCTAGTCTATGTTTCAGTTGTTCGGCTGAATGAATCGCGACAATATGGTCGCCTGCAATCTCAATGCCTCCGTTCTCCACCGGTGCCGCTGAGATGGGCAATACCCAGCGCGCCGTCAGAAGCCGCGTCGCTGTTGAGACTGAGGACATTTGTGTGAACTCTTTGAAAGTCTGTTGTAAGATCAATCAGGTTATCACCACGTCTCAATTATTTTGCTTTGAAGATAAGTCTTGATGAGCTGCGGTCGCTTTCTCAACCGCGCACAGATCTACAGTTCAATGAAATGCTGGCAGGCACCGTGGCTGTCAAGCCGGTAATCGGCGACCTTACGGTGTCCGCTAGCTCTACCGGTATGCGGCTTACCGGGCGTGTGCAAACACTTTTGAAGCTCAGTTGCGACCGTTGTCTGCGTCCGTATTTCCAGGCCGTCGCTGTAGATATTGATGAGCGTTTCGTCATCGACGAGCTGGCAAATTACGAAAAGAACCTGCAAAAAGACCGCGAGTTGGCTCGAGCAGATGATTTCGTCGAGGCTCTTCCTCCCGACAACGTGCTGGATGTGACTGATGTTGTTTACCAGGCTGTAACTTTAGCGACGCCCAACAGTTGCTCCTGTGGCGACCAGTGTCCAGGACCGGCTTTGCCCGCCAAATCAGCGAAGAAGGCATCATTAGGCAAAGCTAAGGAAGGGCGCAGAGCAGAGGCCCCGATCGATCCAAGATGGAAAAACTTGAAGAGTCTGTTTCCAAACGAAGATTGACAGCCAAAATCGTAGATAATTGATACCTTGCGTCTTTTGGCCTGCGGGCCTGCGCATCGCTTTTCGAGGATCCTCAGTCATGGCTCAACCAAAGAAGAAAACATCACACCAGAAGCAAGCACAGCGTCGTGCCAAAAACTACTTGGGCATTATCAAAAGCCCAACATTGACCACTTGCCCCAACTGCAAAGAACCGGCGCGTCCGCATCAGGTTTGCACCAGCTGCGGCTTTTATCGTGGTCGCCCGGCTCGTCGCGCCGACAATCCGGCTCTTGAATAAACCTCAGTTGTGCAGACGCCTTCGGCGTCCATCACGGTCGAGGTTTGGTAGCGGCGGGCGACAGCCCGCTTTGATTAGTCGTAGCGAAAGCGGGGTCCCAAATGGTCCGGATCGCAGTTGACGCCATGGGCGGTGACTACGCCCCCCGAGAAATAGTCCATGGCGCCGTACTCGCGGCAAGAGAATTCAGCGTCTCAGTACAACTGGTCGGCCAGCCTGAGTTGATTCAGGCAGAGTTGAAACGGCACGACCACGAAGGGCTGGACATAGGCATCGTTCCGGCGTCGGAAGTGATCGCCATGGATGAGAGCGCGGCTCACCGCGCAGTCGCCAAGAAAAAAGATTCATCAATCGTCGTCGCCACCATGCAAGCGGCCGACGGAAAAGCCGATGCTGTCGTGACTGCCGGTTCGACGGCCGCGGCAGCAGCCGCTTCGCGTTTTTACCTTGGTCGCATCGATGGCGTCGAACGCGCACCAATTGCGGTGCCGATGCCCAGCACGATGGATCACCCCTGCATGTTGCTGGACGGCGGCGCTTTCCATGATGCCGACGCAATTCACCTGGAGCAGTACGCTCTTATGGGATCGATTCTTGTGGAAGGCCTCTTCAACGTGCAAAAACCGCGCGTCGGAATCCTGAATATTGGTACGGAGCAAACCAAGGGACCAGAGTACGTTCGCGCCGCATACAAGCTGTTGCGCAACAATAATAAAGTGAATTTCATAGGCTTTGTTGAAGCCCGTGATTTCCCCATGGGTAAATGCGATGTGCTCGTCTGCGATGGCTTCAGTGGTAATGTCGCGCTCAAGACTGCTGAAGGCGTCGCCAAGATGATTGGTTTTATGCTCACGCAGGAAATTTACCGCGATACGCGCAGCAAACTTGGTGGTGCCATTGTCAAGCCGGCGCTCGACCGTATGAAGCGGCGCATCGACTACAACGAATTCGGTGGCGCGCTTTTGATTGGCTTGAAGTCGGTGTACCTGAAAGCGCACGGCGGATCGAAACACACGGCGATCAAGAACGCCATTCGAACAGCGCGTGACATGATCAATGCCAATATCGTCAAGCAAACCGAACACACGTTTTCGGCTCTGGTCGGCGCGGGTAACCGCAAGTGAAACTGCCGATCGGGACGAAGATAATCGGTGTCGGGGCGGCTGTGCCACCAAATGTGGTTACAAACGTCGACCTCGAAAAACTGGTGGAGACGTCCGACGACTGGATCGAAACGCGCACCGGGATACGTTCTCGCCGGGTGGTCACCGATGAGGAGACTTGCACGGATCTGGCTATCGGTGCGGCAACAGACGCATTAGGGTTTGCCGGAATCGCAGGCGATAAGATCGACCTCGTGATTGTGGCCACCTCGACGCCGGACAATCTTTATCCGTCGACAGCTTGCATGGTGCAAGCTGCCATCGGCGCTCCGCATGCTTTTGCTTTCGACATGGAAGCGGCCTGTACCGGCATCGTTTATGCGCTCACGGTCGGACAGCACTTCATCGCGCTCGGTACTTGCAAAACAGTGCTCGTGGTCGGCGTCGACATTCACTCGCGATTTTTGAATTGGGAAGATCGCAGCACCTGTATTTTATTTGGCGATGGGGCCGGTGCGTTTGTCCTGCAGGCATCCGACACCGAAAATGAAATTCTGGCGACTTATCTGCGGGCCGACGGTAAAGGCGGACATCTTCTGCACATCCCGAACACCGGGGCCGGCTTCCCCCATGGCGGCAAACCGGCGCCTAAGGAAACGCACCGCTTTTTGCAAATGAACGGGCGGGCCATATATGAATTCGCCGTCAACGCCGTGCCGGAAGCGGTGCGGGCCGCATGCG
>Ga0134128_10004180_pt1 | contig 17717 bp, 10 predicted proteins | sample KB31754_FD_96462 | JGI IMG/M metagenome (GOLD analysis project Ga0134128, IMG submission 96462) | Terrestrial soil microbial communities with excess Nitrogen fertilizer from Kellogg Biological Station, Michigan, USA - KB3-175-4 | ecosystem: Environmental > Terrestrial > Soil > Unclassified ... | reverse complement strand
GCGTTTGCCTTTGAAGAGCTGGCCCCGCCTGAGTGGGTCTGCAGGGAATAGGAACATGAATCCGGTTATAGCCAAACTCCATGAAGCGCAACTGCGCAAAGACCTCCCCGAATTTCGCCCTGGCGACACGGTGCGCGTCAATGTCCGCCTGAAGGAAGGCGAGGGTGAGAAGGAAAAGGAGCGCCTGCAGGCGTTCGAAGGGGTCGTGATCTCGAAGAAAGGCCGAGCTTCCGGCGCCACATTCACCGTACGCCGCGTTAGCTTCGGCGTCGGCATCGAACGCATATTCCCGCTCCATTCGCCCTCGATTAGCTCGATTGAAGTGGTCGGCAAGGGCAAAGTCCGCCGCGCCCGCCTCTACTACCTGCGCGACCTGCGCGGAAAGGCTGCTCGCATCAAGCGCGCCGCCCGCGAAGAAGTGGCCGCCGTTGCAACGGCTGGGGCTGAAACCAAGTCGTAAGCGCAACTCTTCGATTCGAAATACGAAACTCGAACAACGAGATACTTTCACAGAAGAGTCCCGGTTCACTCGGGGCTCTTTTTGCTTTCAATCCGTGCCTGCCCCCTCGCCGGAAGTGACTCGCTTACTAACCCCCCACGAATCGCGAACTAGGGCTGCACATTTGTTACGCCCTCCGCACCCGGTTTTGGAAAGTGCTTCTCGTACCAGGCGATGGACCGGTCGGTCCAATCAATGACGTGCTTCGTCTCCCGGATGCCATGCCCTTCGCGCGGGTAGCGCACGAAAACCGCCTCCGTCCCCACATCTTTCAGCGCGATAAAAAACTGTTCCGCTTCGGCGATGGGCACATCGTTATCGTTTTCGCCGTGCATCAGCATGGTAGGAGTATGCGCGGCGGCCACGTGCTTCAGCGCCGAGCGTTCCCAAGCCACATCCATCAAGTTGCCCTGATGCAGAAACTGGCCGAACTCCATTTCCTCATATTGGTTGTAGTAGGTCATATAGTTGTAGCTGACAAGATTGGAGATGCCGGCCGTGGGGATCGCGGCTTTAAATTCGTTGGTCTGCGTGATCAGCCAGTCTGTGAGCTGGCCGCCGTAACTGACGCCTTCAATGCCCATTCGCTCCCGATCGATCCAAAGGTAGCGGCGCACCGCCGCGCTGACGCCGTACAAAACATCCTGGCCCTCGTTGCCGTCTTGATCTCCAAAGACCGCGTCAGCAAACTTCTGCCCGTAACCGGTGGACCCGCGAAAATTCACGTTAAGAACCGCCCAGCCGTGGGCGGCATACACCTGATTCCGAAAGTTGAAACTGGGCCCGTTCTGTCCGTGCGGGCCGCCATGGATGTTCACGATCAGCGGATGCTTCGAGGTGGCGGTCATTCCCAGAGGCTTGGTGAGAAACGCCTCGACTTGGAATTTATTGTCGTTGCTGACGAAGATGAAAGACTCAACCTCGGCAATTTGCTTCCCTGCGAGGATTTCCCCGTTCAGGTCCGTGAGCTTGCGAGCCGCGGTGTTGCCGGTCTTAACATAAAGCTCCGACATATCGCGCGGCGAACTGAAGCTGTAGGCCATCGTGCCGTCCTTGCCGACGGAAAAGCCGCCAACGGCACCGGCGTCTTTCACCACGTATTCGGGCGCGCCGCCAAGCGGCAACCGCACCAGATAATTGCTTCCGCTCTCTTGCACCGTGAAATAAACGGAGCGGCCATCCGGCGCCCACTTTGGCGCGCCTTGGCGATCGTCAATCACTCCTCCAATCTCGTGGCGATCGCTGCCATCAGCGTTCATCATCCAGACGTGGGTGTCTTCCATGGTGGTTTCGCGGTCAGTCAAGCCACGCTTCGTGCCGCGATAGGCGATGTGCTTGCCGTCGGGCGACCAGAGCGGATCGTACTCGTTGTATTCCGTAGCGGTCAGGCGGCGGATGTTGTTGTCCGCCACACTCAGCACGAAAATGTCGTAGTTGAAAAATTCGTCCTGATTTGGTTCGCGGTTCGACGCAAAAAGAATCTCCTTGCCGTCCGGCGACCAGTCGATGGAATGCTCGTCATAGATTCCTTGCGTCAGTTGGCGCACCTGCTTGGTAGCCACGTCTACGGCAAAAATGTGCAGCCGCTGATTGTCGTTAAAGCGCGTCATGCCTTCGCCGGCATCGGGCTTATACAAGTAGCGGGTGATGACCATGGGATCACCGCTAGCCTCGGCAGCTCTTTCGTCCGGCGTCGAAGAAACGAAAGCAATCTGTTTGCTGTCGGGCGACCAAGTGAAATCCTGGCCTTCGCCCGGCAAGGGGCTGTTCGTGCCGTGCATGGTCGCGAGCATCGAAATGTCGGAGCCGTCCGCGCGCGCCAGCAGCAATCCATGCTTCTCTCCCACGCTTCCTTGAAACGCCAGCCATTTTCCGTCCGGTGACCAGTGTGGACTGCCCGCAACATCTTTTTCGCCGCCGATGAGCATGGATTTGTGCATGGCTAGGTCCATGATCCAAAGTTGCGGCGCTGGCCGGCCCGGACGGTCGTACAAAATCACCGTGTAAGCAATGCGATGGCTGTCCGGCGACAAAACTGCATCGCCTACAAAGCGGAAACGGGAAAGGTCGCTGCTGGTCAAGCCTTGCGCTTTGCTGAACGGTGCAAGAGCGAGAAGCACTGCCAAACTCGAGAGGTAAAAGCCGGCGCGAAGCCAAGCGGATCGCGTGCGTGGATGCATGGAGTTCTCCTTCAGAACATTTGCGCTTCTAAATTTGCCCGGTCATGGTAGGTCTCCCGGCGTGCCCTGGTCAACGTGACTTGTTAGGGATTGTTCGTAAGGGATTTTTTGGGACAATCCGGGCGCAGCCTTCGCGCTGCGCAGGCATATTCAGGATCCGCGAAACAATTTCTCCGCAGCTTCGTCTATAAGGTCAGGCGACCTGTTGACAATCAACAGGAGCAAGCGTAACCTCCTGTAGATTGCCAAAAGGAGAATCGCGATGGCGCAAACACGCGGCGAAGTGTTGCAGGGCACGCTGGACTTGATCGTCCTAAAGACTCTTGAGGCCTTGGGTCCGCTCCATGGCTACGGAATCGCCGTGCGCATTCAACAAGTTTCGGCCGATCTTCTGCAACTCAACCAGGGCACTCTTTACCCGGCGTTGCTTAGGCTGGAGCAACGCGGCTGGATTTCCTCGAAATGGGGCGTTTCCGACAACAACCGCAAGGCCAAGTACTACTCGCTCACACGCAGCGGGCGAAAGCAACTTCTGGCGGAAACGGAAAGCTGGGAGCGCATGGCCGCGCTCATGACGCGCTTGCTCGGACGCGCCGAAGGAGCCTGACATGGAGTGGATTCGCATTCTCGCCTCGCGATTGTCGGGAGTCTTTCGCAAACGGGATCTGGATGTAGAACTCGACACCGAACTTCGTTCTCACATCGACGCGCTCACCGAGGAAAACATCCGCCGCGGGATGAACGAGAAAGAAGCGCGGCACGCAGCAAGACGCGAGTTCGGCGGCTTCGAGCAAACGAAGGAATCGTATCGCGAGCAGCGCGGCCTGCCGTTCTTCGAAACACTCGGACAGGATTTGCGTTACGCATTTCGAATGCTTTTGAAGAGCCCCGGATTCATGTCCGTGACAATTTTGACTCTGGCGCTCGGAATTGGCGCGAACACGGCTCTATTCTCCCTGGTCAATTCCGTTTTGCTCGGCGACCTCCCAGTCCGCCATCCTGAAGAGCTAGTCGTAATCAAGTACACGGACAGCCGGTCTCAGCAGGCGAACGAAGACTTTTCTTATCCGATGTATCAGGCCATCCGCGACAGGAACACAATTTTCACCAGCGTTTTGACGCGTTCCGGTGTCGATTTCAATGCGAGTTACGGCGGAGAGAGCGAACGCGCCGTCGGCGAGTTAATTTCCGGGAATTATTTTGAAACATTAGGTGTCGAGCCGTTTCTGGGCCGCCTGATTGGGCCGGAGGACGACCGCACTCCCGGCGCTCATCCCGTCGCCGTTCTGAGTTACGGCTACTGGCAGCGGAGATTCGGCAGCGAGCCGGCGGTCATCGGCAAGGACATCATCCTCAATAACAATCCGATTCGCGTGATCGGCATCACGCCGCCGCAGTTTTACGGCACCGAAATGGCGCGCAACCCGGATATTCGAGTGCCCATGATGATGGCGACGGTTTTTCGTCCGGTACCCGCGAACCGGATGCAAAGCTCTCGGCACCGCTGGCTGACTGTGCTGGCTCGCCGCAAACCGGAAGTTACGGTCGCGCAAGCGCAGGCTTCGCTCGACACCCTTTATCATCAGGTTCTCGCGGCGGAACTCCAGGAACTCGGCGCGACCGTCAACGCCCATGACAAAGAGCGAGCTCTCGCGAGCCGCATCCAACTGGCGCCGGGCAATCAAGGTTTCGCGCACCTGCGCACGGAAATGGAAGGCCCGCTGCTTCTGATGTTCAGCGTTACCGGTATTGTGCTGCTGATCGCTTGCGCAAACCTCGCGAATCTTCTCCTGGCGCGGAACGCTAAGAGAAAGCAGGAAATTTCCGTTCGTCTGGCGATTGGTGCAGGCCGAGGAAGACTCATCCGTCAGTGGCTGACGGAAAGCCTCCTGCTTGCGGCGCTCGGCGGGTGCGCTGGTATTCTCGTGGCCTATTGGGATAAGACAGCGCTGCTTGGTTTTCTGCCTGCAAATTTCAGCGCAAACCTCCACGCCCCGATGGATTTGCGCGTGCTGAGTTTTGCACTCCTCGCGTCCTTAGTTACCGGGCTACTTTTTGGACTGGCTCCGGCCTTGCAGCTTTCGCAATCCGGTGTCTCCCTCGCGTTGCGTAGCGACGCTCCATCGATCGCTTCCGGTGAGCGTTTTTTCAGCTTGCGCAGCGCGCTTATCTTTCTGCAGGTGGCGCTCTCGCTGCCGCTACTCATCGGCGCGGGCCTGTTTCTCCATAGCTTGCGAAATCTGCGCGGCGTCCATACCGGCTTCACAAAGGAGAACGTTTTCCTGGCGACGCTCAACCCGTCCATGAACGGCTATCCCCAGGAACGAATTAAATCGCTGTACGACGATCTCCTTGCTCGCGTTCGCATTCTGCCAGGCGTGCGTGCCGCCAGCTTCACCACCAGCTCCGTCATTTCCGGCAGCTGGGATCAAGAGGGCGTCACAGTCGAAGGCTACCAGCCGGGACCCGACGAAAATATGAGCCCCAACGCCGCGATCGTATCGCCAAGCCATTTCGCAACCCTTGGCATTCCGTTTGTGGAAGGCCGCGACTTCACGGAACAGGACACCGCCTCGCGCCCGAAGGCCGTCATCATTAACGAAACCATGGCGCACTATTTTTTTGGCAACAGCGATCCACTCGGCAAGAAAATCGGCACCAGCGACGATCCGAAGGTGCCGCCGGACATGGAAATCATCGGCGTCGTCAAGGACGCCAAGTACGTGCGACTATCGGAAGCTCCGCGCCGCCATTTTTATACGGCAATGGCACAGGAGCCGCGCCTTTTTGACATGACGCTGCAGGTGCGCACCTCCGGCGATCCGGAAAAAATTGGCGACCTGGTTAGGGCGCAGTTGCACGGCTTGGACGCTAACTTGCCTCTCTACGCGACCACTACTCTGGAAATCCAGATCGACGATTCCCTTACGCAAGAGAGGCTTCTCACCTGGCTCTCCAGTCTCTTCGGGCTGTTGGCCACTTTGCTGGCCTCGCTTGGACTCTCGGGCGTCGTGGCCTTCTCCGTTGCGCGGCGCACGCGAGAAATCGGAATCCGCATGGCGCTGGGCGCGCAACCTGGCGATATCTTGCGAAGCGTCGTGAGCCGCATGGCCGTGCTGGTGTCCCTGGGCATCATTGTAGGTTTGGCCGCCGCATACGGGCTGAACCGCTTGCTCGGCAGCATGTTGTTCGAAGTCGGGTCTGCAGATCCTCTCGCGTTTGCTGGAGCATGTGTCCTTCTGGGTGCAGTAGCGGCCCTCGCAGCGTATTTGCCCGCCCAGCGCGCCACGCAGGTCGACCCGGTCGTGGCGCTGCGCTATGAATAATCGCACGGGCAAGCCAATGCCTGGACTAATTGGAGTTCTAACATGACCTGGCTGCGCATCTTGGCTCTTCGAATCAAAGGACTGTTTGGCAGGAGCCGACGCGACAGCGAGCTCGACGCCGAACTTTGCACGCACCTGGATGCCCTCACGGAAGAAAACATCCGCCGCGGCATGACCCCGGATGAAGCGCGCCACGCCGCGCGCCGTGAATTCGGTGGCCTGGAACAAATCAAAGAACTGTATCGAGAGCGTCGCGGCCTGCCATTTCTTGAAACGCTGCTCCAGGACCTCCGCTTTGGCGCGCGCATGCTCGCCAAGAATCCCGGCTTCACCATCGTTGCCGTGCTCACGCTCGCTCTCGGCATCGGCGCCAACGCGGCGATTTTCAGTGTCGTCAAAGCCGTTCTACTCCAGGGCTTGCCTTTCAAAGATCCTGCACATCTCGTCCGCGTGAATGAAAGCGTTGGCAAGGGTGGACGCTCTCCAGTCGCCTATCCGAACTATCTGGACTGGCGCGCTCAGAATCGCGTCTTCGAAGAGATGGCTGCGTTCGGCGAATGTGAAATGATCATCGGCGGAAAAGACAAGTCCGGCCGCGTGGATTGCGAACAAGTCAGCGACACCTATTTTCCCATGCTCGGTATCTCCGCGGCTCTCGGCCGCACATTTACGCCAGAGGAAAACTCCGTCCCGTTGAAGCACCCGGTCGCGCTCATCGGCTACGGACTGTGGCAGCGCCACTTCGGCTCCGATCCGCAAATCCTCGGCAAACCGATCCGCCTGAACGATTACGAATTCACGATTATTGGCGTGCTTCCCAAAGGTTTTCTCGGCTACTCAGACTCCGCAGAAGTCTGGATTCCCATGATGATGAGGGATGCGGCCTGGCCTCAGGTTGCCAAGTACGATTATCTGCACACGCGCGACATTCACTTTCACAAGGTTCTCGCGCGTCTGAAGCCGGGCATTTCCCTGACGGCGGCCCAAACGAACATGGAAACCATCGCGGCACAGCTTGCAAAGGCGTATCCGAAGGAAGACCGAGAACGCGGCGTCCTGGTAACTCCCGCGACGGAAGACTACGTACGAAGCTTCCGCGCACCGTTGCTGGTCTTGCTAGGCGCGGTCGCCTTTGTTCTTCTAATAGCGTGTGCTAACGTCGCGAATCTCATGCTCACGCGCAGCGCGGCGCGCGATCGCGAGCTTGCGATCCGTCTGGCCCTCGGCGCAGGTCGCGGCCGCCTGATCCGGCAATTCCTCACCGAATGCTTGCTGCTGACCCTTGGAGGCGCGCTGGCGGGCCTCGCCCTGGCCTTCTGGGGACTGGATCTGCTAGTGTCCGTTCTCCCCGTGACGTTCCCTTCGTTCACTCACGTCCGCTTGGACAGCGGCGTCCTTTCCTTCGCGTTTGCCCTCGCGGCCGGTACAGCGTTGCTGCTGACCATACTCCCAGTTCTCAATTCCGCTCGGACCGACGTGAACGAATCGCTCAAAGAATCCGTGAAAAGCTCCACAAGCCTGCGAGGCCGGCAAACCGGACGCCTCCTCATTGTTTCCGAAGTGGCCCTAGCTCTCGTACTGATGATCGGAGCGGGGCTCATGCTCCGGAGTCTCGCGCATTTACTCGAGGACAGTCCCGGTTTTCAGCCGGACCATCTTGTGACTCTGCGATTCTATGTTCCGGATAGAAAGTATGAAGGTGACGGCCGAAATCGTTACGGTCCAGAATTGGCTGAGCGCATCGCACAATTTCCCGGAGTCGAATCCGCAGCAGCCACATTCATCGATCCATTTCTTTGGGGCGGCTTCCAGCGCGGCTTTTTCGTCGAAGGGCATGCGCCTATCTCCAACGCCGAAGCCGACACGGTTTATTACCAGGAGGTTGGCCCGAACTATTTCCACACCATGGGAATTCCTTTGATGCAAGGCCGCGACTTTTCCGTGCGGGATTCTCTTTCTACTTCTGGCGTCGTGATGGTCAGCGAATCCTTCGCGCGGCGCTATTGGCCCGGCCAAGATCCCATCGGTAAGCGCATCAGGTATGGCGGGGCGGGTTCCACCAGTCCGTGGTTGCAAATCATTGGCGTTGCGGGAAATGTTAAATACAACTCGCTTCGCCAGGATCCCGAAGCCGAGCCGGTCATTTACGGCGCGCTGCTCCAAAGCGAAGTCATCATCAACATGAGTCTCGTCGTTCGCACGCACAACTCGCCGGAAGCCATGCTCGGCCCGCTACGCGAGGAAATGCAGCGCATCGATCCGGCGATCCCCGTCTACAACGTGGCCACTTTAAGCGAGCGCATGCGCAAGGATTCCGCCGAGACGCGTTCCTATGGCTTGCTGCTTGCCCTCTTCGCGGCCCTTGCCTTGGTTCTTGCTGCGGTCGGCATCTACGGCGTCATGAGCTATTGGGTTACGCAGCGAACCAGAGAAATGGGTATTCGCCTGAGCTTTGGCGCTAGACCTAGCGACCTCCACCGGCTCGTCATCGGCGAAGGCATTCGGTTGGCGCTGGCGGGCATTGTCGCTGGCGCACTCGGAGCCGCTCTCGTCACTCGCGGTATGACGACACTTCTCTATGGCGTCAAGCCGTTCGACGCAACTCTTTTCGCAGCCTTGGCCGCCGGCCTTACCGGTGTGGTGATCTTGGCGTGTTATCTCCCCGCGCGTCGCGCCACAAAAGTCGATCCCATGGTCGCGCTACGCTACGAGTAAACGTACGGCGTCCGCTCGCCGTGCTAAAATCTCCGCGCAATGAGCCGCCTCTGCTCTTCCCGTTTCGAGCGAGCGGCGCGACAACTCGGCTGGATGCGCATCGCAGGTCTCGATGAGGCCGGACGCGGCGCGCTCTTCGGCCCGGTCGTCGCCGCCGCGGTGATTCTCAATCCCAAACGCCGCATTGTCGGCCTCGACGATTCGAAAAAACTCCCCGCGGAGCGCCGCACGGAACTTTCCCAGCGCATTCACGAGCATGCACTGGCCTGGGCCGTCGCGGAAATCGACGCCCAGCGCATCGACGCTTGGAACATCTATCAAGCCAGTCGCCAGGCCATGACCGCCGCGCTGCAGCAACTCTCCATCCAGCCGGACTATCTGCTTATCGACGCCATGCAACTCGATGTTCTCATTGAACAGAAATCGCTCATCAAAGGCGACGCGCGCAGTATTTCCATCGCCGCTGCCTCCATCCTTGCCAAAACGCATCGCGACGCTCGCATGGAAGAGTGGGACGCCGTTTATCCGCAGTATGGCCTCGCCCGCCACAAGGGCTACGCCACTCCCGACCATTTGGAGGCTCTGCGCCAGCACGGTCCTTGTCCGCTTCATCGCTATTCGTTCGCGCCCGTTCGTGAAGCGAACTGCTGGGCCGCTGGCGCCACGCAAACTCCGCTACCTCTTTTCTAGTGCGTCACATAAAATCTCCGCCGGACAACTGAGAGGTCAGCTGGATGCACTGGAAATGGGTCACGCGCCGCGCGATAATTTTTCTCTCGATTTCTTGCGCACTTTTTTGTACCTGGATTCTCGCCGCATTGGTCGTTGCCAATTCCCCGGATGCCGAAGCACAGGCTCTGCTGGCCGCCACGCCGCTCATGGGCTGGAACAGTTGGGACGCATACGGCGAAACCGTCAGCGAATCCGACATCAAAGCGAATGCCGCCTGGATGGCCAAGCATTTGAAAGCCTACGGCTGGGAATATGTCGTCGTGGATTCCGGCTGGTACGTGACCAATCACTCCGCCGGAACCAACGCCGCCGCAGCGGAGTTCAGTCTCGATGCCTATGGCCGCTACACTCCCGCCGTCAACACTATTCCATCGGCAGAACAGGGCGCCGGCTTCAAGCCGCTGGCCGATTACGTTCACTCGCTCGGCCTTAAATTCGGGATTCACATTTTGCGCGGGATTCCCAAAGAAGCTGTGCGGAGAAATCTGCCTATTGCTGGCTCTTCTTTTCATGCAAAGTCTGCCGCGAACGTCACTGATTCTTGTCCCTGGAATCCGTTTAACTATGGACTAAAGGCCGGATCGCCGGCCGCTCAGGCCTATTACGATTCCATTGCGCTGCTGTATGCCGGATGGGGGGTGGACTTCCTCAAAGTGGATTGCATTTCCAGCCATCCCTACAAGGGCGACGAAATCCGCATGATCAGCCGTGCGCTCCACAAGGTTCGGCGTCCGATCGTTCTCAGCCTTTCGCCCGGTCCTGCACCCCTTGATAATGCAATTGAATTGAGCCGCTATGCGCAAATGTGGCGCATCTCCGATGACGTTTGGGACGTGTGGCACAGCGACACCGCCTTTCCGCAAGGCGTGCAAAATCAATTTGCCCGCGCCGCGAAATGGGCGACGTTTTCCGGACCGGGACACTGGCCCGATGCAGATATGCTTCCTCTCGGCCGCCTCGAGCCCGCCGCTGGCTGGGGGGAACCGCGCGCAACACGCCTATCACACGACGAGCAGCGCACGCTCCTCACTCTCTGGTCCATCTTCCGTTCGCCGCTAATCATGGGCGGCAATCTCACTTTATGCGACGACTGGACCGAGTCAGCGCTCACCAACGCGGAGCTGATCGGCGTCGATCAGCAATCCACCGGCAGCCATGCCGTCATCTCGACCGACAAAGCTGCCGTCTGGCTCGCCACTCCGGAATCCGGCGATGGCGCCTACATTGCCGTTTTCAACCTCGACGCCACGCCACAGTCATTTCAATATTCCTGGAAGGATTTGGGCCTCCAGCGCGGGAAGTACAATCTTCGTGATCTTTGGGAACACGAAAACCTCGGCTCCAAGGAATCTGTTGACCTCACTCTTCGGCCTCATGGCTCCGCGATCTACTGGGCCTCGGAGCACTAACTCACGATTTGTTTATCGGCGGCAACACGGTTTACTAGGAAACCGCTCGCAAAATCTCCAAATGTACTCCTCCCTCGCTTCGCCCCGTCTTCGCTATCTAATTTCCTAGTCCTAACGGGGATAACTGGCTGCTCACAACCGCTTCTGGCTTCGTTGACTTGCCTTTTCACAGCCTGCTAGCGTTAACAAGCACGGCTTGTGTCCGCCTTTCCAACACTTGGGACGGAGGGGTTGTCCTCCTGCGGGTGCGGGCCGCGTATTGTCCGGGAACACGAATGGCCTATAACAAGAGCAAGTATGTCGAATCCGCGCAAAAGCTGCTGAATCAGGGCAAGGTCCCTCAGGCCATCGCCGAATACCAGCAGATTCTCAAGTCCGAGCCGCGCGATCAGGTCACTCTCATGACCATCGGCGAGCTGTATATCCGCCAGGGCGAAACGTTTCAAGCCATCGATTATTTCGAGCGTCTTGCTCAGATTTTTGTCGGCGACGGGTTTCTCACCAAGGCCATCGCCGTTTATAAGCGAATCGCCAAACTAGCTCCGGAAGAGATTCGCCCCCTTGAAAAACTGGCTGACCTTTATGTTCAGCAGGGAGTGATGAGCGAGGCCCGTCCGCTCTTTTTGCAGCTCGCGGAAATCCACCTCAAGAACAACCGCCAGCCCGAAGCCGTCAGCCTCTTGAAAAAACTTCTCCTCGCGGAGCCCGACAATCTCCGCATCCAGATTCGCCTGGCCGATCTCTATCAGGCCATGGGACAGTCGCGCGATGCCGTTGAAACTTACGTTTCGGCCTCACAGCGCGCCCTCGCTCGCGGGGACCACGCCGAATCCTCAAAGCTTGTCGACAAGGCTTTGAAGATCGACCCAAATTGCTTGGCCGCCACCATTGTGAAAGCCCGGTCCTCCTCCTCGCAGGGCAATCTCAGCCACGCTGCGGAGCTCCTCGAGGGTATGCCCGAGCTCGAAAAGGGGGGCGAGCAAACCGAGTTTCTCCTCGATCTCTATATCAAAGACTTAGACTGGGACAAGGCCACGGCTCTCGCTCTCCGTGTTTTGGGAGCCGACAGCAAGAATTTTGGCCCCGCTCAAAAGATTGTCGAGGCGCTTCTTGGATCTGGGCAGAGCGACCGCGCGACGGCCATCATCGGCCAGATCCGCGGCCCGATGATCGATGGCGGGGAACATGAGGTCATCGGCCGCCTGCAGAACGAGCTGGCGAACCGCTTGCCCGGTCGCATTGAGCCTCTCGAATGGCTTGTCGATTTCTACGGTCGCACCAGCGATTCTTTTCGGCTTCCCGATGCCCTTGCCCATCTGGGAGACGCCCTTGCCGCCGACGATCAGCTTGATCGCGCCAAGGCCATCTTCGAACAGTTAATCGACCGCCAACCCGACAGCGATTCCGCCAAGCGCAAACTTGACGGGGTGCTCAGGAAAATGGGCTTGCTCGAAGCCGAGCCGGCTCCTGCCGCCCCTGAAGAACATCTCGAGACGAATATCCCCAAGGTTGCTGAGCCAAAGTTGCGTTCTGACGTCGAAACCTTCGCTCCTATCGCTGGTGATAAACCCGCCATCGTCTCCGTCACCGCTGAGCCCGCTCTCGACGAAGAGACGCAGAAGTTCATCGCGCAATCCCTCACCGACGTTGATCTTTTCGCAAGCTACGGTCTGACCCAAAAGGCCATCGGCCTTCTCGAAGCCATTTTGCGCCGTGCTCCACGGCACACCCCCACCCTCGAAAAGCTTCTCGATTTCGTCCTGGGCGCCGGTGACGACCGCCGTACTGCCGAGCTCGCTGCCCAACTTGAGCAAATCCATATCGACCATGCCGATCACCGTACAGCAGAACGCTTCGGTGAGCTTCGCCGCAGATTCCAGCGCGCTGCCGGTCTCAGCGATGCGGATTTGGCTGCCAGCACTGCGCCCCCACATCAGGAAGCTCCTGCTGCGACAATCCCGGAGGTCCCGGTGAGGGCGGTCGCCGCCGAGCCTGCGCCTATCGCAAAGGCACCGGTGCCCGCGGAACCTGCGCCCCGGGAAAAAGTCGCGGCCGAAACATTCAATGCCAGCACCTCTTCCGATACCTCCAGCACTCACGAGGAAGTGGACCTCTCCGATGAATGGGACTCCATGCTGGAAGACTCTCATCCCGCTCAGCCTGCACCGAAGACGCCTGTGGCAAGGCCTGCTGAGCCTCCTCCGCCTCCCGAAGTGGCGGCCGAGCCGGTTTCCGCTGGGGCTACCGACCCCCACGGGATGGCGGAGTTCGAATTGCCCGTTGAAGCTCCCCCCGCGCACCAAGAAGAATCACACGCATTCGCGGACATTTCCGCAGAGCTTCCTCCCGAGCCTGAACCGAAAACGATCTCGGCTCCTGCCGCACAAAATCGCGCCCCGGCAGTTCCAGAAAAGCCGGCCGCTCACAAAAAGCCTCCTGCGCCGGCCGAACCTGAATTTGAATTGGACCAGGACTATGAGCTGGTCTTAGAACCGGAGCCGTTGGTTCCCGCTTACGACCAGAAGCCGCCCGCCACTCCAATTGTGGTTCCTAAGCCCGTGCCGGAACCCGAACCGGCCGCAAAAAATACCGCCGCCCCGCCCGCTAGCGGGTTTGCCTCCGATCAGTTTCTTGCGGATCTGGCGAAGGAGATCGACGAGCTTGGCCTTGACGCGCTCGTGCCTTCTCACTCAGAAGCTGCGCCTCCAGCTGCTCCGCCTAAGGCGGAAGAAAAGCGCACTGGCCCGGCTGAACACAGCCCGCTCAAGGAAGTCTTTGACGAATTTCGCGCCGAACTCGGCGAAATGGGCGCCGAAGACGAGGACCTCGAGACCCACTACAATCTCGGTACCGCCTTCCGCGAGATGGGCTTGCTTGATGAAGCCATCAGCGAATTCCAAAAAGTGGCCAAGGCCGCCGACAACGGCAAACCCTTCCGCTATGGCATGCAGTGCTGCACTCTCCTCGGGCTTGCCTTCATGGAAAAAGGACAGCCGGGCATTGCCGCCATCTGGTACGAGCGTGCCCTTCATACGCCGGGCATCGAACCGGAAAGCATCCTCGCATTGCGGTATGATTTAGGCGTTGCTCAGGAATCCGCGGGTGAGCCGGAAGCGGCGCTGAAAAGTTTTTCCCAGGTCTATGCGATGAACATTGATTATCGCGACGTCGCTGATCGTATCGCTGCACTTCAGAAGCCCATCCGCTGAGTTCTGGCTTCACGGATGCAAGGGTTTCCTTCTTAACTATGAACCGCGTTTTTCGCGCATTGCTGGTCGTTGTTTGCTTCGAAATGGGAGCCCTGCTTCTCTATCTCCCATGGTCCGCTTTCTGGGAACAGAACTTTTTCCTAATACACTTCCCTTCACTCATTCCCGTGGTGCTTCACCCTTCATTTCGAGGAGCCGTCAGCGGTCTCGGAGTGTTGGACATCCTTATAGCCCTCAGTTTTATTAGTTCTCGTCCTGGTCCTTCGCGTGTCCCGCCGCAATAGCTCGGCGCCCGATTCCCATCTCCGCACGGAGAGAAGGCCCATCCTCTGCTACGTTACGGACCGCCACGGCCTGAACAATGCACCCGAAAACGTTTTGATCGAGTCGCTCCTGGCAAAGATTGAGTCGCTAGCCGCGGCCGGCATCGATCTGATTCAGTTGCGCGAGAAAGATTTATCGGGGAGAGATGCTGCTGCCTTTACACGTGAAGCATTGCGCCGCGTTTCCAGATTTGCGGGCCTCGCTCAAGCTGCACCGCGCATTCTCGTGAACGACCGCCTCGATGTGGCTCTCGCCGAAAAAGCCGGGGGCGTCCACTTAAGCGAGAACTCTCTTCCTGTCGATGAAGCCAAACGTCTGCTGCTGGCATATCAAGTCTCACAATCGTTCGGCTCCGATTTTCTTGTCGGCGTTTCTTGCCATACTCTCGAAGCGGCTCAATCAGCGGCTGCTGCCGGTGCAGACTACGTTTTCTTCGGACCGGTCTTCGCCACCCCTTCAAAGGCTGCGTACGGCGCGCCCCAAGGACTCGAGCGTCTCGCCGAAGTCTGCGGCTCCGCGGACATTCCCGTCCTCGCCATCGGTGGAATTTCGCTGGCAAACGCCGCCTCCTGCTTCTCCGCTGGCGCCTCCGGTATTGCTACGATCCGCCTCTTTCAGAACTCTATTGATCCTGTCGGCATCATCCAAACGCTTCGCCGGCAATCCAGGTAGGCTGCGGCCAGCCTGCTTCCCATCTCAGTGACCCATCAAGCGTCGCAATAGCCGGATTTGTCCCGCGTGATAAACATCGTGGAAAGCCACGCCGTAGATTTTTCGAAGAAACTTCCTTCCCCGCGGAGTGTCAACAACCGCTTCGATCGTCTTCCGTAATGCGCGGTGCTCTCGCTCGAGCAATTTCCTGTCAGCGCTCCAGGCAGCTTCATTCTCTCTGCCCTTCTCCGGCCGCGGAAAAAAATTGCTCCCCTTTAGTGCAAACGATCCCCTCTTTCCTCCCTCGATCCCCCTGCGTACGGCGTATTTCCAATACGCGGCGTGCAGCGTCTCTTCCCAGATATTGTGCCGCTCTGCCCCCGGCCGCCAAGCTGCCTGTTTCGCACTCACTCCACGGATGGATTGTTTGAGATTGGGTCCGTGCCAGGTTTTCTTTTCGTACGCTTCATCGAACAATTTTAAGATTAGTTCCCGCGTCTTCACGATGTCCTCTCTTGAGCGGAAGACTGCCGGCCACACCTCAACAAATAGGCTTCGCGCTCACGCGCAGTTCGTCCTGCAAAGTCGTCCTTAATCTTAAACGGAATCCCAGGATTGGCGGCAATCCGGTTGGCGGGTTTCACGAGTCACCAGTCACGAGTCACCTCGCGCTTGCAACCTCAACTGCCGCATTGCAATTCGGCTTACCCGTTCATCAGTTTCCGGCTATGCACTTTTCGCTTCCGTTCGTAGAGTTGCTGGTCCGCGGCCTCGATCAGGTTTTGCACTGTTCGCCCATCAACGGGATACATCGCCATCCCCACGCTCACGCTAAACGATGGCTCTTCCTGTCCATCCCGTACGCAAGCTTCAATGCGTCCGGCCACCTGTTCTGCCATGCTTTGATCAGAATCGATCAGCACCACTCCAAACTCGTCGCCGCCGTACCGGGCCGTTAGATCCGTGGAACGGCATTGCTCCTTCATGACCCTTGCCAGCCTCTTCAGCGCCCTGTTTCCCGCAAGGTGACCCAGCCGGTCATTGATCCGTTTCAGGCCATCCAGGTCCAGAAGCAGCAACGTAAACGAATCATTGCCGCGCTCGGCGCGGCGCAATTCACGCTCGAGCGTCTCCATGAATTCTCGGTAGTTGGACAACCCAGTGAGCGCGTCGTGTGTGGCCTGGTAGCGACTCTGTTCTTCAATTCTCTTTCGCTTTGTGACGTCAAAACCAACTCCAATGCACCCGAGGATTTCCCCGGAAGGGTCCCGAAGCGGCTCCAGATGTATTTCCAATATTCGGTCTTGCCGCTTGTACTCGAAATGTACCGACTCTCCCCGCAGCGCCGCATAGTGGTGCGTCATCGGCGTTGTATTCGTGCCTCGGCATTTCAAATACTCAGACACCGGCTGCCCTACTAAGCCTCCAGCTTCCATCTCGGAGTGTTGAACACCCGCTCCGCAGTTCGCCGTTATGCGCAATTGCTGATCCGTCGTCCACAGCAGCACGGGCATCTGCTCCAATAATAGTCGCAGCTGTGTTTCCGAAGTTGTGTCATCTGCCTTCTGGCGCACCGCCTGCCCGCTCTCCAGAATCCCGGTGACCGTCCCACGTTCGTCGCGCATCGCGGTCCGTCTCACCGCTACGCTCAGCTTCGAGCCTATCTTGTGCAGACGCTCTACGGTTTCGCACCAGTTCATTTTCCCGTCTCGCGCCGCGCCCAGAAACGTCTGCAGCGCCGGAACTTCGTAAATCGGCAGCAGCGATTTCAGCGAATGTCCCGTTACCTCCGCGGCAGCGTATCCGTAGAGACGCTCCGCCCCTCGGCTCCACAGTTCGATCGAGCCGTCGAGCGCTATGCCGACGATTGCGTCCTCGGATGACTCCAGAATGGCCTTAAGCAACTGCTCGGTCCGCGCGCTGGGCAGCATGAGAACCTGATGCACTTTCAGAACGGAAAAGTCGTTCGGGTTGTTGGGCTAGGTTTCCCGGAGGCGAGAGGAGGGGCCTGCGAGCGTTTTAGCAATCCAGAAATCATTACATCCAATGCGAGTCAGAGTCTATCACTCTGCTCTAGCGGCGCAAGCTCCTGGCAGGCGTTGTATCGTATTGAACACCTCGCAAGTCCCTCGGCGGAACCCCCCGAGCATCCCGCCGTCTTAGGGGAAAATTCCAGTTGAAAATAATTTGCATCTGATATCGGACTAAGTTAGTCTGGTTTCCTGTTGCAAATCATTTGCAAGGAGATGTCGTGCCCTTTCCTGCTTTCAGGCCTTTTCTCAAGCTATTCATACTCTCCGTTCTTTTCGCTTTTCTTCCTGGCGCCGCTCCTGCCCAGGAAAACCCCTACTTCGTTGCCTACGACCATTTTCTCGAAGAGCCGGGGAACCTCGAAATCGAATATTTCTCCACTTTCGGCACCCAACGCGGCAGCAATGATTTCCACGCCTATTGGATGGAGTTCGAGTACGGCGCCACAGCCTGGTGGACCACAGAATTTTACCTGGATGGCCAGACTACGTTCGGGGATTCCACTTTATTCACAGGCCTCAGGTGGGAAAATCGCTTTCGCGTCTTGAAACGCGAGCATTTCATCAATCCGGTTCTCTACGTGGAATACGAGCGTAAGAGCGGCGCCGACAAAATCCTCAAAGAGGGCGAAGGCCACGACG
>Ga0134128_10004179_pt1 | contig 17721 bp, 14 predicted proteins | sample KB31754_FD_96462 | JGI IMG/M metagenome (GOLD analysis project Ga0134128, IMG submission 96462) | Terrestrial soil microbial communities with excess Nitrogen fertilizer from Kellogg Biological Station, Michigan, USA - KB3-175-4 | ecosystem: Environmental > Terrestrial > Soil > Unclassified ... | reverse complement strand
CGCCGGCTGCCCTGCCGGATGCGGACTCCTGGCTGGCCGCGGCACTTGCTTCCGCCTTCGCATTGGCTTCGGATCGCCCGGCGGGCACGGCATCCGAATCCCGCTCCGTCGTCCAGACAAGTGTTCAGGTTTGGTCGGGGGCCCAAGTCAGTTCGTCGCCGGATTCCAGAACGGTCCCCCTCCTCCGTTTCGCAGGTAGGAGGAGGACAGACCCGGTGGTAGGCCTGGGCTCAGGACTGGCGGTGGACGGATCCGGTGGCATTGGACGTCAACCGGTCCGCAACAAGGGGCCACGGACCGCGATCGACGACCTTGAAATAGCGGCCGCTGAACACTTTGATGGGCACAGCCACTGGCCACAGTCACGAAGGGATCGGCTAGCTTCCGCCCGTGGAAGCCGAAGTCAACCACAACTCAAAAAGTCCCGCCGTCAAAACGATGGAACGGCTCTGACAAACCCTCCGCCGGACCCGGGGCTTGGCAGGACGATCGCCGCGTCAGGCGCCGGTCCTGGTGTGACCGGCCGCGGTTTCACGCGTGGTGCAGTCAATGACGTGGGCTGTGCCGGCGATTTCCCGCAGGGTAAAGACACCGTCCAGCGCAGCCCTTTGTGACCCGAAAACGGCGGATACGGCGAGTGTGCGCATGAGGTCATCGACTATTTTTATGCGGTAGGCCCCGTCGGTCTCTTGGTGCAGTTCGATTCGTCCAGTCATCTGTTGTCTCCTCGTTGAGCCATGGTTGTGAAGTTGGTCAATGCCCGGCGCCGGCGCTGCCAGGCCGTTCCGCGCACACTGTCCGCCATCCGGTTCACGCCCAGGCGGTAAAACCTCGGGGGCCCCTCGTGGTTGGCGGTGGGCCCGGGGTTCTCCTCGTCGCGGGACAGGGGTTTGTGGTGCTGTGGGCTGGGCGTTTCTGGGCATTCTTCCCGGGCCAGGGACCCCAAGCCGTAAATCAGCCGGCCCCGGCCGTGTCCGGATGCGTCCCCCACCGGGTGTCCCGGCTGCGGCATGGTCCCCGTGAACGTGCATTCTCGGCCATGCCAACGGGCGCATGGCATCCTGAGCGCCAATCCTTTGGACGTGTGGTGGGGGCCAGGCACCGGTACTTTTTGTGCCGGGTTCCTTGGTGCCGTGGCCAACCGTGCCCGGAAGGCCTTTGCCGCATCGGCCTCGCCGGTGCCTTTCATCGCACGGTCCATGCCCGGGTGCCCCATTCCGGTCGACGAAACAAACGTCGCCGGGCTTCTGCCGGGGATGGCGGAACTGCCGGGATGGCTCATAGCGGCGCATCCAGCTGGAATCCGCAGCGGCACCTGAGCTGGCGGGTTCCAATTGATATCGCCGCCGAGGCACTGCCTTGGCTGCCCGCAGGTGGGCCGAGATGTGAAACGCCAGCCCCGATGTCCTCCATCGGTTCGCCGCAGTGGATGAAGTAGCGTCCGAAATGCAGGACCCCCGGGGCTGTGGCACCCGCGTTGAGCAGCTCGGCCACCTGCTGAACGCTGGCGGCATGGGCGTAGAAGGAGCCGCAGTCAGAACATGAATACTGGATGGAGACAAAGCCCGGCGCCGCAGGATTGACGGCTTCGATGGCCTCAACGAGCAAGTTATTGGCGGTATCACACCCAGAGCAGATGAGTGCTGGGGGACCGGGGCCCTCGATGCCCCCTGGGAGCTTGGCACTGGGCGACGTGGTCATGAAGATTCCTCCGAATGACGTCCGAAAAAGGCCGGACATGAACTCTTAAGTGGTGGCCGGTGCGATCCAGCCACCACTTACCCCCAAAGAACGTGTTTACGCCCCCCAGGGAAGTTCACACAATCATTAGTATTCCAGAAAATAATAGAAATGTGTATGGTTTGCTGTCACTGTTACACGGCGCCGCGACGATGTGACACCCAGACGGGTGCAAGCCCCGCTGCCGGCAAGGGTACATGCCGTGGGAGAGCCGCAGGCGGCCGTGATGCTCATTGCAGGCTTGTTCTCATCCGAGGTTCTCCCATACTTTCTGTGCCGCGGCAGCGTCCTGCTCCCTGCGCCGCAGGGTGCGGCTGAGGGCGTCCATGCGCTCGGCGGCCAAGGCCACCAGTGCGCTGTTGGCGGTTTTGCGCAGGGCCTCCGCTCGCGAGCCGGGCAGCCAGCCGGCCTCCCCCGGCGTGATCAAGCCGGTGGCCACCAAGCCATTGGCGCGGCCCACGCCGGAGATCCGGGCAGAACGGAGGGCCAGTGCGGGCGTGAGCCGGTTGGCCCAGATTTGGGCGGAGAGGTTTTGCGGTGCAATCCCGGCACTTCGGGACAGCTGTTGGCGCAGGTCGGGAGGGCCGATCGCGTCCAGCCACGTCCGCACGGAGGCGCGGTGCGGGATGGGGGAAAGCTTGATCTCGGCCGGGCCGGTGCCGCTGTCCGCGGCCGCACTCCTGGCCAGGATCTCACGGAGCAGGTCCATGTCCGATATTTGGCTCAGCAGTTCAGCATCGGTGGGCGGGGCAGTCCCTTCGGCCAGGTCCCGGTAGTCGGGGAACACAGAGAGGGATTCAACCACCGGCAACTGCCGGGAACGGCTGACAGCGACCACCGTGGCCACGGTGACGCGACCGCGACCCAGCTGCTGAGCCAGTGTGGAGCGCTTGATCCCGGCGGCACGGCACACCGCTGCATGGCTCGTCCCGGGCGCCACGTCGTCAAGCCACCGTTGAAAGGACACCGCAGAAACTGTCAAGCCCGGGCTCTCTTCGCTACTGCTTGGATAAGAACGAAAGCCGCGCATCGGCTGTGGCCTCCGCACATGCAGCCGCTGGATGATGGATTCCCAGGTGCGCGGCCCGGCAGGTGTTTTCGGGCAGTGGCCTTAAGAGTCAGCGGTGTCAGGGCAACTGCCGAACCCGAACACTCCGAGGACGCGGATTTGGACACCCTCGCCACAGCATTCTATCTCGCGGCCAATCACTTGTTGAAGACCCCGACAAGATCCGTCCCCAACCCCTCCCCAACCCCGGTCACGGACCCCGGGATCCGGCGCCCGATGAGGACGACGTTGCCGGCGGCCTGTCCACAGCGACCCGGCCTTGCGGCCCCGGGCGATCGGCGCCCCGCGCGGCACCTGCGGCAACCGCCACAGGACACAGAAAACTCCCAGCAATCTTCCAGCCATACGGGGGACGCACACCGGAGAATTAACCCATGTCCCTACCGATGCACGCCAACGGCCCCGACAAGCTGACCCGCCCCGGCGGCGAGCCCATCCGCGCCCTGGTGGTGGATGACGAGCCGTCGCTGGCCGACCTGATGCGCATGGGGCTTGAGCTGGCCGGCTGGGACATTGCCGTGGCCCACGACGGCCATCAGGCGCTCAAGACAGCCCGCTCCTTCCACCCGGACGTGCTGGTGCTGGATGTCATGATGCCCGGCATGGACGGCGTGGAGCTGCTGGGCCGCATCCGCACCATCTACCCGGACATCCCGGCCCTGTTCCTGACCGCCAAGGATGCCGTGGCGGACAAGCTCACGGGCCTGCACGCCGGCGGTGACGACTACGTGACCAAGCCGTTCAGCATGGAGGAAGTGCTGTTGCGCCTCCACCGGATTGTCCAGCGGGCCGGCGTCACCGCCGCCGACAGCGCCAAGCTGAGGGTGGGCGACCTGGTGCTCAACCGCGACACCCGCGAGGTGTCCCGCGGCGGCACGCCCATTTCGCTGACCACCACCGAGTTCGACCTCCTGCAGTTCCTGATGGAAAATCCGCGCCACGTCCTCAGCAAGTCCCGCATACTTGACCGCGTGTGGGACTACGACTTCGGCGGCCAGAGCAACATCGTGGAACTGTACATTTCCTACCTGCGCAAGAAAGTCGATGCCGACCGCGAGCCGATGATCCACACCGTCCGCGGGGCCGGCTACGTGGTCAAGCCATGCACCTGATCCCCAGCCGCGCCCAGCTGCGGTCGGCCGCCACCCACGTGGCCCGGCCGGGCCGCTGGCACCTGCGCACCCGCCTGGTGGCCGTCATGCTGGCCCTGCTCACGGTGATCTGCCTCCTGGTGGGCATGATCAGCTACAGCGCCATGAGCATATCGCTGAACAGCCAGCTCGACTCCCAGCTGGCCCAGGCCTCCTCGCGGACCCACGACTTCAACCTGAACAACCCCTCCGGTCCCGACAGCACCAGGCCGGACCCCCTCAACGCCCGCGGCACCGGGGCCGGGCAGCTCAACGCGATCCTCAGCGGCAACTTCCTGCTCACCGGCGGCGTCCTCTCCCCCGCGGGCACGCGCCAGCAGCTGACCGGCAACGACGCCCAACTCCTCGCAGCGCTGCCCACCAACGGAACCACGCGGGATGCAGACCTGTCGATCGGCAACTACCGCCTGCAGTCCGTCACGCTGCCCAACGGAGCTGTCCAGATCACGGGCCTGCCGCTGGGCGCCGTCGAACACACCCTGGCCAAACTGGTGCTGACCATCGTCCTCGTCTCCCTGGCCGGGCTGGTGTTCCTGGGTCTTGCCGGGACCATGATCATCCGGCGGAGCATGGCGCCGCTGGAAAAGCTCTCCGCGGTGGCCACCCGGGTGGCCCAATTGCCGCTCGACGCCGGAGAGGTCGCCCTGAGCGTGCGGGTCCCCGACAGCGCGGCGAATCCGGGCACGGAAGTGGGCAACGTGGGGCATGCGTTCAACGCCATGTTGGACAACGTCTCCCACGCGTTGCAGGCCCGCCAGCGCAGCGAGACGAAGGTGCGCCGTTTTGTGGCCGACGCCAGCCACGAACTGCGCACCCCCCTGACGGCGATCCGCGGCTACACCGAGCTGTTGCAGATGACCGAATCCCTGTCCCCGGACGGCAAGACGTCGCTGGGCCGGGTCACCGCACAGTCGCTGCGCATGGGCCGGCTCGTGGAGGACCTGCTCACGCTCGCCCGCCTGGATGACGGCCAGCCGCTGTCCCTGCGCACGGGGGACGTCACGCCCATCGTCATGGACGCCGTCAGCGACGTCAGGGTGGGCGCGCCCGGCCACCACTGGACCATCGACGTCCCGGACGCTCCCGTGCGGGGCAGGTGCGACGACGGCCAGTTCAAGGCCGTCATGCTGAACCTGCTCTCCAACGCGGCCAAGCACACGCCGGCCGGGACCACTGTCGCGACGAAGGTCTCGCAGGACGGCGACGGCTCCGCGGTGATCACGGTGACCGACGACGGCCCCGGCATTGCACCCGAGTTCCAGGACATCATCTTCGACAGGTTCTCCCGCGCGGACACCGCCAGGACCGGCACCCAGGGCAGCACCGGGCTGGGCCTGAGCATTGTGGCCGCGATCATGGAGGCGCACCATGGCAGCGTGGAACTCGCCAGCCGACCCGGCGAGACCAGCTTCACGCTGCGGCTGCCGCCCGTCCCCGCCGGCCAGGCCACGGGGCCGCTTGCCACCGTGCCGCCGGCCGCTCACGAACCGGGGCCGGCGCCGGGGACCCCCGGGCAGCCGCCGTCCGACCTGCCGATTCCCCTCTAGCCTGTTTCCTTCGATAAACTGGCCTCTCCGGTTGATCGAAGGGAGCGGGATGCGTCGCACGCACGCGCCTTTTCGCCTGCTCCGCACCTGTTTCATTGGCGCCACCGTCCTTGGCCTGGCCGCGGCCGCCCACGCGCTCGGCGGCGGATCGCTCCCGGGCCCCGGCATCATGGCCGCCCTGCTGGCCCTCCACACGCTGTGTTCCACGGTGGCCACCACCTTCCGCCTCGGCCTGCCGGCCATGACGGGCCTGCTGGCCGCCAGCCAGCTGGTGCTCCACGGGGCGTTCGACGCGTTTTCGGCCACCGTCCCCCTGGTCGACGTGCCAGGGGGCGGGCACAACCACTCGCTTTCGGCCGTCGACCAATCCGCGGCCATGCTCCACGCGGCCGGCGCCATGGGCCACGCCGCGGCCCTCTCGGGCTGGATGGGGCCGGCCCACGTCGCGGCGACAATCGCCACGGCCGTGCTTCTGTCGCAGGGGGAAAACGCCCTGTGGGCGCTGGCGAACTGGCTGCGGCCGCTCTGCCGCACGGCCGCCGTCGTACCTCCGCTGCCGGCCAGGCCCGCGGACCCCTGCCTTGTCCCGGCCCCGCTGCCGCGCCAGCCATGGCGCAACCTGCGCCCGGACACGCGCCGCGGACCTCCCGTTCCGGCGGCAGTCCCCGCCTAGCACCCTTCGAAAAATCGCGGGGTGTCCCCTCCCCCCATTTTTGCGCTTCCTTGCGCGCCCGAAAGGTCTTTCCATGCGTTTTTCCCGCACCCTCACCTCCACCCTCACCCTCGGGGCCACGGCCGGCCTCATGGCCCTGGGCCTTGGCGCCGCGTCGGCCCACGTCGAGGCGACGCCCACCGAGACGGCCGCCGGTTCCTACTCCCTGGTGACATTTTCCGTGGGCCACGGCTGCAACGGCTCACCCACCACCAGCCTGAAGATCACGCTGCCCGGGGAACTGAATTCCGTCACGCCCACGGTCAATCCGAACTGGACCATCAGCGAGGCAACCGAAAAGTTCAGCACGCCCAGGACGCTGGCCGACGGCAGCAAGATCACCGAGCGGACCAGTTCCGTCACGTACACGGCCAAGTCGCCCCTCGACGCCCACCAGCGCGACACGTTCACGCTGTCGCTGCAGGTGCCGGACGCCGTCGGCAAGACGCTGTACTTCCCGGCCCTGCAGAGCTGTGAAAAGGGCGCGACCGACTGGAAGGACGTCCCCGCCGCCGGTGCCTCCGAGGACAGCGTGGCGAACCCCGCGCCGTCGCTGACGGTCACGGCAGCCACCGCGGCCTCAGGTCACGGCTCGCACGGATCCACGGACGGCTCCCCGGCGGTGGAGGCATCCGCCGGCAGCGCGGACGAAAACGACGGCGGCGCCTGGCCGGCCTGGCTCGGCTTCGGCGCGGGCCTGGCCGGACTGGTGCTCGGGGGACTGGCGTTCTGGCGCACCAGCCGCAAGCCCGGCACGAAGTAGCCGCACCATCCCTTCCCGGACCGCGCCCCCGGCGAGGCGGCGAATACGGTCGGGGCCCCCTCCCAACCTCCGGAGGGGGCCCCGGCGATTTTCGGCTGCCCCTGGGCCGCGCCGGGGCGGCGTCAGCCGATGTGTTCCGGCTGGCGCGCCTCGCCGTTCACCATGGTCCGGCGGTTGGCCAGAACCGGCAGGCTTGCCCGAACCCGATCCATGGCGGCCAGGTCAAGATCGGCCACCAGCAGGCCCTCGCCGCCGTCGAGCCTGCCAAGCACCTCCCCCAGGGGAGACGACGGCGCTGCGGCCGATTCCGGTCGGCGCGCTGCCGGCCGACTTGACGCCGGCGGTGGCGGGGTCGCCCCGGCCGCCGGCAAGGACGAACGACGTCGAGTCCAGGGCTCGGGCACGGGCACGGGCTCGGACCAGCAGGTCCCATTGTTCGGCCTTTTCGGGGCCGGCGCCCCAGAAGGCGCAGACAATGTTGATGGCGGCACCGGCTTCCGCATTGGAGACGAACAGCTGCGGGAACCGCACGTCGTAGCAGGTGGCCCGGCCGGCGTTGTGCCGTTGAGCCCAAAGGTGGACACCCGCGCGCCCGGGTCAACCGCCTCGGATTCGGCGAAGCCAAAGGCGTCGACAAGATGGATCTTGTCGTAGTGGGCGTCGGCGGACGGCCCGGCCACCAGCAGGGTGTTGCGGACGCGGCCGCCCGTGCCGGGGGTCGACATGCCCGCCACGATCGGCCAGCACTGCGGCGCCCGCTAAACGCAGGGCGGCCGGCAAACGCCGGGGCCTGCCGCGAAATTCGGGCAGCCCCGACGATTTCCTGCCCTCCCGCGGCGGGGCCAGTTGACTCATGTGGGCGGGGACGCAAAAGTTGAGCAATGACGTCCGCACAGAAGCACCTCCCCGGGAAATCCCCCCTGCGTCCCGCCGCAGCCGCCACGCCGACCCCCAGACACCGCGCCAGCGCATTGCTCGGGCTGGCGGCAGTGCTGGGGCTGGCGCTGGCCGGATGCGGGACGCCCAGCGGCGGAACGGCCACCACCCCCGCGGCAACGGCCTCCGCCCCCGCCGGGACCACGGCGTCGTCCATGGACAGCACCGCCCGGCCCATGGAAAGCACCGCGCCTCCCGTCAGTGCGTCAGCCACCACGGCGGCACCCGCCCTGTGCACGGCGGCGTCGCTGAGGGGCGCCCTGGACGACACCGGCGGCGGCGCCGCCGGGCACATATACATGAAGCTGATCCTGACCAACAAGTCCTCCACCGCCTGCATCCTGAATGGATACCCGGGCGTTTCCCTGGTCAAGGCGGGCTCCACCGCGGCGATCGGCGCCCCGGCGGACCGCGACACCTCGGCGCCGTCCAAGGGACCCATCACGCTGGTGCCGGGCAAGAGTGCCACGGCCGTGCTGGCCTACACCCAGGCGGGCAACTACCAGGACTGCCAGCGAGTGCAGGCCGCCAGCGTCCTGGTGTACCCGCCCAGCGCCTACGACCACCTGGCCATCCCCCACCCGCTGACCGCCTGCAGCAACAAAGTCGACCACCTGCTGAAGATCGGCGCGTTCCAGCCGTGACCGCGGCCCCGGGTCGGCGGGCCGCTGCCTGACGCCGGGTGCACGAGTGGATGGGCAGCGGGCCCGCGAGTGGCGGCGGGCCCGCCCAGGGGAACGTCGTCAGCTGACGGCTTTTTTGAGCAATTCCACCAGCTGCTTCTTGTCCGCGGCGGTCAGCTTGGTCACTGCGTATGCGCTCGGCCAGAAATTGCCGTCGTCGAGGTGGGCGTCCGGCTGAAAGCCGATGGTCGCATACCGCACCTTGAATTTGGCCGAGCTCTGGAAGAACACCACCACCTTGCCGTCAGTGTTGGTGTACGCGGGCATGCCATACCAGGTCTTGGCGCCCAAGCTGGTGTGCTTCTGCACGAGGTCGTGCAGGGTCTGCGCCAATTCCTGGTCCGTGCCTGTCATTTCAGCGATTGCGGCCAGGCACGCGGCGTTCTGGTCGGCGCCCGCCTTGGCGGCCTTTGCTTCGGCCGCCGCAGCCCGCATTGCAGCCTTTTCCTCTTTGCTGAAGGTGGTGCCCATGGTTTGTTCCTTTCGCTGGTTTGCCCCGTGGGACCCAGCTTAGGCAGCCCGGCGGACAGGTGCTTCCTTTATCCAGCCCGGCTTGGCCGGCCCGGCGCGGCCGCCGGAGGCGGTCCCCTACGGCCGTTCCCAGAAGTTCACCGGCTCCTCGGCGTCGAATTCCTCAAAGCGGCCGATGAATGCGGGGTCGCTGTCCTGGACGGCGCGGCGGCGTCCGTTGCGGAGCACGTAGAGCCGGTTGGCGGAGAACGCCAGGCCGGCCGCGGCCAGCAGGTGGAGCGCGCCGCCCCACACTTCGGCATGAATCACCAGTGCCAGGAGCCCGGTCAGGGCGACGCCGGCGCCCGCCGTCACGAGCAGGCGCAGCCGTTCAAAGTAGCCGTAGGTGGCCACCGCGGCGCCCAGCACCAGCCACGGCCCGCAGCCATGGAGGAACGGGACCATGGCAAGCAGCAGCACGCCCGCCAGTGTGCCTCCGGCCAGATACAGGTAGTGGTTGCGGGGCGCGAGCCACCACGACGGGTTCCGCCACAGCCACAGCGCCATGACGCCTCCGGCGGGCAGGATGCCCACGGAGAACACGGCGGACACCGCACCGTTGCCGGCCAGCGACACCATGCTCGCGGCGGCGCCGGCCAGAAACAGGATGGACAAACAAAGAAGGGGGACCCAGTTGTTCCCCACATGCCGTGTCTGCACCGCGCCTTGCCTTCCACACCGGACCGGACCGAAAACTTTCAGGACGCTGGTCCGTGCACCATCACGCGCGGTGGAACAGCAAGGGCAACCGTTGCCACTCCTACCGCTAGATTACAACTCCGCCCGGACACTTTCGGCTGCATTCCGCAGGCGGCGGCGAATCGTTACGCTCTCGCATCAATGTCCCTGCCGTGGGGCATGATGGAGCCGTGAAAACAAATTCCGCCGCCGGCCCCATGGACCTGTTCGCGGCACCCGCCCGGGAGTGGTTCCTGGGCGCCTTTGGCTCGCCCACCCCGGCACAGTCCGGAGCCTGGGAGGCCATCGCCGGCGGCGCCCACTCGCTGGTGGTGGCCCCCACCGGTTCGGGGAAAACCCTGGCCGCCTTCCTGTGGGCGCTGGACGGACTGGCGCGCCGGGACGGCACCGCGAAGGACGGGACCGGGGTCCTGTACATCTCACCGCTGAAGGCCCTCGGCGTGGACGTGGAGCGGAACCTGCGGGCGCCGTTGATCGGCATCATGCAGACGGCCAAGCGGCTCGGCGTGGAGGCCCCGCACGCCACCGTGGGTGTGCGCTCCGGCGACACCCCGGCCAACGAGCGCCGCCGCCTGCTCAGCCACCCCCCGGACATCCTGATCACCACCCCCGAGTCCCTCTTCCTGATGCTCACCTCCAAGGCCCGGGAAACCCTTTCCGGGGTGCACACCGTCATTGTCGACGAGGTCCACGCCGTGGCCGGCACCAAGCGCGGAGCCCACCTGGCCCTGTCCCTCGAGCGCCTCGATAACCTCCTGGACAGGCCCGCCCAGCGGATCGGGCTCTCCGCGACCGTGGAGCCGCGCGAAACCGTGGCGCGCTTCCTGGGCGGCGGCGCGCCCGTGACCATCGTGGCCCCGCCCGCCACGAAAAACTGGAATCTAAGCGTCACGGTGCCCGTGGAGGACATGACGGAGCTGCCGGCGCTGGCCGCCGCCCACGACCAGGGTCCGGCCTCGGGGCTCGCCCCCAACGCCTCGATCTGGCCGCACGTGGAGGAAAAGATCGTCGACCACGTGCTGGCCAACAAGTCCACCATCGTCTTTGCCAACTCCCGCCGCCTGGCCGAGCGCCTCACGGGGCGCCTGAATGAGATCTATGGGGAGCGCCTGGAACTCGCCGGGGCGGACGACGCCGACTCCTCCGACGCCGTCCCCCGGCGGACCGCGCCGTCCCCGGCCCGGCTGCCGGCCGACATGATGGCCCAGGCAGGCACCACGGCAGGCGCGCCCACCGTCCTGGCCAAGGCGCACCACGGCTCGGTGTCCAAGGAACAGCGGGCCCTGATCGAGGACGACCTCAAGTCCGGGCGGCTGCGCTGCGTGGTGGCCACCTCCAGCCTGGAGCTGGGCATCGACATGGGCGCCGTGGACCTGGTCATCCAGGTGGAGTCGCCGCCGTCGGTGGCCAGCGGGCTGCAGCGCGTGGGCCGCGCCGGGCATCAGGTGGGCGAGATCTCCCAGGGCGTGCTGTTCCCGAAGCACCGCGCGGACCTGCTGCACTCGGCCGTCACGGTGGAGCGCATGCTGGCCGGCCGGATCGAGCCGCTCTTTGTGCCGGCCAACCCGTTGGACATTCTGGCCCAGCAGACCGTGGCGGCCGCGGCCCTCGGCGCCATCGACGTCGACGACTGGTTTGACACCGTCCGGCGCAGCGCCCCGTTTGCCGCGCTCCCCCGCTCCGCCTACGACGCCACCCTGGACCTGCTGGCCGGGCGCTACCCGTCCGACGAATTCGCCGAGCTGCGACCGCGCATCGTCTGGGACCGGGTGGGCGGCACCATCACCGGACGGCCCGGCGCGCAGCGGCTGGCCGTCACCTCGGGCGGGACCATTCCGGACCGGGGGCTGTTCGGCGTGTTCATCGTTGGCGAGCCTGCCGGGGTCTCGACAGGCTCGACCAGCGGGACAGGCTCGACCAGCGGGACGGGCTCGACCAGCGGGACAGGCCCAGCCGGCGCCGCCAAGGGCGGGCGGCGCGTGGGCGAGCTCGACGAGGAGATGGTCTATGAATCCCGCGTGGGCGACGTCTTCGCGCTCGGCGCCACCAGCTGGAAAATCGAGGACATCACCTTTGACCGGGTCCTGGTGACACCGGCGTTCGGCCAGCCGGGCAAGCTGCCGTTCTGGAAGGGCGACTCCCTGGGCCGGCCGGTCGACCTGGGGCGGGCGCTGGGCGCGTTCATCCGCGAGGTCAGCGCCGCACCGCGGCAGCAGGCCCTTGAACGGTGCCGGGCCACCGGGCTGGACGAGTGGGCGGCCAACAACCTGCTTGGCTACCTGTCGGAACAAAAGGCCGCCACGTCCCAGGTCCCCGACGACCGGACGCTGATGGTGGAACGCTTCCACGACGAACTCGGCGACTGGCGCGTGGTCCTGCACAGCCCCTTCGGGATGCCAGTCCACGCGCCCTGGGCCCTGGCCGTGGCCGCCCGCCTGCACGAACGCTACGGCCTGGACGGCTCCGCCATGGCCTCCGACGACGGCATTGTGCTTCGCGTCCCCCTCATGGACGACGAGCCTCCCGGAGCCGAGCTGTTCCTCTTTGACCCCGACGAGCTCGACGGGATCGTCACCGCGGAGGTGGGCGGCTCGGCCCTGTTCGCGAGCCGCTTCCGCGAGTGCGCCGCCCGCGCCCTGCTCCTGCCGCGGCAGAACCCGGGCAAGCGGTCGCCGCTGTGGCAGCAGCGCCAGCGCTCGGCCCAGCTGCTGGACGTGGCCCGGAAGTACCCGCAGTTCCCGATCGTGCTGGAAACCGTCCGGGAATGCCTGCAGGACGTCTACGACCTCCCCGCCCTGAAGGACATCGCCGCGTCCATCGAACGCCGCGAGCTGAGGATCGTGGAAACCACCACCGTGCAGCCGTCCCCGTTCGCCCGGTCCCTGCTGTTCGGCTACGTGGCCAGCTTCCTCTACGAGGGCGACTCCCCGCTCGCCGAGCGCCGGGCCGCGGCCCTGTCCCTGGACCCGGCCCTGCTGGACGAGCTGCTGGGGCGCGTGGAGCTGCGCGAGCTTCTGGACCCGAAGGTCATCACCGCCACCGAGGCCGAACTCCAGCGGCTCGCGCCCGAACGGCGCGCACGCGGCCTGGAAGGCGTGGCGGACCTGCTGCGCCTGCTCGGACCGCTGACGGTGGCGGAGGTCGCCGCGCGCCTGGTCCCCCAGGCCGGAATGGACGACGCCGGCCGCACGCCCGACGCCGCCATCCCGCCGGCCGCCCCCGCAGGGAACGCTGACGCCGCCGGTCCCGCCCAGGCCGCCCACCTGGCCGCGGCGGCCGGGCACCTGGCGGAACTGGTCGCCGCCAACCGGGCCCTGCGCGTGAACATGGCCGGCGAGGAACGCTTTGCGGCCATCGAGGACGCCGCCCGGCTGCGGGACGCCCTGGGCATTCCGCTGCCCATGGGCGTGCCGCAGGCCTTCATCGAACCCGTGGCCGATCCCCTCGGCGACCTGCTGGGCCGCCACGCCCGCACCCACGGCCCGTTCACGGCCGCGGGCGCGGCGGCACGCCTGGGACTGGGCATCGCCGTCGTGCAGTCAGGATTGGCGCGGCTGGCCGCGGACAAGCGCATCACGGAAGGCGAGTTCCTCCCCGGCGGCTCCCTCCCCGCCCAGACCCCGGGCTCCCAGGCCCCCGCTCCGCAAGCCCCCGGCTCCTCGGGGGGCTCGCAGGCCCGCTCCGGGCCCCCCGGATCCGTGGGCCCACGTTCCTGGGCATCCGAGTGGTGCGACGTCGAGGTCCTGCGGCGCCTGCGCCGGCGCTCGCTTGCCGCCCTGCGGGCCGAGGTGGAGCCGGTGGAGCCGGCCACATTCGGCCGCTTCCTGCCGGCGTGGCAGCACGTGTCCGCGGCGTCGGGCACGCCCGCGCTGCGCGGCCTGGACGGGCTGCTGACGGTGGTGGACCAGCTGGCGGGCGTCCCCATCCCGGCGTCGGCGTGGGAGCCGCTGGTGCTGGCGCAGCGCGTCGCCGGCTACAGCCCGGCCATGCTGGACGAGCTCACCGCCGCCGGCGAGGTGGTGGTGTCCGGGGCCGGCGCACTGGGCGGCACCGACGGCTGGCTCAGCCTCCACCCGGCCGAGTCCGCCGAGCTCACGCTGGCCCCGCCGGCCGACTTTGCCGAAACCGAGCTGGCCGCCCGCCTGCTCTCCGCGCTGTCCGGCGGGGGCGCGTACTTCTTCCACCAGTTGCGGGAAATGGCGTCCGGCGGCCCGGACCTGGTGCCCTCCGACGACGAACTCACGGCCGCCCTGTGGGAGCTGTTTTGGGCCGGGCGGATCAGCAACGACACCTTCGCGCCCGTCCGCGCGCTGCTGGCCGGCGGGCATTCGGCCCACCGGCAGCGGCCGGCGCCGTCGCGGCTCCGGCCGGCCCGGTCCGGTCGCTACGGCAGGCTGCCGGGCAGGGCCGCGGCGGCGCAGCGCGGCGCCCCGCCGCCCGGCGCCGGGCGGTGGAGCCTGCTGCCGCGGCCCGCCGGCGCGGAGGGGCAGGTCGATGCCGCACAGCACACCCTGCGCAGCCATGCCCTGGCCGAGCTCTTCCTTGACCGGTACGGGGTGGTGACCCGCGGTTCCGTCATGGCGGCGGGGGTGCCCGGCGGCTTCGGCCTCATGTACAAGGTGCTGGCCCGGCTGGAGGAGACCGGAAAATGCCGGCGCGGGTATTTCATCGAGCACCTGGGCGCGGCCCAGTTCGCGGTGCCCGCCACGGTGGACCGGCTGCGCGCCTTCAGCGAGGATGCCGCGGCCAGCCCCCGCCCTCCCCTGGCGCTGGCGCTGGCCGCGACCGATCCCGCCAATCCGTACGGCGCCGCCCTGGCCTGGCCGCGGCTGGAGTCCGGGCACCGCCCGGGCCGGAAGGCGGGCGCCCTGGTGGTGATGGTCGACGGCGCGCTGGTCCTCTACGTGGAACGCGGCGGCAAGACGCTGCTGTGCTTTAGTGACGACGGCGCCTCCGTGTCCCTTGCCGCCGCGGCCCTGGTGCAGGTGGTCAAGCGCGGCGGCGTGGACAAGCTGGCCATGGAAAAGGTCAACGGGGCAGGCATCCTGGACACGCCCCTGGCCGCCGCCCTGCTCGACGCCGGCGCCCACAGCTCCCCGTCAGGGGTGCGGATCCGTGCCTGAGGGAGACACCGTCTGGCGGCAGGCCCGGGACCTCGACGCCGCCCTGGCCGGGCAGCTGCTCACGGGGTCCGACTTCCGCGTGCCGCAGCTGGCCACAGCGGATTTCACGGGCCGCATGGTGCAGTCCGTCCGCTCCCGCGGCAAGCACCTGATGATGCGCCTGGCGGCCGGCAGCGCGGACGGCCCGGCCGCCGTGATCCATTCCCACCTGGCCATGGAAGGCCACTGGGACATATACCCGGTCGGGAATCTTTCGGGGCGGGCATCGGGCGCGCGGCCCGCCCGGTGGCGGCGCCCGGCCCACACCGCGCGGGCCGTCCTCACCACGGAGCGGGCCGTCGCCGTGGGATTCTCACTGGGCACGCTGGAAGTCCTCTCGGACGGGGAAGCCAGGACCGCCGTCGAACATCTGGGGCCCGACCTGCTGGGACCGGACTGGGACGCGCGGGAGGCCCTGCGCAGGCTGCGGGCGGCCCCGGACAGGCCCATCGGACTGGCACTGCTGGACCAAAGGAATCTGGCCGGGATCGGCAACATCTACCGGAACGAGCTGTGCCTCCTGGGCGGCGTGCACCCGGAAACGCCCGTGGCGGACGTGGCGGAGCTGCCGCGGATCGTGGACCTGGCCCGCCGGCTGCTCGAAGCCAACAAGGACCGGCCCGTCCGCAGCACCACAGGCGGGCCGGCGCGCGGGGACGCCTCGCTGTGGGTGTACGGGCAGGCCGGGAAACCGTGCAAGAGGTGCGGCTCCCTCATCCGCCACGCGACATTGGGCGACCCAGCATTCCCGAGGCATGCCGCACGGGACATTTACTGGTGCCCGCGCTGCCAGCCGGCCGCCGGACGCTGAGTCCGGGACGGCCGGCGGCGGGCGGCCGCCGCGGCGCGCCTTCAGGGCTTGGGGCGGACCACCGTCGCAACCGTCCCGCCCCGTGGAGCCGCGGCCGGGTCCCGGAGGAAGGCGGCCAGCACCAGGGCGAGCGCGGGGAGCCCGATGAGCGCCACCAGCGCAAAGTGCAGGCTCGTTGCGTCGGCCAGCGTGCCGAGGACCGGGTTGAACAGCCCGCCGACGGTGACGGCGAGGCCCACCGTGACGCCGCTGGCCGTCCCCACCCGGTTGGGCAGGTAGTTCTGGCCCAGGATGACAAAGACGCTGAAGGGCACGAACACGCCCACCCCCGTCAGCACCACGAAGATCATGGCCAGCTGCCAGCCCGGAGCCAGGACCAGGCCGGCCATGGCGGGAAGGCAGAAGGCAAAGCCGTAGCGGATGGAAACGAGCGGCCCGAACCGGTCCGCCAGCCACCCGCCCAGCAGGGTCCCGACGGCGCCCGAGGCCAGGAACACCGTCAGCGCGGCGCCGCCCACCACTTCGGAGGTGCCCAGGCCGTGGATGAAATAAAGGGCCAGGAACGAGCTCAGGCCGAAGAACACGATGGAGCGCACCACGACCACGGAGGTCAGCTTCAGGAATTCCGGCCAGTTGTCCGGGCCCGTGGGCATGGCGGACGGCCGGCGGGCGCCGGCCGGGCCGTCGAGCACCGGCGTCAGCCACTTCACCAGTATCGCCGCCATGACGAGGGCCGGGAGAATCAGGAGCGCCGTCCCGCGAAGCCCCAGCCACAGCAGCACCGGAGTCGCCATGAGGGTGCCGAGCGCAAAGCCCACGTTGCCGCCAAGCGCGAAGACGCTCATGCCCCGGTTGCTGCTCCCGGACGCACGCCGCGCCGCGCTGGCCGCCGAGGGGTGGAAGGCCGCAATGCCAATGCCGGAGATGGCGACCATCACCCAGGTGGCGGCATAACCCGGGAAGAGGCCGGCCGCGCCCACGCCGAGCGCCGCCGTCGTCATTCCCGCAGGCACCAGCCACCGCCGCGGCTTGCGGTCGCTCCACACGCCAAAGGCGGGCTGGACCACGGAGGAGAGCATGGTCGCGGCGAGCGTCAGCCCCGCCACCGCCGCATAGCTGTAGTGGCGCTCGGAGACGAAGAAGGGCAGCATTGCCGGCACCACGCCCTGGTAGAGGTCGTCCACCATGTGGGCGGAGGACATCATGGCGACACCGCGCCGATTCACCACAACAGCCCCCTTCGCAACGACGGGCCGTGGAGGCGCCAGGGAGGGGCGCCGGCCGTCATCCTCGACACTACCCCCGCGGGTACCCTTGAAGGGTGATGAAATCCCCCCTTCCCGTCCGTGACGGCGTCAACGCCACGCGCATGCGGATGCCGGAGACCGGCCCGTGGGCCACCGCCATGGAGTATGTCCTGGACACGTTCAGCCATGTTGACCCGGCCGGAATTGTGGATCGCTTTGTGCGCGGCGAGGTCAAGGCGCTCGGCGGCGAGGTGGTCACGCCGCGCACTCCGCTCAACGAGCACGTGTTCATCTGGTACTACCGCGAACTGCCCGTGGAAAAGCGCCTGCCGGTGGAGCTGTCCATCCTGCACCAGGACGAAAACCTGGTGGTGGTGGACAAGCCACACTTCCTGCCGACGACGCCGGGCGGCATGTATGTCCAGGAGTCCGCCCTGGTGCGGCTGCGCGTGCTCCTGGACCTTCCGGAGCTGGTGCCGATCCACCGCCTGGACCGCATGACGGCCGGCGTGCTGCTGTTCTCCGCCAACCCGCAGACGCGCGGCCAGTACCAGCTGTTGTTTGAAAAGCGGCGCATCCAAAAGACATACCGGGCGGTGGCGCCCGTGCTGCCGGAGCTCGCATTCCCGCTGGTGGTGCGCAGCCGCATGGTCAAGTCGCGCACCTACCTGCTGGCCGAGGAAGTCCCCGG
>Ga0134128_10004178_pt1 | contig 17721 bp, 15 predicted proteins | sample KB31754_FD_96462 | JGI IMG/M metagenome (GOLD analysis project Ga0134128, IMG submission 96462) | Terrestrial soil microbial communities with excess Nitrogen fertilizer from Kellogg Biological Station, Michigan, USA - KB3-175-4 | ecosystem: Environmental > Terrestrial > Soil > Unclassified ... | reverse complement strand
GGGGAATACGAACCTCACAGTCACAACTGTCAAGCTGACAGGCATTGCGATTCTGCCCAGCAACCCACGCATTGAAGCCCGCACCTTCGTAAAGTTTACGGCGGTCGGCACCTTCAGTGACGGCAGCACCGGCAGCAACCTGGCAGGCGTGTCCTGGAAATCGTCTACTCCCAAGGTCGCCTCCATGCGCAGTTCCGGAACAGCTTTCGGAAAACGTACGGGCAGCGCCACCATTACCGCCACCGCTTCCGGTCTGAAAGGGACCACTACGCTGACCGTCAGCAACGGCACGCTGGTCTCTCTCGCCATTACGCCGGCAAACTCCAGCGTGTCGAACGGTAGCAAGCAGCAGTTCACCGCTACGGGAACGTTCAGCGACAGCACCACTCAGGACATAACCTTGAACGTCCACTGGAGTTCATCGTCAGCTTCCGTGGCCACCATCGCCAACGCGCCCAGCACGGCCGGATTGGCCAGCACCGCCGGGGTGGGAAGCACCACCATCGGCGCCAACTCAGGAGGGATTACCAACTCCACCAGCCTGACTGTGCACTAAAGGCGGGTCGGCCGAACAAAAAAACAAGGGAGCACACGCGTGCTCCCTTGTTGTCGCCGAACAGCCCTTAGCGATTGGATTGATTCGACCCGGTGTGCATGTTCTGCGCCTGCGCCTCAGGGCTGGGGAATACCAGTTTGTAGTTTTTTCCCGCAAAGCGGGCTTCCACCAGGGTGCGCGAGCCCCCAGCGGTGTCAATCACGGCGGCCCCGCGGTCGGACTGGGCAGCAACTTGCTCAATCTTGGCGGGGGCGCTGGCTATTACCTTCTTACCTTTCAGAACAGACACCTGCACCGCTGGTCCGTTTCCTTCCCATCGCAACTGATAGGTGCCGGCAGGAATCTGCCTTCCGTTCAGTTGTGCACCTTCACTAAGGTAGAGCGAGCCTGGTTTGCTGCCGGCAAATGCGGCGGTGGAGAGCAGCACTGCGATTGCCAGAACTAGGCCGCCCGTGATCTTTGAGCTTTTCATATTGCCTCACTTCCTTCTCCCCTTGGGGTAGTGTTGGGCGGCCCGCTCCGGCCCGGAGGTGTTTTATTCCCTCCTATGGCCTACAATGTGGCGGGGTTAAACGCAAAGGACCGGCCGCAAGGACGCGCCCTCTACCCGATTCTTCTCACCTGGGCCGCCAAACCGCGGGTGAGAACAATCCTCGTTTAACCCCCTTTGACTGTTTGCTACTTCTGCTGCCGAAATCAGATTACGTCGCGGCCTTCGCGAAAGTTCCCTTCACGATATTTCTTCCGCCCGGGCACGCTCGCATCATTGGACGTCAGCCAACACGCGCCGGTAGCAACTAAAATTGCGCTCTTGCGCAATCTGGTTCACAACACTCTGGAAGTGTTGTGTGCAGCGCAACACCGCGCTTACGCTGGCATGGAAAGGAACAACATCATGCGGCACTTGTTTGCTGACAAAATGCTGTGGCTGGTGCTCTTAGCCCTGCTGCCAGTTTGGAGTCGAGCGCAACAGCCTCCGGCGGCCCGCGCCCAGGACGTATCTTCCATAAACACGCTCATTCTCGCCTCCTACGCCGCCATCTCTCATCCCGCAGGGAAGCCCGCGGACATGCCGCGCTTTGCGTCGTTGTTCCAGCCAGGAGCGCAACTGATCAGCGTTAGCGATCAAGACGGAAAACCGCAGATGAAGTCGGGCAGCATCGAGCAAATCACCAAAATGCTGCAATCCACGCAACATCCGGATCGGTCCCATATTGAAAAAGAGATCGCCCGTAGTACCCAACAGTACGGCAACGTGGCCCACGTGTGGAGCACCTACGAGTCAACCGAAGCCGAACATAACCACCAGGTTCATGTCCGCGGCATTAACAGCATCAGCCTGATAAACGATGGGCGCCGGTGGTGGATCGTCAGCGCCCAGTGGACGAACGAAACCGCGGCGCGGCCTATTCCACAGCAATATTTGCCCAGCAGGAAGTAGGGACTCGCCTCGCTGTAACGGAGGATCCGTATCCAGGGCACGTCTTTAGGGTGCAGATCCACTCTGGACTCATTCCGGCTTCAGCCGCTGTGAAAGAATACTCAGCTCAGGGTGAGCACGATTTTGCCGTAATTCTTTCTCTCCAGCATGAGCCGGAAAGCGTCGCTCGCCTGCGCCAGGGGCAGCACGTGTCCCACCACCGGCCGCAGCCTGCCTTCTTTGATCCAGCCCGACATACGCTCCCACGCCGGGCGCATGATGTTCTCTTTTAGGGACAGCTTGCTGAGCCATAGGCCGTGCACGCTGGAGGCCTTGGCGTACATGGAACGCGTGTCGAACTTCGGCTGCTGCCCGGTGGCAGTGCCGTACAGAATCACGCGACCGAAATCGCGCAGGCAGCGCTGGCTCTTGGCGGTGTGCTCGCCGCCCAGCATTTCAAACACCGCATCCACGCCCTCGCCGCCGGTCAACTCCTGCACCGTATTCTCATAATCCACTTGCTTGTAGTTGATGCCGTGGTCCAGCCCCAATTCCTTCACCCGCGCCAGCTTTTCGTCGGAAGAGGAGGTCCCATATGTCTCTACTCCAAGGATTTTGCCGATCTGTACCGCCGCCGTGCCCACGCCGCCCGCTACCGCGTGGATCAGCACGCGCGGGCGCCGCCCCGCCGGCACAGATTCCGTCAGCCCTGCTTCCCAATACGCCAGGTAGGCCGTAAAGTAATTCACCGGAAAGGCCGCCGCTTCCGGCGCGCTCCACCCCACGGGCTGCGGCCACAGCAGGTTGCGGGGAGCGGCAATCTCTTCCGCAAAGCCCCCCATCTGGGTATAGCCCATCACCCGCTCGCCGCCTTTCACCACCCCCGCGAACTCCCTTCCCGCAATTACTGGCGGCGCCGGGGTGCCCGGATACCCGCCCTGCGCCATCATCACATCGGCGAAGTTCACCCCCACCGCGTGTACCCGCACCAGCACCTCTCCCGCCTGCGGCCGGGGATCGGCAACCTCCTGCAGCTTCAGTACTTCCGGACCGCCAAACCGCTGGATCACAATCGCTTTCATGGTCTCTCCAAACCTCCGATTGTAAGAGCTGGCGCTCTCCTGAAGACAGCCATCTTTTCACCCGGCAAGCGACCTTCAACCCTCTGGACTCATCTGATATGGGAACACGGGGGCTGGCTCGTAGGAGTTTTCCCGGACTCAGGAAAGGTACTCTGGTATATACTTCCCGCGTGTCGGCATGTTGTCATGGTGCCACGGGCGAAGCCTCTTCATCGTTATACGCTTCGCTATAACTCCCTCTGGCCGTCTGTTCGCGGCTGGACTTTAGTAGTACGGGACGCCACTTGGGCCCGCCTGACGGCCTTCTCCCCCGGCCTGGTCAGCGCAGCTTGGGACCGGAATCGCCCCGAGGAGGTTTCTCCTTGGATCTCATATTTGTTCGTATCGTCTTCATTCTGGTTGTAGCCGCTGCTTGCTATGTTCTTGAGCCTTTCGGTCTGTCCGCTCCCGTGGATGCCGCTGTAGGCGCGGCTATCGGTGTGGGCGTAATTCTCTTCGAGATACGCCTGCACAAAGTCAGCCTGAAGCGGCTGATCGGCGCCGCCATCGGCAGCGTGCTCGGTATTCTCGGCGCCTACCTCTTCAGCCTGGTCATCCGCGATTCCATTCGCCCCGGCAGCACCCAGAGTTTTTTGGAACTCCTGGTCATGCTGCTGATGGCCTACATCGGGCTGATCGTGGGCGCCAACAAAGGCGACCTGCTCAACCTGGCCGCGCTGGGCGGCATCTTCGGCGGCGAAAAACAGGGTCGCAAGGCTTACAAGATTCTCGATACCAGCGTCATCATTGACGGCCGCATCGCCGACATCGCCGAAACCGGCTTCCTCGACGGCATCATCGTCATCCCCCAGTTCGTGCTGCGCGAGCTGCAACTGGTGGCCGACTCTGCCGACTCCCTCAAGCGCAACCGCGGCCGCCGCGGTCTCGATATCCTGCAGCGCCTGCAGAAAGTCGCTTCCCTCAATATCCAGATCGTGGAAGACGATTTTCCCGCCGTCCGCGAAGTGGATATGAAGCTGATCGAACTGGCCAAGGTCTACGAAGGCAAAATCATCACCAACGATTTCAACCTCAATAAGGTTGCCCAGCTGCAGGGCGTGGAAGTACTGAACATCAACGAGCTAGCCAACTCGCTCAAGCCCATCGTGCTGCCCGGCGAGATCATGCGCGTGTTCATTCTCAAGGAAGGCAAGGAATACAACCAGGGTGTGGCTTACCTGGACGACGGCACTATGGTGGTGGTGGACAACGCACGCAAAATGATTGGCAAGAATGTGGACATCTCCGTCACCTCGGTGCTGCAGACCACGGCGGGCAAGATGATCTTCGGCAAGTTCGATGAGCGCGGTGCCGCCCGGGCCGAAGCCAAGGCAGCCGCCGAGCCGCCCGCTGCCCGACCCGCCGAGCCGCCGCGCAAGCCCCAGACCGTGCTCGCCGACCGGCCCACGGAATAACTTCTTCTTCGCGGATTCACGCTGATGAACGCGGATAATTCTTAACCTGTCATCCTGAGAGCAGCAGGCCAGTTCGCTTGCGAACAGGCCTGCGAAGTCGAAGAACCCTGCGTTTGCAGCTCCCAGACGTCACGCTCCAGCAATTCTCGAACTTTTCTAATGGAAATACCCCTGGACAATTCCGTAATTCCGCCTGCGCGGGAGTGTTTCGACTAGGGCGTGCGCCCTCGCTCAACATCACAAAGATAAAAACCTGATTAAAAAGGTCCGCGTTAACCCGCGGTGCATAAAGAACTACCGCCGCGAGCTCGCCGGCTGCTTGGGCGCGGGCTTCAGTTTGGCTTCCCCCACCCGCCGCGACACGTTAAACGTCATTTTGTGCTCGCGCGCGTCCACCACCACGTGATCGCCGTGCAGCACCTCGCCGTCCAGTATCTTCAGAGCCAGCGGGTCCTGGATCATTCGCTGGATGGCGCGCTTCAGGGGCCGCGCTCCATAGGCCGGATCGTAGCCTTCGGAGAACAGCATTTCTTTGGCGGCGTCGGTCAGCTCCAGGCTGATCTTGCGCTCCGCCAGCAGGCGGCGCAGGTCTTCCAGGCGCAGCTCAATGATCGTAGACAGCTGCTCCTTGCCCAAGGGATTGAAGATGATCACATCGTCCACCCGGTTCAGGAATTCAGGCCGGAAGTGCCCTTGCAGCGCGTTCATCACCTGCCGGCGAGCGTTCTCGAAGTCTTCCGGGGTACGCAGCGCCTCTGCTGATAGATACTCGGAGCCGATGTTGGAAGTCATGATGATCACGGTGTTGCGGAAGTCCACCGTACGGCCCTGGCCATCGGTCAGGCGCCCGTCATCCATGATCTGCAGCAGGATGTTGAACACCTCCGGGTGCGCCTTTTCGATCTCATCGAACAGAATCACCGAATATGGCCGCCGCCGCACCTGCTCGGTGAGCTGCCCGCCTTCCTCGTAGCCGACGTAGCCTGGAGGGGCGCCGATGAGCCGCGCCACCGCGTGCCGCTCCATGTACTCCGACATGTCAATGCGCACCAGGGCGTGCTCGTCATCGAACAGGAATTCAGCTAAAGCGCGCGCCAGTTCGGTTTTGCCCACGCCTGTGGGACCGAGGAAGATGAACGAGCCGATGGGGCGGCGGGGATCGCTCAGCCCGGCGCGGGAGCGGCGGATGGCGTTGGAAACCCGCTCCAGGGCCGCATCCTGGCCGACCACGCGGCCGCGCAGCCGCTCTTCCATGGTCACCAGCTTTTTCACCTCTCCTTCCAGCATCTTAGAGACGGGAATGCCGGTCCACTTGGAAACAATGCGGGCTACGTCCTCCTCGTCCACTTCTTCCTTCAGCATCCTGACCGGCACACCCTTTGTGGCGCGGGCGCCCTCGGCCTTCCCATCCATCTGCGAATTAAGTTTCTCCAGCTCCGCTTCCACACGCGGAAGCTCGCCATACTGGATTTCCGAGGCGCGGTTGTAGTCGCCTTTGCGAGTCGCGGCTTGTACGTCCAGCTTGAGCTTTTCGATCTTCTCTTTCAGCTCGCGCACCCGGTTGATCGCTTCTTTCTCCTGCTTCCAGCGCGCCTTGAGCGCGTCAGATTGCTCGCGGATGTGCGCCAGCTCTTTTTCCACGGCCGCCAGCCGCTCGCGGGAGTTGGGATCGTCCTCCCGCATCAGCGCCTGTTTTTCGATTTCCAGCTGCGTGGCCCGGCGCTCCAGCTGATCAATTTCCGTGGGCATGGAATCAATCTGGATGCGCAGGGAAGCCGCCGCCTCGTCAATCAGGTCAATGGCCTTGTCCGGCAGGAAGCGATCGGTAATGTAGCGGTGGGAAAGCGTGGCCGCCGCCACAATGGCAGAGTCCTTGATGCGCACCCCATGGTGCACCTCGTAGCGCTCCTTGAGCCCGCGCAGGATGGCGATGGTGTCTTCCACGTTGGGCTCGCCTACATACACGATCTGGAAACGCCGCTCCAGAGCGGCATCCTTCTCGATGTGCTTGCGGTACTCGTTGAGCGTGGTGGCGCCGATGGCGCGGAGTTCGCCGCGGGCCAGCGCCGGCTTCAGCATGTTGGAGGCGTCAATGGCGCCTTCCGCCGCGCCCGCGCCCACCAGCGTGTGCAGCTCGTCAATGAACAGGATGATCTGCCCTTGCGAATCCTCGATTTCCTTGAGCACGGCCTTGAGCCGGTCTTCAAATTCACCGCGATATTTGGCTCCCGCCAGCATGGCGCCCAGGTCGAGGGCGACTACCCGCTTGTTCTTGAGCACTTCCGGCACGTCGCCGGAAATAATGCGCTGCGCCAGGCCTTCCACAATGGCGGTCTTGCCCACCCCCGGCTCGCCAATGAGCACGGGATTGTTCTTGGTGCGGCGGGCGAGCACCTGCACCACACGCCGGATTTCCTCGTCCCGCCCAATCACGGGATCGAGTTTGCCGCGGCGCGCCAGTTCCGTCAGGTCACGGGCGTAGCGCTCCAGCGCCTGGTACTTGGCCTCCGGATTCTGGTCGGTCACCTTCTGCGAACCGCGCACGGCGGTGAGGGCCTTCAGAATGGCATCGTGGCTGGCGCCGTGACGGGCAAGAATCCTGGCCGCCGCCCGCTCGTAGTCCGAGCCGCGCGGCTCTTTGGTCATGGCCAGAAGCAAATGCTCGGTAGAGACGTACTCATCCTTGAACTGGTCTGCTTCCTTGAAGGCCTGCTCCAGCCCCTGGCTCAGGGCTGCCGAGATGGTGGCCTGGGCTACCCCACCGCCCGACACTTTGGGCACACGTTGCAGCTCGCGCTGCGCCTCCGCCAGCACCGCCTGCGGCCCGGCGCCGATCTTCTCCAGTACGGGCGGCACGATGCCCTCGCGGTCCTCAAGCAGGGCTATCAACAGGTGCAGCGGCAACACTTCCGGATTGGCATATTCAGAGGCGAGCTCTCCGGCGCGCTGCACCGCTTCCTGCGCCTTGACTGTAAATTTGTCCCAACGAATGGGCATGACAGAACCTCGGCCTTCAGCTATCAGCTCTCAGCATTCAGCCATGAAACTACACTATCCGCTCCGTGGCTGAATGCTGACTGCTGAGTGCTGACTGCTTAAATTGATGCAAGAACCCTCCGTGATGTCGCGACTCCCACGCCGCAAAAACATCGGGGGGCCGAAGCCCCCCGGCACTGGCAACTGACCACTGGCTTACGCCGCTTTGCCCGCGCCCTTGGCTTCCGCCTTCTTCTCCAGGTTCACCTTGATCTGCTTGGGCTTAGCTTCCGCCTTCTTGCCCAAACGGATCTCCAGCACGCCCTTATCGTAGCTGGCGTGAACATTTTCTGTGTCCACGATGTTAGGAAGTGTGAAGGAGCGGGAGAAGCTGCCATACTGCCGCTCCACCCGGCGGTAGTTCTCTTCCTTCTCTTCCTTTTCGAACTTGCGTTCGCCCTGAATGGTCAGAGTGTTGTTCTCCAGGCGGACATCAACATCCTTTTCCTCGACCCCAGGAACTTCCACCTTGAGGGTGATGTTGTGCTCGTCCTCGTAAATGTCCACTGCGGGCGCAAAGGCGGCGGTCGCTAGCCCCTCTTCGCGAGTCTGTGCGAAGCTCTCCTGAAACAAGCGATTCATCCGGTCCTGCACCGTGGCCAGCTCCCGGAAGGGATCCCAACGAGTCAAAACGGTCATTTTCGTTCTCCTCCACTATGAAAAATTTCGTTCGCAGGTATGGTCCCGCGATCTACTGCGTTAGATGCACTATTTAGCTGAATAGAAGCATAAAATATGAGCGTATTACTGTCAATAGCAAGATTCTGGCTTGGTAGCTTTCTGGTAGCTTTCTGGCTTACTAGCTAACTAGCTCATATTCAGTAGATTGCGCGGAAAGCAATTTGGAGTAGGAGGTATTCGCCGCCGATGTGCGGGAAGGTGTTTTGGGCCAGAGGCGGCCAGTTAGCCGGTCAGCTAGCCAGCGACCTGCAGAATCAGGCACTTCAGGTAGGAAGTCTCGGGTACGCCGACCAGCACGGGGTGGTCGCGGGCTTGGCCGCGCTTTTCAATCAGGCGCACGGTGCGCCTGGCATCCAGGGCGGCAGATGCTACCGTGTCCAAAAAGTCGCCTTCGCTGACGTGGTAGGAACAGGAGCAGGTCACCAACACCCCTCCCGGGCGCAGCATCTTCAGGGCGCGCAGGTTAAGTTCCTTGTAGCCGCGCAGAGCCGTCTCCAGGGTCTTGCGGGAGCGGGCAAAGGCTGGCGGATCCAGCACAATGGTGTCGTACCGTCGTTCCCCCGCGGAATAGTCCTTGAGCAGATCGAAGGCATTGCCCTCAATCCACTCGATTTCATGTGCCGGCTGGTTCAAAGCAGCATTCTGCTCTGCCATTTCCAGGGCCGCTCGCGAGCTATCCACGCCCGTAACCTGGGAGCAGCGGCCGGCCAGGTGCAGGGCAAACCCACCCTGGTAACAGAAAACATCCAGCGCTTCGCCGTGCGCGTAGCGGGCTGCCGCGGCATAGTTCTCCCGCTGGTCGAGAAAGGCGCCGGTCTTCTGTCCCTCCAGCCCACGATATTGAAAGCGCACGCCATTCATGCTGAACACCGTGTCTGTCTTTTCGCCCGCCAACAGCGCATTTGATTTCTGGGCCAGCCGCTCCAGTTCCCGCACCCGCCCTTCGACCCTTTCCACAATGCCTGGGGGCGAGAGTTCTTCGGTCAGCGTGGCGATCACCGCCTGGCGTGCGGCTTCGCTGTCCATGGCCTGGGTGAGCACCTGCAAGGTGAGCACATCGTTGTAGCGGTCCACGATCAGGCCGGGAAGAAAATCGGCTTCGCTGAATACCAGGCGGCAGGCATCCGTCTCACTCACCACCCCTTCACGGTAGCGGATAGCCGCCAGCAGGCGCTTGCGGATGAGCGCAGAGAGGTCCTCGACCGGCCCCGCAGAAAGCATGCGGACGGCAATCTGCGAAGTGCTGCTGTAAAGCGCGGTGCCCTGCGACCGTCCGCGCTCATCCACCACCCGCACCAGGGCCCCGGGGGCAATACCGTCAGCGGAAACAAGGTCAGAGCGGTACACCCACACATGTCCGGCACGCAACCGCGCTACTCCGCGCGCGCTGATCACCACCTGGCCTGGCGCCGTTTCAGCAGTCACCGCTACATACTAAATGCTTTCACCCGGCGAGATTCTCTTTACCGCGGAGAGGCGGAGCACGCCATGATGACGGGTTGCTGAGAATCAATCAAATGAAAGGGAATTGCTTCTCTCGGCGCCCTCTGCGTCTCGGCGGTGAAATCAAGATTTACTGGCAGGGGGCGCCGGTAGCAGGCTGGAAATATTCGTATTCCGCGTCCCTTTGCGACATCACTTTGCCGCGATCCGCGCCACCAAAACCGTAGTAGTCGGCGCCTGGGCAATAGTAGAGACCGGTCTTCAGGTCCACCCATACGCGTCGGTGCGGATTGCCCTTTACCCTTTCAGGAGCCGCAGGCTCAGAATCAAACCAGTGTTCAATAGAGGCCAGCAGCAAGCCAGGGAAGCTTCGCCCTGATTTCTTCACGGCTGGCTGAAGAACTGCCGGCTCGCGCGCAGGCGTTGCCGCGTCGGGTTGGGCTTCGACGGAAGCAGGCCCGGAAACAGTGGGTGGGGCTGCCGTCTTAGCCGTCGGGCCTGGGCTCGAAGGCGCAGCCGTGCTGGAGTTCACCACTGCCGCGTGCGCCCGCGCCTGGCGTATCTGGGAGATGCTTTCCCGCAGCAACGGTGTGCCTGAGTCTTGGCTCTGCCAGGCTGCCCTGGCGCTCATCGCCCACACCCCCAGAGCCAGCACCAGGATGGGAAGCTGACACTTGCGAAAGTCGGCGGCCATCCACCAGCGCCCTAACCGCCGCAGCAGCCAATGCAATTGTTGCAGGCGCAGGGAAACAATCGCCATCGCGCCTGGTTCGGCAACCACTGGCTCCGGCTCAGCAGGCAGTGCCGAAGCCTGCGCCTGAAGATCGAATAGAGAAGAACTGCCGGAGACTGCCTGTTCCCTTGCCGCAACCGGATGAATCCCCGATCCTGGCCACGCTTCGGACCGGGCAGGGCGGGATGGGTAGCGCGACTTAGGGAGGGTGGACACCGGCTGGTTACCTGGAGGCCATTTTGGGACAATCGCCCCGGCAATGCAAGACTTTGCATCTGCCCGCCCGGTCATTGCCTGATTGGCCATCCCGGGCAGGAGAAAATAGCGACCGGGATAGGCCGCCAAGTTACTGTGCAGCAGGGGCTTGCGCGTGATTCTCCGGAGCCGGAGGGCTGGCTTCCGTCTCCGCCGGCGCCACGTAGTACAGAATGCGCTGGCAGGAATCGCAAATGATGATGTGCTCGTTGGTGCGGACGTCGTTATAAACCTGGGGTCGAAGCATGACCTGGCAGGCGGAGCACTTATGGTCGCGCGCCTCGGCCAGCGCCGTTCGCCGCAATTTCAGAACGCGGTCGTAGTGGCGCAGCAGGTCGCCGACAATGGCGCCGCGCAACTGGTCGCGCTGGCTGTTCAGGGTGGCGAGTTGAGCTTCGTCCTCCGCTGTCCGCCGCCGCGCCTCTGCCTTTTCCTTCTCGATTTCCGCCGTTTCCGCCTTCAGTTCCGACTCGGCAGCCTTCAGCTTCTTTTCGTTGTCCTCAACGTCCAGCATGCCTTCCAGGATTTTGTCTTCGATGATGCGGATTTCCTGCTCGGCAAAGCCGACCTCGTGCATCAATGCCTTGTATTGTTCGTTGGTTTTAACGTCCAGTGACTGGTCGCGGTACTTGGAAATCTTCTGCTGCAGGGACTGGATGTCTATCTCCAGCTTGCGGCGGTTATTTTCGTCAGCCTTGATGGTGGCCTTGGCCCGCTCGACTTGCGCCCTGGTGTTGGCCAGCTTGGACTCGATTTCGGCCACCCGGCGGGGAAGTGCCGCCACTTCGTCTTGCAGGCGCTGGATCTCGCGGTCGGCTTGCTGTAACTCGATGAGCCTCTGGATGTCGGGAAGCATTGTAACGGCTTGCTGCTCCCCTCATTCTAGCACGCGCCGGGCAGGCCTTTTAGCTCCCCTGAACCCCCGCCCATGGCCGCCGAGACCTGGCCTTGCCGCCTCACTCCTACCTCTTGGCTCCGGGGCTTCTCAGCGTTTTCCCTTATTGAGATACAGAGTCTTGCACACTAAACTCTGACAAAAGCCATGGACATGGGAATGGAGATCACGCGCCTGGCCATCGGGCTGGCAATCGCTTTTTTCCATCGTCCCATTGCCGATTTTATGCTGGAACAGGAAACCTCGCTGGTGGTGCTCTTTCGCCAGCGCGGATTGGTGGTTCCTTCTGTCCCTCGCCGCAGCACCGTCCATACGCTGTATTTCCTCACCGGCATCGGCATTGCCCTGTTCGAAGTGGCCCGCATCTGGTTCCTGATTCGGTAAAACCGGTGATCAGTTTTCGGTTAGATCGTTCCACTGCCAGCGACTCCTGACCCTTCACTTTGCTTTCCAGCGATTGTTTCGACCTGCGATCCGTTTGTTTCAGGCGTTCATTGTCGTCTGAGAACAAACTCACCACCGGCCACTGGCAACTGACCACCGGTGTTACACTTTTCAGCCCCCTTGTTTTGCGGGCGACCGCCGTTCCTGGAGCTGAAGAGTGAAGATCATGCGGGCGTTCCTTACTCCCATTTGCTGGGTTGCGTTGCTGGCTGGCATGGCCACGGCGCAGGCTAAGCCGGCCGCCGGCAAGCAGCAACTAACCATCGAGAAGATTTTCGCCGAGGGGGGGTTAACCGGCCGCTCTCCCTCGAACATTGAATGGAGCCCGGACGGCAAGAAGGTCTCCTTTGTGCAGCGCGACGCCTCCGGCGAGCACGGCGCCTTGTGGTATGTAGACGCCAGCACCGGCAAAAAAGCCATTCTGGTGGCGGAAGAAAAGCTGGCCACCCTGGCGCCGCCGGTCAGCAAGATCAAGAGCGAACGCGAAAAAACCTGGATTGAGCGCTATCACGTGGCCGCTTACCACTGGGCACCCGACTCCCAGCACCTGCTGTTCGATTCCATGGGACAGCTCTGGTATTACTCCCTGGACACCGGCACCGCCGTACAGGTCACCACCGCGCCGCAGGCTACCGGCGACCCCAAGTTCTCTCCCGACGGCAAACGCATTTCCTACATTCGCGACCACAATGTTTACGTGCGCCCGCTGGAGGCCGGTGCCGGGGAAAAGGAAGTCACCGAAGAGGCCAACCCTAAAATCAAGAAGGACCAACCGAACGCCGGCACCAAGACCGAGGGCTTGCTCAACGGCGAAGTGGACTGGGTCTACGCCGAGGAACTTGACGTGCGCAGTAATTATTTCTGGGAACCCGGCGGCAAGCGCATCGCCTTCCTGCAGATGAATGAGCAGGACGTGCCCACCTATCCGCTCACCGATCTGCTGGACGTGCAGGCCAGTGTGGACCATGAGAAGTATCCCAAACCGGGCGATCCCAACCCGGGGGTTCGCCTGGGCGTGGTGGGCTCTGAAGGCGGGAAGGTGAGGTGGATTTCTCCCACCTCGGACAAGGACATCTACATTTCACGCTTTGGTTGGATCCGTGACGGCTGGCTCTGGGCTCAGGTGCTCAACCGTGCCCAGAACAAGCTCGATCTCTACTTTGTGAACGCCGACTCGGGCAAGTCGCGCCGCGTGCTGGAGGAAACCAACCCCCAGTGGATCGAGGTGAATGACGATTTCCAGGTGCTCAAGTCGGGCGACCACTTCCTGTGGTCCAGCTGGCGCACCGGCTTCACCCACCTTTACCTATACAGCTTTGACAAGGCGAATCCGCTGGCCGCCGACGCTCACCTGGAGCGGCAATTGGAGAACGGCGATTACGAGGTGACGGGCGTAGATGGCATGGATGACGCTGGGAGCTGGGTGTACTTCACAGCCAACAAAGACGACGCGCGCGACCGCCAGCTCTACCGCGTGAAGCTGGACGGGTCGGGCATGTCGCGGATTTCCCAGGAAGCCGGCACGCATACCACCACCTTTGCCGACGATGCTAAATACTACGTTGACAACTTCTCTACGCTGCAGACTCCGCCCCTGATGTCGTTCTGTACCGTGGGCGGAAGCTGCAGCCAATTCTGGGGTTCCAACGATCTGTCCCAGTACCCCATGGTTCCGCCCAAGTTTGTGAACTTCAAAGCCGACGATGGAACCGTGCTCTACGGCATTTTGTGGCTGCCCGAGAACGCTTCCACGGCGGCGCCCGCCAGCGTGCCCCTGATTATTAATCCCTATGGAGGCCCTCACGCCCAGGACGTGACCAACGCCTGGCGCGGCGCTTTCGGCCTGTTTAACCAGATCCTGCTGCGGCGCGGCTTTGCCGTGCTTACGGTGGACAATCGTGGTATGGGTGGCCGGGGCGAGAAGTTTGCGGCAGCCAATTACCACCACTTCGGCGATGTCGAACTCAAGGACCAGTTGGCCGCGCTCGACCAGGTCCTGCAGCAATATCCCATCTTCGACCGCAACCGCCTGGGCTGGTGGGGATGGAGTTATGGCGGCTACTTCACCCTGTACACCATGACCCACTCCGACCGCTTCCAGGCCGGGGTCTCGGTGGCGCCGGTCACCAACTGGCTGCTCTACGACTCCATCTACACCGAGCGTTACATGGGCATGCCCAAAGACAACGCTGAACACTACCGCACCAGCTCGCCGGTGAACACCGCCACGGACTTGCGCGGCAAGCTGCTGGAGGTGCACGGCACCGGCGACGACAACGTGCATTTCCAGAACACGGTGCAGATGGCGCAGGCGCTGATTAATGCCGGCAAGCAGTTCGATCTGATGATCTATCCCGGCAAAACCCACGGCATCTCCGGCACCGCCGCCAGCAACCATCTGTTTCACATGATCGAGGACCACTTTGTGAAGTACCTGGGAAACCAAAACCATTAACCACAGAGGACACGAAGGGAACACAAAGGGACGATGACTTACCTTCGTGACCCTTCGTGTACTTTGTGTTGAATAAGGGGTTTTGCGGTGCAGCGAATCACGCTGGGCGATTTCGAAATCACGCACGTGCACGACGGCACCTACTACCTCGATGGGGGCGCCTTTTTCGGGGTAGTGCCTAAAGTCTTGTGGCAGCGCAGACTACCCGCCGACGAGATGAACCGCATCTCCGGCGGCATGAATTCGCTGCTGGTGCGGGCCGGCAAGCACACCGTGCTGGTCGAGACCGGCATGGGCAATAAGCTCCTGGAGAAAATGAAGCAGATCTACTGCCCGAAGCAAAAATTGCTGGAGAGCCTGGTGGCGGCCGGGGTTCGCCCGGAAGAAATTACTACCGTCATCAACACTCACCTGCACTTCGACCACTGCGGCTGGAACACGGTGCGCCGCGCCGGCCAGATTGAGCCTACGTTCCCCAACGCCCGCTACTACGTGCAGGAGGGTGAGTGGCAGCATGCTACCCGCCAACTGGAGCGCGACCGCGTCAGCTATATCAGTGACAATTACGACCCGCTGGTGCGCAGCGGCCAGATGCAGTTGCTCAAGGGCGACCAGGAAATCGCGCCAGGCATTTCGGTCAAGGTCTATCCCGGGCACACTCGTCACATGCAGGCGGTGTTGATTCGCAGCGGCGGACAGACCATGTGCTATATCTCCGACCTCATCCCCACCACCGCCCACCTCGACCTGACCTGGGTGATGGCTTTCGATCTTTTTCCTCTAGAGACTATCGAGAGCCGCAAGAGGTTCTATACCGAGGCCATCCCCGGGAAGTGGCTGGTGGCCTTCACCCACGATCCGTCAACGCCATGGGCATGTGTGGAAATGGAAGGGAATAGAGTCACGGCGCGGCCGGTGTCGGGAACCTTTCAAATGTCATCGTGAGCGGAGCGGGTAGATCCCGCTTTGCGGGATCGGACGGCGGAGTCGAAAGACCCCTGCGCCGCCACTACAGGCACAAATGCCGCAGGGAGTTTCCAAAATGTGTCCCCATGGTTGTGATGCTCGGTGAAAACTCCCTTGGACAACTCGGCGGTCCACCGGCGTAGGGGTGTTTCGACTTTGGGCTTGCGCCCTCGCTCAACATGACAGGTAAAACGGGGAAACTTCAATCCAGCATTAAAGCGCAGCGCCACCCAAACCCTCAATCGGAGACGTTGCAAGCAACGTCTCTACTGAGGCGTGTGCTGAAAAACTCATCCACCCTGGCCAGAATTTCCGGGCCGCTGTGCGATTCATACACTGCCTTGCGCAGGCCGGCGCTGTTGGCCACGCCGTGCGTAAACCAGGAGCAAAACTGTTTCATTTTGCCTTCCGCGCCCGGCAGCTCTTCCTCGATCAGCATCTGGAAATAGGTGCGGATCATTTCGTAGCGGTCGGCCTCGCTGGGTTCGGTGTAGGCGCCAGTGGCGGTGTACTGCGCGATCTGGCGAAAGATCCAGGGATTGGAAGCGGCGGTGCGGCCAATCATGACGGCGTCGCAACCGGTCGTGCTCACCATGGCGGCAGCGTCTTCGGGCATGCGAATGTCGCCGTTGCCGATAACGGGAATCTTCACCGCGTTCTTCACCGCGGCAATCCACTCCCAGCGCGCCTGCCCGCTGTAGCCCTGCTCGCGGGTGCGGGCGTGCAGCGCCACCGCCGCCAGGCCGCAATTTTCGGCCAGGCGCGCCAGCTCCACGCACACGATTTCGTCATCGCTCCAGCCCAGACGGAACTTTACCGTGAAGGGAATCTTCACCGCCGCGCGCACCGCCTGAAAGATGCGGCCAATCGCGGGCAGGTCGCGCAACAGGCCGGAGCCGCCGTTGCACTTTACCACTTTCTTAGCCGGGCAGACCAGGTTCAGGTCCACCAGGTCGAAACCCAGGCCCTCCACCATGCGCGCAGCCTCGGCCATCACCTGGGCATCGCTGCCAAAAAGCTGGGCTGAGATGGGGTGTTCGTCTTCATAGAAATGCAGGTAGCGGCCACGCATGCGCTTGTCGCGCAACATACCGTCGGCCGAGGTGAACTCGGTCATGATCAGTCCGCAGCCGCCCAGGTTGCGGATGAAGCGGCGGAACACCGTGTCCGTAATGCCCGACATGGGCGCCAGCAGCGTGGCCGGGGCAATGCGCACACCGCCCAGAGAGACGGAATCGGGCACACGGCTAGTCATTTCTTCGCGGGCGCGGGCGTCCTCGCCCGCGGCATTGGCCGGGGTTTCCCAGTACTTGCGCACGGAGCTATCTTACCAAGACCTGTGGCGGCAGCCGCCTCCGGCTGTCGGGCCGGGCGAAGCTCCGGGGACCCCGGTGGGAGGCGCCCGGTGCCCACATCAGAGTTGCCGGTAAATAAAAAGCCTCCGGTTAGCCCGGAGGCTTTTGATCTGTGCTGATCCGTGTAAATCCTTGGCAAAAAATGAGTTACTTTTTACCCGCGGCGGCGGGCACATTGGCGTACTTGCGGCGGAAGCGCTCCACGCGTCCAGCGGTGTCTACCAGCTTCTGCTTACCGGTGAAGAAGGGGTGGCAGGCAGAGCAGATTTCCACATGGATATCGCCCCGGTGAGTGGAGCGGGTGGTAAAGGTGTTACCGCAGGCGCAATGCACGCGGAGCTCGTGATAATCGGGATGGACAGCGGCTTTCATAACTCTCCAGATGCTTTTCGCGAAAGAAAGATTCTACAGGAGGGCTGCGGGGACGGGCAAATCGGCCAGCTTGGGCCGCGTCCGCCGCCCCTCAGGACCGCTTCTTGAAGTGTTTAGCCAGGGCCAGGCCCTGCTGCTGGTAATTGGAGCCAATGTTGACTCCGTAAATTTTGTCGGGGCGGGTCAGCAGGCGCATGTAGGTAAGCCGGCCAATAATTTGCCCGTCTTCCAGCAGGAAAGGCACGCCATCTGCGCGCACTTCCAGAACGGCGCGCGTGCCCTTTATGTCATTGCTGCCGTAGCCGAATCCGGGATCAAAGAAGCCGGCATAATGCACGCGAAATTCGCCCATAGAAGGGTCAAAGGGCACCATTTCGGCGGCGTAGTCCGCCGGCACGCGTACCTTTTCGCGCGAGGCCAGAATGTAGAAGTCACCTGGTTCCAACACCAGGCGGTTGCCGCTGGGCTGGCGGATGGCATCCCAGAAGTCTTCCGGCGGGTAGTGATTCACGTTGGCCAAGTCAATGGCGGGCGCGTTCTTTTTGGCCTTGAAGGCGATAATTTCTGAACTGTC
>Ga0134128_10004177_pt1 | contig 17725 bp, 13 predicted proteins | sample KB31754_FD_96462 | JGI IMG/M metagenome (GOLD analysis project Ga0134128, IMG submission 96462) | Terrestrial soil microbial communities with excess Nitrogen fertilizer from Kellogg Biological Station, Michigan, USA - KB3-175-4 | ecosystem: Environmental > Terrestrial > Soil > Unclassified ... | reverse complement strand
TTTTTAACAAACATGACGTTTTTGCCGCCAACCCGTCTCCCTGTCGCTGCCGGAATTCTCGCTCTTGCGCTGAGCATAACCGGGGCCGCTTTGGGAACAACAACCCACAGCCACCATACGAGCCATAAAGCGGCAGCATCGCATCATCATACTGGCGTTCACCATGCGTCCTACACCCACACTCGGCATCATCGCGCGTCCCGCCACCGTCATCCGGTCAGCCTTGGCCAGAAGGCAATGGACTCCCAGCGAGCCACGGAGATTCAGCAGGCCCTGATTCAGGCGCATTACCTGAATGGAAACCCCACCGGCCAATGGGATACGGAAACTCAGGCGGCCATGGTGAAATACCAGACTGACAACGGCTGGCAGTCGAAGATCACTCCGGATTCGAGAGCGTTGATTAAGCTGGGCCTCGGCCCAAAGCAGGATGAAGGCGAATATTCCGCGAATCCCACCGGAGTTTCTCGCCTGTCCGACGCGACTCCGGCCGATCCGATCGGGGCCATGGCGACCTCTGAAATGCCCGCCACCACCCAAAATTAAAACCTGGTTCGGGCCCGGTTTCGTTTAGCTATAAGCTAACGGCCCGGCAGTTTTGTAGCTTATAGCTAACAGAGCACCATCTTTTTGTTCAGACTCGGTCAGGCTTTCCACGTAGCCGACCATTGACGAATGGCCGGATCGCCCGTTGCCTCCACGCCATTCTGTTTCAGTTTTAGGTTCTTGGTCGAAACCAGATGAAAACGGCTGCCCAAAGCGGCCGGAAGCGTCACTGCGGCGGGCGTGGGGCCGTTCTCCCGATTGAAGTTCAACCGCCATCCTTGGTTTCGATCCAGAGGCTCGAAATTCAGGTCCAGCCGGCCAAACCGAGTCGGTGTTCCCTTCAGAACAAAGGGTCGATTGAGAGCCAACTCCCCCTCCGTGATTCCAGCCAGCAGGCGTAGATCAGGTCCGTCTTCGAGCGCCATGATGTGCCGCATGTAGCGAATGCACTCCGCGCTGGCCCAGTTGTGCGGCATGTCGCCCACATAGGATCCCAGCAACGCGTCCTGCAGCGGCTGCTCCTCGCGCCAGCAATACTGCGGACTGGCGTGATTCAGGAAGGCGACGAAGGTGTCGTGCGCCGCCTGCTTCATTCCCAGCCACAGATACACCTCAGCGACAAACGCGGCGTTGTAATTCCACACGCCCTCATGATGGGTCCACCCGGTTTCCGCCGGGATGCCTTCCTGCCGCACTGCCTGCATAAGTTTCACATGCCCCTGGAGCACGGGGTGTTGCGGATCGAAAACGCGACCCGGGAAAATGGTATGCGACAACGCCCACTGCGCAGACTGCGGACGCGGCCGGTCCCATGTATTCGGCGCCTGCCACAACGGATCTTCCTTCAGCAGCATGGGAAGATACTGAAATTTTCCGTCGAACGAACGCATTTCCGTGGACGGAAGTTCATTGAAGCCCGCGTACAGATCGCGATACATTCTGGTGGCGCGGGCAATCTCCGGGATGTTCTGTTTCTCCCCCGCTGCGCCGATGGCCTTCAGTCCAGCCATCGTCCACAGAGTGTTCGTGACTTCAATTCCAACCCCGAGGCCGCCATCGGAGAAGCCCCTTGGCAGCAATCCATATCGGCCCAGCACCCCGCCTTCGGCATGCGAACGCGTTCGTAAAGCATCGATGAAGTCGAGCGCCGCAACGACATTCGGCTTGTACTCGCGCAGCAGGCTCCAATCCTGGCTTAATTCGCATTGCCGCACCAGGGTAAACATGGCGATGGCTGTATCCTTGTAATGCTCCAGGCCACCGCCGGCGACGACCTGCCCATTGCTTTGCTGCTTGCCCCATGTCGTCCTCAGGCCCTCGACGGCTTCTTTGTCATAGCCGAGATACCGCGCGGCTTCCAGGATGAAATTTCCGTCCACCACCCATAACCCCCGATAGCAAGTGGGGCCGACTTGAAACGTGAGCTTGCCGTCTTTCAATTCGCGCGCCTGCAGGATGTTGCGTGCGCAAGCAGTCACGAACTCTCCCTGCCTGCCCGGAATCTGCCACGAAACAGGCCGCTGAGAGGCCGGCCACGACGCCCAGAAATGCCGCGCCGATGCGAGCTCACTGTCCGGGTCGTTCAGTCCTTTTTCAAGCTGCGCGGCGGCCTGCTTCGCCTGCGGGAAACGAACGAACGCCCGATACGGTTTTGCGGTGGCAGCCAACCCTGGAGGAAAGATCAACTGTTGCTCAGTGTCGGACGTGGAGTGAAAAAGGTCGTCATGCGGCCACGCCACCGGGGCGGACTGAGGTGAAACTGCATTCGAGTCATCGAAGGTCCTGGCGACCAGTAGAATCACTCCCGTCCTGCCGTTCGTCACCGACAGCGCCTGTCCATCGGATTTCAGCTCATGCTTCTCAGTGCAGTGAATCTTCAGCAGGGGAGAAACCCGCACGGGTTTGCTGCCGCGCGGGCGAACTTCAATCAGCACGTTATCCACGCGGCCTTCGTCCGGATGATTGGTTGCAAATGTAGTCAGCAGCATGGTCGCGCGCGGATAGTCCATGTGGGTCCGCAGAATAGGCGCCGAAGGCGACTCCATCGTCTGCTCGATTGCGTCCGCTTGTTTCATGCCTCCCAAAGCAAAGTCGATCACCAGCGGAAAATAATCGATTTTCCCGGCCCGGTCGTATCCGTAGAGAAGACTTCCCTTCTCATCCATTACGCTTTTGTACGGATCGTCTGGAAAGCAAAACGCCGTCTGGCGAAAAACCGGGGAGTAGCGGAAATCGATCGGAGTATGGTTTGCGGACACATCCATCAGCGGAGAAGAAGGCGCCGCCGCCTCAGCAGCCGTTTGCCCAAACGTTTCGGGCAACACTAAGGTAGAGGTCAACGCACCGCCGGTCAGCAATGCTCCGCCCATAAATTTCCTGCGACTCAGTTGTTTCATGGTTCACCCGGAAAATAGATTTGCGTCCATTGTTAACTTTGCAACCGAGAACGATCAACGATTTCGCCAAACCCGAACGTTTCGACAAGCCTAAAGTCTTCTGAACCGCAGCTACTTGCGCAGCAAAATCTGTTCGACAGCCAGCAGATCGCGCATTGTCTCCCGGCGGCGGATCAAGCGATGGGTTCGCCCATCGACCAGCACCTCCGCCGCGCGAGGACGGGAGTTGTAATTCGAACTGAGCGACATTCCGTATGCTCCGGCATCGAGCACAGCAACAAAATCGCCGGATGCAACCGGCGGCAGTTTGCGATCGCGGGCAAAAAAGTCCCCCGTCTCGCAGACCGGTCCAACAACATCGACCGCAGCGGACTTCTCTTTGTCCCGCTGACGCAGAGGCAGAATCGCGTGATATGCCTGATAGAGCGCAGGACGGATCAGATCGTTCATGCCCGCATCGGTCACGACAAATGTCTTCTTCCCGTTGCGCTTCTCATGCAACACCCGCGTCACCAGCGCACCTGCCTGCGCGATGATGAAACGGCCCGGCTCCAGCAACAGTTCCCCGGGAAAGCTCTCGAGCGCTTCGCGTATCTGTTTGGCGTAGGCCTTTACTTCCGTTGCCGGATCAAACTCATCCCTCTCCGCATCGTTGGTTTCCAGTTTGTAGGAAATTCCCAGACCGCCGCCGGCATCGATGTGGCGGATTTCAATGCCATGCGCGGACTTCAACTCTCGAACCAGATCGTTCACTCGCCGTAAGGCCTGGCCGAAGGGTTCGGCGCTGCGAATCTGCGAGCCGATGTGAACACTGACGCCGATTGGATTCAGATATTTGCTGCGTGCCGCCTGTCGATACAAAGCAGTTGCAGTACGCATCTCGACGCCGAACTTATGTTCCGTCATGCCGGTCGAGATGTAGGGATGGGTCTCGGCGAAGACATCGGGATTAACCCGCAACGCAACCGGAGCGCGCTCGCGCAGATGCCGCGCCCGCTGTTCCAGTAAATCCAGTTCGGCGGCGCTTTCAACATTGAACACCAGGATTTTCGCCGCCAGCGCCGCGTCAATCTCGGCCGCTGTTTTTCCCACGCCGGAAAAAACCACTCGCCGCAACGACGCTTTGGAGGCCTGCCGCACACGTTCCAGCTCTCCGCCGGAAACGATGTCGAAGCCCGTCTTGAGATCGCCGAGCAGGCGCAGAATCGACAGATTGGAATTCGCCTTTACGGAATAGCAGACCGTATGCCGCATCCCGGAAAAAGCATCGGCGAACAGCTGTACCCGTTGGCGGATATTCGTCGCGGAATAGACATAGAGCGGTGTGCCGTATTCGCGCGCCAGGCTGGCCAGCGATACGCGATCGCAGAACAGGTCGCGGCGCTTTGCCCCTCCATATTGAAAAGGACGTACAGCAATGGTTTGGGTTGGACTGCTTCTTCGAGTTGATTTCAATGAACCGGACCTGTCGTGGATTTTTGGGAGTTGGATTTTGCGGCGGGTGTCGCGGAGGACTGGGAAGCCACGCGCTTGAAAAATGCCTGCAAAATGCAGGCGATCTTCTCCGGCTGCTCCAGCGGAGCATAGTGGCCGGCATCCGGCAGGAGATGGAATTCTGTTCCCTGAACTTCTTCGGCAATGACTCGCATTTCATCCGGCGAGCTGACCTGGTCTTCACCCCCGGCGACGACGCAGACCGGCACGCGAACCGTGGCCAGCGTCGGCACCGAATCCGGCCGTTCCATCAAGCCTTCCTGCACCGCCAGAAATGCATCGAGAGAAACATCATTCATCATGGCGCGAGCAATTTTGCGGAGTTCAGGATTGCGTTGCTGCGCGGTCGGCGCAATGAGCGTATCCGTCATCAAATCGAAGATTCTTCCCAGGCCGTTTGGCTGCCGCGCGGTGCGCATGGTTTCGTTTCTTTTTTCACGGTTGGTTGCGGTATCCGCCTGCGGTTTGCCACACACCGGAACCAACCCCGCAACTTCTCCGGGAAAACGCCGCCAGTATTCATACAACAAATAGCCGCCAATGGAGCAGCCAACCAACGCGGCCTGTATAACTTCCATCGACTGCAGGACGGCGTGCAAATCCTCCGCCAGCCTCCCCATCGTGATGGGACCGGCGCCGGACGTGGACTGTCCGTGTCCGCGCAGATCGACCAGCGTCACGCGAAAGTCGCTCGCCAGCCGCTCGGCAACCGGCAGCCAGAATGCGTGATGGACGGGCGTGGGATGCAGCAGGACGACGTCCGGCCCTGTGCCTAGCGTTGTCGAAAACAACCGTCCGCCATCGCGTTCGATAAACAAGCGCTTCTCCTGAATGCCTTACCGAATGATAACGGACATTCTGTTGATAGTGCGTTCAGGTAATCAGTGATGGGTCGGTCTAAAATCTCTTCTGAAAATCGATTACGTTATGAGACTATTTGCGCGGAGGACGTTCATCGTGTTTTCAATTGTGTTTCCAATTGTTCTTTTTTCATTAGTTGTTATCTTGAATCTCGCGCTTGCAGTCGTTTTGATCTGCAAGTACTTACGGACGCGCGATGCGGGTTTTATCTGGTTGGGCGTGGCTGTTGTCATTTGGCCTCTCATATCTGGCATGGTCGATCGAGGCATCGGTAAATATTTTGTGCGTTTGCGCTACAACCATTTGCCAGGGCTTTATCCATTCAGTCTGGTTGAACGTGGACAAATGTCGATTGGAACTTTTTTTATGATAATAAGCTCGCTGCAACGTCTCATCGAAGTTGCCCTTTTAGTAGTCGCGGTCCTTTACCTACGCAATACGAAAAGCGATAGGAATCTACAGGCTCTCTAAATTTCTGCTTTTCAGCGCGGCTGGGCATCCTGGTTCGTCACGTTGACGACGGGCGCAGGCGGCATGAAAGGCACTTCCTCGGGAATCACCACCCATCCAACCAGGTAGGCAATCTCCGTAAATGGAAACAGAAAAATGGCGAGTACCACCGCCAGAATGCGCGTCGCCGTCAGGTCCCAGCCATAGCGTAGATGAAACGCCGCGCACACTCCGGCGATCATGCGCTGCGCGCGAGGCCGATACATGGTGTTGAGCGGAGAAGCGGTAAAGACATTGGCATTTGCAGGCGAACCGCAACTGGAACAAAAATTGGCGCCTTCCGCTAACGGCTTTCCACACTGTCGACAATACATATGACCCCTCCCGACACGATCATCCCGAGGCGCGATTATTCTAGCACTCAGTCATCTATACGTAATTGGCCGGCGATCGGTTCCATCGGGCTACAAGCTTTCGGAACATGGTGTGACTCAGTTGCCGGTGTATGGAGATTTTTCGTATTCCCGCGCCAGTTGCGCCTGGCTGAATTCCTCTCCCAGCGCGAGAACGGAGTCATACTGCTTTTTTGCCTGGGCGCGCTGCCCCAGCAGATCGTACATCTGACCGGCGCGAAGGTGTGCCCGCCGCTGCATCAAGGGGGAGGCTGTGGGCTCCCCCGCCGCAGACTCATAGGCCGAAGCCGCCACCGCGATCTGCCGCTGGCCCCGCGCGGCTTCTCCCAACCCGTAATAAGCCATCTCAAGGTGCGGATCGGGGTAGTAGTCGCCCGGCTTGGCGGACTCGGCCAGCAATGTTTGATACGCTGCGATGGCCTGCATTCCTTGGCCGGAATCTTTCAGCAGATTGGCTTGCTCCAGCGAAAAAAGAAAATTGTGCGGATATTGCTGGTGCAGCCCCTCCACAACTTCAATCGCCTGCGGATACTGTGCCTCCCGCCGCAGAAAGATGGCCAGCGCGGTGCGGGCCGATACCGAATTGACGGTGCCCTTTTCGCCGACCTGCCGCAATTCTTTCATGCTCTTCGATTTCGATCCGTGGATTCCCACCATCCCCGCCAGAATTTTGAAGGGGAAGGCAAGGCTGCCCAGAACATAATCATGAACGCCGATGATCAGGTCGCAGTCCACATATTTTGGATCGAGCTTCAGTACATCATCGTCATCTTTGCGGGCAGCTTGGGCCATCTTCAATGCGGGAACATATTTCTTTTCCACCATGCCGATGTAGACGGTCTCGAGGCTGGTCGCATATCCCCGAGCAAACAGCGCATCCGCATCCTTCGGATCGACACGCAGCCTGTCGTTGCTCAGTTGGATGGCGTGGTTGTAAAGCGACTCCACCTTCGCGCTGATCCGCGCATCTTCGATCACCGGATGCTTGCCGGACAAAAAGCCGTCCTGGACATAGAGAGTGGTATCCAGCAGATCGAGCCGGTAGAGTTCGCGAAATACCGTGTTGTTCAACAGATAGCCGGCTGCCATCGGATCAGTCGGGTGCTTGGCGGCGACTTGCTCAAAAAGCGTTTCCGCCGTGGCATAATCCAGGTCGTAAAAATGCCGATACGCCTCCTGCACCTCCGGCGTTAGATTCAGCGGATTTGTATCGGTTCCATTCGGAGCCGTAACCGCGGCGGAGGCAGACAAAATTGCGGCGAGCACGCAGGTCATGAGAATCAAAAGCGTTCGAACCGGCGAGGTCGAGACGGATCGGCTTCGCTGCCCATGCCGGTCAGGGCGCGGACGAAGAGCGGTTAAAATTTCCCGGCATCGAGACATATTAGGTTGGATGAACAATTCCAGTTTCGGCCTCCTGCGAGGTTCGCGCAAGCCGGGTAAATCTGGAACTCCGTCCGCAACAAAATAACCGAACATTCATTTTCTTTCTTCCTGCCGCTGCCATCCTGCACTAAGCTGTTACGCATGACGCGAAGCGAGCTATTGCGCGCGCTGATTCGCCAGGCAAAATTGAATGGGTTCGAATTCCGCAAATGGTACGCGAGCCGGATCACTCTGCCCTGGACGAATTTTGATGACGCCGTTCAGGCACTCTCCGAACAGCACCGCTATTACGCGCTGCTTTTCGCCCATGAGTTTGCGCAGTCGTTCTGGCGGGAGGGCACGAAAATGACCTTCGTCGTCCCCACCAATCGATTTACCCGCATTCTGAAAAACGGCGCCACCATGACGGTGGAGCGAAGAGGCCACACGCGGCGGACGGTGCTGCCCGATGCCTGGCGATTCCACTTGAAGGCCATGGCCATTACCGAGGAGCCGCTGCGCTATATACGTAAGTTTCTTCTTATCGAAGAAGACCTGGAGGGAATTCAGGCCGTCGATGATCAGGAGGATGTTCCGCAGCAGGAAATGAAGCCTCGCTATAAAGACACCTCGAACGCGGATCTCGATCAGGACTTCAGTATCGACGATTAGATCCTGTTGCTACCGGGCAACGTTCGAAACGGTTTCGCATTCCGACTCCATATGGATCCCGATAAAAACAATGCGCGCGCCAGACGATTGACCATAAAGTTCGTCTGCTACACGTGAGAAAGCGCGTGTCTCGAATCTTCTACCAGCGGGCGACTCTGCGGTATCGAAGTTTGATTGCCGTCGGTTTTTCCGGTCTGCTGACGAGCGCGATTTTGTCGACGCCGTTATCGATCATGGCACAAAGCCGCACCGTTCTGGTTCCCCGGACGCAAGCCAGCCCCGTTCAAAATTCAACCGGCGCCTCCGCCCGTTCAAAAGCTCCAGATACGGCAATCCTGCCTGCCGGCTTACCTCTGCGAATCGAACTGGACCGTCGCTATCGCATGCACAGAGGGGCGCGGATTTCCGGAAGATTAATTGACCCGGTCTATTCGGGCGATCATATCGTTCTGCCTGCGAATACGGTCATCGATGGCACGATTTCAAGCCTGGTGGCGATACGCGGCATGAACAGGACCTGGGCGCTGCTCGACGGCGACGTGACACCGATGAAGCAGCCGGTGCTGGCTTTCGCTGTACTGCACTTCCCCGAGGAACAGCGGTTACCGCTGGCCGCTGACGCCACCGAACGCACGGCTGCCGTGGTCAAGATGGGCCCAGCACAATCCGGGCACTCTTTGATTGGCGCAGTGAAACATCAGATCGACGCCAAGGTCAAAAGCGTCGACAGTATCGTGCAATCGCCTCACAAATCGGACCTGGCCTTAAAGTTTTTTTATGGCCAGCTTCCCTATCATCCACAGGAGATCTGGGCCGGGACCCAGTTCGATGCAATTCTGGTTCGCCCGTTGACTCTGCCCGATCCCATGGCACAGCACCCGCTTCCCGTCACGCCTCCCCAGGGACAGATTCCACCGGGAACGTTGGATGTGCGATTGGTTACAACCATCAGTTCCGCCGCCGACTCCGTTGGAAGTCCGATGGCCGCCGTGCTGACGCAGCCCTATTTCAACGCGACGAAAACCGCTGTGATTCTACCCACCGGGACGCGGTTGATAGGGGTCGTGACGCAGGCGAAACCGGCGCGATCCTTCTCGAGAAACGGTATCCTGCGCTTCACATTCCGCCAGGTTGAATTGCCCGGCGGCGCGCTCAAAAATATGCACGGACAGATGACGGCGGTCGAAGGACGCTCCGGCCAGAATGTTACGGTCGATTCCGAAGGCGGAGCAAAGGCCAATTCCCCGCAGGGAAAGTTTTTGGCTCCCGTATTGCTTGGCGTGCTGGCCAGCCACTCCTTTGACGCGGACCAGGGCGCGGCCGAAGCTGGGGTCTATAGCAACGGCTTTGGCTTGGTGGCGCGGATCATTGGCTTCGTTGCCGTCACGCCCGAAGTGTCCGCAGGATTCGGATTTTACTCGCTGGGAAAATCCATCACGCGGCGATGGATCATGCCGGGACAAAATGTTGTATTCGCGAAGAATACGCGCATGGAATTGGCGGTTGAGGATCGATGAAGCGCTTCCCTTTCAGCGATCCGGCTTATTCCCATTCAATCGTGCCCGGCGGTTTGGAAGTAATGTCGTAGACCACGCGATTGATGCCTGGCACTTCGTTCACAATGCGGCTCGACATCCGTTTCAGCACTTCATAAGGCAGCGGCGTCCAGTCTGCCGTCATGCCGTCTTCCGAATGCACGGCGCGAATGGCGCAGGTGTCGGCATAGGTGCGCTGATCCCCCATCACTCCCACGCTGCGAATCGGAAGCAATACGGCAAAGGACTGCCACACTTCTCGATAGAGGCCCGCTGCCTTAATCTCATCGACCACGATCTCGTCGGCATTCTGTAAAACCGCGACGCGCTCCGGGGTGACTTCTCCAACAATTCGCACTGCCAGGCCGGGGCCGGGAAAAGGCTGGCGTTGCAGAATGTCGTCCGGCATGCCCAGATCGCGACCAATACGGCGAACCTCGTCTTTGAACAGATCGCGCAATGGCTCGATCAATTTCAGCTTCATGGTGTCAGGCAGACCACCAACGTTGTGATGGCTCTTAATGGTCTGCGAAGGCCCCCTCACGGAGCTGGACTCGATTACGTCTGGGTAGAGGGTTCCCTGCACCAGCCAGTCTATGGAAGTCGCTGGGGCAGATACATCTGAACCTTTCGACGGTCCGCCCGTTTGCGCAATGGATTGCGCGATACGATGGGCCTCAGCATCGAAGACCCTGATAAATTCGGTGCCGATAATTTTTCGTTTCTTCTCTGGGTCCGTAACGCCCGTAAGCTCTAAAAGAAATCGCTGACTGGCGTCGACGGCAATCAGATTCAGGCCCAGTTTGCCGCGAAGATTTTCCTGTACTTTCTGGAATTCATTTTTCCGCAGCACGCCATTGTCGACGAAGACGCAGGTGAGCCGATCGCCGATTGCCCGATCGACCAGGACCGCGGCGACGGAAGAATCCACTCCGCCCGACAAAGCGCAGATCGCGTGACCCTCGCCGACCTGTTCGCGAATACGCTCCACCGTGGTGTGGATGAAGTGTTCTGGAGTCCAGTCGGGCTTTACCTGACAAATGCGGAAGAGGAAATTCCGCAGCAGTTCCGTCCCCTGCGGAGTATGGTGGACCTCCGGATGAAACTGCACCGCCCAGATGCGTCGCTCTTCATCCGCAATTCCAGCAACAGCGTTTGAGGTTTTTGCAGTGAGAGAAAAGCCCGGCGGCAGATCGAGCGCTTCATCGCCATGCGACATCCACACATGCAGGTTCCGCGGAAGGCCTTCAAACAATGTCGTCGAACGAACGATCTCCACTTCCGCATGGCCATACTCGCGGCGGGCCGCGGAACGCACTTTCCCGCCCAGATGGTGAGTAATGAATTGCAGCCCGTAACAAATACCCAGAACCGGCTTCCCCAGCGCCAGAATTCGCGCGTCGGCGGGCGGCGCGTCCCCATCGTAAACGGAACACGGACCGCCGGAAAGAATGATGCCGGCAGGGTTGGCCTGCTGAATGGTTTCAAGCGAGGCCGTGCAGGGCAGCACGATGGAAAAGACATTCTGTTCGCGGATGCGCCGGGCGATCAACTGCGTATACTGCGAACCGAAATCGAGAATGACAATCGTGGAAGGATTCACGCGGGTAGAACGGCTTTCTGTGGAGTATGGCTCAGTGTATCGCAGTGCTTCTACCCGGACGACACAGGGGTGCCGGGGATAGGTCGATTCGCGGATCGCCAGAGATCAATAAATCCGATTACGCGGGCCATTTGAAAAAAATCGCACGCGGCAAAATACCAGACCGTAACCAGTGCCCACCATGCGTACAGGGACGGGCCGTTGATCTCCTCCTTAAATGGCACCGGCGTCGTGCAGAAGACCATCGCCAGAACGATGAGTGCTGCTTTCACAATGCAGAGAACCAGGTTGATCTCCACCAGTTTGGGGCGCAGTCCGCGCAGCGAACCCTGACCGAATCGGAGCGACGCACGGATGCTCTGGGCCATGCCCGTCCCTTCGAGCAGCGCCAACAGTGGCGCAATGCTGAAGACCCAACTGACCACCGCCCAAAAAAGAAATATGGCAAAGGAGAGAAAAATTGCCTTGATGAAATAACCAACGAGGTTTGGATCCGGGCTGTTCAATGAGGTCCACGCTGCCCAATGCAGGCAGGCGAACCAGGCAATAAAGCTGCCGCCGAAAGCGACGATCCGCAGCATCTGCATACCAGCCAACAGCCAGGGAGCGGACCGCAGCGTGCGATCGTATCGCCGCAGCACCAGCGACCGGCCGAAGCCCGACGCTAACACCCACGCTACGGCCAGCAACGGAGCCAGCCATATCGCGACCGCACGGATATGCGGGAGCAGCACGTCCGCGACCGCCGAAAGAATCTGCGCGGCGCCCACGGTATCGATCAGCGAAAAATGTTCGATGCCGGTGTGAGCCAGCGATACCGAGGAGAGAATTTTGTATGCCTGCCCGCCGATAAGCGCGAGTGCCGGAATGCCGATTCCCCATCGCCACAGCAGCTCCAGCCCCAGCAAAGATGGATGTCGCCAGCACCGAGCCAGCGTTGCCAGAAACGATTGCGTTCCGCGTAGCGGCGCAGACAATGGCTTTTGTTCGACAAGTTCATTCCGCGCGGATTGTAGCTCCATCGTCATCAATGATTCGTCTTGTCCGGACCGGCGACAGGCTCGCTTATGCGAACGACCAGGTTGACCAGCTTGCCCGGGACGACGATGACTTTCGCCACTGCCTTGCCGGCGATGGCAGCCTGGACCTTTACATCTGCCAGCACAGCGGCCTGCAATTCTTTTTCTTCCGTCCCGGCAGCAACAGAAATCAGCGCGCGCAGTTTGCCGTTGACCTGCACCGGCACTTCGATAGTGTTTTCCGCAGCCAGGGCTTCATCGTACGCAGGCCATGCAGCACGCAGCAGCGGAGTTTCTTCTTTCATCTGCGACCATAGCTCCGCCGCCAGATAGGGCGCGAATGATTGCAGCATCAAAACCAGATTGCGCAAAATCGAATACAGCACTGGTCCGCGAACGCTTCCATGTCCAATGGCGCCTTCTTCCGCGGTCAGGTCATTCACCAGCTCCATAATTGCGGCGATGCAGGTGTTGAAGTGCCAGCGGCCCTCAAATTCCTGGGTCAATCGGCGGATGGTCTGATGCAGCTTGCGCAGCAGGTTCTGTTCCAGCCCGGTCAACTCCGCCGGCATCGGCTGGGTGCGAGCGGCGATTGCCTGCGGCATGGCCTGGGTGGCAAAACGATACACGCGGCCTAAAAATCGGCTGATGCCCGCGACTCCATCCTCCTGCCAATCCAGATCGCGATCCGGGGGTGCGGCGAACAACGCGTACATGCGGGTCGCATCCGCACCATAGCGTGCGATCATATCGTCCGGCGAAACTACATTGCCCTTGGACTTCGACATCTTCGCGCCATTTTTGATGACCATGCCCTGCGTAAAAAGCCGCTCGACCGGTTCATCATTTTTCACCAGGCCCAGGTCGCGCATCACCTTGGTCCAGAAGCGTGAATAGATCAAATGCAGGATGGCATGTTCCACGCCACCGATGTATTGATCGATCGGAAACCAATATGCAACTGTATTTGTGCCAAATGGCGCGTGGGAATTGCGGGGATCGGTATAGCGGTAGAAATACCAGGAAGAATCGACGAAAGTGTCCATCGTATCCGTCTCGCGCCGCGCGATTCCGCCGCACTTTGGGCAGGCGACGCGGGCAAACTCTGGCACGCGTGCCAACGGCGAACCGCCCTCCTGGGTGATCTCAATATTTTCCGGCAGCAGCACGGGCAGCTGATCTTCCGGCACCGGAACAAGGCCGTCCGTGGGGCAGTAGATCATCGGGATCGGCGTGCCCCAATAGCGCTGGCGGCTGATGCCCCAGTCTTTCAGTCGATAGGTCACGGCGGCCTTGCCGAAGCCATGCTCTTCCGCGTACGCAGCCATTTTCTGCTGCGCTTCCTGGCAGCCCATGCCGGTGAATTCTCCGGAGTTGATCAACAGGCTGTCCTCGCCGGTAAAGGGCAGGAGCGGTTCTACGTGCTTGCGGTTGCCGTCTGTAACCGGGCGAGGCAGGACCACGATCTTCGCTTCCAGCTTGTATTTCTGCGCAAACTCAAAGTCGCGCTCATCGTGCGCCGGCACCGACATCACCGCACCGGTGCCATAGTCCATCAACACATAGTTGGCGACCCAGATCGGGACCGGCTCGTTGGTGAAAGGATTGATGGCGAAATGGCCGGTGGGAAAACCGTTCTTTTCAAGGTCGCCCAGCACGCCCATCTCGCGCGCTCTTTTTTGTTCGGCTTGCATGTCCTGGATTTTCTTTGCCAGCTCCTCGCTGTTTGCCGCAAACAGCGCGATCAGGGGATGTTCGGGAGCCAGTTGCAGCGATGTCGCGCCATAGACGGTGTCGATGCGCGTGGTGAAGACGGTGATTTTGACGGCTTCCGGAGTGGGCGCCAGAAATGTTTCCGTCAGCTTCAAGGCTACAGGATGGAAGCGCGGCGCTCGCGCGTCCTTTCCATCCTGCACCAGCGCAAAGTCGACCAGCGCGCCTTCGCTTTTGCCGATCCAGTTACGCTGCATTGTGCGGACTTTTTCCGGCCAGCCGTCCAGCTTGTCGAGATCGCGCAGCAATTCTTCCGAGTAATTAGTGGTGCGCAGAAACCACTGCTCCAGCTCGCACTGCTCTACCGCGACCAGTTCATGCCGCCAGCAGCAGCCATTGATGACCTGTTCATTGGCCAGGACCGTGGCGCATTCCGGACACCAGTTCACTTTGCTGTTCTTGCGGTAGGCAAGGTCGCGCTCGTACAGCTTCAGAAAAAACCACTGGTTCCAGCGGTAGTAGTCCGGCAGGCAAGTGGTGATTTCGCGCTGCCAGTCGTAACTGAAGCCGATGCGGCCCATTTGGACGCGCATGGCGGCGATGTTGGCCAACGTCCACTCGCGCGGTGGTGTGTTGTTTTTCAGTGCGGCATTCTCGGCGGGCAGGCCAAAGGCATCCCAGCCCATCGGATGCAGCACGTTGTAGCCGCGCATCCACATGTGGCGAGCCAGCGCATCGCCGATCGAGTAATTGCGCACGTGGCCCATGTGGAGCTGGCCGGAGGGATACGGCAGCATTTCGAGCACATAATACTTCGGCTTGCCGCAGTTTGGTGGCTCGGCAGCGTACAGCTCCGGCTGCGTGTCCCACAGTGTCTGCCAACGCGGTTCGATTTCGGCAGGGTTATAGCGCGGCGCGCGGTCGGCGACCGGTTTCATTAGTGCTTCCGGGGAGGCTGGTGCGGCCCCAGCCGGATTGCTGGTTTTGTTTCTCGGCATACTGGTTTGATTCTAAATGGGAGCAATGGAAGCGTTCGGCGTGGTTGTTTTATGGAGCCGACCGGATTGCAACCTGCCCTTTACACAATTCCCGCAATAGGTCTCGGTCTGCATCCATAATTTACTTCGCCGGTTTCGTCGGACCAGCGGATTTTTTCGTTGCGGCAACAGGGATTGAAAGTCCTCGCAACATCCGCACATTCCGCTCTTCATCTCCCGGAGCATCCACAGGCGTCTCAGCGATAAACGCGCAGTGGGCGAACTTCGGCTCCCGCAGCAGACGCCGAAATGGATCGAGGCCAATCTGGCCTTCGCCGATGTGCTGATGCCGATCCAATTTCGATCCGCGCGCGGCCTTGGCGTCGTTGCAATGCCAGACGCGCACGATTTCGCATCCAATTGTTTTTTCAACCTGCGCCACAGTCTCGGCCCATCCGGCCTCGCTGACGATGTCATAACCGGAAACATGGGTGTGGCAGGTGTCGAGGCATGCCGCCACCGGCGCGTGCTTGCGCAGACACTCAATCAGCTCCGCGACCTGCTCAAATGACCCACCGAGAGAATGCTCCGCGCCGGCCGTATTTTCAATCAGGATTTGAAACGGTGTACCCTGCCAGGGTACGCCGTCAATCGCCCGTTCAATCGATTCCGCCGCGAAAGTCAAACCTTGCGCCCGCGTCATGCCCCGATAGGAGCCGGGATGAATCACCAGGTATTCCGCGCCCAGCGCCAGCGCTCGTTCAATTTCGCCCCGAAAGCAGACAATCGACTTCTGGCGTACTTCGTCGGACTGGCTGCAGACGTTGACCAGATAGCTGGTGTGGATGACCAGCGGGCCGACGCCCAGTTCCGCGCGTGCAGCCCGTGTCTGCCGCGCCTGCTCGGCGGTGATCTTCCCGGCGCGCCACATGCGTGGGCTGGAGGAAAATATCTGGAGCGTATTCGCCCCAATCTCCGGCGCGCGGCGGACCGCATTGGCCACTCCGCCTGTGGTGGAGAGATGGACGCCAATCAACCGGTCTGCAATTTGCGAGGTCGGCTTAGGAGCCAAGAGAGCCTTCACCCTCCGGCGCCTTTTCGCCGACCGGGCTTTTTTTCACCGCGGCGGTCGAGTCGCGCAGCACCAGCGGAGCTTCGACGGTATAGGTCCGCCCGGTCTCGCCATCCTGGCTGACGGCAAACAAGGCCGTGAATGCCCGCGTTGCCAATTCCTCGCGCGGAATACGAATGGTAGTCAGTGTCGGCTGGATAAAATGGCTGAGTTCGATATCGTCGCAGCCAATCACCGAGATGTCTTCGGGAACTCGCAAACCGGATTTATGGATGGCCCCGATCGCGCCGATCGCCGTCAGGTCGTTCGATCCCAGAACGGCGGTCGGCGGGCTCTTCAGCCGCAGCAGTTGCAGCATGGCTGCATGGCCGCCTTCGGTGCGGTGATCGCCGGTGCGGACCAGGGACGCCGCATACGGCAATTTATGTCGCTTCATTCCATTGCGAAACCCGGCAATGCGTATCTGGGACGATTGCAATTCCGTAGGGCCCGAAATAAAGCCGATGCGAGTGTGCCCCAACGACGCCAGATGCCCAATGGCCTGATCGATTCCCCCAGCGTAATTCACCTCAATGTTGCTGGACCGCTGCCCCACGGAGCCGGTATCGAGAAAAACGATCGGCACTCCGCGCTGGCTCAGGATATCGACCAGACCCGGTTCCATTTCGGAGGTCATGATCGCGACGCAATCCACCTTGCGTTCCACCATGCGTCGGACGCACATCTCCATGCGCTTCAATTGGTAGTTGGTATTGGCGACGATTACCTCCTGACCGTGTTCGACAGCGATATCTTCGAAGCTCTTCACCAGTTCCGGGAAAAATGGATTCGTGATGTCGGAGATAATCAGCCCGTAGATACGGCTCCTACCCGACCCCAGCGTGCGAGCGTGGGAGTTGGGGTAAAAATCCAGCTTCTCAATCGCGCGCCGCACACGTTCCGCGATTTTGTCGCTGACCGGCGCAGACCCATTGATGACGCGCGACACCGTCGCCGTCGAGACTTTCGCTTGTTTCGCTACCTGACGAATATTCATGACGAACGTAATGTATATGGGGAAGGGAGAACAGGCAAATCTAGTGCAAAAATTGCAACCAGTCAATTTGAATCGACCAGCCCGAAAGAGCCGATCGCAATCATCTCACGAGGCTTTCACGGGAACCGGATTGGCCGCCAGAAAATCTTCAATCCGCGCAATTTCCTCCGGTTGCAGCCGGAAGGTCGCCGCCCCGATGATGCCATCCACCTGCTTGGCGCTGCGGGCGCCCACAATGGCGGCGGTGATAGCCGGTTGCCGCAGCGTCCAGGCGATCGCCACTTCTCCGGCCGAACGTCCATGCGACCGGCCGATTTCCTTCAGCAGCTCCGCCACTCGCAGGTTTCGGCTCAACTGGGGCTCCTGGAAGCGGGCATTGCGGCGGCGCCAGTCATCGGCGGGCAGGTTGGCGATCCGCTCTTTCGTCATGGCTCCGGTCAACATGCCGGAGAGCATCGGCGAGTAATTGATGACGCCGATGTTGTGCTGTTCGCAGTAAGGTAGAATCTCCTGCTCGACGCCTCGGTTCAGCATGGAATATGGCGGCTGCAACGAAGTGATAGGGGCGATCTT